>Ga0164294_10005947_pt1 | contig 10441 bp, 3 predicted proteins | sample GEODES005metaG_FD_111479 | JGI IMG/M metagenome (GOLD analysis project Ga0164294, IMG submission 111479) | Oligotrophic lake water microbial communities from Sparkling Lake, Wisconsin, USA - GEODES005 metaG | ecosystem: Environmental > Aquatic > Freshwater > Lake | place: USA: Sparkling Lake...
TTACCAGCAATACTGTTACTGTTTCAAATGTAACAAGTAGCACCAACACAGCTATTACCAGTGATGTTGTTACAGTTTCAAATCCAACCAGCAACACCAGTATCACCAGTAATGTTGTTACAATTGCAGTGCCGACTAGTAACACAGCAATCACTAGCAATACCATTGCAGTTTCAAACTCAACTAGCAACACCAACACAGCAATCACTAGTAATGTTGTTACAGTTTCTGCACCCACAAGCAATACCAGTATCACTAGTGATACCATTATTGTAGGTAATACAACCAGCAATACCACAGTTAACATAGACTCGGTTAACACGACATTGTTTACTGGTAATACAATAACTGTATCAGGCAACATCACAAGTGGCAACGCCAGTCTAGGTAATCTAGCAATAGCCAATTACTTTGTTGGCAATGGATCAGGGTTAAGTGGCATACAAGGCGGCAACGTATCGGGCCAAGTGGCCAATGCATTGATTGCTGGTACTGTTTATACAAATGCACAACCCAATATCACCAGTGTTGGCTCCTTAACTGGGTTAACCATAAGCAACACAACAGGAATTGTTGATTTTTCTAATACTGCTAATGTCAGTTTAGGCAATGTTAGCAATTTACATATTTCAGGTGGAACGTCGGGATATCTATTAACCACAAATGGTTCGGGCAATTTGTCCTGGGCGTCGGCTGCTGCCGCAGGCGTTGTTGGTAACGTTATTCCTCTCGGCACCAACGCTCTGGGAAATCTTGTTAGTAACGCGGTTACTTTGACTACCTCAACAAGTGTAACTGATGGTATCACACAATTAAACACAATACTAGGAAAACTAGTTCCACCTAGTCCACCTAATTTCCCTGCAAGCCAATCAATCACAGTTGCAAGTTTGTCAACATATCGCATGACAAATTATGTTCAAACCGACAACACTGCAACTGGTAGCAAATCAGTTGCAGGTGGCACAACAGTTTCTACAGTTCGCAGAGCAAGTTCTTACTCAGTGAACACTATTACCACAGCAGGTCCTGGAGATTCAGGTACAATTGCAGTTAAGTTAAATGGTATAGATGCGGGCAATCGAGCACTAACAACTGCACTTGATGGCAACGGTACGTACAGCAACTTGATAATTACTAACAACTACGATTACAATAATGCTAATGCAAATATTGCGGCAGGATTTTGGTCAGTATTTTCTGCCAGTGCGTCAGGTACAGTACCACAGGGCTGGAATGAAGTTTTTATTTCTGATAGTGCAGCCAGTAATACCAACACATACACCTGGTTCTATGATTCAAGTGCTCCGGGCACACCGGCATTTAGTTCTGCCAGCATAACTGCACCAGTATCACCATCGTACTCATATTCAAGCACAGTACCTCACTATGACAACACAAATGCATTTGGTATTGCATTTAACGTAAACAAGTTGAGTGGCAATATGTATCCAACAAGTGATACATTTGTTACAGGCGCAGCCGGCGGTGCGTTCGGGGCACCTACCAGCGTAACCTACTCAGGAGCCAGTATTACTACTCCATTGGCACAGAACTTATATGTGTCCAGTGGTAATGCATCTGTCTCAACAACATCAACTGTTATTTCTGGATTTGGTGCAAGCTCAACTGGTCCTCAGATGAGTGTGACAAACAGTTATAACACAGGAACAAATACTTTTAGCCCCGGGGCAAATGTGTTGTACAAGACAGGTACCACAAGCTCGGCCAGTAGAATTGAAGAAGCCAATGTCTATGTGGGTTCCACCGTTGGTGTTGGTAGCGGCCTAGCATTTAGGATCATAAATCCTGGATCAAGTAATACACCTGTATTCACTGGTAATGCAGTAGCTTTTAACAGTCAATCAAGCACATTAGAAACATATGATTCAACTGTGGTTGCAAATGTGTTAAAACACGATCAAACCAATTATGCAACAGGCTATCTGCCAGCAGGTCCTAATTTGAGTGCAGGACGTGCTAGTTCACAGTATTTTACATTTAAAATTATACGAACGTCGGTATCTAAATTTGACGTCAAGTGGTCGGGTAACATTGCTGGCCTATGGGTAGCATTGCCCGGTAGTACAATTGACGCAACAAGTAGTGCAAATGGTTGGATTGACATGGCTGTGGCCTATGCAGGCGCCGGTATTCCTGGAGTAAATACACCGGGTAACGGAAGTAACGGTTGTGCACTAGGCGGTGTAGCACCATTGAATTCAGTACAGACCAATAAGTCTGTCACTGCAACATTTGGTACAGTGAGCAGTTCTAGTACTGCAACAAACGAAATTTATGTTAGGGTAGCCCTAACAAGCGGCCAATCAGTCACTGCACTTTCATTACAGACTGCGAGCAATTAAAAAATGGCTGTATCACAAGCACAAATTGTTGACTTACTGTACAAACAAGCATTCGGTGTTACCAAGACCGACACGTCCACCAACAAAAGTCCCAGTAACGAATCTATCCCCAGCCCGCTATTGCTACGTGGCGATACTATATGGACAGAAGCTGATCAAATTCCAAGCGTGGCTGTGGCAACCGCAGGAATTGTTCAAGCCTACACTGGACCAAATGCAGTGCAGTGTGCGGCAGATACCACAACTGTGCCGATTGGCGGTGTTTACCCTACCTGGAAAACAAATCTAATCTACTGGATTCCCACAGAATTTGGGTCAACTTATAATGTTCAGATCTGGGTAGATAACCCGGGCGCCGCCTACCCGCCAGCAACTGGAACACAGATTTTTGCCGATGGATCAGCTGGCACTGGACAATACTACTACAACTATCAATCGGGTGTGCTCAACTTTATTGGTGAGACAATCCCGGCACCACTAACTTCGGGAAAAGTATTATACGTTGTTGGTTATAGATATATTGGACTTGTGGGCATAACAAATTTGCCCAGCATCACAGTCACAGGCACAGTTGATGCTACAGCTTTCACGGGAAATGGCGCCGGGCTTACAAGCACCTTTACAGATCGTGGGCCAGACCCAAATAATTGGGACACAACGACACAAATGGGCGCATATAAGGTAAATAGAGCTAATTGGAGCGGAACAGTTGGTACACCGCTGGATAGCACAGTATATGTAGGATTATTGCAAGTGTTAACGTCTGCGGACACTACAACACAGGTATTTTTTCCAGGTACTGTTGACACTGGTGATGAAAAGATACAATGGAACCGAGCTTTATGGAATGGGTCCTGGACTGCTTGGACCAAAATTATCAATAACAAACAGATTATTGATGCAGGAATTTTTTAAGGATTAAAAATGGCGAATACACTGTTACTAAAACGAAGTGCGGTAGCAAATGCAATACCCACAACGGGCAATCTTGCATTGGGCGAGCTTGCAATCAACACCAATGATGGACTGTTGTACACCAAAATTGATACAGGCACCCCTGCTGTTATTGATTTAACCAAGACACAAGCAACAGGAGATGCTACTGGTAACAGAGTAGGCTCCAGTGGCGTACTGAATTTAACACTGAGCAATAGTGGTGTATTGGCCAACACTTATGGCAATGCCACATCAATACCTACATTCACAGTTGACGCAAAAGGTCGAATCACCAGCGCCACTGAAAATCCCATTAGCTTTACTACCAACAGCATCAGCAATGGCACCAGTAACGTAAGTATTCCCACAAGCAATGGCAACATTATTCTGGTAGCAGGCGGTACAACTACAGGTACCATTACCAGTACAGGTGCCAACATTACTGGCTATCTTAATGTAACAGGCAGTGCCAACATTGGCAACATTGGTACAACTGGCATCTATACTAACAATCTCTTATATGCCAATGGCCAACCTTGGGACTTTATTACCCCAGCTGGCGCAAACACACAGATTCAATTTAATGACGGCGCAGGAAACTTAGGTGCCAGTGCAGCCTTTACATTCGACTCGGCGTCTAACGTACTAACAGTTGGTGGCAATGCCAATGTGGGCAACCTGGGCGCAACAAATGTTGTTGCTACAAATCTAACTGGTACCTTGCTAACCAACGCACAACCAAACATCACCTCGGTTGGTAACCTTAGTACACTAACTGTTGTTGGCAATGCCAATGTTGGTAATATTGGTGCCACCGGTGTTGTTGCAACAGGTAACATTACCGGCGCCAATGTAATTGCAACCAATGCATTTGTTGGTAACATCACCATCACTGGCGATGCTAACGTGGCAAATCTCAGTGCTAGCGGTAATATCACTGGTGCTAACATAATCAGCAATGCGTTTTTGTCTGCTCAAACTTTAGATATTGCTGGCAATGCATTTTTTGGTAACATCACAGGAAACGGTAGTGCTACGTTTACTACTGTTGGTGGTACATTAACAACCAATGCTCAACCAAATATCACAAGTGTTGGCACATTGACCACACTAAGTGTAACTGGCAATGCTAGTGCAGGTAATTTAAGCACAGGTGGATCAGTAACTGCTACTGGTAACGGTACATTTGGTAACTTGTCTACTAGTGGCGCAATATCTGCAACCGGCAATATTGACGCTGGTAATATACAAGGTGGTAACCTAATCAGTACCGGCAACATCAGTACTGCTACAGGTAATATTAGCGGCGCCTACTTTATTGGTAATGGTAGTCAGCTAACTGGTGTCACAGCCAGTTCAGTTAATGCAGCCAACTTAACCGGCAACACATTAGCATCAGGTGTAATCTTCTCTAGCTTGACCACTGTTGGCACCTTGGTTGACTTGACAGTAACAGGCAATGTGAGCACAGGCAATGTGTCAGGCACAACTGGTACGTTTACCAATATTGTCGGCACACTAACAACCAATGCACAACCCAATATTACTCAAGTTGGTACACTGGGCAACCTAAGCGTTACCGGCAATGCCACAGTTGGTAACTTGTCAGCTACCTATTTGGTTGGCACATTAGAAACTGCAAGCCAGCCCAATATCACCCAAGTTGGTACATTGGCTAACCTAAGCGTAACCGGCAATGCCAATGTGGGCAACTTGTCAGCTACCAGCATTAGTGGTACATTAACTACAGCTAGCCAACCAAATATTACTCAAGTTGGTACACTGGCTAACTTGACAGTTACTGCTAACATCAACGGCGGCAACTTACTATCAAATACATTGATTGGTAACAATGTTGCTATTATATCAACTGGCAACTTGTCACTACAACAAACTGGCAATATCAATGTCAACAGCAGTGTTATCAACAACCTAGCAGAACCAGTACAAGCACAAGATGCTGCCACAAAATACTATGTTGATTCTGTAGCACAGGGACTTGATCCCAAAGCGTCTGTGTACGTAGCAGCCTACGGTACCATTTCTACACAAAACAGTGGATATACCTACAACAATGGTGCCAGCGGCGTTGGCGCAACACTAACAGCTCAAGCAGTTGGTAATCTGACCATTGACGGCACTGTGGTTCAAGCCGGCGAGCGTGTTCTTATCAAGGACGAAGTTGGCGCATTTGTGAACAACACAACACAGAGCGCGGCTTTTAACGGTATCTATGTTGTGACCACAGCAGGTAGCCCAAGTGTTGCCTATGTGTTGACACGTGCCACAGACTTTGACAATGGATCACCAAGTGGCGAGATTCCTAGTGCGTTTACGTTCGTTGAACACGGAACAGTTAATGCAGATACAGGATGGGTGTGTACAACCAATGCACCAGTCACAGTTGGTACAACACAAATTCTCTGGGCACAGTTCTCGGGTGCTGGACAATACACAGCAGGCACCGGACTGAACCTAAATGGTACACAGTTCAGCATTGCCAACACAGCAGTGACACCTGGCTCATATGGTAATGCCAGTACAATTCCTACATTTACTGTTAACCAACAAGGTCAGCTCACAGCAGCCAGCACAGCAAGTCCAATTGAGGCACCTGCTGCCAACTTGACAGGCACAACTTTAAACAGCACTATTGTTACATCTAGTTTGACCACTGTTGGTACATTGGGTGCACTGAGTGTTACTGGCAATATATCAGCTGGTAACGTATCGGCTACCCTGATTGGTGGTACATTAACAACAGCTAACCAGCCTAACATTACCAGCGTTGGTAACTTGCTCAACTTAGAGGTTGCTGGCAACGTTACAGCAGGTAACTTGAGTGGTACAAGCATTGTTGGTACTCTAACAACAGCCGCACAAAACAACATCACCAGCCTTGGTAATTTGGTGAGCTTGAATGTCAATGGCAACATAGCAACAGGTAACATATCAGCTACTGGTATAACTGGTACATTATTAACCAACGCACAGCCAAATATTACCAGTGTTGGTAACTTGACTACGTTGGCAGTTACTGGTAATGCTGACGTTGGAAATTTAAACACAAGCGGAAATGTTAGTGCTGCCTACTTTATTGGTAATGGTAGTGCATTAACTGGCGTTACAGCCTCTTCTGTTAATGCAGCCAATTTAACTGGCAATACATTAGCATCGGGTGTAATCTTCTCTAGTTTGACTACAGTTGGTACACTGGCCAATTTAACTGTAAGTGGAAATGCCAGTGTTGGCAATTTAGATACCACTGCTGGCTTACTGTTAGCCGGAAATGTGGCAGCCGGAAATGTCACTACTACGGGCGTGGTGTTTGCGGCAGACCTAATAGCAACAGACGAAATATTTGGCAAAGATATAAACGCTACTGGTAACATTATTGCTGGCAATATAACCAGCAACGCACTATTGTCTAGTGCAACACTAAGTGTTACCGGCAATGCCAACGTGGGCAACATTGGTGGTACTAGTGCTGTGTTCACCAATTTGACTGGTACATTGTTAACCAATGCACAGCCAAATATCACCAGTATTGGTTCACTTGACTCATTGGATGTAACTGGTAATATCACAGCTGGTAACTTGGCAACTAGTGGATCTGGCGGCGATTTAACATTAACAGGCGGCAATATTATTGGTGCCAATGTTGTATCTGCAAATACATTCAGTGCCACTGTTAATGTGACTACACTTGGGTTAAGTGTCACAGGCAATGCCAACGTTGGAAATCTAGGGTTTGGCTCTGGAAAAATAACTGGTACCGGAAATGTCACTGCTGGTTATTACTTTGGTAACGGCAGTCAGTTAACTGGTGTTTTTGGAAATGCCGAAACACTAACTGGCACATTCCTGGCAAACAATGTTGTTGGCTCTAGCTTGACCAGTGTGGGCAATTTGGTAGTGGCCAATATTGCTACGTTGACTGTTTCTACAGTGGCCAATATTACAGCAACCACAAACTCTACTTCAACTACTTCGGGTGCACTCATAGTAGCTGGTGGATTGGGTGTGGCAGGTAACATTTACGGTGGAGAAATTTACAAGAACGGTGTTATCGTACTAAATGCTAATGACACAGTAGATGGCGGCTCTTTCTAACAATGACCAATCGCGTACTGATCAAGCGAAGCTCGGTCGCAAACTCCGTACCCTCGGCAGCAGCCCTGGAGTACGGAGAGCTTGCGCTCAATTACTCTGACGGCAATTTATTCTTTAAGAATTCCGGCAATGTAGTAACCACGCTGGCCAGTACACAATTTGTCAATGTAAGCGGTAACGTAACTGGTAACTATTTCTTCGGTAACGGTAGTCAGTTAACTGGTGTTGTCGCCAGTTCAGCCAATGCTGAATCTCTAACAGGCACATTTTTATCAAACAATGTTGCCACATCTAACCTAACCACAGTTGGCGCACTGGGCACATTGAGTGTTACAGGCAACGCCAATGTTGGAAATTTAAGTACCACAGGCAATGTCACTGCCGGATATTTTTTAGGCAACGGTAGCCAATTAACTGGCATCCTAACAACTGCAAATGCCGAAATACTAACTGGCACATATTTGTCAGCTAATGTGCTTGGGTCTAGCCTGACCAGTGTTGGTACACTAGGCAATTTAACTGTTACTGGTAATGCTAATGTAGGCAATCTAAACGCCACAAGTATTACCGGAACATTAACAACAGCCGTACAACCCAATGTTACTTCGGTGGGTACTTTGTCAGGACTGACAGTATCTGGTGAATCAAACTATACCGGTAACGTTAACATTACTGGTAACCTTGCTGTTACCGGTAACTTAAACTATCAAAATGTAACTGATCTAGTGGTGGGCGACCCGTTGATTTTTATCGGCGCCAACAACAACGCTAATTTATTTGACCTTGGCGAAGTTACCCAATGGAATGATGGCACCTTGCAGTATGGTGGTATTGTTCGCGACGCAAGTGATGGCGTATGGAAAGTGTTCGGTAACGTTTACACAGAGCCTACCACCACAGTTGATTTTACCAATGCCGTATACCAGCCGTTACGTGCAGGAGCTGCCACCTTTGCTGGCGCCAACATCAATGGAGCACTTACCGGTGCAACATCGGGTGCATTTAGTGGCAACGTAACCACTGGAAACGTTTCTGGTACAACTGGCGCATTTACCAATGTTGGGGGTACGCTAACAACTGCCAGCCAAACAAACATTACCAGTGTTGGCACTCTTGGATCACTGGTAGTAACTGGCAATGTCACTGGTGGTAATTTACTAACCAGCGCCCAAGTCATTGCTAGTGGCGTGATACAATCTGGTACAGGGCTCAGTACCGGCGGGTACCTAAGTGTAGATGGCAGTGCTGACTTGCACAATACCACAGTGACTGGCAACCTATCGGCCACGGGCAATATCACAGCCAATTACTTTATTGGTAACGGTAGTCAAGTAACTGGCGTAATCGCAAGTTCTGCAAATGCACAGACACTAACTGGTACATTCTTAGCAAACAATGTTGTTACATCAAATTTAACCACAGTTGGCACACTCAACTCATTGAGTGTAACTGGAAACGCCAATGTGAGCAACGTCACAGCGTCGGGCAACGTGTCGGCAACTTACTTCTTGGGTGACGGTAGTTACTTGACTGGCATTACTAGTCTACAAAGCGACTATTTGTTTGCTAACGTAGCATCTGGCGTAAGCCCTTACTATCAATCTTCTTATATTAGCAACTATGTGTCTGGCACAACAGGCACCGTAACACAATCAGTAGGTGGCACTGCGGTCATGCTTGCTGAATTTTTAACCAATGCAGGATACCCAAATCAGTCATATTTGCCAACAGGCACAATTGGCATAAGCTACCAAACACAAAAAGCCAGTGGTGCCTCAATATATTTCACCTACGCTGAAATTTGGAAGCGCACAGCAGCCGGTGCAGAAACTCTGTTGCTAACTTCTGATACAACTGCCACATCTGCTGTTAATACACTGATCCAACAACAAACATCAGCCACAAACACCAGTAATATTCTACTGGACACAACTGATCGCATTGCCATCAAGATTTATGCACAAGTTACTTCGGGACCCACAGCAAGTATTACCTTGCGTTGGGATTCTACCACAGAATCAGGATTCTATTTGCCAACCCCGTCGGCAACAATTGCACAGTTTATTCCCTATCAAAATGCCGTGGGAAACCTGGCGCTTGGTAGTTATGGCCTCACAGCCGAGTATGTAACCACAACTGGTAATATCACTGCAGGTAATATTAGTACTGCCGGCAATGTCACTGGTAACTACATTCTAGGTAATGGCAGTCAATTAACTGGCATAGATAACACCTCAATATCTAATGGCAATAGCAATGTTGCTATTAGTTCGGCATCTGCTAATGTAACAATGGGCATAAACGGAGATGCAAACACAGTAGTGATCTCCCCAGGTTCAATATTTGTAAACGGGCTGTTTGCAAGCCCAAAAACAATTACATCAAATGTACAAATGGCGGCTGATTCTACAGCCATAATAATTAGCCCGCTAACCATTGCATCTGGGTATAGTATGACTGTGCCAACTAGCTCAACACTATACGTTTGGATACCTAGTTGATGGTAAATACAGGATAGAAGGATAGATTAACATGGCACTTACACTGGACGGAACAGCGGGTATAACAGCATCCGGCAACATTACTGGTAATTACATTCTGGGAAATGGTTCACAACTGTCTGGAATCATCACCAGCGTTAGCAGTCTAAGTAACGGAAGTTCAAATGTGGCAGTTGCTACTTCAGGCGGCAATGTCACAGTGGGCGTTGGTGGAACTCCCAATCTAGCAGTATTTTCAACTGCTGGTGCTAATGTAGCAGGCACACTAGGTGTAACTGGCAACATCACGGGCGGAAATTTAAGCGGTACAAATATTGTTGGTACGTTAACAACTGCCGCACAAACTAACATTACAAGTGTCGGTACACTTGGATCACTAAATGTAAGTGGCAACGCCAACACAGGAAACTTAGGTGCAACTACAGTGGTTGCAACTAATCTAACTGGTACATTAACCACTGCCGCACAAACAAGCATCACCAGTGTTGGTACACTTGGATCACTAAATGTAAGTGGCAACGCCAA
>Ga0164294_10005949_pt1 | contig 10439 bp, 9 predicted proteins | sample GEODES005metaG_FD_111479 | JGI IMG/M metagenome (GOLD analysis project Ga0164294, IMG submission 111479) | Oligotrophic lake water microbial communities from Sparkling Lake, Wisconsin, USA - GEODES005 metaG | ecosystem: Environmental > Aquatic > Freshwater > Lake | place: USA: Sparkling Lake...
ATCAATCTAAATGACACTGATCAAGTATTAGATAGTGTTAAAAATTCTTTAGTAAAAAATGAGAGGCATACTAAAAGTTTGATTAATTATCTGTGCTATAAATAAAATTGTAATTTAAAAAAAAAATATCATAAATTAACTAGGTTACTTCTTAATTAATTAAAAAAATTAAAATGAAGAAAGAACACAAAGAAACAAATGAAGAAAGATCGAAAACAGATAGATTTATTATTTATAGTCGATTTTTCGCAAAAATTCCCAAATATTTCAATAAAGCGATGAAAAATATAAAACATATAAAAATAGTAAATAATTATGGAGAAACTGTTCAGTTAGTATTTCCAAAATTAGAAAAACCTCTTTTTTATTTAGGTATTTTTTTTATTTCGCAAGAAGTTTATTTTAATTATATCTTAATTAAAAACCGAAGTCGTTTACATAAAACTTTATTTTTTATTGATACTGTCTTATGGCACAGTTTAGCTTCATTTCTAATTCCGAGTTTTATAATTAGTAGTTCTATACAATATTTTGTGATATCATGTGAAAAGCGTATACAAAATAAAAATATTTTAAAATTTATTTCTATTAGTTTCTCTATAATATGGATCTACATTTTAATGGATCCAATAGACCAATTTACAAATTATTTTCTAGATAATACATTCAGGAAAATAATAAAGAAAATGACATTACAGCAGTCAATATAAGTATAATCAGTATAATTATTGTAATAATTTAATAGTTAATGAATTTTTTATAAATTTTTTATCTTTTTGTAAAGATCATCTAGGATTGAAGCATTATACTTAGTTTCCACGACACCTATCATTGACTCTTTATAAGACTTTTCAAAACTCCAAGTTACTTTTACATCATCACTAATTTGATTTTCAGGAACACCATAGATCTGATAGATGTTCTCATCGACCCAATGCCATACAGAGAGAACCATTTTTGAAAGCGGATCTTGAAAAGAGTAAGTTGTGCCGCTTGAGTTCTCGCTTTCCCTTTTAATTCTCCACATAGTGAATTCGGTATTACTTATAAATACAGTTCCTTGGGAATCAAGCATCAGTCTTCCTTCAACGAATTTATCATGAATACTTGGAGTTGCGGGGGAATAAATAATTTGGTAAAACTTTTCATTTGTGAAGTTTATCAAATGTTGAGGTACACGTTTGATATAAAATTCATCTGAATTTTTTTTATCAGTAAGTCTAGCTGCTTTACTTTGTTCATGTGTTGCATAAAATATATAATTATCATTAAGTCCAAGTTTATTAGCTCTGAGACTCCAAAGTTTTTTCTCTTCTCCCTTTTCGGTAACTAAACTTTCATCCAAATCAGAAACACGATCGCTAATGAGGCTAAGTTTTCTCATTTGTTCTCCCAATTGATCTAGTTCTTCTACAGTATAAACTTTTGGGATAATTTCATTTCCATCTTCATCATATTGAACATCATAATTTTCAACTTTTTTAACTTCTTCTTGAATGGGAGCAGGATATTTATCAGCGAGTTCTAAATATAAATATAGTAGGAAGTACTTTTTAATTTTTGAACCAATTCATTTACTTCTCCACCTGAAGTTTTCAAAAAAGTATCGAAGGATCGATCTGAGTCATTTTTATTTTCAATTTTTTTTATTTTTTGTTTATTCCATACAGCACAGAACGCAGGCCAAGTATAGATAACTTCGAAATCCTCATATATTTGTCCTCCTCTAGTTATTCTGATCACTATAACTTTATCCCCAACTTCTTCTTTAATTCTTTCTAATTCTTCGGAAATTTCAACAGTAAATTCATTATTAAAGAAAAAAAGAATAGGTTTTCCCAACGCGTAATATTTATCTAAATCATCTAAAAGTTCGACATATGGAACAGTTGCTTGTCTTATCTCTACATAAGTAAAATAAAATTAATATATCATTACTTGATAAACGTTGAACTTCAGATTCCATCGAATCATATGCATATATTTTAGGAGTATTATATCTGATAACTTCAAAATGAATACCCATAAAATATCCTGCATATCCAGGTAATTCATCATTCTCTATCTTAAATCCTTGATTTAAATCTCCCTTGTAACCCGAAATTCTATGATTCTTCCAAATTTTTTCAGTTTCTTTTCTTCCACATCCTTGTGGAAGATCTTTTTTAGTAAGTATATATATGGTGAATGCATCATTAGCTTCTACTCTTAAGAACTGAACTTTGTCTTTATATTCCCTGTACAGTTTATTGAATATTTTATTTCGATTTAGGCTAACCGTTGCCAAACTAGCATAGAAAGCCAAAAAGCAGGGTCGTCTGTATCGATCAAGAATTTTGTATTCCAGAATATTTGGAATTTCAAGATATTCTTGCTCTAATAAGATTTGTTTAATTAATAAGATATACCACTCATTTCCTTTACCATGTTTTCTAATTTTTCTACCACCTGTTCAGCGGTATCAGATTCGTATGCATCTCTATCAGGACAGGCGAATACTGCGCCGCATATTTCTTCATTGAAAATTCCGTAGAAATAACTACTTCGTTGAAATTCTAATACATTTCTATGCAGTGACTCCTGAACATTAGTCTGACAAAAAATAATTTTATCTTTGTATTGAACTTGTAATCTTCTGAATGATTTTAACGCGGCTTTGAGTTGATAAGAGTAAAAAAATTAATCCTGCTTTTCTAAATCGTAACAGTAAATTAAAACTGGTTTTTTTGATCCATGAAGGACTAATTCAAGTTGTTCCTTTGTGCAAAGGTCTTCTATTTCAGGGGTTTCCCTTAAGTCCTTGTTAGTTTCTAATTGAATTATTAAAATTAAAATTAAAATTTACCTTGTATCAATTCCACACATAAATTGTATATTTCATTATGATTAAATCTCTCCCCACTCGATACTTCCCCAAATTCTTCAGCAGATTTTATTGGATTAGGGTGATATTCTAGCTACTTCAACCCATTCAGCTCCATTGAAATTAAAAGCTACAAAAAAAGGAACTTCGAGATCTTCAACTTGAAATTTTGAGAATAGAGTATCTGAGAATGGATCGCTCTTACCACGTACTTTATCAACTTTATAAAAATCAATATCATCGTGAAACTCACGGATTATCCTTTGTAAAAACTCTACTGGATGATAGAAAGGACAGGTTTTATAATAATGATCAGTTCTAAAATGAATTATAAAAGGCTTTCGACAAGAGTTCAAATGTATTTCCCAATCAACTTTAGTAATCCATTTAGGGTCTTTTGGATAAGAGAAATCTGTTTTAAATAATTTGTAAATTAACTAAATAATATACCTTGTCTTGCTTTATTACAAACTTCAATGGTTTTATATGCATTTTGTCTAGCCGTTTCAAATTGTTTCGATTGATGTTGTTTTATAATTTTTCCTTGATAATACGAAATGAAAAAATAACACCATAAAGGTTTTTTCGGATCGTAGCCTTCCCAGTCATCGTGAAAGCATTCATTTTTTACTTAATTCCTTGCAGGTTCTTCATATTTAATCATATCAACTTTAACTAGCTTTATTTGACCTTTTAGTTCTTCAGCTAATGCGAGAAAAGCAGTTTCGTATATTGGATTCTTGGGACAGCTCCAGACTTCCCCAACAAACATGAATAGAAGGGCCCAACCTAAGATTTAAAATGTAACGATAACAGTGGCGATGAGAGCTTCATATTCCTCTTTGGAACTAATTTCCAAACATCATGGATCTTCGGGTTTCATCAATCCTTTAATCATCTCGTCGTATTCTTGCTTATCTGATATATTTATTAGTAGTTTATGTTCTTCTTCCTTGTATTCCATTATAAATTTATTAATGAAGTGTGCTTAAATAATAAACACAAAAATAAATTAAATTATTTATTTTCATTTTAAAATAAAATAAAAAAATAAATGATAAATTATCATATAGTATGGGAAGAGCTCCTTTACAAGTCATATGGGTCTCCTTTTCCATTGGAATCGGTATTTGGGCTGGTAGACGATTAGCTAAATTGTTCTTTTGGGATGAAGAACTCAAGTACCGTGTATGGGAAGAAACGGAAATCTCGTTTTGGAAAGCTTTCGGTAAACCTAAACATTTAGAGGCGAAAGTCGAATTTGATTCAGTTGTACATCCGGGTTCGATATTCAGATCGTATTTACCAGAAAACGGTTTCACTTCAATAGATGAGGTTTTAGATAAATATGATATTTAAGTAGGATTATAGCTGTAATTATAATTATAAGTACGTAAAGTATTTTTCTCAATTTTAAAATAATTTTTAAAAATTAGAATTTCATTTTAATCTCCAAAAATAATTAAAATCAAATTATGAGACAATCTGATAGAACAATATTCATATCATCTAAATTAAAACAGTCCAAACCATTTTTAAACAGGAATCTTTCATTTAACAAATCTCCGAATATTAACAATTATTTCGAAGAATATTACCTTCACGCAATGAATAAATATCTCGACAAGCGTGGAATGTGCGCTTACGTGAACGATTTTATGAAAAACCTCAGATATGAAGGTATCGATTTGATGCAAATGATAAATAAAGTGAATTTCAATAGTCAAAATTACGTTTTAAATGAGGAAGATTTCCATGTTGGTTTACTGGGTTGTCTAATCTGCAAAGAAATTTTTAAGACATTTTCGGCATTGTTTACTCATATGAAAATTTCACATGACGAATCCTACGAATTTTTCCATGCGAAAATTATCAATCCTGAAACGAAAATGAATGAAGCCCATATAATAGTATTTCAAAAGTCGATCGTGAATGCCTATAACGATGATGAAAATAATGAAACTTATTGTTATAATCGGAATAAGGACAAAAATAAAGAGAAGATGACTATACTGAATCTATTAAAGCGCTATGATATCAATATAGAAAATGATGTCTTTGGACCTAAATATACATGTAAATCAGTGCCTAAATCAATAAAAAAATACGAGGAAAGTAATGAGGATAGAGTTTATTTTCATTCAGTGACTGGGGGAATTCTTCATAATGATAGTGAGGATTCAGATTACGAAATAATTGCTGAAGATAAATTGTTCATTGAAAATAAACAAATTGACAGTTATACAGATATTTGTGATTCTGATAAATTATTCTTTAAAAAATGGAATCGATTCATCAGTCAGATTAGGAATGTATCTTTCTCGTCTATGCCTAAAATTCTATATGACTTTGTTTTAAAACATGGGAAGGAATTGATTGATGAGAAATTGAAAGAAAACTTTTTATTACATATGATATGTCTCTATGAGCATCAGCAAATCAATAACGAAACTTTTTGTAATGTCATGAAGTTATTAGATAGTCACTCAATACTACCACCAAAAAATTAAATACACAAACAAAGTATTCAATACTTTTTGATAAATTTTAATTTTAAATCAACGGAAATTAATAAATCATAAATTATAATATTTTTAAATATTTATTTTATTATTATCGATAAGCTGAAGTTGATTGGTTGATAGATTCGTCAATCTTGTAAATGTATTCACTTACAGCCGATGCCGTAATTAATTCATTTATACTCCCAAATGAAAATTCAGAGCTTGATAATGTGACCATGTAAAGAAAATAACTTTATAGTTAATCTGAAGTCATTTTAACCTCAATCACTTCCATTCCTCCAATCCAGAGATAAAAAAGTTTACATTAAGAAGAGAATATAGAATCCCATAAAGTAACTCCTCCTATAGGTAGCACTGTACCTAGAAGTGATCTGAATTTCCAGATCTAAAGCTAAGAGTTAACTCTAGGTTCCGCTATATAATATTTGAAATCCATGTAGTTAAGGTCTTCAGATGTGTTAGCTCTTACCCATCTATTTATTCCATCTTGTTTCTTAATCATTTAACTAAGCCATTTTTCCTTCTTATTGTTAATAATTTGTTTAAATAACAAAAAAATAATTCGCAAGTTCGAGGGATAATCCCTATCTTTTAATATATTAAATAAATAATAAATTTAAGTGTGTTTGTTTCAGAAATTCAATCTTCTTTCTCTTATTCTTTTTCTTCTATCTCCTTTCCGCAGTAGATTAGTTTGCAAATTATCTCTATCAGTAGCGTTGAGACCTTCCTAACTGTAGTCACATCATACGAGAGCAGCTGGTAGAAAATGTTGACTAGTTAGTCATGAATGGTCTATTTTCTTTCTATTTTTATTTTCTCAGAAAATTTCCCAATTGTCTCTAAGGTAAATCTTTCTTTCATCTTCACTTAGAGGGATAGTGCATTAATTTCTCCTGTGCCCAGGTGCATTATTCTTTTCGCACTCAATAAAAACAAAATAGTTTATTTGTTATCAGAGGTTTACTTGTTCAGGATCCTGGAATAAACCATATCCTGTTTACCTTCTCCTGAGTAAAGTCTGAAATAATACAAACGTCGACACCTGTCTTACATTTTTTAAGTTTAGCTTTAGTTTGTAGAAGAGGCCACATGATCATTCCTGAGGTAACCGGGCAGACTCTAACTTACAACATGCGTGTTACTATGCGGAATTGATCATGTGCCTGTTTCTTCGGGTGAGAGTAGACCCTTACAAACAAACCAAGTGGTCTAACTAATAAAAACAAAATCGCCCACCGTGGGGCTCGAACTCCACGACCACTAGATTAAGAGTCTAGCGCTCTACCGACTGAGCTAGACGGGCTAGTATAGATAGAAACTTATACAAATGATAATACATACTTACTAGTCAACTGATTACATTAATAATTAGCAGAGCGTTCGAATGATCTAGCCTTTCCTCTAACAATAGAAGTGCTCCCTTGATGAAAGAAAGCCAATAGGAGAGTGTTGAAAAATAAAAAACCACGTATCGCTTATACCTTTATTAAATTTAAGTTTAGAAATTCTTATGAATGGGAGCAGGAGTTGATGGATCATGATGCTAGATGAACAAAGAATTCGATCTAGAAAATTTTATAACTCTACCTTGGACAGTTCAATGTATTATTAAAATTGAAAAAAGAAAAGGCATATATTTTTCGAAATCAATAGCATATGAATTTTTGAATATCAAAAACGTACCTGCACTTATTTTGTATATTTTTTGTTGATCGGATAATTCTCGTGACTGTATTGTTCTTATCTTCAAACATTTATATTAACGTGGTTGATTTTTCGAAATTTTAGAATTAATTCAAATAAAATAGTTAATTTAAATAGTTATAATTGGAGCTTTACTATAATTTTTCTTAAGATAATTATATTACAAAGTCTGATCAGTTCTGAAATAAACAGATTAAATAAAAACGCTAAAGAAATTTTTTTAAAAATCTGACCCAAGATACATTTATGATAGATAAATCTAAAAATGGCTGATAATGATTTTCAAAAGATTTATTATAAGTAGACTTGTGTCAGGGTAGAAATTTTGGCTACAGGGCAGGGCAGCGCAGGGCAGGGCAGGGTTTTACAGGGTTGCATATTAAAATTAAAAAAATTATTTAACTTATAGGTTTTTAAAAAAAAATTCTTATCTTTAATACTAATTCAATATAAAGTAAACAATCACTGAAGTGTCAGGGTGAAAATTTTGACTACAGGGCAGGGCAGGGATCTACAGGGTACCCTGACACAAGTCTAATTATAACATGATGAAATGAATCCGAAATTCTTTGACAAAGGTAAAAAACTGATCTTTTATTTACATATATGAATAGAGTACTCAAAATAAAATGGAAATATTCCAAAAAATAAAGAAAGAACAAAAGTTTTACTGGTTACAAATACGAGGTTAAAAACAAGTAATAATTTGAAAGGCGAAGAACCAGAGAAAATAAATTCCTTCAAGTATTTTATCAAAGGGTTAATCTCGAAAAGATTTTTCAAACATTATAAATTAATTTTTGGATTACAAAAATAAAATAAGAAAAGGCATAAAAACCAAGAATTATCATGAAAAAAAAACCCCTGTAAAAGCAGGGGTATAATTTTTATAAGTAATAGTATAAAAAACAGTGATATAAATGAAAAATCGAAAAAAGACGTTTTTCACTAATAAAATAAGAAACTAATCAGACTCAAATAAAACTCTATCAGACAAATCAAGATCAGCCATAGAAACTCACAAATAAATTACTCCTAGTCGACCGAAAAAACCATATATAAATCGAAGTTATTTATAATAAGAAACAAAAGAAATCCAAAAAATCAAAAAATCCGCGGATAAACTCTCTTATTTATTTCAAATAAAAATAAAGCTAAAATTGAAACACTTGCAAATGCCAAAGAATTTAAAAAAATCACAAAAATACGATTATCTGAGTAAGATTCAATAGACTATAGGAAAAATCAATTTAGTTCTTTTATATTTAAATTTCTTGTATTAATAAAAAATTGATCTAATTAGATCCCAATTCAAGAAATAAGTTATAAATTCTAAAATATTATGTAGAGTGAATAATTTTTATAATAAGCGAATGATAATCATATATTAATTATTCAACCTACTTTTAGTCAAATCATGATCGTGATTTTCTTTTTCTTCACAAACGCGACAGAGATAATAATTATTGCATTCAGAACATCTAAAAAGAACCTTGGTGATAGGTTTCTTGCATACAGAGCAAATTGAAAATTGATTTTGAAATTTGGGATTTCTTTGTTTGAGCAGATCATGAATATGATTTTCTTTATCTTCGCAAGATTCACACAGGTAATAATTAGGACAGATAACACATGAGTATCGAATTCCGATGATTGAATTTTTGCATAGTATGCATTGTGAGCCTGGAATATTTAAATTTTTGCTTGAATTATTTGAGATTGTTAGAGGAGTTAATTTTTTGATTATTTCTTCTTCAAATTTTTGGAATTCTTTGATTATAGCTTTTCTAATCTTTTCTTCATTTTCAACTTTTTTATTAGCTTCAGTTTTTTTTATAGCTAATGATTCAGCACATTTTTGAGATAATAATTTTTTAAAATATTTATTTTTTATTTGTTTATTTCGATCTGAGTAATGTTTTTTAATGTGTCCTTGTTTAAAAAATTCTTTTAATGTTTTTATGCCAACTTTATCATAGACATGTTCCTTAATTGAAAAGTTATGTAAATCTACGTTAATTTGAGAATAATCTATTTCCCCTTCTTTATTATTTTTATTTAATAACAGAATCTTGTTTTTAACTAAATTTAACATTTGATGATTAGAATGTTCAATTAAGTGTTTATTGAATAATTTACACTCTTTAGTAAACTGTATTGATAAACGAGGAATTAGCACTTTTTCAGTTGTAAAGTAATTTACAGCTGCCTTGTAGGTATTTTCATCATTAATAATGATGATGTTAGTTTTATCATCTAAATAAGAGATTTTTAAATGTTTTAATTCGTCAGTAGGGATAAAAAATGATTCTGAGATGTATTTTTGAAATTTATTGAAATTTTCTGGCCATTTCGTCTCACCTATTATTTTAATTTTTTTTCGTTCATTGTAAAAACTAATGACAATTTTTCTTAGTAAAAATTTTTTTTCTTCGACTGGGACATCAGTTCTATGAGAAAGAGACGCCTTCAAATGTGGAGATGTATTTTCAGAAAGTCTATTTGATTTATTTGATAATTTGTATTCATTAATTTCATTAATACATTTTTTTTTAGGATGAAACCTATGAGATTTGTTGAACTTTTTTTGGACTAAATAATTATTATTTGACATTTTATTTTATAGAGTATAGTTTAAAAAAAATATGAATTTTATAATAAAATTTGGAGAAATATTATCAGTACTAATAATCCAACGTAATAATTCATATATGATACTATTTCTATTAACTATTAGAATAAACTTATTTATATATACAAACCAGAAAATTTATAAAATTTTTTTAATATGGTATAAAACAAAACAATATTAGTCTAGGAATTTACTGATTTACTATTGAACTTTAAGTCTTGTAAGTAATTAACGATCTTCATAACACCCTGAAACCGATACTGTTCTATGTACAAAATGTCGAAGATACTTTTAAATATTTTATAAGAAATTGAGGTCTCAGAAGTTGATCAACTTGTTTGAGATTGCAATAGCATTTTAATCAAACAATTGAAATAATTTTAGATTGTACAGATAGTCATATTAATGGTAGCCAACCCTGATTTAAGTTTTGTACAACAGGATCGCATTTTATTTTAATCTACTTTTCCCTTTTTTTAACTTATTAATCTGAATAAAAATATTAAAGAAAAATCTGATCTGATAAAAATATTACTAACATCATAAGGTAATAAAGCAAATAATTCGATTAATAATAATCACAAAAGAAATTCTGGATCTTTGGAAATTCTTCTTATAAATTGCCAATTATCTTTATTATGCTAAAGTTGCAAGACTTTCATCAGGAAAAAATTGCTCTTCGCAATTAGAAAATTAATTTAACAAAGTAGTA
>Ga0164294_10005951_pt1 | contig 10437 bp, 7 predicted proteins | sample GEODES005metaG_FD_111479 | JGI IMG/M metagenome (GOLD analysis project Ga0164294, IMG submission 111479) | Oligotrophic lake water microbial communities from Sparkling Lake, Wisconsin, USA - GEODES005 metaG | ecosystem: Environmental > Aquatic > Freshwater > Lake | place: USA: Sparkling Lake...
AGCGAGGAGCCCCGAGCGGGTTGCGAAGGCACTCGCGTCTCGATCCTCGGCGAAGCCCGCCGCGACGAGGGCCGCGATCGCCTTGGTGACGCGGAGCCCGTCTTTAAGGGTGTCGGGCAGGGGATGGAGGCTTCGATCCTCGCGCTGCGATGCGGTCGAGAGCAGGATGGTCTGGGTATCGCTGAGTTTTGGCATTTGGTGGTCCTCTTTTCGAGGAGAGCGGACCATCCGCTCCCACCAGGCACAGCCCCGACGATCAGCTCGGCAAGGCGGGCTCGCCGTGATCAGCGAGTCGAGCGCTGTTCGCTCTGGCAGCGCTGGAAGTCCAGTCTGCTCGGCTTACAAAGGGACACAGCGGATATTTAGAAAATTTTGCTGCGGCGCACAAAAGCGTTTGCATCTGCCTGACGTATACGTCATCAAAATGGTGCCTTTCAGGCATCCTCTCCTAGACTCAAGGGGTCGGCTTTCGGGCTGGCCCCTTTTTTTTTACGTCAGGCCCACTGTCTATTCATTTCCGGCCGAAGTCCTTATCGGCGGTCGAAGATCGGGCGAGAGGATGCCATCCGATCGTAGAGCGCTCTGCGACAGCCAAAGGCGTCGTGGAGCGCCAGCAAGTTTTTAAGCGGTTGCGCTAGAAGCAGCTCAGCCCTCCCGCTTGCGCTGACAACGCAGCCCAACCCGATCTATTCGAACATGATGACCGACCGGGCCATCACGCCCCGTTTCATCTCGGCGAAACCTTCATTGATTTCCGACAGCTTTATTCGCTGGGAGATCAAGCTGTCCAACTGCAGGCGGCCGGACATGTAGAGATCTACCAAGCGCGGCATATCGACCGGAAAGCGGTTGGAACCCATGAAGGAGCCCTGCAGCCGCTTCTCGCCGAGGAAATCCGAACCCCTAAGAGTGATCTTCTCCCCTACCGGGATAAGGCCGATGATATTGGCGGTGCCGCCCCGCCTCAGCATGTCGAACGCCTGTTCCACGGTTCGCGTCAGGCCGATTGCTTCGAATGCGTGATGCACGCCGCCCTTGGTGAGTTCGCGCACGGCCGCGACGGGATCGGTCTGGCTTGCGTCGATGAAATTGGTGGCCCCGAATTCGCGCGCCAACGCCTCTTTGGAGGCGACCCGATCGATCGCGATGATGCGGCCCGCGCCGACAATCGATGCTCCATTGATCGCCGAAAGGCCGATACCGCCGCAGCCGATCACCGCGACGGTTTCGCCGGGGCGGACATTGGACGTGTTCATCACCGCGCCGACGCCGGTCATCACCGCGCAACCGATCAGAGCCGCGCGATCCAGCGGCATATCGCGGCGAATCGCGACGCAAGCATGTTCATGGACCAGCATCTGTTCGGCAAAGGCGGATAGCCGGAACGACTGAAACGCCGGCATGCCGCCGACCGCCAACCTGGGCGCTTCTTCCGGAGTGCGCTTCGTTTCCGTGCTCACGCACAGATTGAGGCGCCCGGTCACGCACTGATCGCAATGTCCGCAGAACACCGACAGGCAGGTGATGACGTGATCGCCCGGCTTCACCGTGCGCACCGCATCGCCCACGGCTTCGACCACGCCGGCCGCTTCATGGCCTAGGATCGCCGGCATCTCGACCGGATAGGAACCCTCCATGAAGTGAAGGTCCGAGTGGCACAATCCCACCGCGCTGGTCCGGATCAGAACCTCGTGCGGGCCGGGCATGTCGATGGTCATATCCTCGATCGTGAGGGGCTTGCCTACCTCCCGCAACACCGCAGCCTTCATCGAATCCTCCTCTTTCTCCGTGTCGACAGCTCTAATCCAACGGCGACATATTGCAATATCGGACCACTATACGTTACTACGTTCCATTATATAGGACACAAAGGGTCCTGTTCCGGAGGAAGTTTGATATGCCGAGCAACGATGCCGCCCTGAACCTTTACATCGATGGCGAATGGGTGGGCCGCGAGCGGCGGGACACTTCGTCCGTCTTGAATCCAGCCACAGGCGAGGAGACAGGCCGGCTCCCGATCGCGGATATCACCGATCTCGATCGAGCGCTCGATGCAGCGGAGCGGGGCTTCCGAAGCTGGCGGCAGGTTTCGCCCGACGCGCGGAGTGCCATTCTCAGGCGTGCCGCAGCGCTCATGCGGGAACGCGTCAATCTGCTGGCGGACGTCGCGACGCAGGAGCAGGGCAAGTTGCGCAGCGAGGCGAAAGGCGAAGCGCTGTTCGCCGCAACCCTTTTGGATTTCCACGCCGCCGAGGGGCAGCGGGTCTACGGGCGCGTCCTCCCGCGTCCGCAGGGCACCCGCTCGCTCGTCCTGCAGCAGCCGATCGGTCCGGTCGCGGCGTTCTGCGCCTGGAATTTCCCGTTGCTCAACGTCGTGCGCAAACTGGCGCCAGCCCTGGCGGCGGGCTGCTCGATCATCTTGAAACCCAGCGAGGAAACGCCCGGCAGCGCGATCGAGATATTTCGCTGTTTCCAGGACGCCGGCTTGCCTGGCGACGTGGCGCAATGCGTGTTCGGCGTGCCCGATGTCGTGTCTCGGCATCTGCTGGCCTCGCCGGTCACGCGCAAGCTGAGCTTCACCGGCTCGGTGCCCGTGGGAAAGCATTTGATGCGTCTTGCCGCCGATACGATGATGAAGACGACGATGGAGTTGGGAGGCCATTGCCCGGTACTGGTGTTCGATGATTGCGATCTGGAAAAGACGCTGGATCTGCTGGTGACCACCAAGTTCCGCAATGCCGGGCAGATCTGCATATCGCCAACGCGCTTCCATGTTCAGGAAACCATCTACCAGCGCTTCGTAGAAGGGTTTGCGGAGCGAGCGGGCCATATCCGCATGGGCAACGGCATGTCGGCCGAAAGCCAAATGGGTCCGATGGCCAATGCGCGTCGTCCTGTTGCCATCGAGTCGCTGATCGCCGATGCCGAAAAGCATGGCGCCCGGTTGCTGGCGGGCGGAACGCGGACGGAGAGCGAAGGCTTCTTCTTCGCGCCGACTGTCCTCGCCGACGTTCCGCTCGAGGCGCGGGCGATGAGCGACGAGCCGTTCGGCCCGGTTGCGCTGATCCGACCATTCAGCAGCTTCGATGACGCGGTCGCAGAAGCCAACCGGCTGCCCTACGGCCTCGGCGCCTATTGCTTTACCGAGAATGGCCGCCGGCAAAACCTGCTGGGGGACGTGATCGAAGCCGGGATGGTTGCGATCAATTCGGTCAAGATGAGCTGGCCGGACGCGCCCTTCGGGGGGATGAAGGATTCGGGCTATGGATCGGAAGATGGGCCGGAAGGTATCGCCGCGCATCTCGCGACGAAATCGGTGCATATCGGCTAGCTAGCTCGCCCAGTCAGTTCGGCGCCGGCGTCGGCGTGCAGGCTCGCGAACATCCAGACGCTGATCAGCGAGAGCGCGGCGATGACGACGAATGCGGGCCTGATGTCGGTCGGTTCGATGTGCATCCCGCCACGCCACAGCATTGCGCAGCGAACGGCTGTCGCGGCGAGCGCCACGCCGAAGCTCTGGGACATCTGCTGCGCCATGGTCGCCAGACTTGAAGCCTGCCCCATCTGACGCTCGGCGACCTCCGCATACACCAACGCGTTGAGCGCCATATATTGCAGGGACCGCACAAAGCCGCTGACGAACAGCACCGCAAATATGGCGATGTGCGGTGTCGTCACCCGAAACATGGCGCACGCCGCCGTCGTGGCCGCGACCAGCGCGCCATTGAGCGTCAGGAGGTTACGAAAACCCAGGCGGCGGATGACGGGCGGTGCGATGAACTTCATGGTCAGCGATCCGATCGCGCCGGCGAAGGTCAGCAAGCCGGCCGAGAAAGCCGACATCGCGAAGCCGTTTTGAAGAAGCAGAGCAAGCATGAATGGCCCCGCGCCAAGGACGAGCCTTGAGAACAGGCCTCCCACTACGGCCCGATAGAAAGTCGGCAAACGAAACAGCCGCACCTCCAGGAGAGGGCGATCGATCCGCCTGGCGTGCCCGAGATAAACGCCAAGGCAGAGCATGCTGCCACCCAACAGCAATATGATCCGCGTGGCGTCCAGCGATCCCTGTCCGAACGCCTCCAGGCCGAAGTTGAAGGCGGCAAGACCCAAAGCGATCAGCACGAAGCCCTTGAGGTCGAGCGCGCCGGCGTCCAGCTCGCGAATGTCGGGGATATAGAGCGAGCTCAATATCAACCCGATTAGGCCGATCGGCAGGTTGATCAGGAATATCAGCCGCCAGGAAAAGTAGGTCACAAGGAAGCCACCCAGCGGCGGCCCGATCACCGGACCGAGGACCGCAGGAATCGTCAGCCACGCCATCGCCTGGACAAGCTCGGATCGCGGAACCGAGCGAAGCAGGACGAGGCGCCCCACCGGCACCATGAGGGCACCGGCCGCTCCTTGCGCGAGCCGCGCCCAGATCAACCATTCGAAGTTCGCCGCGATCCCACAGAGGAGGGAACTGATGACGAAAGCCAGGATCGCAGTTCGGAACACACGGCGGGCGCCGAACCGATCGGCGATCCAGGCGGAAACCGGCAAGGTCACGGCAGCGGCGAGCAGATAAGCGGTAATCGCCAGGTTCATGCGCACGACATCGATGTGCAGCGACCGCGCCATGCTCGGCAGGGCGTTTGCGATGATCACGGAATCGAGCGTCTCCATGAAAAGCGCGCCACCGATGATCGCGGGAAGGAGTGGTCCCGAGCGAGGGCGAGCAGGTGTCACGGGTGACGAACCAACCAAGGATCAGGGCGCGGCTGCAGCGTGCTCGGCGATATCCACCGCTACTTTCTTCGCTAGCTGCTCGGGTATTTCGTGACCCATGCCGGGATACAATATCAACCGTGCGCCCGGGATAAGCTGCGCGAGTTCGATGCCGCCGTCGACCGGGATCAGCGGATCGGCTTCGCCATGCAGCACCAGGGTTGGAGCGGTGATTTTGGCCACCCGTTCGCGCCGGTCACCATCGGCGAGAATGGCCGCGCGTTGGCGGGCGTAGCTCTCGGGAGTGCCGCCGCGCTCCATCTCGGCCTTTATGCGCCGTCGCAGGGCATCGGGGTCGAATGGATAGCCGGGGCTGCCGATCACCGTCTGGTTTACGACGTTGCGCTCGATCTGTGTGGCGCGATCTTCATTGGGATTGCTGCGTTCAGCGAGGACGGCGAGAACCTTTTCGTCCGGAGAGCGAAGCCCTGGATTTCCGCTGTTGGTCATGATGAGCGTTAAGGATTTGACGCGGTCCGGCCAGCCGAAGGCAAGATGCTGGGCGATGAAGCCGCCCATGGACGTGCCGACCACATGCGCGCGCTCCACGCCGAGAGCGTCCATCAGGGTGACGGCGTCTCCAGCCATGTCGTGTAGCGTATAGGGAATATCGGCGGCCTCCCCGGCAGCGAGAGCCGCGATGATCTTCTTCAGGTGCGGTCGGCCTGAATCATGATGATGGTGCGACAGACCGGCATCGCGATTGTCCAGCCGGATCACGCGGTGTCCGCGTTCGAGCAATTCATTGCGGATAGTGGCGGACCAGCGGACCAGTTGAGCACCCAGCCCGGTGACCAGCAGGATGGGATCGCCCGCTTCGTCGCCCTCGACTTCGTATTCGATGGGACCGTGAGCTGCGTCAATTGTCGCCATTTCAAACCTCGCCTGTTTTATAACATTGTTCCAATATATAGCACGTCGTATCGGTCAACTTGATTCTGGAGTTTGCGTGCTCTAGCAACGCTTGATCGCGCGAACGCGGACGTTGATCGGGGATGTCGATGGCAATCTGGAAAAGGCTCGTGCCTCCGCGTCTGGTACGGCTGAGGGGGCATGCGGCGAGATCGGCTACAGGTTTGGCGCGATTGCCGGGCCCACTCGATCGGGGCGGACCCAGCGCATGAGCGGCCAGCCGTTCGAGCGCGGACAATTGGTGGGTTCGGGCACGGAGCGGCTGATCGGCCGTGTCGATGGTGCGGTCGGATGGCTGCTGTTCAACAATCCGGACCGCCGTAACGCGGTGTCGCGCGATATGTGGGACGGCATCACCCGGTTGATGGCGCTCTATGAGAGTGATCCGGCCATTCGCGTGATCGTTCTGGCGGGCGTGGGGGGAAAGGCCTTCGTATCCGGCGCCGACCTGACGGAATATAACAAGCTCGACGCGTCCGAAGACAATAATGCCCGCTACCGCGCGAGCTCTGCCGCCGCCCGTGCCGCGTTGGCGCAACGCACCAAACCATGCGTCGCCATGATCGATGGCTTTTGCATCGGTGCCGGCATGCTGATCGCCGTCGGGTGCGACGTCCGGATCGCATCGGATCGTGCGCGTTTCGCGATCCCGGCCACACGTCTCGGGTTGGGATACGGGTTCGAGTCGGTAGTGGATCTGGTCCATCTGGTGGGGCCGGGCGCGGCGAAAGACATTCTGTTCTCGGCCAGGCAGCTCGACGCCGAAGAGGCGCTGCGCATCGGCCTGGTCTCGCAGATGGTTTCGGCGACGGAGCTTGAGGAGCATGTCGCGGGCTATGCGGGCCGGGTTGCGGAAAACGCGCCGTTATCGGTTCATGCGGCCAAGCTTGCGGTCGATCAGGCGCTGAAGCCGAGCGAGAATCGCGATACGGCGGCAGTTATCGCGGCCGTGCAGCGCTGCCTCGCCAGCGCGGACTACACAGAGGGCCGCCGCGCTTTTCAGGAAAAGCGCGCGCCCCGATTCACAGGAAACTGATGCCGATGCCCGATACGGTTTCGCACGCTATGCTCTCGGGCGTCCGGGTGCTCGAACTCGGCCACTATATCGCCGGTCCACATGCGGCGCAGATGATGGCCGATCAGGGCGCGGAGGTTATCAAGGTTGAGCCAACGGCCGGCGATCCGTCGCGCCGCACATTGCCGCATTCGGAGCAGGGAACCAGTCTCTTCTTTGCCTGTCATAACCGCCACAAGCGCAGCATCGCGCTGGATCTGGGGCATGCGCAGGCGCACGAAGCTCTCGATCCGCTGCTGAAGTGGGCGGACGTGGTTATCACCAACTATTCGGCGGGTATCCCGGACAGGCTGGGCTTCGGTTTCGAACGCCTCCACAGTTTGAACGAGAAGGCCGTGATGGTGCATATCACCGGCTTCGACCAGCGCGGGCCCTGGCGCAATTATCTGGCATTCGATGGCATCATCATGGCGATGAGCGGGCTTGCGGATCTGACCGGTGATGAAGCCGGCCCTCCGCTGATGAGCCAGGCATTGTTCGCGGATCACAGTGTGGCTGCGCACGCGGCCTTCGCAGCTGCCAGCGGCGTGATCGCCAGCCGGGCCTCCGGCAAAGGCCAATTGCTCGAGATCAACATGCTCGATGTGATGACATCCTACCTCACCCACAACATACCCTCGGTCGGTGTGCTGGGCCTGGCGCCGACGCGTGCGCGCGTCCGTGGCTCGGGTGTACGGTTCGTCCACATGTTCTCCACCTGTGATGGCTATATCTACGTTGCGGCGATCACGATCGGAATGTGGCGCAATATCGCCAAATTCCTTGGCCATCCCGAATGGGCGCCGGCCGATCTTACGCAACCGCCCGACATGCGGGATCATCCGGAACTGCTGAAGACGATGATCGACACCGCAGGCCCTCTCTTCGCCGCAATGACGGCGCGGGAGGCGATGGATGGCCTGCAGGGCTTGGGTGTTACCGCTGGGATCGTGCGAAGCGTCACCGATCTCTACGGCGATGAGGGCGCGCGAGAATTAACGAGTATCGCCACCGTCGAGCTGCCACTCGGTGAGATGACGATCCCCGTTCCCGGGCCGGCGTTCGGCCGCGAGGGGCACCGTCCGTCGCGCATCCCGGACCTCGGCGAGCAAGGCGCCGCCGTCTTGCGCCAGGTCGGACTTGAGGACGCGTCGATCGATCGGCTCACCGATCTCGGAGTGCTGCATGGAGCCGCGCACGATCGGTTCTAATTCCTCCAGCAAACGATCCGAACGACTTGCCTCCCGTCCCACAAAGCTATAGAGAACGACGTAACATATAGTAGAACGACGTATCGAAAGGCATGATGGTTGCTGAGGTTTGATTGGGCTGATCCGTTTTTGCTCGACGAGCAGCTTTCCGATGACGAGAGAATGATCCGCGATTCCGCACGGGCTTACGCGCAGGAAAAGCTCGCCCCCCGCGTCATCGCGGCCTTTGCGACGGAAACCACGGACCCCGAGATATTTCGCGAGATGGGCGCGCTTGGCCTGATCGGTCCGACATTGCCGGAGCGGTATGGTGGGTCGGACGCGTCCTACGTCGCTTACGGTTTGATCGCGCGTGAAGTCGAGCGGATCGACAGCGGCTACCGTTCGATGATGAGCGTCCAGTCGAGCCTCGTGATGTATCCTATCCATGCCTATGGTTCCGAACACCAGCGTCAAAAATATCTTCCCGGACTGGCTTCCGGCGAACGGATTGGCTGCTTCGGGCTGACCGAACCCGATGCCGGTTCCGATCCCGGCGGCATGCGTACCCGCGCCGAGAAGATCGCGGGGGGCTATCGCCTATCGGGAGCGAAGACCTGGATCTCCAACGCGCCCATCGCAGACGTTTTCGTCGTGTGGGCGAAGTCGGACGCACACGGCGGAAAGATTCGGGGCTTCGTGCTCGAGAAGGGCATGGCCGGTCTGGAGACGCCGAAGATCGAGGGCAAGCTCTCGTTGCGCGCCTCGATCACCGGCATGATCCTGATGGATGGCGTGTGCGTCGACGAAGACGCGCTTTTGCCGGGGGTGGAAGGGCTGAAGGGGCCGTTCGGCTGCCTCAATCGGGCGCGTTACGGAATCTCGTGGGGGGCGCTGGGCGCCGCGGAATTCTGTTTTCACGCCGCGCGGCAATATGGGCTGGATCGTAATCAGTTCGGTCGCCCGCTCGCCGCCACGCAACTTTATCAGAAGAAGCTCGCCGATATGGAGAGCGAGATCGTGCTGGGGCTCCAGGCCTCACTGCGCGTCGGCCGACTGATGGATGAAGGCAAACTCGCGCCGGAGATGGTCTCGATCGTCAAGCGCAACAACGTCGGCAAGGCGCTCGATATCGCGCGAGCTGCGCGAGACATGCACGGCGGCAACGGCATCTCCGGAGAATATCAGGTGATGCGCCACCTCATGAACCTTGAGACCGTCAACACTTACGAGGGCGCGCATGACGTGCATGCCCTGATCCTTGGTCGCGCGATCACGGGCATCGCGGCTTTTTGACGACGGTGCCGGTCAACAAAAAATCGGCACCCAACGAACGAGTGAAAGATGACTTTGGAATCGGCTTTGGAGGATAAGGTGTCGCCGGCAACAGCCGAACCACAAGCAGCGCCCGAGACGACGCGCGAACCCGGTCCCCTTGCGGGGCTTGTCGTGCTCGATCTGACACTCGCGCGCGCAGGGCCTACGTGCGTACGGCACTTCGCCGATTGGGGCGCGGACGTCATCCGCATCCAGCCGCCCGATAACGGCGATGAAGAGGTGATCGGGCGGCGAGATGGCCCTGATTATCAGAATATGCATCGCGGTAAGCGTGTTGCCACGCTCGATCTGAAACAGCCCGAGGGCTATGCCGCCTTCCTGAAGTTGGTCGAGAAAGCCGACATTCTGATCGAGAATATGCGGGCGCCCGTGAAGCACCGCCTGAAGATCGAATGGGAGCGGCTGAGCAAGGTCAATCCCCGGCTGATATACGGAAGCATCAGCGGGTTCGGGCAGACAGGCCCCTATACCGCGCGGGCCGGTGTCGATCAGATCGCGCAGGGGATGAGCGGGCTCATGTCGGTCACCGGAAAGCCCGGCGACGGACCGATGCGCGTGGGCGTAGCGATCGCCGATCTCACCTCGGGGAATTTGCTGGCGCTGGCGGTGATGATGGCCCTCTACGAACGGGGGGGTACAGGCAAGGGCCGCTGGGTTCACACGTCGCTCATCGAAAGCCAGATCTTCATGCTGGATTTTCAGGCGGCGCGGTATCTTTCGAGCGGGATCGTGCCGGTCCAGGTCGGCAACGATCATCCGACGGCCGTACCGACCGGTGTGTTCGAGACCAGCGATGGCTGGATGAACATCGGCGCGTCCTCGACCAAGCAATGGATCAACCTGTGCTCGGTATTGAATCCGGACTGGTTGCATCGGCCGGATTGGCAGACGCAGCTCGACCGCAGCCGCGATCGGCCGGCGGTTCACGCCGCGATTGCCGAGGTGACTCGGACGCAGACGACCGATTATTGGGTTCAGGCCTTCGAAAAGGTCGGGATTCCGTGCGGGCCTATCTATTCGATCGACGAGGTTTTCGACGATCCGCAGGTGCAACATCTCGAACTGACTCCCGAGATTCAGCATCCTCGGTTGGGAACCAAGAAAGTCGTGGGCTCGCCGTTGAATTTCGAGGGGCATCATCGCGGGATCAACGGTGCGGCGCCGACCACCGGCATC
>Ga0164294_10005952_pt1 | contig 10436 bp, 11 predicted proteins | sample GEODES005metaG_FD_111479 | JGI IMG/M metagenome (GOLD analysis project Ga0164294, IMG submission 111479) | Oligotrophic lake water microbial communities from Sparkling Lake, Wisconsin, USA - GEODES005 metaG | ecosystem: Environmental > Aquatic > Freshwater > Lake | place: USA: Sparkling Lake...
CTTTGAAATGGAAGACCACTAGATAGGTAATTTGATGTTGAAAATAAGTTTTTATCCAAAATTACTGCCCCTATTTCTTTCATTAATAGACTCAATTGTATTAATAATAATTCAGTTTCTAAGGGATTAATAAAAATTGGAAGAGCTTTTGCAGGAATATAAAATAAAGTACAATTTCTTTTAGAAATGTTACTGATAATAATGCTTGCCTTATCTATTAAATCATTTTTTTTGTTTATATTTTGAGGTAATCCAGATCGCCAATCTAATTCTGGCAGAAGATCCCATGGAAAAATTATAATAATTTCGTTAAAATCAGTAATTATAGGTTGTGAGAAATATTGTCCTAAGGTTCCAAATGGTAAGGTTTTTATATTAAAATTGTATCCTTTTAAAATAGCGTTTGCCTTTAGATAAATTAAAATAGTATCTAAATTCGCAGATGAGGTCAACTGTAAGTTCACCTTAATCCCATCATTGTTTTTCTTGATAATATTATTAGCTTCGATGAAATTCATGGTAAAACTCCTCCAGTTAAATTAATTAATGACCCATTTAATAATTTACTTTGATTTTCTAAAAGCCATATAATTTGGCTAGCTGCATCATCAGGTTTAAATAAAATGCCCCATGGTGATTTATCAGCATTTGCAATTTTTGATGCTTCACTTAAACCCTTATTCATTCCGCCATCTAACAAATCAAATACAACACCGTAGCATCTTTTATTTTTAGAAGAAAGTTCTAATGATAATAAATTTACTAAAGTTGGTATAGTAGATTTAGCTATACTATATAAGGGCATTCTAAAATTATGTCTTCCTGGTTCAGCAGCAGTAGATCCAATTAAAATTAATGGTGCATTTTCTATACCATACTTTGAAATAATATTTGATAGTATCTGTATGTCTTTCAAAGGCCCGCTTATATGGTATTCAATTGGATCTTCTGCATTATCAATATCAATAAACTTTCTATTATCTGGCTTAGGCCAACCACAATGAATAATGGCAGTAATTTCACTACCGTTTTTTAAATTAGCGTCTTGAATAATATTTGTAATTGACAGTCTATCGTTATCTAGATTCCTTCTTAAAGCTATACCATTATTGCCTAATCTTTTTAAGACAGCATTTCCTAAAGCTCCATTACCACCAGTCACTAAAATTACATTTTTATTATTGTTATTATCAGATAATGGTAGAAGATGATTATCTATTGTTTCATTCATAGAATGCATACCAAATTCATATGATGCTTCAACATATAGTTCTCCAGAAGTTTTGTTTATAATATTAACTTCTACTTTTCCGGTATTATTTATGAATTTTACCAATTTTCCAATAACCTTAATTGTTAGTGGTGGAATTATTGGGTTAATAAATTTAAGTTTCATACCATATAGCAAACATTCTTTACCAGGTATGTACATACCTGCAAGCCTTGAAATTAAGCCAGCCGAATATGCACCATGAAGAACTTGTTGTCCATAAACACTTGTGGCACTATATTCAGCATTAGTATGTAAAGGATTCCAATCGCCTGATATTTGAGCAAATTCAATACAATCTTGTGTTGTAATATTAACTTCAAACTGTTTGTCTTTAATCATTAAATTTCTCATTAATTAATAATTCAATAGATTTAAAAGATGTAAATCTATCCATATCCGAAACAGTAATTTTTATATTTAATTCACTTTCAATTGCAGTAGCTAATGTAACATTTGCAATAGAATCCCATCTAATTTCATTAATTCTTCTTATTGATTTAGGATCCTCACTATCATCTAGTTCTAATACAATTTGAAATATTTGAGAGAGTATTTGTATAGTTCTTTCTTTCATAAATTTATTATTTTAAAAGAGTTTTTAATTTTAATAAAATTAAAAAAATAAAATAAGGTGTTAATCTTATACTTTCTAATATAAAAAAAATTCTTAAGTTATTTTTATTAAAATTTGCATCTAGTCCTAATGTTTTATTTGTTAAATTAAATTGACTATCTGTGATAAAGGGTGAATAAATAGAATAATTTTCATATATTTCATTTGTAAATTTTTTTAAAATAGGAGTGAAATTTGAAAAATCACCTAAAGGTATATTATTATTTGTTTTATTTATTAAATTCGGAGATTTGCCATATAAAAAAAATGGTAATTGAATTTCCGAACAATAAAATATATAACTTCCTATTTTATTTGAAGTCGCTTGTTTAAAATTAATAATTATATCGTAAAATCGGTCAACAAAATTCGGATCTAAAGTATCTCCAGCAGTTATTATCGGGTAGCCAAATTTTCTTAATTTTTTATGTAAACCTTTTTTTATATCAGTATTATGAAGACAAATTACAAAAGGCCGAAAATCTGTATCTAATATTGAAAGTTGATTAAAATATAACTCAAAATTATCATTTTCAAAATCAATACCTACATTAGTATGGGCAAAAAATATTAATGTTCCATTTCTATTTTTTTTAATTCAATTTTTTTTTGTTTTCTGTATGTTATCCATGGATTTTGAATATACAGTAATTTTTTAAATTTATGATTATCTAAATTTTCGTACCTAGTTTTACTAAAAGTTAAGTAATATTTACTTTTATTATTTATTTCATGCGGATGTAAAATGCCAGTGAGATCAACACCATGATCGCCATAAAATGGTATTGGGAAAAATTTTGAAATACCAAGCCACTCCCTATAACATTTACCAAAACCATAAAGTTCAGTACTCCAGAACATTATTGGAGATTTGATGATTCTTTTTAAAGAACATAAATTCTCTAGTTGGATATCACTAAATCCATTTGTAAAAAATGAAATAGAATTATCTAACCAATTATTATGTTTATCTAATAAATTTATATTTCTATTTACCATGCTGTCCATCCTCCATCAACTATTAAATTTGCTCCTGTCATATAACTTGAAGCATCGCTAAGTAAAAATAAAATTGCACCTTGATAATCATCTGGCTTAGCCATTCTACCAAGTGGGGTTTGATCTATATAATTTTTTACAAAATCATTAGATTGATTATTATATACACCTCCAGGACTTAAACAATTAACTCGAATATTATGTTTAGCTAAATGTACAGCAAGATATCTCGTTAAATTAATTATAGCAGCCTTAGATGTAGCATAGGCTACAGGTGAATTTATACCGCTTTTGCCATAAATTTTAGGATTAGGACTAACATTTCCATAGGTAGAAGATATATTAACAATTACCCCTTTTTTATTTTTTTTGAAATACGGTAAAATACATTGAGCCAATAGAAATGTTCCTTTCAAATTTACATCATGAACTTTATTCCATGCTTCTTCTGGATAATTTTCAAAGTCTTGAAAAAAATTAGTATTAATATCTAGTCTTCTACTATTTCCTTTATAATGAAATGAGTTTATAAGTGAATCAATTTTTTTAAATTTGATAATTACTTGTTTCAAATTATTTATTATATCATCTTTTTTTGTCACATCAACATTATAAAAAAAGAAATTTTTGTAGAAATTTTTATTTTTATATTTTGTAACCTTTTTTTTTGCTAAATCGATATCTAGATCAAAAATAATAACTTTGGCCCCAATTTTAGCTAAAATTTCACAAAATGAAAAGCCTATTTGACCTGCCCCTCCAGCAACTATTACAATTTTGTTTTTTAAACTAAATAAGTTTTCTAAATTATTGTCCATTATTATAAATTTTAAGCATTAATTCGGTATTTTTAATTGCATGGTTGAAATCAAGTGTATGATTGATTATATTATTTTTTATTAAATAGAAGAAATATTCCAATTCATTTATATATAAACTATTTAATTCAAAATCTTTGGCGAATGAAATAATTTCTACATCATTTCCAATAGTTGTGATTCTAATTTCATTATTATCCCAGTTCCAATCTATCCTTCCTTCAGTTGATAATATTGATATTGAACGATGATATTTTTTTTGTAATAAATCTAAATGTATTGTAACAATTTTATCATTATATGACAAGATATTTTCTGAGATTTCTTCGACGTTAATTTCTAATTTTCCTGTATTTAAATTTATCGTTTTAATTTCTTTTGGATTACCAAAAAAATATTGCACTAAATCTAATTCATGAGAAATAGTTCGTACAACACCTCCGCCCTGCTCTTTAATGCTTGCATAACTTTCTTTATAGTTTTCGTTTGGATGCCAATTTGGTAAATAGCTACCAAAATCAAATCTTGCAGAATATACTTGTCCAAATTTTTCAGAATGTACTAAATCGTAAATATATTTAATTGCAGGATGAAATCTTAACATATAGCCTATTATAAATACTCTATTTTTTGAAGTCCATATATTTTTAGATTTATTAAGGCTATTCAAATCATGAACCATTGGCTTTTCCATAAAAACATGTAGATTATTTTTATTCGCAAATTCTAAGGCTTCTAGATGAATTGAAGTAGGTGTGCAAATAAAAACGCAATCTAAATTTGATAATTTATCAGAATCATAATTGGTAATAACTTTTACATCATTTATGCTTTCAAATTGCTTATCATATTCTCTTTTTAAAATAAATATATCATTATACCCTAATAATTTTAAATTATTTAGATGTCTTTTAGCTATGGATCCTGAACCTACAATTAAAATTCTCATTGTGAAAAATTATTAAAAATAAATTTATCACTAAGAATAGAATTAATAATATTATCTAGTTGGTTAGTTTCCATTAAATACTTTTCAACAAAATATCTATATGCACCATCACCACCTTTAATTGGTAAAGACCAATTTACAATTTCTTTAATATAGATTGGAGCATTACTTGGTGCAGCACTCAATCCAACAGATTTTAATAGTGCATAATCATTAAAATCATCACCTATAAAGGCTATTTCATTAAAGCATATATTTTTATTTAAAATAATTTCTTTAACTTTTTCTAATTTATTTTTTATACCCATATATACATGATCAATTCCCAATTTTTCAGCTCTTCTTTTAACTATATTATTATTTTCCCCTGTTATAATTATAGTTGGAATATTAATTTGATTTAATAGTAATACTCCAGCGGAATCATATGTTGAGAACTTCTTAAATTCATTATTAAAGTTGTCATAATACATACTTCCATCGGTCCATACACCATCAATATCAGTTATAAATAATTTTATATTATTCAAAATATGAATCTTTTAATGTTACATTTTCATCGATATCTATTATTGCGATTTTCCCTATAAGATTGTGTCTATCTCTCCATAAAATTCCATCTCCTGGGCTTTTTAAACAAAGCATATCTTCATTTAATATTGTACCTTTACATATTTGTTTTTTGGATACTAAACTTCTTCCTAATTTAGTTTTAGCAATATTTATTGAATCATGAATTTTTGATTTATCTCCATCCCCCATTGCCTTTGCAATTGCATTAATATAATCAATTAATTTCTTCAAACCTGATTCTTCTAGAGAACCTGGTTGATCAGTACCTTTCATAGTTCGATCTAATGTAATATGTTTTTCAATAATTTTAACACCGATTGCAGATGCTGCTGAAGCGATGATAACTCCAGATGTATGATCTGATAATCCAGAAATACACTTATATTTTTCTTCAATTGTTTTAATTGCATTTAAATTTACATTTTCAGGCTTACAAGGATATTCTGATGTACATTGCATAATTATAAGCTTATCTTTTGGAATATTTAAAGCTTTTAAAGCATCATCAATATCGTTATAAGTAGCCATTCCAGTAGAAATTATAATAGTTTTTCCGGTTTTTCCTAAAGCTTCAAGTAATGGAATATTAGTAAGATCTCTAGAGGCTACTTTATAGAATGGACAATTTATTCTTTCCAATAAATTTAAAGATGGTATGTCGCATGGAGTACAAAAATATGTAATGTCAAGCTTATTTGCATAATTTTTTAATTCGAGATGTTGAGATTCATCTAATTCTAAAAATCTTCTATGTTCACCATAGGTTATTCCAAATGAATTCGGGTTATCATAAATTTTATTGTAAGCAACTGTAGTAAGTTCAGAATCAATATCTCTTTTTTGAAATTTTACAGCATTTGCACCACATCTTTTTGCCATTTCTATCAGAGTTTTAGCAAATTCAATATTTCCATTGTGATTTTGTCCAATTTCTGCAATTATATATGTTGCAGAGCTTTTTGATAATTTAAAACCATTTAAATCAACCTCTAAATTTTTTATCATAATGTTTGTTTTTATCCAATTATATAGATTATTTAATTCACTACTTTCTCTTAAATCATATAGCATTTGTTGAATTCGCAAAAAATCATCAATTGTGTCAATTGTTAAATATTGATCAAATTTTGGATTTAAATTACAAAAATTTGATGCTAAAATTTGAGATTTAAAAATTTTATTACCATTTCTGAAAAATGGTGTTACATGTTCCTTGTCACTATTTGTAAGCTCATTTAATTTTACGCATTCTCTTAAAGCCCCTAACTTTATTACTTCAAAAACTATATGAGATAATCCATCAATACATGTATAATCATTATTATTATTTAGATGTATTTGGTATAATTGTTTTGAAATACCAATATCTAAAAAAGGGTTGTCTGCTGTAAGTCTAATTATATTATCATTATTATCAAAAGCAATTGAAGCATCTATAAATCTTAATAATAAATTATCTCTATCTCCTCTAAAGGATTTAATGTTTATCTTTTTACAGTATTGCTCAATTAAATCATCCTCTGGTAAATTAGTTGTGGCAACAATTACTTGGTCAGCGAATTCAATTTTTTGAGCATTTTTTATTACCCTTTCTAATAGAAATTCACCATTAATTGGCATTAATGACTTTCCAGGTAATCTACTACTTCCCATTCTTGCTTGAATTATAACAATAGTTGACATTACTTTGCGATTCGAGATTTAAGAAAATAATTTGTTTTCTTTAAAGTCTTTTGTGGAGATGAAATAAACTGGAATAGAAATAACTTAGTTAAATTAAGAATATAAACTAATTTACTTCTAAGAAAAGTCTGGATAAAGCCGCTGTAAATATATTTATGGTGATTTTTTATTTTATTTATTCTTAATCTATATTCACTCAAAAATTTGAATAAACTTTTAAATTTAAAATTAAACAAATATGAAAATATTATTTGATAATACCCAATTAATACAACTGAATGACAATAGGTTTCGATCATTTTCGCATATTTAATACCGAAATTTAATTCCCATATTTGAATAAATGAGTCTTCTTGTGAATCAATATTTTTTAACATGTATTTTTCCCAGAAAATAATTTTTTTAGTCCCAATACTATTTAATTGTACATCATGTCGGCCCCAGTACATTATTGCTTCAGAATCAAATCCTGTAATTCCGAAAGGTACAATTCCTAATATTTGATGTTTCTCAAATGTATCTTGAAATCTTCCATACCTATTTAAAATATCACGTTTAATCACAAAACTGTGACCAGGATTCTCTTGACTAATTTTATATTTTTTAGTAATAAAATCAATTGACAAGTCAAAACCATCTAAGTAGATTGGTCTATTAACTATGGGGTAAAAATTTATTATCTCACCATTTGGCTTAGCATTAGCAACCCTACCTATTGCTGTTATACATTGATCATTATTAACAAATAATTTAACCATTCTTTCAATGAAATCAAATTCTACCCAATCATCGTCCGATTGATAAAAAACTAAATCACCAACACAAGCATCTAAGCCAGCATTATAACAAATTCTTACTAATTTTTGTGGATCGTCCCAGCTGAATTGATTTTCTTCAAAATTTACAACTTTTATTCTTGTATCAATTTTGATCACCTCTTCAATATACTCTATGGTTTCTTTTGTTGCACCATTGTTAACTATTATTAATTCAATATTTTTATAAGTCTGCTTTAAAATATGGGTAACAGCATTTTTTAGCATTATAGGTCTATAAAATGTATCAATTATTACACTTACTAAACTTGATGAAGATATTTTTTTACCAAAGTCTCTCATTTCAATAAGACGTATTAGAATTTTTTAATAATGAAATGGTATTTCCAATAGATTGTCTTAGGTCGCCAGTAAAAATAAAGCCTAATTTTTTAAATTTTTCAGAAGAAACCTCATATGAGAGTTGATTCATTATTTTATTTTCTACGAATGAAATTTCTAATGAGGGAACGAATTCTTTAATACAATCTACTATTTGACTTACAGTAGAATTTTGTGTTAATACATTATATACTTGGCCATCAAAAATATTTTGTCTTATTAAAAAAATAAATGCATTTAATGCATCATTTAATTCTAAATATGGTCTTTTTTGATTATATGCAGTTTTCCAAACTGAGATAGGTTGTTTCATAACTGCCTGCCAACAAAATTTGTTTACTGCAGTATGAAATCTCATTCCAACTGATGATCCATAAATTGTACCAAATCTACAAACTACTACTTTTAAACCTTTTTGCTTTGCTAAATTTTGTAAATAATCTTCTTCCTTTAATTTAGTTATGGCATATGGGCTTTGAGGCTTTAGTTCATCAATCGTACAATCTTCTGAGACTACTTCATTTTGAGTTCCATATACACTTGTAGAAGATAATGAAATCATCTTGATATTGAAAAGTAAGCAAGCATCAGCAATTTTTACAGTGCCAGAAAAATTATTCTCTTCAACTATAGTTGCTTTATCAAAACTTCCTGCAGCATCTGTAATAGCTGCTAAATGTATTACAAAATCAGAACCTTTTAGTATTTGAAGTAAATCACAATTTGTTATGTCTGCTTCGATAAATTTATAATTTCCAATGTTTGGTAAATTAAATAATGATGCATATCTCTGAGTCATCATATTATCTATCAAAATTATTTCTGAATTAGGAAATGAATATGGCAAAGATCTAATAAGTGATGAACCTATATGTCCTAAAGCGCCTGTAACAACTATTTTCATTTTTAAACCGTTTTATTAATAAATTCATTATAGTCTCTTATATAATCTTCAGCTTCATATATACGGTCACAAAGAACAGTTAAAATTGAATTTTCAACTGTGTAGGTCTGTTGTGCCCATATACCAGGTGGTATCAAAAGAGCTATATTAGGATGATTTAAAGTAAAATATGATTTATTTTTCCCATCATCACATTGTACATTTATTATGCCATTTGGGCATGTCAATAATTGTGTGCATTTAATATGCGAATGTTGGCCTCTTATCGCACCTTTTGGTGCTCTTACAACAAAAACTCGTTGTATTTCAAAAGGTACATTCTTATGTTGTTCCATCACAATAAGATCACCATTTTCTTCGAAGTGATGAGGTAGGTGTATGATTTTAACTTGGCTTAAATCTGGATTCATATTTTTATTTTATTTTGGAAAATAACATATGAGAGGTGTACTTTAATCTAAAATTCTCTTCAAAATTACTCATGGGAAGTTCATCATCATAATTCAATCTTTTTGCAGATACATAAGTTCTCATAGTAAGTGAATACCCATTTTGATTAAATGCTTCTATAAACTCTTCAATATTAAAAAACCAATGCGGTATTTTATTACTATAATAATTCTGAAGAGTAACAAATGTATTAAAATTACCTGCAAAAACATCTGACATTAAGATATGTTCAGCTTTAAAAGAACAAAATCTTTTTACTAACCCTTTCCATTCTTCAATATATTGTATGGCTGATGATGAATGTACTAAATCAAATTCATTCAAATTTTGAAAAGTATCAACAAAATTAACTTCACCATTATGCAAGTCTTTGCCTTGTTTACAAATTGTGGGAAGTTCTAATATTGTATAATTAATTTTTTTTATTTTAAATGATATACTTTCTTTTAATGTCATATAACCAATTCCTAGCCCTCCGCCAAAGTCTAAGATATCAATTTTAGATTTTTGATTCAACATCATTGCAGCAACAGGGGGTAGTATAACACTTCTTTGTTTATGAAAAAATGGTATTGGTTCCTTCTTTTCCAAAGAAATTAAACATTCCTTTGCTGCATCATACGCTCTTGTGTTATAAGTATCTCCAGCAAATCCAAATCCATCAGCAAAATTTTGTGCTTTTTCGAAATCATTAAAAATTCCTTCCCAAATAAAAAATTCTTTACTCATAAAACAATTTATTTTTTTTATACCAATTAATAGTTTCTTCTAAATCTTGATCAAAATTTGTGTAATCATAATCTGGAAAATAAGACTTAATTATGTCTTGGCTTCCATTAATATTTTGAACATCAAAATTATCAATATATTCATTTGATGATATTGAAACTTCCTTACTTGTAAAAGTTTCAATTTTTGTAACTAACTCACCTAATAACATTGATTTTCCAGAACAAATGTTTAGACTTCCAGAATATGATGTGGTTGACATAATTGAAATTTGTTTTGCAATTTCAA
>Ga0164294_10005953_pt1 | contig 10436 bp, 16 predicted proteins | sample GEODES005metaG_FD_111479 | JGI IMG/M metagenome (GOLD analysis project Ga0164294, IMG submission 111479) | Oligotrophic lake water microbial communities from Sparkling Lake, Wisconsin, USA - GEODES005 metaG | ecosystem: Environmental > Aquatic > Freshwater > Lake | place: USA: Sparkling Lake...
CTCGACATGCTGGTGGAAGAAGCCCAGCAGGTCATCACGGGGATCGAGCCGCAGCAACTCAGGGATTCAGTCAGGCTCCGGCAGATGGTGGCCCGGGACTTCGAGCAGATTCAGGCCAGCGTCGGAGAAATGCTCGTCGATCGGCCCCGCAGGAACATTCTCCGGCGTGGTGGGGTTGGAGGTGCCGTATGAGTTCTGAGATGGAGTTGGTCGTGGATGCAGGCGGCTTGGTCAGGTGCATATATGGCGAAGAGTTGGACCTGCGTGAGATCGGGAAGTTGCAGATCACCCGGGCGAGCCACGTCGAGCCAGACAGGGACGGTTTCTGGTGGGCTGATATGGGGCCTGTTGGGGGGCCTGTATTGGGACCGTTCAAGAATCGGACGGAGGCGTTGGGAGCGGAGAGGTGCTGGTTGATGGGTAGGGAGTGAACAGCCCCGATCAATGGCTCGCGACCCCAGGATTATCCACGCCGCTGGGCTTCATCGCGAGTCCATTGCATCGGGTGGTTATCCCCACTCGCTTAGCGGACCGTTGGGTAGTGACGCGAGGGGTCAGGCAGTCCGATCACCGCGTCGTCGTGCTCTGTGCAAACGAAGCCCCGCTCTCGCCCGCTTTTCGGATCATCATTAATGTGGTCGACGATGCATGGGTCAAAGCGGATGCGGGCTCTAACTGCGTGCAAATCGATAAAGCATCGAAAGTAGACCCACTCGCGGCAGTTAGCGGTCCACGCGACGCCTCGAAACGTCGTGGTGATCCCAAGGGCTGTCAGTTCAGCCTCGAACTCGCGAAGGTGTTCGCACATGTGGGATAACGGCTCCGATCAGCGGCTCGCGACCGCAGGGCTAGCCACACTTTTGGATTCTATCGCGAGTCCGCTGCATCGGTTGGTTCGGCGTGCGCCCTACTTAAGCTCCTCGAACGAATTCGCCGCCAGGTGTAGCTGGCCCGTTTCATGGTCCCACCAGTACACCGCATCCGCGTAGCGCACGCCTGCGGGATCGGGCAGTAGCACCAACAAGTCCCCGCCGCCGTTGTTCCCTATCGCCAAAGCCTCAGGCGGGAAGCCCGTCCACCGTCTTGCTGCGGCCGTCTCACGAACGATGTCGTTGCATGTCCGCGTTATCCGCTTGCGATCAGATGAATCGAGAATCGGGTGCAGGGAGAATGAATCTCGCCCCACCGCCACCTGTCCGCCGTTGTCGCGGCACATTCGGGCGACGTACCCGAGTGGGAGAGCAAGGCCAAGCTTCTCTTCCGCGTTACGGACAAATCTCGCGTCCAAAGGGAAGGGCATTGCGTGTTGTTCCTGTCGCCGAACGCCAGCGATCAGCGGCTCGCGACCATACGCGAACCACACCGACCGATTTTATCGCGAGTCCGCTGCATTGCTTGGTTCGCAACTGCTCGGGTTCAGATGTTCCATGTATAGGTCAGCGGCTCACGCTTTTGACGGGCACTCCTGCATAGCCGGATCAGTAAGGAGATCAATTAATCATTCGTCGGCAGCGAGGATCAGCTCGCCGCACTCGCGGCCGTCTTCGGCATAAAGGGGAACATGGCGATGCCGGCCGCAACGTGCGATCTCATCGCATGCTACGGCTAACTCCTCAAGCGCCTCAGCGTCTCCATGGATCGTCAGCGATGGTGTATCGCTCCAGCCAAGCAAATCACCACGCTCAACGAAGGTTAACGGGCCGAACGTGCAACGACAGCGAACCGCGTCTGCGAACGCAGATGCGTCGAGCCTGCTCATCCCCATCTGAAAGCTGTCGTAGGGGTAGGCTGGCTGGCTCACGCGATCAAGGATCAGAACCATAAAAAAGAGTGTGTAGAACTAATACTGTGGGTTTATCTGCGAACTTGCATTTATACGGTCTGTATAACCAAACCCGGCCTGCGTGCTAACGCACCATTTGCCGCAGGCGGCCTCCGGCCTCAAACACCTTCCCGACAATGGGTTGCGGCGATTCGGCACCCCAGTCGACGGTGCGTTAACCGCCGCACCGAGCAGTATATCCACCCTTGCCGCACATGCCGCAAATGGAGGCAGCCAACCTTCGACCGCCCGCCGCTGACTGGCTTCAAGAAGGCCCCGTCTGGGGTCGGCCCTGATTCGCGGGCCTGACTCCCCGGCCCGGCCCCACCTCTCTCCCGCCGCCCCGGCCCATCCCTGCGGGCGGCCTTCTCGTTCTCCCGTCGGCCCCTCTGGCTGCCGGGCGTTTTCCCTGTCCTGTTTCCCCCTTTTCCATGGAGATCCTTTTGTATGAGTGACCTCGAATTGATCGACGCCGTGGCCCTGAAGACCGGTGAGGATGCCCGCGAGATTCGGCGCCGTGGCTTCGTGCTGACCGGCCCTGAGGATTCCGGTGCTGACCTCGACCCGGAATGCATGCTTGATCTGGTCGACCTCCCGGAAAGTGGGACGGTCGACTGGGACGCATTGGGCTTTGGGTGCCGGGAGCCGTTCTTTACGAGCACACTGAAGGCCCGGAAGAAGGCCAAGCCCAGCAAGAAGCAAGTTGCCCGAGCGGCGTGAACTGCTGCTGACCGGCTCGAAGATTCCCAGCGACCCCATAAGTGACGGGCGTGGAGTGTGGTGGAGGTGCCCAAGCCTCCCTGCACCCACGCCCGTCGCTTTTTCATTCCCCACCATCCCCAGAAAGACCCCACCCCATGTTGAAACTCCATGCCGGCGTGTCGAAGAAAGTCGGCTTACCGAATTTCTCCAGCGCCTCGGCCTCCTGCACCATCGAAGCTGAACTCGACGGCTCCCTGCTCCAAGACCACGAGGGCTTCCAGATCGTCGTGCAGCGGGCTTACAAGAGTTGCGAGTAGGCCGTCGAAGACCAGATCGCCCGGCTGCTTGTCCAAGGAAATCCGCCACCAAATAGCCCCGTTTGTGTTCCGGACGTCTCAGAACACCCCGGGCCACAAACGGCCCGCAGACGCGCAGCCAGAGCCCTTCTCGCGCATCCCAGCCGGTCACGCAGGAAGTCATCGAGGTCCGTACGAGCCCGGCGATAAGCGGCACCATGGTCACTCGCATTCGGCCAGCCCAATTCACAACCCAGCCCAGCCCTCGTCCCGCTACGGCTAGTCAGGTCAAAGCCATCAGGGCCATCTGTGCGCGCCGGAAGATCGACCTCGTGGGCCTGCTGCGTGACAGGTTCGGCCTCACCACGGCAGACGAACTGGGCATCCGGCAGGCGAGCAACCTCATCGACGAACTGAAGGGGGACGGCGAAAGCAGCCCAAGTACGAATGGCAACGGGGCCTACGCCATGAATGGAGGTGCCCGATGATCGCCAACGCACACCAGTTGCCCATCATCACGCCAGCCAGCACCAATCCCGCCAACGAGGTCGCCAAAAAAATCACCGGGCGGGATTATGTGAGTTGGTCGGCTATCTCCACGTTCAGGCAGTGTCCGCTGAAATACAAGTTCCGGTATATCGACGGTCTGCCCGAGGAGAGTGTGTCCAGCGCCCTCATCTTCGGCACTGGGATTCACTCCTCCGTCGAGCAGCACTTCCAAGCGGCTTTGTCTGGTGATCCCAAGCCAGACCTCGATGCCCTGCTGTTCGCCTATCGGAGTGCATGGCTGCCGCACGACCCGGACGCGATCCAGTTCGGCAGCACAGAAACCCGGGCCTCGCTGGATGCTCTGGCTGGAAAGATGCTCACGGCGTTCTTGAATAGCCCTGCGGCGAGCGTTCAGGGGCGGGTGCTGGGCGTGGAGGAAGAGATTCGCGGCATGCTGGTCGAGAATGTGCCGGACCTGTATGGCCGCGTGGATCTGCTGACAGAAAACTCGGATTCACTGTTGATCACGGATATCAAAACGTCGAGATCACGATGGAGTGCCGAGCAGGTTGAGGACAGTGGCGAGCAGTTGATGCTGTATAGCCGCCTCGCCTCGGAGATCGCACCCGGCAAAAGGATCGCGAACAGATTCTTGATTTTGACGAAGACCAAGGAGCCGGTCGTCGAGGAGCACGTCCGCGAGGTCAATCCAGCCGCAGTGAAACGCACCTTGGCGGGCGTGGAGCGGGTTTGGCGGGCTATCGCGACAGGGAACTTCTATTATCCGGCGCCGTCCACTGTTGGCTGCGCTGGGTGTGGGTAACGGGCGGCGTGTCGGGAGTGGGGTGGGGCCGGCGGAAATGCCTCAATGACAGTGCTGTGAGCCACAAGAGACCCGTTGGTAAATCTCGGCATGCTGGCGGGCGGCATCTTGCCAGGTGGGGAGTTGTGCCGAGCGGGCACAGGCCCGGGATTCGAGGTGGGCCCGACCCGCCGGGTCTTTGCCCCACTTCACCAGTGCGGCGGCCAATTCCTCCACGGTGCTTCCCTGCAGCAGGCAGCCGGCTCCGTTCTCGAGAAGATCGGGGATGTCCCCCAGAGGGCTGGCGAGGATCGCTCGTCCGCCCGACATCGCCTCGACCAGTTTGAGCGGGCCGGCATACCGGGTGATCGGCAGATCGCGACGGGGAATGACAAACAGGTCGATCTGGCTGAGCAGAGCCGGGATCTCGGCATGCGGCACCCGCCCGGTGAAAACCACCGGCAACCCCAGTTCGTTGGCCAGTCGCCGCAACCGTCCCGCTTCCGGACCACCACCCACCAGCAGCCCCTGCAAGGCCGGCAACTCGGTCCGGGCCTTGGCCAGACTCCGCAGCAGGACGTCGAGCCCCTCGTAATGCAGCATGTTGCTTGTGCTGCCGACGACCACCCCCCCGGCCAGACCCTGCGCACGGCGCCAGGCCTCGTCCCGTTCGACGTTCATCGGACGAATGGCCTCCACCCCATTGCTCACGGTCCAGATTCGGTCCTGCAGGGCGGGGAAGGTCTGTTGCAGAAATCGTGTCAGGGAGGGGCCAGCGGCGATGATGGCCGCCGCGCTTGCCAGGTGCGATTCGAATCGTTGGCGCAGAAGCGTTTCCATTCCACGCCAAGACGTCCCCAAGCATTGGCTAGTCGCCGCGCTTGCCAGGTCGAACCGGACCTCGGCGACCAATGGCAGACCACGCCCTTGGGCCACCCGGGCCGCGGCCTGTCCAATGAGCGATGACCAGTGCACGTGTACGAGGTCGGCTCCCCAGTCATCCAACGCCTGCCCGATTTGTCCCTCGAGTGCGCGGGCATCAAGGGTGAAGCGACGCACCCTGCGCCCCCACTGTTCCCAGGAAGAATGGCGACACAGCCGCAATCGCGCGCCGAGCCCCTCCAGCGGTTCGACCGACTCCACTCCATACGTGAATTGACGCGAGGTGACCAAGACCCGCGGTTCGAAGTCCCCGTGCGCGAGTTGGGCCTGGATCAATGCCCGGCTGCGCTGCGCGTAACCCGAGACGACAGGGCTCCACGATTCAAACAGGTGCAGCGGACGGAAGGTCACGAGGGACGAAAGCCGAGGAATGAGGAAACCACACAAAATGCCCTGCTCCGGCAGAACAGTGACGCCTTGCGAAAAAATCGATGTGACAAACCGAGTGGCGCGCCAAAGCTATCTTATTGCCCCCCTTCTGTTTTGGGTAAGATGTCGGGACTGGCAATTCCAACCGCGAGGCGACCGTTGCCGGTTCTGCCAAGCGGCGTTGACCGCTTCGGTTGTCGCGGATTTTCGGCCCGGCATATCAGGGCACGGCGATCCTCTTGATGTCGTTGTGGCAGACTGGTTCCGTTTGGTCTGCGAAGTTCCGGGGCCGACAGACCATCCCGGAGGCGAGCGTCCGTTTGCAGACGGTCCCCAGTCGGTTTAGACTCCCTCGGAGTATTCGTGACCCGACCGAGAATCTCCCGCGTGGGCCAGCAGACCCAGCATGCCCCACCCCGTTTGGGTTTCGCTCCAACCCGATCCCTATCCTTGGTTACGGCAACTGCGGGAAACGGGTGCCGCGGTACGCTTCGAGGGACTGGATCCGGGTGGCACCTGGGTGGCCTTGCGTTATCGCACCGTGGAAAGCCTGTTCCGAGATCCTCGCCTGGTCCGGGACCGCAATCACCCGGTGCTGTTGGCCCAACGGGGAGGCCATCGGGAACGGCCGATCCGCGGCATTGGCATCGATCTGGTCAGCAGCGATCCCCCGACTCACACCCGACTGCGGCGGTTGGTGACCCCCGCCTTCTCCGGACGGGTGGTGCAGGCCTTGGGCGGAAAGATTGAAGCGCTCGCCCACACTTTGCTCGACCGGGCCGTGGCAGCGGGACGACTGGAATTGATCGCCGACTATTCCGAGCCCATTCCCCTGAAGATCATCTGCGACATGCTGGGCCTTCCCGAACGGGCCGCTCTGGATTTCCGATGGCTGATCGACCAGTTGAATCGAGGCACTTATCGCGGGTATCGGAAATTGTGGCTGATATGGCAGCGCTGGCAATTCCTGAAACTGCTCCGGGGAGAGATCGAAACCCGACGACGAGAGCCGCGTGATGATCTGCTGACCGCCCTGGTGCGGGCGGAGTCGGAAGGAGACCGCCTTTCGGTTGATGAGTTGTTGGCGATGACCTTTCTGTTGTTGGTGGGTGGGTATTTCACCTCCATGCACCTGATCGGCAACGCGACCCTGGCGCTGCTGCGTCACCCCGACCAACTCGATTGGCTGCGGGCGGACCCCAACCGCTTCCAGACGGCGGTGGACGAATTCATCCGGTTCGATGGCCCCTTGAGCATGACCCCGGCGTACTACACCGTCGCAGACGTGGAAGTCGACGGGGGGGTGATCCCGTGCGGATCGACCGTGCGCATGTCGCTGTTGTCGGCCAACCATGACGAGGCGATGTTCTCCGCTCCCGATCGGCTCGATCTCAGTCGTGATCCCTGTTCACATCTGGGGTTTGGTCATGGGATTCACTATTGCCTGGGAGCGACCCTGGCGCGGCTGGAGGTGGGAATTGCATTGCGGGTGCTGTTTGAGCGCCTACCACAACTCCGCTTGGCCATCCCCGAATCGCAATTGGTGCGGAGTCGCTTCCCCATCGCCCACGGGTTCGACACGCTGCCTCTGCAGTGGGGACCCTCATGACGCGAAGTCGTGAGGCGGCCTTGGCCGCCGGTTTGCGGGCGCTGGAGAGTCTGCAGTCGGCCGATGGCAGCTTTCCCCTTCAGCTCTGGTGGGGACCGCGGCGTCTGCCAGACTGGGTCGTGTATCGCGCTCTCCGCTGGCTGAGCCGGCCACGACAATCTCCGACCGGAGTCCTGACCGATCACACCCCGACCTTCGCCACCTCCTACATCCTGATGGGGGCGGGCCGATGGCTGTCCCCCTCCACCATCACTGGGGCGGCCCAATACCTGCTCTCTCAACGAGACAGTGCGGGACTTTGGTCGTATGGCGGAGCGGGAGGGGACATCGTGCCACCAGACGCCGACAGCACCGCCTGTGCCCTGGCCGCCCTCGCTCTGAATGGATTCCCCCTCGATCGTGAATTGGAAGCAGAACGGCTGCGTCGTTTCTGGCGCCCCGACCTGAAACGGTTCCGCACCTGGAATGTCGAGGGACCATTTTCGATTCCGGAACGAGACGACCCGGTCGCCAACGCCAATGTCCTGTTTGCCCTGAATGCATTGGAACAGCCACCGACCCCCGCGGAACAAGCTGGAGTGTGCCGGTACCTGGCGTCCTGTCTCTCGGGATCACGGTATTACTGCTCACCTGCCAATATCGCCCACGCGGCCCACCGCGCCGGACTGGATCCGAAATGCCTGCCACGGACGGCGAGCGTGCGACCTCGTTCGGGGGATCTCATCGGATCCATCCAGTGGCTGTGCGCCGGCAACATCGGCGATCAGACAGTGACCGGCCGGGTGCTGACCGCTCAGCGGGCCGATGGTTCCTGGCCGCCGTTGGCCTGGATCACGGCGGTGAAAACTCCCGTTCCTTACTGGGGAAGCGCGGCGGTCTCCACCGCCCTGGCGATTGAAGCCCTCGGATCGCCCCCCTGACGCGGGCGAACCACACCTGAGACGCGTCGTTCCTGGACACCCACAGACCATCGGCAGATGGACCTGCCAAGGATCCGTCCCCACCGGGAACATCTTCGATGCCGGCACCGATGCGGCAACCTTCGGTTTCATGAGGTGGGCCGCCCTGTCCGGCCTCAAGACAAATCGCCGGGGCGGAGGAATCGCAACAGGTGGAACCCTATCGCCGTCAGGCACAACACGCCCCCCCAGACAACCCGGTAGAACTGGTCGAGATCGTCGTTGAGCCGCGGCGCCCAGAAACCTCGGGTTTTGACACCCCGCTGTTGCCACAGCACAAACACCACCGCACACAGTCCCAGCCACGGGAACTGGACCGCCAACAAGCCAGTCAACACCAGCGCCAAGCCCATCTCCGCAGGCCAGATCACACCCTTCAGCCACGATTCGAGACGTTCCGGGGGAAGTTCGGTGGCGACCGTCTTCACTCCCACCGCGAGATCATTCGCCCGGTCGCCGAGCTGGTGGACGACCATCGCACGAATCCCCACCACCAAGCCATGCAGGCAGAAGCAGACGGCGGTGGCATTCCACGTCTCGAGTGCCGCGAATCCCAGCGCCGACGGCAGGGCGCGCTGAGCCAACGCAGCCGCCAACCAGCCCCAATAGCCCCGTTCCTTGAGACGCGACGGCGGGAGCGAATAGGCCAGCCCCACCATCACGCACGCGGCCGCGACCGCACTGGCTTGAAGACCGTACCGCATCGCCGCGAGCCCGATGACCCCCAACGACAACAGCCCGAGCATCATCCGGAGCTGCCACGCCGACCAGCGGGCGACCGCTCGCACCTTGCCCACCAGGCGGTCGTTTTCCAGATCGCTGAAGTCATTCGCCAGGTGCCCCAGGCTCGCCAGCAGCAGGAACATCAGCACGAGACAGAGACCATCCCCGAGGTCGCGCAGGACCGCAGCCGACCGACAACAGAGCGCATACGCCACCCCTGCGACAAAACAGGGAAGCTTGGAATAGATCCAGCCCTGAGCGCGAACCAGCCGCCCGAGTCGAACAAAGGCAGGAAGCACTGTCGCGAGGACCGCGAAAATCCCGAAATTTTTTTGACTCTCGGAATTCATCAGGATCGGATTGCGCTCCTCGGGGAATCGATAGTGGCTTTGCCACTTCACGGGGAACCATACTCCAACAGCCCTCCATCGTGAACAGCATGCGGCAGCTGCCGGTGAGGAAAGCCACAACTGGAACGATCGGATCCAAGACATTCTCACACGGTTGATAGTCGTGATGGTTCGATGAATCCATTCGCCTCCCTACCAGGGAATCCCAAATCTCGGTCCGCTGGTTCGGCTGCCCCTCAACACTTTCGAACGCAGCAATCTCCTCGGCCGCTCAGAGCTCGACGCGTTGCCTGCAGCCGTCGATACAATGGCCGCCAATCCGACGATCCGGTGGGTGCTGGCCACGGCGGGGGACCGCAGCCCGCCGAACTTCTTCTTCCAAGGGAGTAGGTCTGCTCCGTCACGCCAATCTTCTCGACTGCCTCCAAGACGGTCTTACCTCTCCCCAACTCCACCTCGGCCTCACGAAGCTTGGGAATGATCCGCTCAGCCAATTCCCTCTTTCCGCGTGGCATTGGTTGCCTTCCTTGGTTTGCTGTCCCCGGACTCTCACTCTCGACGTGGTGTTGTTTAAGGGGGGGGCAGGTCAGGATCTGCTGACAGAAAACTCGGATTCACTGTTGATCACGGATATCAAAACGTCGAGATCACGATGGAGTGCCGAGCAGGTTGAGGACTCGGGGGAGCAGTTGTTGCTGTATTCACACCTCGCCTCGGAGATCAGCCCCGGGAAGAAGATCGCGATCCGGACGCTGGCGGCCACCGAGAACCGACTGTTTTCTCGAGCGACCATGTCGGCGGCCGCATCGGCGTCGAGGAGCCGCTGCATGCAGAACCAACGCCCGACACGGGGGCGCACCTTCTCGGTGAGCGTGGCCAGAGCCGCCTGGGTGATCGGTCGAGCCGGCAGGAACGCCGGCCGCCCGTCACCGGTTGGCACAAAGACGCCGTCGGTCGCGCACACATGCAGGTGCACGTGGTGATTAAGCGCCGATCCGATGCGGTGCAGAAAGGAGACGGTACCGAGGCGCGGGCGAGCCGCGCCCGGCCTGTGACCGTCACAGGTCGGGCCCGCCGCAGTACAAAGCAGTCGTTCTACTCTAGAGATGAACATCCTCGTGAGGGCCGCGATTGGGTTGGGCCGGTCAGCGGGAAAGCAGCGCAACCGCTTCGGTACAGAGATCACCCACTGCCGTAACTCCTGAGGCAAAGAGATCGTCGTGCCAGTCGATATCTCCAGCGGCGCATACCAAGACTCCGTCGAAGGCTGTCCGGACTGCTGCCACCCCTTGAACCTGCACATAAATAATAGATGCCGGCCCGCCCACGTCTTTCCAGCCCCGATCAACCCACCAGTCGCAAGTTCTCAGCCA
>Ga0164294_10005955_pt1 | contig 10433 bp, 9 predicted proteins | sample GEODES005metaG_FD_111479 | JGI IMG/M metagenome (GOLD analysis project Ga0164294, IMG submission 111479) | Oligotrophic lake water microbial communities from Sparkling Lake, Wisconsin, USA - GEODES005 metaG | ecosystem: Environmental > Aquatic > Freshwater > Lake | place: USA: Sparkling Lake...
AAACAGAAGGGCCACCTGCGACGGTTCGCAGGTGGCCCTTGCAGTGGCTGGAAAAACCAGTGGAGGCGGCGGGAGTCGAACCCGCGTCCCGTGATGTTTCAGCACAAACGTCTACGTGTGTGTCCGGTCGATTTAAATCTCGCAGAAACGCCCCCGGCCGACAGGGTGCGTTTTCAACCAGCCAAGAACTTTTTTAGCCCTGCCCGTACCCGGCAGTGAAACAGAGCGAGTCGGATTTGGCGACCGATTGGGAGGCCCTTCCGACTGGGGCCATCGCTCGGGGTTGCTTAACTAAGCAGCCAGAGAAAACTGAGCTTCGGCAATTGAAGCTTGGTCGACTTTTAACGTGGCCAGCCGACCAACCACGACACGCAATCTGAACCTCTTGCCATCCGGTCGAAACCAGTACGCCCCCAAACAATCAACCAGTGGGGTGGCCAGTGGGGAACCGGCCGCCCCAGCCATTCTTTCACCGCGGGACTGTCCCAAAGGAAAAACCAGAGGAAAGCCCGGGGGGAAGTCTGTCAGGACCGGCCAGGCCAGCCGCTGACTTTTCCATCGTAGCAAATCTCCCTGTCTGTATCGGTCGAATCGCAGCAGAGCCATTATTTTTAGGCCTGCGGGCCTTCCAACCCCGCGCCGGACAGTGCCCGGCGCGGGATAGTGGAACAGTGGCGGCAAGCGTTGTCCGTCGCCCGCCCGAATTTTGCCCAGTTGACTGAAATTCCATGGCATCCGTACGCTTCACTAGGTCGCCCTCACGCTGTCATTTCTCCGGCAGCGTCCTTTTTGGTGTGTTTCCCATGGTTGCCGTCAGCCGGTTGGTTCGTCGGTGGGGATTGGCGCTTGTCGCCTTGGCGGCAAGCCTGCCTGCTGCCGCCGATGCCCAGGAATGGGCGAACAAGATGTTCTCAGTCACCAGCCATAATTTCGGCACGGTGGCGCGGGGTTCCAAGACGGAATACCGGTTCACATTCCGCAACATCTACAAGGAGGATCTGCACGTCGTCGGGGTGCGGACCAGTTGTGGCTGCACAGCCCCCTCCGTGTCGAAGAACGATCTCAAGACCCACGAAACCGCCGACATTGTGGCCGCCTTCAACACCCGCACATTCCTCGGTCAGCATGGTGCCACGCTGACAGTGACCTTCGACAAGCCGTTCTACGCTGAGGTGCAGTTGCGTGTTTCGGGCAATATTCGTGGCGACGTGACGTTTGATCCTCCATTCGTCGACCTGGGCAACGTCGATCTGGGCAAGGGTGTCGATCGCACCGTGCGGGTCGTCCACAACGGGAGCCTCCCCTGGGAGATCAAGGATGTCCGCAGCGCCAACTCAAACTTCGAGGTGCAACTCTCCAAGCCGGTCCATACTTCCAGTCAGTCCTCCTACGAACTGACGCTCAAGCTCAAGCCAGAAACTCCGGCCGGGTATGTCAAGGGGCAGCTGATTCTTGTCACCAATGATCCCCGTGCGGCGCAGATCCCAATGGATGTCGAAGGACGCGTCGTGGCTGAGGTGACGGTCAGCCCGCAACTGCTGGCGCTGGGCATGGTGCGGCCGGGGGCCACTGTCACCAAAAATATCGTGGTGCGGGCCAACCGATCATTCAAGGTGACGAGCGTCGAGTGTGCCGACTCGTGTATCACCTGCCCCTGCCGCGACACCGCGGCGGCGATGCACATCCTGCCGGTCACCTTTCAGGCGGGCGATTCCATCGGCAAGATCGAACGGCAACTCAAGATCACGACCGATCTCGGGGAGGGCGTGGTGCCGAGCGTGACGGTGCAGGCCAATGTGGAGGGGGTGGCGGTGCCGGTGCCAACCGAACAAGTGCAGTCGGAGGGGAAACCCATCGCCGTCGAAAGCGAAACTCCCGCCGCTGGCGTGAAGGAGACCGCAGAGCCTGTTCAGCCGAATCCGAAGCAGGCGGGCCGCGGCACTCCGACCGAACCTACCGCCGCTCCGCCCGCTGCGGAGCCAGCACCCGAGGCCACGAGCGTGGGGTCGCGACTGATCGACCGGCGGGCTGCTTGATGGCGGTGGCTCAGCGGCCACTGGCCGGGGTGTAGGGCCGAGGGGCCTCGCCGCAGTAGAGCGACAGTGGACGGATCAGCCGGTTGTCCCCCACCTGTTCGATGATGTGGGCCGTCCAGCCGCTCATGCGGGCCACGACAAAAATGGGCGTGAACACCCGGATCGGCAGGCCGAGCGCGTGGTAGATTCTGGCCGCCGGCCAGTCGAGATTTGGCTTGAGCCCCTTCGCTTTGAGCATCAACTGCTCAACCCGGCCGGCTAAATCCTCCAAGCGTGCAGCGGGCGTGCCCTCCACCATCCGGCGGCAGATGTCGCCCAGAAGCGTGGCCCGCACGTCGCCATCCTTGTACACGCGGTGGCCGAATCCCATCACCACCCGCTTGGCAGCAAACTGCTCATTCACCCAGGGCTCGGCACGCTCGGGCGAGCCGATCGCCGAAAGCTGCTCCAGCACCTGCTCGTTGGCGCCGCCGTGCAGTGGACCCTTGAGCGCCCCGATCGCAGCCACGATGCCCGAATGCATGTCGGATCCGGTGGAGACCACCGTCCGCGCGGCGAAGGTGGAGGCATTGAATTCATGTTCCGCGTAGAGCACCAAGGTGGTGCCAAAGGCGGCAACATGGTCGGCCGGGGGCGTGCGCCCGGTGAGGCGCTCCAGCAAAGCGGCAGCGATCGGCTGCTTGGGCCAGGGGGCCACAGGCCTGCCGCTGGAGAGATCCATCCACGCTGCCAGAAGTACCGGCACCTGCCCGAGCAGCTGTTCCGCCTGATGCAGTTGTGCGGCGCGAGTGCCGGGAGCGTTGTCGCGGGCCAGCTGCCCCAGAATGCTCACGCCGCTGCGCAGGGCATCCATTGGGGAGGCATCGGGAGCATGCTTGGCTAAGCCCGCCAGCGCCTCCAAGGCAGCCGGGGGAAGCGTGGCCGCTGCTGTCTGAAGCCGAGTCGTGAAGGCCGCATGCTCTGTGGAGGAGGGGAGTTCCCCGTAGAGCAGCAAATAGGCCACATCCTCGAAATCTCCAGCGGCCGCCAGAGGGCCGATCGAGTAGCCGCGGTAGCGGAGATCACCGTCGAGCGAGGAGATGGCGGTGCGGCCCGCCACAACTCCAGCCAGACCACGGGCCAGTTCGCCTGCCGCCGGGGCGGGAGACGATGGTGTCTTGCTGCTCATGGTTGGGATCCTCCGGGAGTGTCGTGGGCCTGGTGCCAGGCCTCGGGGTGGGCGGGGTCGTAGTCGAGCAGATCGTAGAGTTCCTCGCGCGATTGCATAAGATCGAGCAGGCTTTCCTGGGTGCCCTCATCGGCGATCACGGCCAGCCCCGCCTCCACGGCCTTCATGGCAATCCGCAACAGCGTGACCGGATAGAGCACGGCGGCAAAGCCGAGTTCGCTGAGATCGTCCTGCGGCAGCAGCGGGCTGACGCCGAATTCGGTCATGTTGGCCAGCAGGGGGATGTTCAGCACGCTGCCAAAGTCGTGCCCAACCCGCTGGAATTCGTCGCGGGAGGCGAGGGCCTCTGGAAACAGCCAGTCGGCGCCAGCTTCCCGATAGGCATGCAGCCGGGTGAGGCAATCGGTCAGGCTGGTGACGCCGCGGGCATCGCAGCGGGCGATGATCACGGTATTTGGATCGCGACGCGCGGCGCAGGCGGCGGCGATTTTCACGCACATCTCCTCCTGGTCGACCAGCTCCTTGCCGGGAAGATGGCCGCAGCGTTTGGGAAATCGCTGGTCCTCCAGCTGGATGGCCGCGGCGCCGGCCTGCTCCAAGCTCGCCACACAGCGGGCCACCTCGGCGGGGCCGCCGAAGCCGGTGTCGGCATCGACCACCAGCGGGATCTCCACGGCCGAGGCGAGCATGCGGGTGTGGGTGACGAGTTGCTCGAGCGTGACGATCCCGATGTCGGGAACACCAAACACGCCGGCCGAGAGTGCCGCCCCTGAGAGGTAGATCGCCTCATAGCCCTCCTGTTCAGCCAGTTTCGCCATCAGTGCCAGGGGCGTTCCGGGAATGGCGAGCATGCCCTGCTCCACAAGCCGCCGCAGGTCGCCGCCACGGCCCGGCCGGCCAGCCGGGGAAGGGGAATGGCGGGGGGAATCGGCAGGGGGCAGCGAACGGCTCATGAGCTTGGAGTATCCTTTGGGGCTTCGCGGTAGGGGGTGTCCTGCCGCAGAAACCCTCGGTTATAGGTGCGGCGGATGAGCGGCGAAAGCGTAGACAGCCCGGCGGCCCCAACCGCGTCGCGATGGCGGGCTGTGGCCGAAATCATTCTGATCACGCTGCTCTTCGCGGCAGCGGGCGCCTGGCCCACCCCCGACACCAACGAGGCGCACTACCTCACCAAAGCCCGGCACTCCGCCAACCCGAGCTGGGGGGCGGGCGATTTTTTTCTGGAAACTCCCGAGGCCCACGGCGTTTTCTACAGGTTGCTCGGCCCGGTGGCAGCGGCTCTGCCGCTGGCTGAGGCGGCGTGGATCGGCCGGTGGTTTGGCTGGCTGGCGTTGGCGGCTGGGTGGTGGCATCTGTCCCGCGGCATGCTGCCGACGGGTGTCGGGCGCCTGCTCGGTGCGGCTCTGTTCTCGCTCGCAGTGCGGCACACGCCAGCCGCCGGCGAATGGGTGATTGGCGGCTGCGAGGCGAAGGTGTTTGCCTGGGCACTGGTGCTGTGGGGCGTTGGGGAAGGGGTGCGGGGGAGGTTTTCCAGCGCCTGGCTCTCATGTGGCGCCGCCACGGCGCTCCATCCGCTGGTGGGGGGCTGGGCCATGGTGGCGCTGGTGGCGGGAGTGGTGTTTCCGGAGGCCGTGATGGGGGGCGGGAAGCTGGTGACATGGTCGCCCGCCACGCTCGGCTGGACGGCCAATGGCCTGATCCTCGCCGCGATGGGAGTCCTGCCCGCGCTTGAGTTGTCGGCTGGCGCAACGCAGGCGGAGAAGAATGCCGCAACAATTACCTATGTGGCGGAGCGATTGCCGCACCATCTGCTGGTGCGCACGTTTGCCGATGGGCTGGTCGACCGGCATCTGCTGGCGATCCTGCTCTGGCTAGTGCTCCTGCGCCTGGTGCCAGCCAGCAGTGCCCGCAGCCGGCTCACCGGCTTCACCGCTGCCGCGATTGGCATCGCGATTGGGGGGAGCGCGCTGGGATGGCTGGAGTACCTGATCCCCACTGCTGGCCAGAGCCTGTTGCGATTTTATTGGTTTCGGTTGGCCGACGGCATGGTGCCGGTCGCCCTGGCCCTGACCGCGGCAGAGGTGCTCTGCTGGACCGTCCCGACGCAGCCCTCCTGGTGGCGCGGCATCGTGGCGACCGTGGTGGCGGGGATGCTGGGCGTCGATGTGGTCAACGAATCACGCCATTGGCCGCTGCCGGGGCGACCCCTGCCGCTGGCCCGGAGCGACACCAAGGTGCAGGCGGAGGCTTGGCAAGATGCCTGCCGCTGGGTGCGGGACAACGCCCCGCCGGAGGCCTGCTTCCTCACGCCCCGGGGGGCGGCCAGCTTCCTCTGGCACACTGGGCGAAGGGAGGTGGTGGCGTGGAAGAATGTGCCGCAGGATCCCGGCTCAATCCTCCAGTGGCGGCAGCGGATCGTCGACTGCTTTTCTCCCGACGGCTCCCTGCGCTCGCTGGCCAACAGTACGGCCGAACTGGGCGTGGAGCGGATGCGGCAGGTGGCCGCGCGGTATGGTGCCGATTATGGAATCGTACCGGCGTCCCTGCCCGGCCTGCACGATCTCCCCTGGCCGGTCCTGTATGCCAACGATGGCTACGTGGTACTGGGGTTGGAGGAGGCCGAGGCCACTCCGCCGCTGCCCGAGTGAACTTCCCTGTCAGCCGCACCATTGATCCCAGCTTTGTCATCCCAGCCCTCGTCCCCCGGAGCCAGTTGCTGCATGCCTTCCCACCATCCGCGTGTCGATGATCTCCGTCCGCAGGCCGTGGCCTTTGATCTGGATGGGTTGCTCGTCAACACCGAAGAGCTCTATCAGGATGTCGGCACCGAACTGTTGCGTCGCCGTGGTCGGGAGTTCACGGCCGACCTGCTCGATCGCATGATGGGTCGGCCCCAGCAGGTCTCCCTGCAGATCATGATCGACTGGCATGGTCTGTCCGACACGATCGACACACTGGCGGCGGAAACACGCGAGATTTTTGTGAGCCTGCTCGACACCCGTCTGGCGCCGATGCCCGGAGCGGTCGATCTGCTCGATGCCCTTGCTGCAGCGGGGATACCCAGGGGAGTGGCCACCAGCAGCGGGCCTGAATTCGCGTCTGACGTGCTGGGGCGACTGGGGCTGCTGGGGCGGTTTGCCTTTGTGCTCACTTCGGCCGACGTGGTGCAGGGCAAGCCGCATCCGGAAATCTATCTCACGGCCGCCCGGCGGTTGGCCGTGCCTCCGGAGCGGATGCTGGTGCTGGAGGATTCGCACAACGGCTGCCGGGCTGGCGTGGCCGCCGGGGCGGTGGTGGTGGCGGTGCCGGGGGGCCACAGCCACCGGCACGATTTCGCCGGCGCCCGCTTCATCGCCTCATCCTTGGCCGATGCGCGGATCCCTGCCGAGTTGGGGCTCGGCTCCTGCTGAATCAATCGAGTGTCACGCCGAGGCGATCGGCCTGCAGACGCAGGGCCTGCTGAAATGCCGGAAAGGGATAGGTTTGCCGGCGTTTGACCGCCCAGAGATAGGTGGAGTCGACGAGCTTGTGAGGCAGCTTTCCCTGCTGCACGAGCGTGGCGACCTGTTCCACAAAAGCGACATCGACCGGACGCCTGACCTTCAGCCCCATCGTGAGCCGATCCTCCAGCGACATCACTGCGCCTTCGTCGGCATCGCCAGCGGATGGCGGCACCAGCAGCGAGGCACCTTCATCCCCGCGCGCGGCCGGCAGGCCGGAGGGAGTGACGAGGCAGACGGTCAATACGAGCCAAAGAGGGAATCTCATGCTCAGATCCTTGCGGGCCTTGTTCCGGCCGGAATGGAGGCAGGAGGACAGCCCGGGAAATACACCCCTCTCCGCGGGCAGGTCAAGGATGGAAACGGGAACAGGCGCCAGCCACCGAATCTGGGGCACTGGCGCGGCATGGGGGGCTCAGGGGTCAACCGCCACTCCCGCATCCGAGTGATCTATTATCCAAGTGATCTATACTGCAGGAGTGGGGCTGGTTTCGAAACCGAATCAGTCGGCGCGGCCGCCGCTCGAACAGCCCCCCACCCACTCAAGGATCAACCATGCTCAAGCCCACTGTTCTGGAAGCCCTCCAAAGCCAGGTCCAGCAGGAAATGTCCAACAGCTACACCTACCGCGCCGCTGCGCTCTGGCTCGACCAGCAGATGCTGCATGGCTTGGCAGCCTGGTTTCGCAAGCAGTCGGCTGACGAGGCAGACCATGCGCAGCGATTCATCGACTATCTGACCGACCGCGGTGCCGCGGCGGAATTGCGGGCGCTGGCGGCCCCCAAGAACTCCTACGGTTCGCTCGCGGAATTGATTCAGGCCACCCACGGCCTCGAGCGGCATACCTCCGCCGCGATCCATGCCCTGCATGCCCTCGCCGCGAAGGAAGGGGATCTCCCGACCCAGCAGGTGCTGCAGTGGTTCATCATGGAGCAGGTGGAGGAGGAGAAGTGGAGCGAGGAGTTTCTGCAGATGGTGAAGAAGATCGGCGACCACGTCGGCTCTGTCTTCATGTGGGATCACCGGGTTGGCAAGCTGGCCGCGGCGCCGGAGTGACGCCCCAGTGGTCAGCAACATTTCGGCCTACCGTTTTGCCCCGCTGGATGGGCTCAAGTCGCTGCGTGCCGCGCTCATGGAGGCCTGCCAGCAAGGTGGGCTCAAGGGCACGATCCTGCTCAGCACGGAGGGAATCAATCTCTTTGTGGCCGGACCGGCCGCCGCAATCGACTGCCTGCTGAAGGTGGTGCGGGCGGTGCCGGGGCTTGAGGGGCTGGAGCCCAAAGTGAGCGAGAGCCTCGAGCAGCCGTTTTCGCGGATGCTGGTGCGGATCAAAAAAGAGATCATCGCGTTTGGCGTCGAAGGAATCGACCCGGCCCGGGCCCCGGCACCGCGCGTGTCGCCCCGCGAACTGAAGCGCTGGCTCGATGAGGGCCGTCCCCTCACGCTCCTCGATACCCGCAACGACTACGAAGTGGAGCTCGGCACGTTCAAAAGCGCTGTGCCAATCGGCATCGGTCACTTTCGTGAGTTCCCTGCTGCCGTAGCCAAGCTCCGGCCACTCGATCAGCAGCATCCGATCGTGACGTTCTGCACTGGCGGCATTCGCTGCGAGAAGGCTGCCCCCTATCTCATCCGTGAGGGCTTTGGGCAGGTGTTCCAACTCGACGGGGGAATTCTCAAATATTTTGAGGAATGCGGGAGTGAGCACTTCGAGGGGGAGTGCTTTGTGTTCGACAAACGCGTCGGTCTGGCCGCCGATCTGGGCGAGTCGGGCCACGGGCTCTGTTATGCCTGCCGCAGCCTGCTGACGCCGGAGGAACTGGCCGATCCGCGCACCGTGCCGAGCGTTTCCTGCCCACGCTGCTACACGTCGCCGGAGGAAATGCAGAGGCTGTCGCTCGATGCCCATCGCGCCCGGCTGCGGCAGGTGACCGATCCTCTCCCCGGCCGGGAGCCGCTCGATAATTTTCGGCCGCTCTCGATCGATGCCCGGCACGATGGGGGCACGATGGCCGAGTTTCTGGCTGATGTATTTCCCCAAGTGCCGGCATCCCGCTGGCTGGAACGGGTGGCCAATGGCGACGTTCTCAACGACCGCATGCAGCCGATCGGGGTGGACCAGCGGGTGCGGGCTGGCGAGCGATACGCCACCCGCGAGCGACTTCAGGTGGAGCCCGATGTGAATGCCAACATAGAAATCATTCACGAGGATGATGCCTTGATCGTGGTCAACAAGCCCGCGCCCCTCCCAATGCATCCCAGCGGCCGCTACCGGCGCAACACGCTGCAGGCGTTTCTCCAGCAGGTCTACGCCCCGCAGAAGCCGTGGCCGGCCCACCGGCTCGATGCCAATACTTCCGGCGTGACGCTCTTCACCCGTTCCGCCCGGTTTGCCCGCCAGCTCCAACCGCAGTTTGCCCGAGGCGAGGTGAAAAAACAGTATCTGGCCCGGGTGGTGGGGCACCCGCCAGAGGATCTTTTTTCCTGCTCTGCTAGCCTGGCCACGGAGCCCGGCCGGGTGGGAGCGCGGGAGATCGACGCCGCGGGGGCCGCCGCCACCACCGATTGTGAGGTGCTCAAGCGTTTCTCCGACGGCACAACGCTCCTGATGGTCAGGCCAACCACGGGCAGAACAAACCAGATCAGGGTTCACCTCTGGCACCTGGGGTGGCCGATCGTGGGGGATGCCACCTACCTGCCCGACCGCCGGCTCGGCGACACTCAGACGTTGGGCGTGGACGATATTCCACTCCACCTGCACGCCTGGCAGGTTTCGTTCATCCATCCGCAGCATTGTGCAGCGGTGGTCTTTGAGGCGCCGCCACCGGAGTGGGCAGAGGGCTTGGCCCCGCAGACGACTGCGCCAGCAGCGACCTGAGGCCAGACGCCTGCTTTTCTTGAGCGCACACCGGTTCGATCACCGAGCCGAAGATGGCGGAAACGTCGGGTGCCGCGATCCATGGTGGGGCAAAAAATGATCTCTATTGGCCCAGTGTTTTCGCCACACAGCGATTCCATGACACCGTTGCGCCATCGATGAGGGAGCTATCGTAGTTGTTCTTCGAAAACAGAGCCCATGATTGGCGAGGGTGCGCCCAGTCGAGCAGGCGAAATTCGAATCCGGCCGTGGCGGCCAGTGCGGAGAGTGTCTCAGGCCTGTATTTCACACACCCGGGGTAGATCCAGCCGTGTTCTTTGGAATCTTCTCTGTCGGTGAGGAAGGTGGCAAACAGGGCGCCGGTGTCTTTCATGTGAGGAGAGACCTGCGACAGCCACTGCTCGATCAAATCTGTGCCGCAATGGCTGAAAATCGATTGGGCTATCGCATAGTCCAAGCGGAGAGGCGACTGAAAATCTTCCATGGACGACTTGAATGAGAAGGTGGGTTGCTTCAGTTCCACGAGGTCGTTGCCGGTTTCGTTGGCGATTCCATCGTCAACGAGCCATTGGTTTGGTTCTACGCCGAAGTAATTCCCCTGATTGAGATAGGGGATCAGGAGCCTTCCGACGCGCAGGGAGCCACATCCTATGTCGAGCAATCGATGGTGCTGGCGCAGGCCAGCGCACGTGAGAAGGTTGAAGACCATTGCAGAAACAAGGTCGTAGTCCCGGGGAGGGCCTACGTAGGCTCGATAATGGTCGTCGCCCGCGTTGAGGTCGAGCGCAAGTCCGCGAGTCGGGAGTTTCACGGTTAATTTTCCTGGAAATGAAAGGCGGGCAAGGGTGGCC
>Ga0164294_10005956_pt1 | contig 10431 bp, 7 predicted proteins | sample GEODES005metaG_FD_111479 | JGI IMG/M metagenome (GOLD analysis project Ga0164294, IMG submission 111479) | Oligotrophic lake water microbial communities from Sparkling Lake, Wisconsin, USA - GEODES005 metaG | ecosystem: Environmental > Aquatic > Freshwater > Lake | place: USA: Sparkling Lake...
CCGCGTTCGCTCACGCCGCCGATGACTTCCTCGTTGGCCAGCACGGTGCCGAGGGCGGGGCACCAGTTCACCGGCGCCTCCGCCTGGTAGGCCAACCGGTGCGCATCGCGGTAGCCCTCCACCGCGATTGCTCCCTGCCGGTTCACCTCAGGCGGGATCGGCAATTCGGCCAGCGGCCGACCCTTGTTTTGAGCGGGATCAAACCAGGTGTCGAACAGCACCAGAAAAATCCACTGGGTCCACCGCACATACTCAGGATCGGTCGTGGCCAGTTCCCGCTTCCAGTCGTAGCTGAAGCCGAGCATCTGCAACTGGCGGCGGAAGGTGTCGATGTTGCGTTGGGTGCTCTCGCGAGGGGGGGTTCCGGTGCGGATCGCATACTCCTCGGCGGGGAGTCCGAAGGCGTCGAATCCCATCGGGTGCATGACCGATGTCCCCCGCATGCGCTCGAATCTGGCGACGATGTCGGTGGCGGTGTAGCCCTCCGGATGCCCCACATGCAGGCCGTCGCCGCTGGGGTAGGGGAACATGTCGAGAATGTATGCCTTTTTGGCACCGGGCAGGCGGGGCGTGGCGAAGGTGCCATGGGTTTCCCACCAGGCCTGCCATTTGGGCTCTATCCGCGCGGGTTGGTAGCGGGGCATCGTGGGGATTTTCGCAGTGTTTCGGGCCACGGGCACCCGGGGGAAACTGGTCAGCCGATTCTCTGCAGATTCTAATGGTGGGGAATGTTCGGGCAACGAGCCTGCGTGGAACCGCCCTGCGAACGAAGTGCCGATACCAATACCCATGGGCACGTCTTCTCCTTCCGAGCTCCCCCCCCCCGGCATGGTGCTGCCGCGGCGGATGCTGCGCGTCTGTCGGGCCGCCTCCCGCCGGCTCAAGGTCTCCGACTCCCTCGGCAACCGGTTGACGGGAAGGGAATTGCTCACCCGGATCCTCTGCGCCCGGCGTGTGCTGTCGAGGGTGTTGGCGCCTGATGAGAAGATGGTGGGCGTGCTGCTTCCCCCCACGGCCGCCGCCGTGGTGGTCAATGCCGCCCTGGCCCTGATGGGGCGGGTGGCAGTGAACCTCAACTACACGACCAGCCAGGGCATTCTCGACATCTGCATTGAGCGGGCTGGCCTGCGCCATGTGATATCGAGCCCTGTGTTCCTCGCCAGGGTCAAGCTGGATGCCGGCCGGCACCTCCTTGATGCCGCCGAGTTGCGCAGCCAACTGACTCCCTTGGACAAGGCCGTGGCCTACGCTCAGGCGACAGTCGTGCCGCTGCCGCTGCTGGAGAAGATGCTCAATCTTCACACCTTCAAAGCGACCGACATCCTGACGGTGATCTTCACCTCCGGTTCCACCGGCGATCCCAAGGGAGTGATGCTCTCAGAGGAGAATGTGGCCTCCAACCTCCGGGCTATCGATCAACTGCTCCATACCTCCGCTTCCGATGTCGCCTTGGGTGTGCTGCCGTTCTTCCACTCCTACGGCTACACCACCACGCTCTGGACGCCGCTGGTGCTGGAGCCTTCGATCGTCTATCACACCAATCCGCTCGACGCCCAAGCGATTGGCACACTGGCGAGGGAATACCACGCCACGCTGCTGATGGCCACGCCCACGTTCCTGCGCACCTACATTCGCCGCACGCCGGCCGAAGATTTCTCCACTCTGGAGGCGGTGTTTGGCTCGGCCGAGAAATTGACCAAAGAAGTTTGCGACGCCTTCGAGGCCAAATTTGGCACGCGTCCCTGCGAGGCCTATGGAGCCACAGAACTCTCCCCGCTGGTGGCGGTCAATGTGCCCCCCTCGCGCCATGTGCCTGGCCGGCCGACCGACTGCCGGGAGGGAACCGTGGGTCAGCCCATTCCGGGCACCCGGGCGAAGATCACCGATCGAGAAGGACTGCGTGAACTTCCTATCGGAGAGGAGGGGATGCTGTGGATCGCAGGGCCCAATGTGATGCAGGGCTATCTCGACCGGCCCGATCTCACCTCCCGCGTGATCCGCGACGGCTGGTACTGCACCGGCGACATCGCTCGGCTGGATAACGAGGGATTCATCACGATCACGGGCCGCGAGAGCCGGTTTTCCAAGATCGGTGGCGAGATGGTGCCGCATCTCACGATTGAGGAGGCGGTCAATGCCGAACTCGGCACTGAGGAGGGGGAATTGCTGGCGGTGGTCACTGCCGTTCCCGATGCCAAGAAGGGGGAGCGACTCGTGGTCGTGCATCTGCCGACAATCCATAAGCCGCAGGACGTCTGCCGTCGGCTGGCAGTCCGTGGCCTGCCAAATCTGTGGATTCCCAGCCCTGACAGCTTTGCTGAAATCGAGTCGATTCCGCTGCTCGGGTCGGGCAAGCTCGATCTGCGAAGGCTCTCTGAAATCGCCCATGAGCGATTCGCCCCTGACGTGGCATCATGAGCGGCCAGCACCCATCCGCCCAACCGAACGGGCAGCAACTCCCAATCGCTTTCGATGATGGCGGGACGGAAGTATTGGTGCTGCTTGGGCGCTGCGATGAGATGCGGGCCGAGGTGTACGCCCGGCTGGTGGCCCGCCCATCGATGGCGGGAGCAGGCCGACTGACGCTTTTTGGCACGCTCGTCGGGCCGCGGTGTGGAACAGCCACGACGCTGCCGACAACCGTCCGCTGGATCGACGCCGAGGCTGGCGCCAGCGTCATGGCCCGGGCCGTTCTCACGGAGCCCTCCTACTGGACGCCTGAACTGCCGAATCTCTACGACGTCGATCTGCAGGTAGTTGCAGAAGATCGCCCCCTGATGCGTGTGGCCCGTGCGGTGGGCCTGCGCCGGTTGGGCGTCCGCGGCAGATCGCTGTGGCTGGAGGGCCGGCGGTGGGTTCTCCGCGGCGCGAGTCTTGAGGGCGGAATCGCAGGTGGTGCGCTCGAGCCGCACCACCTGCCACCGTTGCACGAGCAGCAGACTGCAGGCTTGGTCCGCGATCCAGATCCCACGCTCTGCGCCGCGGCCGATCGGCTGGGGGTGGCCCTGGCTGCGGTCCTTCTCGACCAGGCCGGCCGGGCGTTCGCAGTGCCCGTCGCGGCAGAGCGGATCACCGCCTGGGCCCAGCATCCCTCGGTGGCGCTGGCGATCCTGCCCCGACAGCTGGGGATGCAGCAGGCGGCCGAAATCGCCGGGGCAGTGCGGCACACCAAAGGGACGCTGCTGTTGGGGCTGGAAGTGGATGCCGGGGAGCCTCCTCCGGCCGATCTCCCTGCGGGCATCGACTGTTTGGTGGCGGTGATGGCGATCGACCACTTGCCGCACGATGCCTGGCGAACGCTGCCGCCGGTGCCGGTGCTGGCGTGGCGGCAGGGGGGGCTTGCGGGTGGGGCACGGACTGGCTGTGACTCCCTGCAGGCGGCCCTGGCCGGATGGGGAATGAAAGCTGTGAACAAGTCGGGGCAGATTCCCTGGGATTGGGCCGGCTACCTCGTGTCGTGACGGTGATGGTTGCCCGTACCGCAGCCTGATAGCATCGATATCTATGCAGACTTTCGACTCCGATCGCTATTCCCGGCAGACCCGCTTTACCCCGCTTGGCACCGCGGGACAGGCTTGCCTGGCCGCTGGCCGCGTGGCAGTGGTCGGGTGCGGAGCACTGGGAAGTGTGGTGGCGATGACGCTGGCACGGGCCGGCGTGGGATTTTTGCGGATCATCGACCGCGACGTGCCGGAACTTTCCAACCTGCCCCGGCAGGTGCTCTTCGACGAAGCCGATATCGCCGCCGGGTTGCCCAAGGCCGCAGCCGCAGTCGCCCATCTCCAACGGATCAATTCGGCGGCCGTGCTTGAGCCGGTTGTGGCCGATCTAACGGCGGCCAATGCCCTCGATCTGCTTGGTGGTGTCGATGTGATCGTGGACGGCACCGATAATCTCGAGGCCCGGTTTCTCATCAATGAATGCGCCTGCCGGGATGGTATTCCTTGGGTGTATGGCGGCGCCATTGGGGCCGAGGGGCGGGTGCTCACGGTGGTGCCCGGGCGCACGGCTTGTCTGCGCTGTCTGATCCCGGAGCCGCCCGCGCCGGGCTCGCTACCCACCTGTGAATCGGCCGGCATCCTTGGGGTGGCGAGCATGGTGGTGGGGGCTGTGGAGAGCGCGGAAGCGATCCGGCTGCTCGCCGGAGAGGCATCCCGGATGGGCAACAAGTTGTTGGTATGCGATCTGTGGGAACAGGTGTGGCGCACGATCGATCTGACACCGCTGGCTCTGGAGGGCTGCGCGACCTGCCGCCGTGGTGAGTATCCGTGGCTGGAAGGCCGGATGGCGGGAGGGGCGACGGTGCTCTGTGGTCGCGATGCGGTGCAGGTGGCACCGCCGGCTGGCGGCCGGCTCGATCTGGCAGATTGCGCGGCGCGTCTCTCTGCGGTGGGGAAGGTCACCGCCAATCCCTGGATTGTGCGCTGCGAGGTGGAACCGGGGATCCAGTTGGCTGTCTTTGCCGACGGCCGCGCGATCGTCTGGGGAACCCGCGAAGAAGTGCGGGCCCGGATGATCGTCGCCCGCTATCTCGGCGCCTGATCAGGTCACCGCAGCACACCGAGCATGCTCAGCCCGCTGTGGCGGCTTCCATGATGCCCGCTTCAGTTGCCTCGTGACGGGCAAACTCTCCCGTTACCCGCCCCTCCGCCAGCACGATGATCCGATCGGCCAGCGTGAGCAGTTCGGGAAGTTCACTGGAGGTGAGAATGACGCCCAGTCCCTCCCGGCAGAGGCGGTCGATGAGAGCATAGAGTTCGGCCTTGGCCCCCACATCAATCCCTCGTGTCGGATCATCAAGCAGGAGGATCTCTGGATTCGTCAGCAGCCAGCGGCTGATGATGCACTTCTGCTGGTTGCCCCCGGACAGACCCGTGATGGCGGCGTGGAGGCCGGGGGTTTTCACGCCGGTCGCCTGCACCGGACCGGTTACCAGTTCTTCCTCGGCAGCCCGGCTCACAAGCCATCCCCGCAACGCCTGATCGAGACTGCAGAGGCTGACATTCCCCGCCACATCGAGGTCGGGAAACAGGCCCAGCCGCTTGCGGTCTTCGGTCACCAGAGCCATCCGAGCGGCACAGGCCTCGCGCGGGTGCGAAAACCGCACCGGCTTTCCATGCAGCCGAATCGTGCCGGTCCAGGTGGGGCCTCCGGCACCAAAGAGCGTCTCCAGCAGTTCTGTGCGTCCGGCCCCCATCAGGCCGGCAATGCCCAGAATCTCTCCGGCGTGGAGGTTGAGTGAAACATCGGCGAGTCGGTAGCCACGCGGATGCTCCGGCCAGGGGAGCGTGAGGTTCTGCACCTCCAGCAACTTCTCTCCGGCGTGCCGCGGATTGCGGAAGGCCTCGGTGGCGATCTCGCGTCCCACCATCCACGCGGTGACCTCGCGGGGGGAAGTGGCAGCGCGGTCGACGGTGCAGACATGGCGGCCATCGCGGAGCACCGTGATCCGGTCGGCCAGACGAAACACCTCCTCCATCTTGTGGGAGATGTAGAGAATCGTGGCTCCGCCCTCAACCAGGCGGGCAATGGTGCGTTCCAAGCGGGCCGATTCCGCCTCGGTCAAGGCGCTCGTCGGCTCGTCCATCACCACAATGGAGGCTTCCAGCGAAAGAGCCTTGGCGATCTCGACGAGCTGCTGATCGCCAACGCGGAGGTTGCCGGTTCGCTCCTGTGGCGAAACCTGGCATTCGAGAAGGGCAAACAGCCGCCGGCACTCCGCTTCCATGGCGGCATCGTCGATCAGCCCCAAGTTCCCGCGTTTCTCCCGGCCGAGAAACACATTCGCCGCCACCGAGAGGTCTTCTACCAGCGCCAGTTCCTGATGGATGATCGCAATGCCGGCCGCTTCCGCATTCTGGGTGCCAGCAAACCGCACCTCGCGGCCAGCAACGAGGAGCGTGCCGTCGTCGGGCTGGTAGACGCCCGAGAGGATCTTCATCAGCGTGCTCTTGCCCGCGCCGTTTTCGCCGCAGATGGCATGCACTTCGCCGCGACGGACTTCAAGCGTGACACCATCGAGCGCCACGACGCCCGGAAATCGCTTGGAAATGCCGTTCATGCTGACGGCGCTGGGAGCGGTGTGCATTCGTTGGAGCCCGATCTGCTGGCGGAGGTTCCTCAGGGGCGCGGGTGCGATCAGGCAGTGCGGCGCGATTCCCAAACACGCAACAATCCCAACAGCGTGAGCGTGGCGGCACCGGCGGCCAGCCCGGCCGAGCGACCGGCGGTCATGGAAACCACTCCCCCGGCCAACAGCGCCAGCGTGGGAATGGCACACAATCCCAACCTGCCGGGAAGCAGGTGGCGGCCTCCGCTGGCGATTTGCCCGAGTTGCGAGAAGGTCACGGCAATCACCACCACCACGCCGACAATCAGGCCTTCGTATACGTCGGCGCCCGTCTTGATCAGCTTGGACACGGCATCGATCACCACCCGCAGAAAGATGGCCCCCAGCACTGTTCCAGGCACCGTGCCGACGCCGCCGGCGAGAGAGCAACCCCCCACTACGGCAGCTGCGATCGCGTTGAGTTCGTGCCCTCTTCCCTGGTTCACCGGAGCTGCCACCGATTCATTGGCCACGTAGAACAAGCCGGCGAGAGCCGCTGTCATCGCCCCAAAGCAATAGGCAAACCACTTCACATTCTCCGTGCGGATACCAGCCAGACGGGCGGCCTGTTCATTGCCTCCGAGAGCCTGGAGATGGCGGCCGAGAACGGTGCGGGTCAGGAGCAGCCAGGTGATAAACGCCAGCACGCAGAACACAGCGACTGGAATCGAGACATTGTCGCGGATGGTTTTGAACAACGGATCGGCCACATTGATCGTGGCGCTTTTGGTCGGCGTGAAGGAACTCGTCGTGCTTTCGCACAGCGCCCTGGCAAAACTGCGCAGGCCCACCAGCGTCGCCAGCGTGGCGATGAAGGGGGGCAGACGCACCGCCGTGATCAGCCAGGCATGTAAGGTGCCGACCAGAAACCCGGTGAGCAAACTGGCGGCGACGGCCAGGGCCACCACCAGCGGTCCCACCGGCTTGAAGCCCATCATCTGGGCTGGTGCCAGCGCCAGCATCGTGGTGGCGCAGATGGTGCCGGAGAGGGCAATCATCGATCCGGCCGAGAGATCGATACCCCCGGCAATGATCACGACTGTTGCTCCCAGAGCGAAAATTCCCAGCAGGGCAGTGTTGCGGGCGATGTCGCGCAGGCACTCCAGCGGTTGATTGAAATAGCTGTGGTTGGCGTCGACCAGTCCCGTCAGCAGCACCGCCAGGCAAATGGCCACAACGAGAGCCCACTCACCGCGGCGCAGGCCGAAAATGGTGCTGCGGCGCAGCGCCGCAGGTGCCGGGCGGGTAGAAGCCGGGGGAACGGACGACGGCATCGGGGAAAAACTCCGGACAGAGACAGGTTACGAACTCGAGAGGCCATACCGCCCCAACCATTCACGGAATTTCGACAGCGGCATGAATTCCACCGAACCGTCGGCAGGCACGTCGCTCGGGCCCAGTAGCGTGGAACCGTCGGGAACGATGAGCCGTAAGCCGGTGGTGTAGATGTCGCCGTCGGGGGAGTTACCTTTCGGGAACATCGCTCCGATCGTGGCCTCGTCACCGGCGTGCATCGCCAGCAGCAGCCGAACTGTCTGCACACCCATGTCGAAGGGGTTTTGGGCCACCATGGCGTCGATGCGTCCCCCGGCCATGTGCTCCAGGGCTGCGGCCTGGGCATCGAACGTGACGATCGCCACCTTGTCGCGAATTCCCCGCTCCTGCACCACTTCAGCGATGGCGGGGGCGTTATAGGCCCAGATCCCCACCAGCGCCACCAAGCCGGGGTGGTTGATGATTGCCGCCCGGACATTGTCGCGGGCTTTCGCCAAATCCATCTCATCGCTCATGCGATCGACTTCCTTGTATTCGGCCCCCACGCTCTCCTGAAAGCCATTCATTCGCGCCCGGGCGTTGTCGTTGTCGGTGAAGCCGGCGAACTGGGCGTAGCCGCCTCCTGTCGCGCCCCGGCCCTTGAGGATCTTGGCGGCGGCTGAGCCGAGGAGACGGCCGCCTGTGATGTTGTCGGTGCCGAGGTAGTAGGCTCGCGCGTCGCGGAACGTGGTGCGGTTGACATCACCATCGACCGTGATGACCTTCACGCCCTTGGCGGCCAGATTCTTCATCTCCTCCACGATCGCGGCGTTTTCCGCCTGAATCACCGAGATCGCCACACCGGCGATGTCAGGCTGGCTGCTGAACTGCCGCAATTTCTCAATCTGGCCCTGAGCGGTGCCATTGTTTTTCTCCATCACGGCCCGCAAGCCCTTCGCTTCGAGGCCAAACTCCTTAGCCCCCGCGATGAGCCCCGCATTGCAGGCGTCCCAGAATGGATCGTCGCCATTGGTGAGGAAGATAAACCGCTTGGCGCCGGCCGTCGGGGTGGCTGGCGCACCGCCGGCCTGGGAAGGGGCGGGTTTGGAGGAGGAGCAACCGCCCGCGACGGCTGCCAGAAGGCAGAGAAAGCCTGCCACGAGTGTCGCACGACGGATCAATAATGTGGTCATAAAAATTCCCCCAGGCGTGTACGGCGCAGATTGCAAAAAAACCCGCTACGCCAGATTGTAAATGTCCTTTAGAAAAAAACCACCCAGAAAGCTCAGTAGCGTAGTCCATTGCGACGCACGTGCACCAGAGGCTGTTCGCCAGAGCCCATCCCGCCAGCGATCACCTCCGCCACGACCACCGCATGGTCGCCGGCATGGGTGCGGGCAATCCCGCGGCAGGAAAGCCAGCCGGTGGTCCCTGCCAAGGCGGCAGTGCCATCCCCTGTTCGCACCACGGGCAGCCCTGCCAGTGGATCCTCGCCCGCCGCCGGAGGGCGGCCAAAACGGGCCAGCAGGGGGCGCTGTGATTCTCCCAAAATGTTGACCACCAGAGATGTGCCCCGGTCGATGGCCGCCAGCAGATCGCGTCCCTTGGCTACCGCGATCGAAATCAGCGGCGGTGCAAAGCCGGCTTGCATCACCCAACTCGCGAGCATGGTGCGATCGGCATCTCCCTCGCGCCATGTCACCACGAACAGCCCGCTGGGAATCCTTCCCAGCACGGCGACGGCGCCCTCTTCGGGAGCGGTCGTCGCTGCTGTGAGGTCTGGTGTTCCCCGTTCCGCTGGCGGTGGGGAATTGCTTTCCGGAAGAGTGGGCATGGTGCTGCCTGCGGGAACGGATCTGGGCATCGAGTCCCACGGGGGATTGATGCCGTCTCCGTCGGGGCTAAGGGGGCAATACGCACGATTGTACCCGGATTGCCTCAGCATCAATCGGGGGTCGCCGCGTCCGTTAGAATGCTCCCAGGACGCCCTACCGCGTTTGGGCCGTTTCCATGAAGGAGCCTCCTGTGCCGCTGCTGGCCATCGAATCGACCTGCGATGAAACGGCTGCGGCGGTGATCGACCGCAGGCGGCAGGTGCTCTCCAGCGTGGTGGCCAGTCAGGATGAACTCCATGCCCGGTGGCGGGGAGTCGTTCCGGAGGTCGCCTCGCGGGCCCATGTGGAACGGATCATTCCGGTTGTTGATGAGGCGGTGCGCCGATCAGGCATCTCCCGATCCTCGATTGCGGCGGTGGCGGTGGCGGTGCGTCCGGGCCTCGTCGGCTCGCTCTTGGTGGGGCTGGCGGCTGCCAAGGGGATCGCCGCGGCGCTCGATGTGCCGATTGTGGGGTACGACCATATTGCAGCCCATCTCTATGCCTGTCGGTTGGCGTTTGGCGAACGGTTGCAGTATCCCTGCGTGGGGCTGGTGGCCAGCGGTGGGCACACATCCCTGTTTCATCTGCGGGGGCCGCTTCAGCTGGAGCGGCTCGGCGGCACGATCGACGATGCGGCAGGAGAGGCCTTTGACAAGGCGGCCAGCCTGTTGGGGCTGGGCTACCCCGGGGGGCCGCTGATCGAACGGGCTGCGGAGGGGGGCAATCCGCGGGCGTACCGGCTGCCGCGGCCGCTTGTTGCCGATCGCGAGCGGCTCGACCTGAGTTTCAGTGGGCTGAAGACGGCGCTGCGCTATCTGGTGCGGCCGCCCGGCGCCCCTGCTGATGTGCCGGTGCCGGAGGGGCAACGGCTGGCCGATCTGGCGGCCTCGTTCCAGCAGGCGGTGGTCGATTCGATTCTGGCCAAGGTTGAGCTGGCGCTGCGGGTGACTGGGTGCCAGACGCTGGCGATCGGTGGAGGCGTGGCGGCCAATGGTGCCCTGCGTGGGGCGCTTGAGCAGCTTGGAGAAAGAAAGAGGATTGCCGTCTGGATCCCGCCCCGTCATCTCTGCACCGACAACGCTGCGATGGGGGCGCTGGCCTGGGAGCGTCTGGAACGCGGCGACAACGACGGGCTGGAGCTCGATGTACTTCCTGGCACCGACCGCAGCGCCGCCAGCCGCAGCGCCGCCAG
>Ga0164294_10005957_pt1 | contig 10431 bp, 9 predicted proteins | sample GEODES005metaG_FD_111479 | JGI IMG/M metagenome (GOLD analysis project Ga0164294, IMG submission 111479) | Oligotrophic lake water microbial communities from Sparkling Lake, Wisconsin, USA - GEODES005 metaG | ecosystem: Environmental > Aquatic > Freshwater > Lake | place: USA: Sparkling Lake...
TAATTGGCGGCCAGGCGCCCAAGCACCTGCGCGCAGAGGTGGCTGTACGGGTCATCCGCTTGGTGAAAGTAGTGCACCTGGGCCGGGGCGCCGGTCAGCGTGCGCCACCAGGCAGCGCGCGCACGGCGTGCGCGGCGCAGGCCGGGGTGGGTGTAGATCTGGGTGAAGCTGCTACCGATAGCAGAAATAAGGGCAGACATGGCGGGCGGGCTCCAAAAAGGTGGTGGCGGGGTAGGCGGCTTGGGTGCTTGGGTCGTGGTGTGCCAGGGTTGGAACCTAGCGGCCCATGACCTGCAGCGCAAAGGTCTTGGCGCCGCGCAGCATCATCTCGATGGCCACAGACACCAGCACCAGACCCATGAGCCGCTCCACCGCAACCAACAGACGGCTGCCAATTAGGCGCTGGATGCGCTCGGCCGACACCAGCACCACGGCACTGACAAGCATGGTGACGCACAAGGCCGCAATCCAGTCCAGGCGCCGCTCGGGCTGCTGGGACACCAGCAGCAACACAGTTGCCAGCGCCGAAGGCCCAGCGATGGCGGGCACCGCCAGCGGCACGATGAGTGGTTCTTCAAAAATCTCTGCCTCCAACACAGTCGCGGGCGGAAACACCATGCGCAGGGCGATCAAAAACAGAATCACTCCGCCACCGATTTGCAGGGACAGGTCGCTCAAATTCATGACACGCAAAAAGCCCTCGCCCACGAACATAAAGGTCAGCAACAAGAAGAACGCAATTAGGATTTCGCGCAAGATAACCTTGGCCCGCCGCTCAGGCGCCACGTGTTTGAGCGCATTGGCAAACACCGGAATATTGCCCACGGGGTCGGTAATGAGCACCAGCAAAATGGTGGCCGATACAAAGGTGTAATTCATCACGGCGCGTACACGGTATCCAGGCTGGCAAAGCCCTTGACCTCGATTGGATTGCCCGAGGGGTCCAGAAAAAACATCGTCCACTGCTCGCCGGCTTGGCCGGCAAAGCGGATTTGCGGCTCCATGACAAATGTTACGCGCGCGGCCCGCAAGCGCTGGGCCAGCACCTGCCAGTCGGGCAGCGCAAGTACCAAGCCAAAGTGCGGCATGGGCACCAGCGCGTCGCCCACCTGACCGGTGCGGCTGGTGGCAAACGGTTGACCTAAGTGCAGAGAGAGTTGGTGGCCAAAGAAATCGAAGTCCACCCAGGTGTCGGTGCTGCGCCCCTCGGTGCAGCCAAGCGCGTCACCATAAAACTGGCGTGCAGCCTGCAGGTCGTGGACGTGGATGGCTAGGTGAAACAGGCTTTGCATAGTCGCAGGATAGCAGGGGGCCGACTGCCATAATCGCGCCTTATGTCGCTCCTGCACACGCTTCGCACCACCCGATTGCTCGCGCGCGCCGTGCTGCTGTGGTGGTGCCTGGCGCTGGGGCTGGCCACCACCGCCGCGCTGGCGCAAGCGCACGGCAGCCGCATGGTGTGCTCAGCGTCGGGCATGGTCATGCTCGTGGATGTAGAGTCCGGCACGCCAGTCTGGCAAAGTGCACATGGCCTTGATTGCGCGCTCTGCTTGGTCACCGGCACGCCACCGCCAGCTTCGCACACCGATTTTTCATTTCCAAGCAGCCCCGAAGCACTCGTCTTCAACGCAGGCACCATCGCAGCAGCCTGGCGCAGCGCAGCGCCACCACCCGGACGCGGGCCGCCAGAGCAGGCCTGACAGCGCGGCTGGCCTGAACTAGGTCAGCCCTGCGCCTGGTGGGTGCGGCGCCACAGCCGATCCGTGGTTTGCGCCTACCGGTTCAATTCCCCTCTTGCGCCCCGAGAGTTGCCACGCAACCTGGGCGCAACCCCACTGCCCCCGGCTGCGCGCGCAGCCTGCTTGTTGAAGACCCTTATGAAATCCTACTTTTTCGCCTCTGTGGCCACCGCCTGCGCCTTGTGCCTGGGCGGCCCCAGCGTTGCCCACGTTGTGTTGCAAGACGGCGCTGCGGCGGCCAGCTCCAGTTACCGCGCCACCTTTCGCGTGGGCCACGGCTGCGACCAGCAAGCCACCACCGCCCTGCGGGTGACCATTCCAGCCGGCTTTAATGGCGCCCAACCCATGCCCAAGGCGGGCTGGACGGTGAGCACCAAAACCGGCCCCCTGCCCGTGCCCTACGAGAGCCATGGCAAAAAATACACAGAGGGTGTGCTGGAAATCACTTGGACCGCCAACGGCCCAGAGAGCGCCTTGCCTGCGACCTATTACGATGAATTTGTGCTGCGTGGCACCACCCCGGCCAAGGCCGGGCCGCTCTGGTTCAAAGTGCTACAAAGTTGCGCCCAAGGCGTAAACGACTGGACCGAAGTGCCTGCCAGCGGCACCTCGACCAAGGGGCTGAAGTCGCCCGCAGCGCTGCTTGACGTGCTGGACGTGCAAGCCGCTGGCGCCCACGCGCACTAAATCTTCCCCAACCCTATTCTTTGGAGTTCCTATGAAAAAAAATGTTTCTGTATCTCTGTGTTTGGCGATCACCCTGCTTTGTGGCCACGCCCTGGCCCAAAGCGTTGAAGTCAAAAGCGCCTGGGCGCGCGCCACGGTACAGGGCCAAAAAGCCAGCGGCGCCTTCATGACGCTGACAGCCAAGACCGACACCACGCTAGTCGGCGTGACGAGCAGTGTGGCTGGCGTCGCCCAGGTGCATGAAATGAAGATGGACGGCAACACCATGCAAATGCGCGCATTACCCGACGGCCTGCGCCTGCCTGCGGGCAAAGCCGTAGCGCTAAAGCCCGGCAGCTTTCACCTGATGCTGATGGACCTGAAAGTGCCCTTGCAAAAGGACACCACCATTCCGGTGACGCTGCGCTTCAAGGACGGTAAGGGCGTGGAGAGCACGCTGGACTTGAAGGTGCCGGTAAGCACCAGCGCACCCGGCGGTGATGCGGGTGGACACCAGCACGGCGTGCACGACGCGCCGACCAAGCACTAAACGCGCTATCGGGCTGCGGCACCAGCCACCCAGGCCTTCATTCGTTCCTCCCCGAGCCCGGCGCCAAGCGCGTCGGGCTTACGTGCGGGCGTCGGTTGTTTACATTTTTATTGCTATGAAAACCCCATTGGCGCTGGTCATCGCTTTTCCCTCGTCTATCCAGGCCGCATCTTCCTGGCGGAACTCAGGAACGACTTTTAGGACCGTGTCGGATGGGCGGTCTCGAGGCAAGCCAAAAACGCCCGCGTCGCCCGCGAAGGCAGAGGCGAACGCCGGTGAATGGCAAAAAACTCGCAGTCGTAGCGAAACACATCGGCTTGGACCGCCTGCATCTGGCCTTGGCCAACAAAGCTTTGGGCGTAATGGTCGGGCAAAAAGCCCAAAAACCGGCCCGACAAAATCAGGGTGGCAATGGACTCCTGGTCAAAGCCGGTGGCCATGCGCGTGAGTTGCAGGCGCTGGCTGACCTGCAGATTGGGCGAGTGGTAACCCAGACCCGCAAACGGCAAGGCGCGCACCGCCTGCCAGTCCAACGCGCTGTGATCGGCGCCAAACAAGGCGTGGCCTGGAGCGCAGTAAAGGCGCATGTTCTCGTCAAACAGGCGCACATACTGCAAGGTTTCGGAGTTACGGTGGCCCGGAATAATGCCGATGTGGAACTGCCCGTCGAGCACGCCACGCTCAATTGCGTTGAGCGTGGCCACATGCAGGTTCAAGCCCACGTCAGGTGCGCGCTGGGAAAACAGCGCAATGGCCTGGGCGATATGCGCCTGCGGGTTGCTCACCGTCTTGTCAAACACGGCCACCTGCAACTGCCCGCCCATGCGCTGGTGGATCTCGTCCACGCTGGCGCGAAAAGCGTCGGTGGCGGCCAGCAATTGCGTGGTTTTTGCGTAGATTTTTTGCCCCTCCGCGGTCAGTGCAAAACCGGCGCGCCCGCGTCGGCACAGCACCAGGCCCAGGCGGGTTTCCAGGTCTTTAATATGGCGGCTTACAGTGGAGGTGCCGATATTGAGCTCCAGTTCGGCTGCAGCCATGCCCCCGCAATCGGCTACGGCGCGAAACACGCGCAGCAAGCGCAAGTCCATGTCGCCGAGCTGGCCCAGGGCCGATCGGGTGGGGTGGGTGGACGGTATCGGCTTTGGTTTCATATAAATGCAACTAAATATTGATAACTCTCACTTTGTAAGAGTAACCGATACGCCCACAATGCGCTATCCCTTAGTCCTTCATCAGGAGATCACCATGAAACCCCATGAAACCGCCGCCCACCAAGCCCAGGGCCCAGTCACCACCACCTCCAGCTTCCCCATGGACGCCGCTTGGATGGAGGCGCATTGGATGCCTTACACCGGCAACCGCAACTTCAAGGCCAACCCCCGCATGATGGTCAGCGCGCAGGGCGCCTATTACACCGACAGCAACGGGCGCAAGCTCATGGACGGTTTGTCGGGACTTTGGTGCGTGGGCTTGGGTCATGGCCGCGCCGAGATCAACGAGGCAGTCAGCCGCCAGATCGCCACCCTAGACTATTCACCCGCCTTCCAGTTTGGTCACCCGCTGTCGTTTGAGCTGGCCAACAAAATCACAGCGCTCATGCCCGAGGGGCTGGACCACGTGTTTTTCACCGGCTCAGGCTCAGAATGCGCAGACACCTCGCTCAAGATGGCGCGCGCCTACTGGCGCTCCAAAGGTCAGGGCACAAAAACCCGCCTCATCGGGCGCGAAAAGGGTTACCACGGCGTTAACTTTGCCGGTATTTCAGTCGGCGGTATTGGCGCCAACCGCAAGATGTTTGGCCAGGGCATTGAAGCCGACCACCTGCCCCACACCCAGCTGCCCAGCAATGTGTTCTCGCGCGGCATGCCACCCAACGGAGTGGAACTCGCCGACGAGTTGCTGCGCCTGATCACCCTGCACGACGCGTCCAACATCGCCGCCGTGATCGTCGAACCCATGTCTGGATCGGGCGGCGTGGTAGTCCCACCAGCGGGCTATCTGCAGCGCCTGCGCGAGATTTGCACTGCCAACAACATTTTGCTGATTTTTGACGAAGTCATCACCGGCTTTGGCCGTATGGGCGCCTACACCGGCGCGGCCGCTTTTGGCGTAACACCAGACATCATGAACGTCGCCAAACAAGTCACCAACGGTAGCCAGCCCCTGGGTGCGGTAGTGGCCAAGAAGGAAATCTACGACACCTTCATGGCCGCCGGTGGCCCGGAATACATGCTTGAATTCACCCATGGCTACACCTACTCGGCGCACCCGGTAGCCTGCGCTGCGGGCATCGCCGCCCTGGACCTGCTGGTGAACGAAAACATCATCGAGCGCGTGGCCGGTCTGGCGCCTTACTTTGAGCAGGCAGCGCACAGCCTCAAGGGCTCTAAGCACGTGACCGACATCCGCAACTACGGTTTGGCCGCTGGCTTTACCTTGGCTCCGGTACCCGGCGAACCAGCCAAACGCCCCTTCCAGGTCGCGATGCGCTGCCTGGAAAAAGGCTTTTGCGTGCGCTACGGCGGCGACACCATCGTGCTCGCCCCGCCGTTCATCATCGAAAAGTCCGAGATCGACAGCTTGGTCAACGCCCTGGGCGAGGCGCTGCACGAAACGGATTGAGTTTCGGGCGCTTAGTGCGCCCGCATTTGCAACCTGGCACATCGGCCGGTGGATGTGAATTTTTTTCACGCCGCCTTGGTTTGCCCGCACAGGCCTTCCAGGGGCTAAGCTCTACGACACGCCGTACTTGGGCTACTGCGCGTTCGTGCATTGGCTCGCCGCGCCGACCTTTTCCTGTTTATTTACTTTCCTTTACGAGCGACTTATGTCCAAAAATCCTCCCATCGGCCACCTCATTGGCGGCAAACTGGTCCCAGGCGGCAGCCGCACGGCAGACGTCTTTAACCCCGCCACCGGCCAGGTTGAAAACCAGGTTTTGCTGGCTGACAAGCTCACCGTCGAGCAGGCCATTGCCAACGCCCAGGCGGCCTTTCCTGCCTGGCGCAATACCCCGCCCCTCAAGCGTGCGCGCGTGATGAGCAACCTCAAGGTCTTGTTGGAGGCGCATGCCGACGAGCTCTGCGCGCTGGTGACCGCCGAACACGGCAAAGTGCTGGGCGACGCCATGGGCGAATTGCAGCGCGGCATCGAGAACGTGGAATACGCGTCCTACGCCCCCGAGTTGCTCAAAGGCGAACACAGCAAAAACGTCGGTCCAGCCATTGATTCGTGGAGCGAGTTCCAGGCGCTGGGCGTGACCGCTGGCATCACCCCATTCAACTTCCCCATCATGGTGCCCCTGTGGATGTGGCCCATGGCGGTGGCCTGCGGCAACACCTTTGTCCTCAAGCCTTCCGAGCGCGACCCCAGCAGTAGCCTGCGGGTGGCCGAGCTGGCACTGCAAGCCGGCTTGCCACCTGGCGTGCTCAATGTGGTCAACGGCGACAAGGAGGCGGTGGACACACTGCTCACCGACCCGCGCGTCAAGGCCATCAGCTTTGTCGGCTCCACGCCGATTGCCCAATACATCTATGCCACCGGGTGCGCGCACGGCAAGCGCGTGCAAGCTTTGGGCGGCGCCAAAAACCATGCCGTGGTCATGCCCGACGCCGACGTGGCCAATGCGGTCAATGCCCTCATGGGCGCAGCCTACGGCTCGTGTGGCGAGCGCTGCATGGCCATTCCGCTGGTGGTGGCGGTGGGCGATGCCACGGCAGACGCGGTGATCGCAAGCCTGAAGGTGGAGATTGCCAAAATGAAAGTCGGCCCCGGCACCGCACCCGGAATGGACATGGGCCCACTGGTGACCAAGCCGCACTTTGAGAAGGTCAAAGCCTATGTGGACCAGGGTGTGGCCGAAGGCGCCAAGCTGGTGGTGGATGGCCGCAATGTGCATGTCCCAGGATTTGAGGGCGGCTATTTCCTGGGTGCCTGCCTGTTTGACAATGTCATGCCCGGCATGAAGATTTACCAGGAAGAGATTTTTGGCCCCGTCTTGGGTGTGGTGCGTGTCAAAACCCTGCAGGAGGCGATGGACTTGATCGATGCCCACGAGTACGGCAACGGCACATGCATCTTCACCCGCGATGGCGAGGCGGCACGCTACTTTACCGACAATATTTTGGTCGGTATGGTCGGCGTCAACGTGCCCTTGCCGGTGCCGGTGGCCTACCACTCGTTTGGCGGCTGGAAGCGTTCGCTGTTTGGCGACCTGCACGCCTATGGCCCGGACGCGGCGCGCTTTTACACCAAGCGCAAGACCATCACCCAGCGCTGGCCCTCTGCCGGGGTGCGCGAAGGCACGATGTTCAGCTTCCCCAGCAGCAAGTAATTGACATTGGAGAAGCGGCGCAGCCCCGATAGGGCTGTAGCCGCTTTTTACTTTTGCTGTTTTTAACGTTTTAATCGTTAGAAAAAATATAATTAAAAATAAGTCAAAAATATAGACACAACTGGCAAAAACGTTCAAAATGACGACACGGTCTCCGTTTTATTGAGGGGCCGGGTAAATACATTATTTTTTCGTTGGAGCCCCTATGACTAAATCGAAAGCTGCGAATTTTTCCCAGATGTACACCAAGTACCTCAATCTGGTTCGCACCATCAAAGCCTTGCCCACCTTCCCGGATCTTGATGCCGTGGAGGCGCGCATGCTCAATACCTTTGCCGCCAACTGGCACGAGGACAAGCAAATCACGGTGCTCGAAGCCATGGTGATGCTTCCCGAGATTTCGACCACCACGGCGCACCGCCGTTTGAAGATGCTGCGCAAGAAGGGCATGATTGACCTGAACTTGGACAGCCATGACAACCGCGTGAAATACGTGGTTCCAACCAAAGCGACGCACCAGTATTTCGCGCAGCTGGGGCAGTGTATGGAGAAGGCGCAGCTGGCTTAAACCCGGGCGGCCGCGAACGCCGCCACGAGCCATGCAAGCACCCACCATGCGCGTGGTGGGTGCTCTATTTTTTGAAAGTGGCTCGCGATGTTTTTTCGGCCGATTGCGCTGATAGTATTTCCCACTGCGCTGGTGTATGCGGCGTTGTTTGTGCTGAACGACTACTTCTTTGGCTCGCTCTGGTTTTCGCTGGGAGTGAGCTGGATCTTTCTCCCCAGCGGCTTGTGCCTGATTGCCATTTTGCTATTTGAGCAATGGGGAGCGCTGGGGATTATTGTGGGTTCATTGTCAGTAATCGGCGCCCAGGGTTCGGAGCCAGATCCGGTTACCGCTGTTGGCGCGGCGCTTATCAGCGGCTTAGCGCCCTTGGCAGCGCGCCGTGTGTGCTTGGGGCTGGCGCACATAGACGTCCACCTCCAGTCCCTCACCGCTACCGGCTTGCTGCGCGTAACGCTGATTTTTTCTAGCCTAAGTGCCGCACTGCAGCAGTGCTGGTTTGCGTGGCGCGGCTCGGCAGAGCACTTTTTTCCGCAATTGCTGGTTACGCTGACGGCTAACGTGGTAGGGGCGATGTTGGTGCTGTATGCATGTAAGCTCATGCTGCATTTTTCGGCGTACTTGCGCAAAGGATAATCGGGGCAGGGATAATCTAGGTCACATGGCACTGATCACCCTCATAGACGCCCAACTCGCTTTTGGACACGTACCCCTGCTAGACCACGCAGGCTTTTCACTCGAAACCGCAGAACGCGTTGGCCTTATTGGTCGCAATGGGACGGGTAAATCTTCCATGCTCAAAATTTTGGGCGGCATGGACAAGCCCGACGACGGAATCGTTCAGGTGCAAAGCAATACCCGGATCGCCTATGTCGCACAGGAGCCCAGCCTGGACGCGCAATCCACGGTGTTCGATTCGGTTAGCGTCGGCTTACAGCGGGTGCGCCACCTGATTGAGGAATATTGCCAGGGCCACGGCGACTTGGACGCCATGCAGAGTGAAATTGAGGCGCTCGACGGCTGGAACTGGGAACAGCGCGTATCTGAGACCCTGCATCGCCTTCACCTGAACGCCGACGCGATTGTCAACACACTCTCCGGCGGCACCAAAAAGCGCGTCGCCTTGGCCCAGGCGCTCGTGGCGCAGCCTGAGGTATTGCTGCTCGACGAACCTACCAACCACCTCGACCTGGACTCAATCGAGTGGCTTGAGGGCCTGCTAATCGACTTCAAGGGCAGCATCGTCACCATCACCCACGACCGCTCATTTCTGGACAATGTGGCCACCCGCATTGTGGAACTCGATCGGGGCAAGCTGCTGTCTTACCCGGGTAACTTTGCTGCCTATTTGCTACAAAAAGAAGAGCAGCTGGCGCAGGAAGCGGTGATCAACGCCCGCGCCGACAAGCTGCTGGCGCAAGAAGAGGTGTGGATCCGCAAGGGTGTGGAAGCCCGCCGGACCCGCGCCACCGCGCGCATCGTGCGCCTGGACAATCTGCGTGCCAGCCGCGAAGCCCGCCGCGAGGTGGTGGGCAGCGTCAATATGGACGTCAACAGCGGTTCCTTCAGCGGCAAGCTGGTGGCCGAACTTACCCATGTGTCGAAGAGCTTTGGCGACAAGGTGATCGTGCGTGATTTCTCAGCCACCATTCTGCGCGGCGACAAAATTGGACTTCTGGGCCCCAATGGCGCGGGCAAAACTACGCTGCTCAAGCTTATTTTGGGAGAGCACAAACCAGACCCAGCGCCAAAGAATGCCCCGGCGCCAGAACCCGGCCACAGCCCTTGGGGCACGGTGCGCCAGGGCGCCAACATTTCGGTGGCTTACTTTGACCAAATGCGCAACGCGCTCGATTTGGACGCCACACTCGAAGACTTCATCAGCCCGGGCAGCGAGTGGATCGAGATCGGCAACCGCCGCCAGCACGTCAAGAGCTACCTGGGCGACTTTTTATTCTCGCCCGCGCGCGCCAATTCACCGGTGCGCTCTTTAAGCGGCGGCGAACGCAACCGCCTGCTGCTGGCGCGCCTGTTTGCCCGGCCGGCCAACGTGCTGGTGCTAGACGAGCCCACCAACGACCTCGACATCGACACCCTGGAACTGCTCGAAGACCTGCTGCAAAGCTACGACGGTACGGTTTTTTTGGTCAGCCACGACCGTACTTTTTTGGACAACGTAGTCACCAGCACCATCGCTTTTGAGGGCAACGCCCATTGGCGGGAGTTTGAAGGCGGCGTGACCGACTGGCTGACCCAAAGCAAGCGCGCCAGCGAGATTGCGCAGGCCAAGGGCCAAAAAGGCGCTTCGCCGTTCAACTACGGGCGCGACCAAGTCGCCAAGCCGGCCGCAGCGGCCGTGGCAGTACCCGCCGCCCCGTTGGTTTCTGCGGCGCCTCCCAAAAGCCGCAAACTCAGCTTCAAGGAACAGCGCGAACTCGACACACTGCCTGAAACCATTGCCGCCTTAGAGGCCGAACAAAGCACCATCAACGCCCTGCTCGCCGACGGCACTTTGTACGCCCGCGACAACCCCCGCGCCCTGCTACTGGCCAGCCGCAATACCGCAATCGACGCCGAA
>Ga0164294_10005958_pt1 | contig 10428 bp, 9 predicted proteins | sample GEODES005metaG_FD_111479 | JGI IMG/M metagenome (GOLD analysis project Ga0164294, IMG submission 111479) | Oligotrophic lake water microbial communities from Sparkling Lake, Wisconsin, USA - GEODES005 metaG | ecosystem: Environmental > Aquatic > Freshwater > Lake | place: USA: Sparkling Lake...
CGCCCGACCCCGCCGCCCCGCCTGGAGGACGCCCGCGCCGCCGGCCGCTACTTCGCCGCGCGCCTGGCCGGCTTGTCGGTCGAGGAGCTGCACGCCGCCTACGTCGATCGCCGGCTCCGGCCGATCGCCGTGCGCACCCTGACCCGTGGCACCGACCAGATCACCCTGGTCGACCCGCGCCAGGTGTACCGACCGGCCGCGGCGCTCGGCGCGTGGGGGGTGATCGTCGCGCACAACCACCCGTCGGGCGATCCCACGCCCTCCAGCCAGGACCGGGTCGTCACCCACCGCCTGGCCCAAGCGGGGCAGGTGCTGGGGGTGCGGCTGGTCGACCACCTGGTCGTGGCCGACGGCCACGCGGTCTCGCTGGCCGAAGTCGGCGCGGTGCCACCGGTCGCCGAGCTCCCCGGGTGGACGGCGTGACGGGAGCTCCACCGACGCTGGCTGCCGCCGGGGCCTTCTTCCGAGGCGCGGGGTGGTTACAACGGGATCGAGGGGGGCGCGCCATGTGGCCGACGCTGTACCAAGGCCCGGGGGGTGTGGGGCTCCACAACTACGGGCTGATGATCCTGCTCGCGTTTTGCAGCGCCTTTCTCCTCGTGAACTGGCGTGCACGGCAGGTCGGCTACCACCCCGACCGGCTGATTGTCCTGTACGTCGCCGCGGCGGTCGGCGGGATGACCGGCGGGCGCTTGCTCTATGTGCTGGCGGTCGAGCCGTCGATCTTGTGGAATGATCCCAGCCGACTCTTCGCCTTCTCCGGCTTTGCGGTCTACGGCGGCACCATCGGCGGCACCCTGGCCGTCGCCGCCGCCGCGCGGGCGCAGGGGCTCTCCATCTGGAAGATGGCCGACATCGCGGCCCCGGCCATGGTGCTCGGCTACGGCGTCGGGCGTTTGGGCTGCTTCTTCGCCGGCTGTTGCCACGGGGCCGCCATCGACCTGCAGCCCCGCACCCCGCTGCTCCCGGACGGCCTGCTCTACGGGCAGATCTTCTGGAGCCCCCACTTCCCCTTCCTCACCACCCAGTTCGACGCCGGGGTGGGTCGCCTGCTGCACCAACCCCTCTACCCGACCCAGCTGTGGGCGGTGGTCGCGCTGTGCACCTTGGCTGCGATCCTGTCGTCGCTGTGGGGGAAGCGTCGCTTCGACGGACAGCTCTTCGCCCTGATGCTCCTCCTCGAGTCGTCCGTCCGCATTTTCATCGAGTCGTTTCGCGCGGACCAACGCGGCTACCTCCTGACCGTGCCGGTCAGCCCGTCGATGGCCGCCTGGCTGCCTGGGCTGGCGAGCGCCGGCGACGCGGTCAGCGGCGCGCGGATGGGGATCACCACCTCGCAGGGGATCGGCCTCGCCATGATCACCCTCGGGGTCGTGCTGCACGTGGTGCGCTGGAACGCCGGCATCCTGCCCGAGGCCGAGGTCGACGACGACGAGGACGCCGACCTGCCGGCGCCGACCGTCTGACGGCCTACTGCGGCCCCTCGGGCAGCATCTGCGTGAGGCAGAAGACGCTCCCGCCCGACCGGCGAAACTCGCTGGTGTCGACCCCCACCGCGTCGAAGCCGGCCCGCCGGACGGCCTCGAGGGTGCGGACCGCCGCCGCGTCGACCACATAGGTCCGACCGTCGGGGGCGTGGCCGTTGGCGGCCAGCGCGCCGACCGCCTCGGCGTAGGGCGCCGCGATCCGACGCGGAAACCAGGCGGCGATCTGGCTGCGGCTCTCCGCGTCGAAGGCCTCCGGCACCCAGACACACACCCCGGCCGCCAGCGGCGAGAGGGCGGTGTCGAGGTGGTACAGCTGCGGATCGACCAACCGCAAGGGGACCACGGGGCGCCCCGTCACCCGGGCCACGTGGTCCAAGGCCGCGCGCGCCGTGCGCAGGCCGTAGCCGCCGAGCAGCGCGGTGCTACCGGGGATCTGCCGCAGATCGCCGTAGCCCTCCAGCGGCTGTACCGGCGCCGGCAGGACGCGCCAGCCGCGGGCCGTCAGCCAGTCGACCGCCCACCCCACCTCCGGCGCGCGCGCAGCGTGGGCCATGCGGCTGGCCAGCGCGATCCGGCCGGGGAGGACCGCCACCGGGTTGGCGATGAAGACCTGGTCGGGCAGGCCCACGGTCCCGGCCATCACGTGCACCGAGACGCCCAGCCGGCGATACACCTGCACCAACGCCGACCACTGCTGCTCGGCGCGTCGCCGATCCACCCGCCCGCGCTGCCCGACCATATGCGGGTTGATGGGATCGCCCACGTCGAAGGCGGCGGGGTGGACCATCCAGGCGTGCAGGCTCATGCCCCCAGACCCCGGATGCGCTCGGCGACCGCGCGCTGCTCGGGGGCGCGCCCGAGCCGACGCCACTGGTCGGCCGCGAGCAAGAGGGCGTCGACCGCCCGGCCCGGCTCGCCCTGCGCCTCGGCGCGGTCGGCCGCCACCGCGGCGACCCGGGCGAGGTCTTCGTCTGCGAGGGCCGTGTCGGACAGCTGCTCGGCCGCCTCCCGCAGGTGATCGTCCCACGACAGCCACCGACCCGCGCCGGCGCTGCACGCGGCCAGCGCCACATGCAGCACGGCCAGGACGGCGGGGTTGCCCACCTGCTGAAAGACCGGCATCAACGCTTCGATGCCGGGCTCAGCCTCGGCGTCGCGACCCTGGGTGACGGCGAGCAGGGCCAGGTTGAGGTCGGGGTAGCACGCCTCCCAGCTGCCCACCGTCCGAAACAGGCCGCGCGCGCGCCGATACAGGGCGGCGGCGCCCGGCAGGTCGCCCGCGAAGCGGAGCACATCGGCCCGGCTGTTGGCCGCCTGCGCCATCCCCAGGCGGTGGCCCGCCCGCTCGAACCGCTCCTCGGCCTGGGCGAGCAGCGCGGTGGCCTCGCGGTGACGGCCCATCTGCTTGCAGAGTTGCCCCTGCACCTGCACGCAGCGGGCGCTCCCGACTGGGTCGCCCACCCGGTCGAACTCGGTGAGGGCGCGGGCCACGGCCTCTGCCGCGTCGTCCAGCTGCCCGAGGGCCTTGCCGACCAACGCCGCCTCGAGCCGCGCCTCGGCCACCCAGCGCGGCGTCCCCAGCTCCCGGGCCCGCAGCTCCGCCGCCCCCGCCAGCTGCCGCGCCTGCCGGGCGTCGCCCTGCCAGCGCAAGGCGCGCGACCGCGCGATCCCCACCCGCACCCCGAGCTCGGCCCACCCCTGCGCCCGGGCCGCGGCGTCGACCCGGTCGAGCCACTGCGCGGCGGCAGCCCCCTCCCCCCGCCGTCGCGCGACCTCGTGGCGGAGCAGCCAGCCCTCGCCCCACCGCGGATCCTGCGGAGACGCGCCGGCCAACCAACCCTCTCGCTGATCGAGCAGCGCCGAGGCCTGGGCAAAGTCGCCCTGACCCATCCGCGCCTCGGCGGCCTCCCGCAGCGGCGCCACGGCGCGATCCGGGTGCCCGCCGGCGACCCAGTGGCGGGCCAACCGCTCGTGCGGCAGCGGAGAGGCCCGCGCCGACAGCGCCTCGGCGCACGCCAAGTGCAAGGCCGGTGCGCGTCCAGCGCGGATCGACTGGTCCTCCAGCGCCTCGCGGAGCATGGCGTGGGCAAACCGCCAGCCCGCGCGCGCCCCGTCCATCGCGGGCACGGCCAGCCGCTGATCGAGCAGGTCGTCGACCAGCGACGGCGGCGCCTCCCCGCCACCGCGCGCGCAGGCGGCCGCCCACTCTCCGCCGTCCACATCGGTCCCGAGCAGGGCGGCGATCTCCAGCGCCACCACCTGGCCGGGGCGACGCCGCGCGCACAGCCGCTCCACCCGTCCCCCCCAGACGGAGCGCACATCCTCCGGCAGCGCGAGCTCGGCGCCGGCGGGGACGCGGTAGCCGTCGGGGCCCGCGACGACGAGTCCCCGCTGGACCCAGTCGCCCACCAGCTGGACCGCAAAGGACGGGTTGCCTGCCGTGCGCGCCTCGACCGATCGCGCGAGCTCGGGGGCGAGGCCGAGGAGGTTGCGGACGAGCGCCGCGTGGTGCGCCGCCGGCAGCGGTCCCACGTCGAGGGTGGCCGCGCACGGCAGTCGGGTCAGCTCCGCCAACAACGCCGACTCGACCGGTCGCTCCGCGAGCGCCTCCGCGGTGACCGTCAGCACCATCAGGACCGGCATCGGGTGGAGCGGCGTGGCGTCGACCACATGCCGGACGAGGCCGAGGCCGTCGCGCGCCCAGTGCGCGTCGTCGAGCCACAGCACGACCGGACGGTCGGCCGCCGCCCGCTGCAGAAAGCGCCGGATGGGGATGTAGCGCTCGGTCGCCGTTTGGAACTGGACCCCGCCCGCGGCCCCCGCGCTGGGCGACACCACCTCGGCGAGCGCCCGCCACTCATCGGCGTGCCGCACTCCCTGCCCGCGCAGCAGCCCTTCGATCCGCCACGCGAGCTCTTCGCGGGTCAGGTCCTGGCACTTCAGCGCCTCCAACAGCATGGCCGGCAGACCGAGGCCCGGGCCCTCGACCGGACCGTGCAGCGCCCGGAACACCTGGGCGACGCCCAGCTCGACGGCCCGCTCGCACAGCCAGCGCGCGAGGCGGCTCTTGCCGCAGCCCGCCGGGCCCGAGAGGACCAGGATCTGCGCCCGCCCCGCCTCCAGGGTGGCGCCGAGGGCCGCCCACAGCTGGTCGCGCTCGCGCTCGCGCCCCACCAGCGGGACCGCGCGGAGCCCGAACAAGCCCGCCCCCGCCGCCTCATAGTCGCGGGGCACCTCGAGCGGCCGCCAGCGGCGCGGAAACGGCGGCCGACGCACCGTGGCCGCCGCCGGGTCGCCCACCCGGCTGACCTCGGGCTCCAGCTCGACCGTGATCTCGTCGAGCGTGCCCAGCGACGCCAGCGAGCCCTCTGGCCCCAGCGTCGACGCGCCCGCCACCACCAGGCCCGGCTCCGGCTCGCCCAGCTGCGCCAGCGCCCACGCCGCGTCGGCCGCCGCGCGAAACCGGTCCTCCGGCGCCTTCTGCAGCAGCCGACGCAGCCAGGCTTCAAAGCCGACGGGAACGGCGACCACCGGCTCCAGCCGCGGGAGCGCCTCGCGCAGGTGCTGACGCCGCTTCTCGTCGACCGACCGCGCCGTCCCCCACGGCGGCGCCCCGTGCGCCAGCGACCAGCCGAGGCAGCCGAGCGCGTAGAGATCGGTCCACGGACCGAGCTCCCGCCAGCTGCCCACAAACTGCTCAGGCGCCATATACGACGGCGTGCCACCGCCCAGCGCGTCGTCCGGCCCGCCGCCCGCGGCCTGCGCCAGCCCGAAGTCGGTGAGCTGCACCCACAGCCCGTCCTCGGTGTGCCGAAGCAGCACATTCGCCGGCTTGAGATCCCGGTGGATCACCCCCCGCGCGTGGGCGTGGGCGAGGGCCTGGAGCAGCTGGTGCAGCGCCGCGCGGAGCTCTGGCCAGTCGAGCTGCCCCGTCACAGGGGCGAGCGTGCCCCCGTCGATCCGCTCCATGACCAGGTAGGGCGCGCCCGCCGCGAAGGTGGGCGGCTGGGCCTCGTGCTCCGCGACCTCGCCGTAGTCGAAGACCCGCACCACATGGGGGTGGTCGAGGCTGGCCGCGGCGCGGACCTCGTTGCGAAAGGCACGGAGAAACGCCTCATCGTGGGTGCGGTGCGTCAACACCTTCACCGCGAGCGGCTGGCGAAACCCCTCGGCGGACGCCGCCCACACCTCGCCCATGCCGCCGCGTCCGATCGCGCGGTGCAGGGTGAAGCGACCCAGGGTGATCGGCGTCGAGAGCGCCAGCGCAGCCTCCACCCGAGGAGTAGCGCGCCGCCCCCATTCGACGCCAGCCGTTCCCAGGCCGCCACCGCCTGGAACGGCCTGGGAGGCGTCAGGGCACGAGCTTGTTCAAAAAGACCGGCAGCATGGTCCGCCAGGTGGGCCAGTCGTGGTCCGCGTCCTCGCCCCAGATCTCGACCCGGGTGGGGACGCGCTTGCTCTTGAGGACCTTGCCCATCCGCAAGCTGTTCCGCGGGTTGTCCCAGGGTCCGAGGCCGACCGCCAGCAGGAACTGCACCCGCTGCAGGTGGTCGAGCGGCTCCCCGTCGAGCCCGCGGACAAAGTCCATCGGGTGGTTGTAGTAAAAGTTCTCGTCCCAGTGGCCGTCCATCCACTTCTGCAGGTCGAAGGTGCCGCTCATGGTCACGACCAGATCGAACCAGTGCGGGTTGCGACAAGCGGCGTTGACGGCGTTGTAGGCCCCGAGGCTCACGCCCGACGCCGCGAACTTCTGGTCGGTGCCGCCGCAGTCCTCGCGGATGAAGGGCAGCGCCTCCTGGGCCAGGTACTCCGAGAAACGGGCCTGCAGATGCGCCTTGTAGGCAGGGGCTGCATCGGGGTTGATCCAGCCGTCCCGGTTGATATTCGACAGCAGGTAGACCTTGATGCGCCCCGCCTCGATCAGCGGCGAGAGCGCCCGGATCATCAGAAAGCGCTCCATCTCGAGGTAGTCGCCCCCGCCCGTCGGAAAGAGGAGCAGCGGCTTCCCATAATGGCCGAAGCGCGCCAGCGGCATCTCCCTGGACAGCGCCGTGCTGTACCAGCTCCACGTATCGCGTTGCACCCGTTCTCCTGTGGGGCCCCCGGCCCCGAGCGACCAGAGTCTACGACAGCCGCCCACCCGTCGACCAGCCCCCCGGGCGAGACGCCGCGCGCGACCGCTTCGATCCGACGTCCCGCCGCCCAGCGGGCCCGCGCGCACACCGCGCCCCCTCGACGCTCCCCCGCGCCGTGGTTACTCATTCGGTATTTGGCGAACAACCAAATCAGAGAGGTCCCCCTGTACGACGTCTTCACGGCCCTGGCCGACCCGACCCGACGCGAGATCCTGCGCCTCCTGCGCGCGGGCCCCTTGACCGCCGGCGAGCTGGCGGAGCGGTCGCCCCTGGCGAAGAGCACCTTGTCCGGACACTTCAACGTCCTGAAAGGCGCGGATCTCATCGTGGCCGAGCGCCGCGGGACCCGCATCGTCTACAGCCTGAACCTCTCGGTCTTCGAGGAGGCGATGTCCGCCGTCCTCGCGCTGCTGGAGCCACCACCCGCGGACGCGGGTCGAGGTGAATCGTGAACTGGAGACAAGAGGCGTGGAACGGGGTCGCCGTGGTCGGCTGCTTCGGAGCGTCCGCCTGGATGTGGGGGCGCGTCCCCGATCGGGTCCCCGTCCACTGGAATGTGGTGGGGGAGGTCGACCGCTACGGGTCGCGGGCCGAGGGCCTGCTGGTGCTGCCGGTGGTGGCGCTGGGCCTGTGGATCTTGCTGGCGGTGGTGCCGCGGTTCGACCAGACGGGCAACCTCGCCCGGTCCCGGCGGGCCTACGACGGCATCCGCACCGCGAGCCTGTACTTCCTGGTGGTCATCCACCTGGCGCTCCTGTCGGCGGCGGCGGGTGGCACCGTCGACATCGGACGGGTGGTCGGGATCGCCGTCGGGCTGCTGTTCGCCGCCACCGGCAACGCGATGGGCAAGCTGCGCCCCAACGCCTTCGCCGGCATCCGCACGCCGTGGACGCTGACGTCGCTGCGCAGCTGGAACCACACGCATCGCCTGGCGGGCTGGCTGTTCACCGTCCATGGCCTCCTCACCGCGGCGGTGTCGCTGGTGTGGCCGCCCGCCGGGGTCGGTCTGCTGGTGGTCGGCGCGCTGGCCAACACCGCGATCAGCGTCGGCGTGTCCTGGTGGGTGTGGCGCGGTGATCCCGACAAGGTCCCCTTTGGCGGCATTGTTCCCGCGGATGAGCCCCCCGAACAAACGCCCTGAGACGCGGGCGGGTTACCCCGATCCGGAAGGAGCTCCCCATGCGACCCTCAGCGCGCCCGTCTGCCGTCTGGATCGCCGCCGCGGCGCTGCTGTGGACCGCGCCCGCGCTGCGAGACGCCGCGCTCGCCTGCCTGCCGGTGCGCAGCTGCGAAGCCACCGCCGCCGTGCCCGTCTGCCGGGCGGGCCGCTGCGCCGACGCGCTCCGGCCCTGACGGCCTGCTCACTCGCCGGCGAAGACCAGGGCCGCGCTCACGGTCTCCGGCGCGCCGCCCGAGCCCGAATACAGGTGCACCACCAGCCCCACCTGGTCGGCGTCGGCGCCTGCGATCAAGCCGGAGATCGCCACAAAGCAACCATAGGCTCCGCAGGCCGCGCCCCCCGTCGTCTGGAGGCCGCCGAGGTCGCGAAAGAGACCGCCGGACTCGATCCGCACCTGGGACTGGCTCGGATCGGCGCTTCCGCCGGTGGTCTCGACCACGTAGGTGCCGTCGCCCGGGAGCTCCAGCGTCAACGACAGGCCGATCCGCGTGTCGGGGCCCGCGAAGGCGACCCCGAGGCTGCCGCTGGCCACGCCGGGCGCGAGGGTGCCGTCGCTGCGGGTGACCTGGGTGGTGGCGACCGGCCGCCACACGGTCGGCCCGGCGGACGGGGCCGCGGCCACCGGCGCGCCCGCCACATAGTGCAGGCCCCCATCGGCCGCCCAGGTGAACGGCGGCGCCCCGTAGTATTCGCCCGCCATCGTTCCGCCGGACCAGCGGCCCCAGACCAACGCCCCGGCGCCGCCCAGGTCGACCACGCTGTTCGTGCCGACCAACGGTGCTTCTTGTGCGCTGGCCACATAGCCGGTCATCGCGACCCCCTCGAGGGTGACCGACGACGCCTCGCGCAGGTCCACCCCGATGTCGGTCCCGGCGTAGGCCACCCCATAGGGCCCTGGTCCCAGGTCGACCGTGGCGGTGGCCGAGGTCGCGCCCGTGTCGAGGACCGACCCGTCCACGGTGTCGCCACCGCCGCCGCCACAGCCCGCCAACCACACCGCCCAACCGCCGACCGTCATCGCGCGCACCATCTCGCCTCCCGTACCGCGTCCAAGCTGGACTAGCGGCGGCACGCGCGGCGGGCAAGCGCACCCCGGTCGCCCGTCGGAGATCCGTAGGTGCCGGGGTCGGATTGGACCCGCGTCCCCCGACCGGGTAGGGCGGTGCAGGCAGCGGTCTCCTGGAGGACCCCGTGATCTTCGGCCTCTTCGTCAGCCTGCTCGCCCTCACGGGGGGCATGCGCCTCGTCGAGCTGGCGGTCAGCGTGCGGCGGATGCGCGCCCGCCCCCAGGACGTGGTCGCCGAGCCCGCGCTCTTTCCCGCGATGGCCGCGCTGCACACCGCCCTGATCGGCCTGCCGATCGCCGAGGTGGTGCTGGCCGACCGCCCCGCCCTCCCCCTGGTCACCGCAGCCGCCCTCGCGGTCCTCGGGGTCGCCACCGCCCTGCGCGTGTGGACGCTGCACACCCTCGGCGCCGCCTGGAATGTGCGCGTCCTGCCCCCCGAAGCCGTGGTCACCGACGGGCCCTACGCCTGGATCCGTCACCCCAACTACCTGGTGGTCATCCTCGAGATCGCGGCGCTGCCCTTGGTGCACGGCGCGTGGATCTCCGCGGTGGTCCTCTCGATCGCCAACGCGGCCGTGCTCGCGGTCCGCATCCCCACCGAGGAGCGCGCCCTGGCCGCGCTGCCCGCCTGGCGCGCCGCCATGGCCCACAAGCCCCGCTTTCTCCCGCGGCTGGATCGGAGCGCGCCCCGCGGATAGGCCACCGGCTTCCCCGGAGCCCGCCATGACCCTCGTCGCCCTCTTGGTCGCCTGCGTCCGCACCGATGTCACCGCGGGGGAGTGGCAGATCGACTTCGCCGATGACGGTACGGTCAGCGCCAGCCACCCGACCGGCGCCCGCTGGACGGAGATCGCCTTCCTCGCCGGCTCCGGTGACGCGTCCATCGAGATGCAGATGGGGTCGTTCCGGTTCACCGACGAGACCGACGCGCTGACCACCGGCACGCAGTGGGGGCGCATCGAGGCCAGCGGCGAGCGGGTGGTGGCCGGGGTGCTCGACGCCAACGGCGACACCCTCGGCGCCGTCGAGTTCTTGGCGGTGAACGACCGGCTCGACGCGATCTGGAGCCCCTCGGGCGGAGGCGACCGGGTCGGCTTCTCTGCCGCCTGCACGGACGACGACCACTTTCTCGGCCTCGGGAGCCACGCCTTCGACGTCGACCATGTGGGGGAGGCCTTCGCCCTGTGGACCAGCGAGCCCGGGATCGGCAAGTCCGAGTCCGACGCCTACCCCACCGATTGGTTCGCGACCGGGACCCGCCACGCCACCAGCTACCCCTACCCCTTCGCCGTGCGCCCGCAGGTGCCGATGGGCCTGCTGCTCGACGCGTCGGGGCGGGTGACCGTCGACAACTGCGCCGCCGACCCCGACCGCTTCCAGTGGGTCGCCGCCCAGGGGGGCGCCGTGCGGATCGCCGCCTACGCCGCCACCTCGCCGGTCGGTGTGCTCCAGGCCTTCACCGACGACGTGGGGCGACCGCCCCTGCCGCCGGCCTGGACCTTTGGTCCGTGGAACGACGCCGTGCATGGCGCCGACCGGGTCCGCGAGGTCGCGGCCACC
>Ga0164294_10005960_pt1 | contig 10428 bp, 4 predicted proteins | sample GEODES005metaG_FD_111479 | JGI IMG/M metagenome (GOLD analysis project Ga0164294, IMG submission 111479) | Oligotrophic lake water microbial communities from Sparkling Lake, Wisconsin, USA - GEODES005 metaG | ecosystem: Environmental > Aquatic > Freshwater > Lake | place: USA: Sparkling Lake...
ATTCGCTTAACTCCCCCTTTTGCCCATTCATAATAAATGAGGCCTCGGAATTTCTAAAATCAATATAACTTTACATCAAATTAAATTTCATGGAGCCATTATTAAGTTTATCCCATTTGGTGAAACATTATGCCGATCAAAAAGCGGTGGATGATATTAGTTTCGACATTCAAAAAGGCAGCATTTTTGGCCTACTCGGACCCAATGGTGCTGGTAAAACTACCTTACTAAGAATGATCACGGGTATTTTTTACCCAGATAGCGGAGCCATTAAATTAGAAGGCAAACATTTTGATCCATTAATGGATATCCGTGAGATTGGTTACATGCCAGAAGAACGCGGCCTCTATAAAAAGATGAAGATTGGTGAACAAGCTTTGTATTTGGCCCAACTAAGAGGTTTATCCAAAGCAGATGCAATGGAAAAAATCAAATACTGGTTTGAGAAATTTGAAATGCAAAGCTGGTGGAATAAAAAAGTAGAAGATTTAAGTAAAGGGATGAGCCAGAAATTGCAATTTGTAATTACCGTATTACACGAACCTAAATTAATTATTTTGGATGAACCATTTAGTGGGTTAGATCCATTAAATGCGAACTTAATTAAGGATGAAATTTATGCTTTAGCAAAAAAAGGGGCAACCATTATATTTAGTACCCATCGTATGGAACAGGTAGAAGAAATTTGCGACCATATTGTACTCGTAAACTTAGGAAAGAAAATTTTAGACGGCACTGTGGCTGATATTAAGCAACAATTTAAAGCATCTATTTTTGCCATTGAAACAAATCAGCCAGAATTGGTCAAAGACAATGCCTTATTCAGTATCCTAGACAAAGCAGATAAAAATCCGAACAAAATTTTGGTTAAACTAAGTAATGCTGTTGCATCCAATGAAGTCTTAAAATTCTTAATTGAGCAACACATTCCTATTATTAGTTACAATGAAGTACTGCCTAGCTTAAACGATATTTTCATACAATTGGTAGAAGATACCCAGGCTAAAGCAAGGGCTTTTCAAAACATTTAAATCCCATCCACTTAGTTTTTAAAAAAACAACTTAGTTCATACTCAAAAAATATTTTATGCATAAGATTTGGATCATCATACAAAGAGAATACACCAGCAGGGTAAAAAATAAACGCTTTTTATTAGTGACTTTTTTAGTGCCCTTATTAATGGTAGGATTGATTGTAGGATCTGCCTATTTTTCATTTAAAGGCACCGAAGAACGCAAAATTGCAGTGGTAGACCCAAATGGTTTTTTTAAGAATAAGTTAAAAAATAGCAAGCAGCTTAAATTTGAGTTCCCAAATGATGTTGACACAAGTAATTATCAAGTAAAAGGATATTCAGATATTTTACTCATGCCATTATTTGAAGGGAATAAAAAAGCAGACTATATCTTAAGATCTAAAAAATCTATGGGCTTTAATTTACAAGAAACCATTAGCAACAAAATCAATGCAGCTATTGAAGATCAAATGTTAGAAAAAGCGGGCATTCAACAAAGCATATTGGATTCGATTCATCAATCTGCACAAATAGCAGAATTAAAGGCCTATGAAGATGAAGGTAAAAAAAGTAAAGAAAGTAATGCAGCTTTGGCGATGGGTATTGGTTATGCGAGTGGTCTACTCATTTATATTACCATGTTTATTTATGGTACCATGGTGTTGAGAGGTGTAATGGAAGAAAAAACAAATCGTATTGCAGAGGTGATTGTAAGCAGTGTAAAACCATTTGAACTCATGCTTGGTAAAATAATTGGCATTGGCGCGGTTGGATTGACTCAGTTTTTAATGTGGATTATTGTGGTGATGACACTGACTGGCGTTGGTCTGAGTTTATTACCAGCAGATATGCAAAATCAATTACAACAATTACAACAATCTGGTGGACAGATGGGTGCCGCAGGAATGGCACAGGCGAGTGAATCTGCAAAAAATATTTATGCATTCCAACATGTTTTATCTACAACCAATTGGCCGTTAATTATAGGTTGTTTCTTATTTTATTTCTTAGGTGGCTTCTTGTTTTATGCCTCATTGTTTGCCGCTGTTGGTAGCGTAGTGAATGAAGACCCACAGGATGCACAAAGTTTAATGTTCCCTATTACCATGCCAATCATCTTCTCTTATATTATTACCAATGTGGTGATACAAAATCCAAACACGCCGATGGCTTTTTGGGCTAGTGTGATTCCATTTAGTTCACCAATGGTCATGATGGCTAGGATTTCCTATGGCGTGCCATCCACAGTCCCTTATTGGGAACTTGCATTGAGTATGTTGACATTGATTGGTGGATTCTTATTAACTACATGGTTAAGTGCTAAGATTTACAGAACAGGTATTTTAATGTATGGTAAAAAAGTCACCTGGAAGGAAATGATCAAATGGGCATTCGCAAAATCGTAGATTAAAGTGCAATACGGACATTCACCCCTGCCCTTGTATTGGTAATTGGAGGCGCGGAAGAAATATATGGCGTCGCTCTTCTTTGATCAAAGAAGAATTTCAAATTGATCTTACTATTCAATACATAATCTATTGAAGGTTGCAATGTGATTTCCTTTTGTCCACCTGTACCATATGCATTGGTTTGATCCAATCTGCTATTGGTATTATAGACATCACGCACAGCTACGTCTAACCTAAAAGTTAAGTCATTGGCTAATTTACTATTATTCAAACCTGGGATATTGAATGGTAATTTCAAACCTCTTTTACGATAGCTTGTTCCGATGATCCATTCTGTACTATTGTTCTCACTCAATTGATAATCTACTAAACTCAATGCCAATATTCGACTCTTCTTATATTCAAAACGGATAGACCATTGTGTAATTGTAGTGATATTTAATCCAATCAATGGTTCCATTCTTTCACTAATAGTGATATTCGGTATCAAGAAATAAGGGACATAGTTTCCACTAACTTGATCACGGAACCTAGGAGCGCTATACCCTCTATCATCAGTATACAAAAGAGAACTGCTAAAACTATTCATGGATAAGCTACCATTATAACCATGTGTTAAGGATATGTTGGAGAATAAATTTGATAAGCCAGGTATTTTAGCTAAACCATTGTACAATAAATTCCAATTTGGCATGGGTAACATACCAGAGAATGGATTAGAACGAATGCTTGAATTGGTTTGATTCAACAAACTTACTCTCCTTGGATCCTTGCCAGTGTATGCAGCAATAAATGATGGAATCAATACATCTTGCGCATATCTACCATAGCCAGACGCATAGCCTGAATCAAATTTTTGATTATCTGGTAATTCTCTCCAATATCGATTCAAAGTTGCTACTCTTAAAGAAATTGTATCTCTATATTTTTGGAAATCTTGAAACTGTTTAGAGATGGTGTTTGGATCATGTTTATTAAAGAAAGTCTTTAACGCAATATAACTTATGCTGAATCCCCCTGCAGATAATGGATTATTATGGGTTCTGTATCCATTTCCAAATTCAGTAGTGTCTTTATAAAATTCAGAATATTCCTTTGTAAAAGTTTTATCTAATTTTAAATCAATAATAAATGTTTTGATTGGCTCAATCATGATTCTCGCACTCAATCTTTGTTCAAATCCTTGACGGAATAGTAAATTAAAATTCCTATCTGGCGTAAACAAACCTTTACGTTGCTGCGTATTTAACCAATTGCTATCTGGCTGCCTACCCATGGCATAATCAAAACCAGGTGCAAGACCATTAAAGTCCTTATCTATAAATTGTACCCCAGACATAAATCCTGGCAAACGACTATTATAATTTTCTGCATAATCCAAGGAAGCATTTTGCACCATCGTCAATAAGCTAATGAAAGATTTTATTGGACTAGGAATAGTCAATACTTCATTGGCTTTTAGTACCCTCAAGGCAATGCGGTCTTGCTTTCTCTCCTCCTTCCATTTCTTAAATGCAGAATCCCTAGCCTTACCTGCTAAACCCTTCAATGCATCTGACTTTGTAATCATTAATTTACTGGTTAATGGATTATTTTGATTTGGTGTAGGCTTCGCATTGGATAAGGCAGATCGAATCAATTTAGATTTATTATATAAACTATTAAAGTTAAACTGTGCGTTCACTTGTTGCGAAAGGGTATTTTCAATCGTATTACCCAAAGAAATAGCCAATCTACTTGCACCTATCCAATTGTAATTTGTGGAGACATTATAACTTGCCAAAATCCAATCGGTCAATGGAAATTTACTAGTTGGTAATTCATAACGCATTGTAAAACTTTGATTGTACAAAGTATTTCTTCCCCCTTTTAACAATGCGCTTCTTAATTCATCTTTTTCTTGTTTAGTATCTATACGTCCGTTTGGTTCATCAATTCTGGAATTCAAATTTGATACCACATCCAAGTTAATTGATCTAGTAAATGGCCAACGAAGGTTAAAAATACGCCCCATGGTAAAATACTTATCAAAAGTGGTTTCAGCTTTTTCAGTTGACCCATCAAATAAATTCACTGTCCTGGGAGTATACTCCCCAAATTGACGATCAAATACTGTTCTATAACTTATTAAACTAGGTGCTGGAGAAAAATTGAAATCTTTGATTAAAGAAAACCAAGGTGATTTTGTTTTAATCCATTTTGAAAAAGGCTGATACGACTTTGCTGTATTATTGAATGTATAACCGATGGATCCACGTTGCTTCACCACCTGATTTAATTCAATGACAGGACTGGTTTGTTGTAATTGAGAATAAGAATAACTAAAGTCTAGATTACTAATACTCAGCATGGTATTTCTGCTGCCTGGCATGAACCTTACATTGGTAAAATTTAGTGTCTTGATAGTGGTTTGATCTATCGATGAATTTTTGATTGAATCTCTCTTTGAAACATCTGCATTTTTAATTTGATCGGCATACAAAACGTCTTTTTTAAATGGATCAAATTCAGGATTTTCTTGCGACTTATTCAAGCCAGCAAATACAGGCAATGAAATCTTGACTTGCTTAGGTAATAATTTTCCAGCATCTATATTGGTTGCAATATCCAACTGCGTAAATCCCGTTTTAGATCGCTCATTCATTTTTTGCTCAATACTTCCAAAACCAGATGTTCTATTATTGACAGCAACTGCAACTGTACCTAAATCTGCTAATACAAGATCCATACGACCCAATGCAGCCCATGATCCGCGCTCATCTAGATCAGAGAGCCTTAATTCATTCACCCAAACTTCTGCATCAATTTCACTTTGACCAGATGTATTCTCAAAAGCAATTAAAATACCACGGACCTCCCCTAAGTTAGGATTTCCTTTGACTGAATACACATGGTTATTGGCTTGGGTTTGACTAAACTTATTATTGAATCCCGGATTCCCAGGAGAAAGCTTATCTCTAGCAATTTTGAGTTGAACTAAATCATTTAAATTTAAATTCATCTCATTCTCTAGCGGCCAAACCGTTCTAGCATCTTGTATATCATACCTACCACTTTTTGTAGTGGTTAATGGTATACGAATTTCATAGTAGTTATTTTGAAAATCTTGCCCAATTCTTAAAATCGCAGTGACTAGTCCCTTTTCAGAAATATTAGGAAATTTTTTATTTTCAGCATGCAAGAACATAGAAAGAGAACCATAACGACGAATGTCAATATTCATGGTTTTAAATACCCCTCTTGGTGTTGTATTCTTTTGTAACCTAAGTAACTGAACACTTAATGCCTGTTCGTTTTGTAATAAATTAACGCCATTGTTACTTAATAACTGCACACGCTCAATACCTGGAGGTACTAAATAATTCACTGGTGTTCTACTTCCGTTTTCCTCTAAACTCACTGCTATGGTATTTACAGTAGTCGGATTGCCTTGAGAAATTAATTTATAATCATCTGTGCTATCAATTTGATATTGAAATTGTCTCCATTGATTACGGACTAAATCCAATTTAGCAAAACGCAATGTAATAGAGTCTTCAAACCCTGTAAGGTACATTCTTAAAAAACGGATCGATTTAAAATCACGAATACCACCAATTTTATTGGCATCGGGCGACCTAATAGGCACTCTAAATAAATACCAATTCTCTACTGATTTTGATCCATCTGCTAAAGTCACACTCACTGTTTTTGAATCGGTTACATATCTTGTCGTATTCACCCCTATTCTACCCTTTTGTAAATCAATCTCGTATTCAAAATAAGCTTCTGTCTCGTTTAAAGTATTGTCTCTATTTAAATCCTCATTATCAGGCAATAAAGTGGCAGCACTACTAAATTGGCTATTCCCTGCTAAGGCAGAGTTGCCTTGGGGATTGTTAAAAAATTTATACCTACTTAAAATATTTGCACCTGCTACATCATAACTAGGGTCTCGATACCATATATAGTTATCTGCAGAAGGATCAGTTCTAAATTGTTGTGCAACTGTACTATTCCCAATTTTGTTGATCAAATAAGTTTTCTTAGTAAGCTCATCCGCATCACCTAGTCCATCAAATCCAACGTCTTGAAATTTTCGATCTTCCGGATTATTACTAAACGCATTGGTCACTTGAATTGGATTCACTGGCACCCTTCCCCAGGTAGAGCTATCAATACTTGCAGGACTAGTAGGTGTTGGCATGCCATTTTCATAAAAACGTCTTCCATCTTTCAATATATCCTCACTTACGTTTCCTAAGTTCAAATACAATTTACCTTTTGTTGCTGCAGATTTGATGAAAGGATCCTGCACCCAAAATTCAACATATTCAATGATGCCTGTTTCAAAATCCGTTTGATCCAAAGAACGCATAATACCACCCCATTTATCAGCAGGATTTTTGACTCTTCCTGTGGGATCCAAATCTTTATAATTGTAATTATACGGACCACGATCTTTTGGATAATAACTTAAATCAAAAGTTGGTAATTGAACATCGGTAATATTGGTTGTCCTTTGGGGGAACAATTCATTGGTAAAGACCTGACGAATTCTTGGATCACTTAATGAAGCCACATTATTTGCCAATGGATTATTGGAACTATTTCGATCTTGTAAATTAGGTTCAATCGTATACCAAGCTAGCCTAGCTCTGTTTTTATTGTAGTCTATGGAATCGACCAAAGCGCCTTCTGGGAAACGATCCATTGGCGTGGATGCCAATGTCCATGCGTTAAATGGAAACCTTAAATCAATATTGGTTCTAGTAGATTCAAAATCGTCTAAATACACCACTCCAGATCCACCTTTACCAATTTGTTGTGCGTGACCAGGCTTTAAAATAGCAGCCTCACCATATGCTATAATAGATGATTTTGCTTTGGTACTATAAAACGGTAGTTTATCTAAGAGTCTTGTTAAACCTGGTAAGTCTTTCTTATAGTTAAAATCAAAACCATACATCGTATTTTTTATTGGATCAGAACCAAAATTGGTCTTCGTAAAAAATGGACGCTCATTTAATCGTAAAGTGGATAATCCAAAATTAAAATTCTTACTCGCTAAATAATCTACCCGCAATGCTCTAAAGCCTCGCTCCTGAAATCCAAAACCTAAATTGTTTTCAAAAGAAACATCCACAGGAATATTAGAACTCAAAATACCAGGATTAATAATTCTTACCGTGCCAGAACCATAATCAACCATATAATCCAACCCTTCTTTTAAGATCTGTCCACCTGCACGCACGCTCACAGATCCTTGTGGCACATTAAAAGCATTTAAACTAATCTCGGAACCGCCCGAACTGCCTTTCACCTGTCCTTCCATCACAAATCGATTTAGGTTGGCATAGGTTTGTGCCTCTGCTTTGATATTTCGATATAATTGATTGTAGATGTATTTTTTTGAGACATTCGTATCCACTCCTGCAAATGCAATGTCTTGTAAATCTTTACCAAAAGGTTCTAACAATGGAAAAACAATCCTGCCCATATTGGATAAAACCGTATAGCCTTCTACATAATCAAACACCCCGTCTGGTTGCGGGTCATTGCGATTATTCAATCGATCCAATTGTAATATTTTGATCAACGACTTTCCTTCGTATGCTTTATTTGTTTGAGGGATATATCTTTTTAATCCAGCACTAGGTTCTTCGTATAAAAGATTCAATTGAAAATCTTGTTGCTGAATGGTGCCAAACAAATCCAATGAATAGACGTTTTTCATCATCAAATCCCAGATAGGTAAATCTGTTCTTTGCGTAGTTGCTTTTAATAACTTTAAATATAAAACTTGTTGCACGCCATTTTTGGGATCCAACGCAACGCCTTCAGAAAATTCACCCACTTGATAGATTTTACCATTGTAGGCGTATTGAAAAGCTACAGCCAATACTTCATCTGCCTGTAAAGGAATATTTAACGACAAGAAACCAACTTGTTGATTGAAAAAATATTCATTCTCTGTTAATTTTCTTGCAAATGTGCGTTCATAGTCTTCTGCTGATCTTAAATTGGCTCCAGCTAATACACCTGCAACACCAGAAGGAATTCTAGCATTGGGATTATCTTTGATTTTTGAATACAAACCATTCGCATTATTGTCTGGGAATGGATTATTAGGGTTGGTCTCAAAAGTTTTTCGCTCACTTCTTAAAACTGGCTCACCAATGTCTGCTAAACCCACTACGTCTCTTGCATTGGTTGTTTGCCCGTTGCGATTGGTTACCCAAACTTCGATACGCTTTATTTGTATTTGAGAATTAGGCACCGGCAAAGTACTCATTACCTTATTGTAATTATTCCTAAAATATTGCGCCAATAAAAAGTGTCTATTCTCTTCATAGTCATCTAATCTTTTCTGGAATCTTTGTGTAGACGACCCACCCTGCAATGCCATTGACTGACGTTGCGATTTTTGATTGGCAATGGCAGCTGTTACAAATATTTTTCCAAATTGCAATTGCGTCTTCACCCCAAATAAATTTTGTGTGCTTGGTATTAAAGTGCTTCGAGAAATATAATTGATATTACCAGCTTCTATATATTTAACAACCTCATCTTTCTTACCCTTATAATTTAATTTAATCTGATTGTCAAATCCAAGATTAGACAATGAATTTAAATTGATGGGGAACTTCAACTTATCTCCAATACTTGCATTTAAACTAAAATTGGTATTGGCATCAAAATCAAAACCGCCATTTTTACGCGCACGTTCTGGCAAGGTTGGATTTTTTACATTTTGTCCTTGATACCCTGCCCTAATATTAATTTCTCCAACAGGTTTGATATCAATTTTTAAATCAGATCCTGTTTTACCAAACAATCGATCAAAATAACTATCAAATACTTTTGTTTTGGGCCTTGTAATTTTTCGATTCAATACACCTAATGAATTTGCACGCTGCATAAAATAGGCTTGCTCATCCTTACGTGTCTTTAATTTCCAAAACTCATCAAAACTTAAGGTCGAAGGAAAACGATTATAACCAACACCCAGTTTCTCTGTAATATAATATTGCTTAGTAACCGGATCATAATCTACTTTTCGCTTAAGTACACTTGAATCTCGAATGTCAAAAGGATTATTGCTTGGTTGAGATAAAAAGTCAGCACGTCTATCTGCAATTGGATACCTTAGTTTACCGACTAATGTATCTGCAGTTTTTTTAATACTCGTATCTTTAAATGGTGGTTTTAATTGACTCGTATCTTGCGCATAACCATTCTGCTTCATTAGAAGAAGACCAGACAATAACATGATAGCGTGAAAAAATCTCAAGAATTAAGCATTAAAGATGACTGATTAACAATTTTTAAGGGCTTGTTTGATTAAAATTTCTAGAGAGACATCCGCCCCCTCTGATTGTATCGCCTTATCAATTGCTTTTTCTGCAACTGCTTTTTGTATCCCTAATGAAACCAATGCTTGAATCGCATCTTGATGTGGTGTGGATTTACTAAATGTAGAACCACCTGATAGCTGCATAGGCAATTTTGCCAATTTATCTTTTAACTCCAAGACCAAGCGCTCTGCTGATTTTTTACCGATCCCCTTAATTTGCTCTAATTGACGTGCATCTCCTTGAACAATTGCTCGAATGATTTCATCTGGTCGCATACCCGATAACATCATCCTGGCTGTGCTTGCTCCTACACCTGATACACTAATGAGTTGCATGAAAAGCTCTTTCTCATCCTGCCCAAAAAAGCCAAACAATACTTGAGAGTTTTCAGTTAAGTGTAAATAGGTATGCAGCAGCCCCTTCTCTTTGCCAGAAATGGACTCATAGGTATTCAAACTGATGTTGACTTCATAGCCTACGCCTCCAACATCAACAATTAGTTTAGCTGGGGTCAATTGGACAAAATCTCCTTGTAAAAATGCTATCATAGTGGTTCCAAAAATAACACTTAAGCAATGAAAAATGGGCATTTTAGGTCATTCTTAAGCATTTTTTAAGATATTTGTGACCAAACAAAGCAACGAACTATGGCCCAAAAGCTGAAAG
>Ga0164294_10005961_pt1 | contig 10428 bp, 13 predicted proteins | sample GEODES005metaG_FD_111479 | JGI IMG/M metagenome (GOLD analysis project Ga0164294, IMG submission 111479) | Oligotrophic lake water microbial communities from Sparkling Lake, Wisconsin, USA - GEODES005 metaG | ecosystem: Environmental > Aquatic > Freshwater > Lake | place: USA: Sparkling Lake...
CTATCCATCGTGGTACGGGGCACCAACTGACGAAGGTGGCATCCAATCCGCACGCCTGTCATGCCGCCGGCCAGCAGCCCAGACATGGTGCAAGGAGATCCGTGACACCATGCGCCCCAACACAGGCACCATCTACCACATGGACATGACTGCCTTTGAGCTCCGTGTAGCAGCAGCCATATCCCGCGATCACAAGATGCAGCAGTTCGCCTTCCTTCCTGATCCCTACCAATCCCTGGTGGGGTCCCGCGATGCCCTGAAGACCGCACTCCTCGTCGGTGTTAACGGTGGTAGCTCAAAGAAAGCAGCACGTACCGCCATGGCAGTGACCGGCATGTGGGTAAACCAACGTGACATCGACCAGCTACCTGTCTTCACCGAGTGGACTGACTATGCCCATACCCGTGAACTCTGGTGGGCACACGGACAGAGTGGTCACCTCCGTCTAGACGAAGCCGACATCGCGTACAACCACAACGCCAACAAGACAATCCACGACACCACCTCATTCAAGGTGCAGGGCACGGCAGCCGTGTTCATGTCAATGATCCAGTCGAAGATGCTGTTCTCTGGCAAGCAGGAGTACGAGTTCCACCTCCAGCTGCACGACGAGCTGGTCTTCTCTACCCCCTACGCCAACCAGCGCACTGCTATCTTCGACGACGTGAACCGCTGTGTACAGATGGCATGTGAGGATTTGTTTGGTGTCTCTTACGGATTCACTTTCAAGTTATACTCCGCTGAGTGAAGAAGGAGTACATGATCCTCGTCGATGAGCGTGAGAAGAAACCTCTCACCTTCCCCGAGTACATCGTGTGCCTGAACCCAGGCAAGGATCCCTGCCACCAGACCGGCACCACCGTCCGCCTCATCACGCAGAAGCGGACGATGAAGACGGGTGACTACAAGATTGACGGCCACCCCGCCCTGCTCGAACGGAAGGGATCCATCAGCGAGATCTCCCAGAACCTCCTCACCCACGAGGGCAGACGCCGGTTCACCGAGTGCTGCCGCCGGCTCCGTGACGAGTCACCCTGCCCTGCCGTCATGCTAGAGGGGTTAGTAATAATGCCCGAAGTCATAGCAGGAAAGCCCCACCCGGGTCTTGCGATTGATGCGTTACTGCGTATCCTAAACGAGTACCGCATTCAACTCCTTGTTCTCCCCACCAGCACCGCAGGTCAACGCAGAGCAGCAGGGGAATGGACAGCACGATGGCTTATCACACAGGAACACCATGGCACATGTAACACAAGTAACGGAAACGAAGAACTACCAGCGAGTATCGCAAACAACAACAGCGACCTTGCCAGTACTGGTACCAACGACAGTCAAGCCAGTTCCTAGTGCTACAACCTCCATCATTGGTTGCAGCCTGAACGCACTGAAGCTCAAGGTCTACTTATCAACCGGAGCCACTGTTCCAACATCAATCCAATTCATTGGATGGAACTACTGCCCTGATCTAGCGGCTTGGATTCCACAAGCACTACTAAGCCTTGGTTCGATGACCTTCACTGCACAAACCACGGTGACATCATTGGGTACTTTGGGTGCAATGACAGCAGTTACTTTGAACCCACCACAGGCCGCAACAAACGGAACACCATCGGCTGCTGCAACTTTAGTTAATAGCGGTTCATTAGAAAACCAAACAGTCTTCCTCAACACCAGGGGTTGCGAGTTTGTACAAGTGATTACTGAATTCACACCGGGCACCGCGGGCACACTCACCATCCTCCATGCTGGTTTGTAAACAACAATGAATAACCCAATCATCACAGCATCTGGCGCTATCCCCGCATACGCATGCGTCAAGGTATCAACTGCCACCAACACAGTTGAAGTGTGCAACACATCTACCGACATAGCTTTTAATTTTACAACTGGAACCCCTACCCTAAGTGGCGCACCAGTTGTCTTCCAAACCTCAGACAACCAGCTTGATATCGTAACCCTACGAGCGGGTGGCAGCATTGCAATTGGTAATCTGCTTGTCCCCTCCACAGCAGGTACTGTAGTTGCTGCTTCATCGGGTCAGTTCATTGCTATGTCTTCGGCTATCAGTGGCCAAAACCTGACAGCTCGTAGGTTCAACGCCGGTGCAACCGCAAACTTCATTGCGCCTGGCACCGGTGCAACAACCCGAACTCTCGACTCCAAGCTCGGCGACACCATCAGCGCAAAGGACTTCGGGGCAGTAGGAGATGGTGTTGCGGATGACACCCTTAAACTCCAAGCAGCCCTTGATGCAAGCGTCGGCAAAAGTCTTTACCTACCACCGGGGATCTATAAGACAACCGCGGTACTAAGGATTAAAGAAAAAACCTGCTTCTTTGCTCAGCAAGGAACAGCAACCATTGATGTCCAACCAACGGGTGGAACTGTATCAAACACACACGGCATTTTGATTGACGGAAACGAAGTTGTCATTGATGGACTCAAGATCTCCGGAACTAATCAGTTCAAAATTACCGGGCCAATTAGATCCGAATACGCGAAAGGAATTGTTGCCGACTCCCAAATTAGTGGCGCAGTTTACACCCGACCGACAATTACAAACTGCTTGATCTTTAAGTGGGGCGGTGGTATTGAACTTCGACGCGCAAGCACTTACAGCATTACAAACAACCGACTTTGGGGTGGCGCACAGTTTGATGAATCCGTTGATGACGCGGGAACTACTGACATTTCAATCTATGGTTCTGAGGCTCCTAATGATTCATTTAGAGGAATCATTACTGGAAACTTTTGCTTAGGAAATCAAGACGTAGGAATTGGAACGTCTGGAAATTCAGGCGACCATGACATTACAATTAGCAACAACGTCATTCAGGCAATGAAATTAGATGTAGATGGTGTTACTCCTATTGCAATTACTAATGACGCTGAAAACAAATCAAGATACGCAATCATTGTTGGTTACGGTGGTCTTTGTTCCTGCCGTGTAGCCATTAGCAATAACGTAATTAGAGATTATGCTCATACTGGTATCGATTGTCAAACAGGCCTTCCTCCTGGTGGCGACTTGGTTGTCTCAGGTAACGTCGTATCTCGTTGCGGATGGGGCATTCAATACCCGAGTGATGTCAGTCTTAAAGCAGGAATCTTTGTTGCTGGTGGTGCAGACTCAATCACAGGAAACATTGTCTTAGATTGCACCCGTGTTGGAATTCAAATCAATTCTCCAAAAGCAATAGATGGAATAAAGCAGCACACAAGACCTGTCATCTCAGGTAACAACATTGCTCGTATTGCTATTGATACAAACTCAGGTGCGTCAGCAGAAACATCTGGCCGAGGCATTCAAGTAATAGGCGCGTTTACCAGCGGTGTTCTTGTCGCAAATAACCGCATTCAGGCTACCGCAGGTACAGCAATTTATACTTCTGCTGGTGCTGGAGCAGCACAAGGAGACATCCACATTGTTGGTAACCAAATTACTACTACAAGTCTTTGGGGTGGAATCATAGTGTCCAACGGGGGATCCCGTGATTCTTCTGTAGTTGGAAACCGCATTGTCGGTAATGACAATACGACTGACAACGGCACATTCAACACTGGTATCTGGTCAGACCTTGGCGTTGGAAAAGTACATTGCATGAACAACGCAATCGAAAAATTCTTCAGGGGAATTCGTTGTCAAAGCACCGCCGCAGCCCGAACTATTGGTGTCAGCATCTCAGGCAATGCGCTATTCGACTGCAATACCGGAATTGGTGGGTCTACCGGAACGATCATTGTTCAGTCTAATTCGTTCAGGACCTGCACCCAACCTCTCGGTGGGACTGCTTGGCAGGGAACGATCCTTGCGCCAAACGAAACCCAAGGTTTTAATGGATCTCCTGTTGTGTTGATTGCTGACAGCAGCAGTCCGCAGGGTGGTGGGGGAACATGGGCAGTTGGAGATCGTTGTATCAAGACAAACCCATCTGTTGGAGCACCCAAAGGTTGGATTTGCACAGTAGCCGGAAGCCCCGGTACTTGGGTATCCGAAGGTAACCTTTAATTTCTAAACTAAATACATGACCCTCGAAACTAACAACCGCGTGTCCTTAAGTATTGGTAACTGGATTGCGCTCGGTGCTGTCCTCATTACCCTACTGGGTCTATTCAGTTCTGCCTATCTCAATCACGACCGACTGCTTCAGGTGGTGATTGCCAACCAAGAAAACATCAGCAAGCGCCTCGATAAATTTGAGAACAAGCTTGACTCGTTTCCTATCACTCATCCTGCTCGCTAGTCTGGTGGGGTGCAGTCCCCTCGCCCGTGTGAGTAGCAACACCAACGCCATCCGCGAGGAGGCCCAGGTCCTCATCGACCACGGCCAAGCCACGGGTGACCAGGAGGTAGTTACCCATGCCCAGCGCATCAGCAATCTGGCTGCTGATACTCATGTCCGTCTATCTGGGTTGGAGGACAAAGTCCCCGCCTGGCTCTCCACTCTATGGATGGCGGCACTCGCCATGGTGGTCGTGGGCATTGTCATTGTTCTGTGGCAGACCGGCATTGGCACGGCCATCCGTGTTGCCATTGGCTGGCTTCCCCGCTCCAAGGTCCGCGATGCTGACCTCGCAGTTGGTATGCTTGATCCCAACAACCCTGAGAATGCACGCGAGTATGTCGCCGCGCGTCGTGCCTCAGACCCGGAGTTTGATGCTGCGTGGCGACGTATCCAAAAGAAAGGTTCCTAATGCTTGCTGACTTCTCATCCGTCCTCGGTTCCCTGTGGTTCTCCCTACTCCTCGGATGCGTCGGCCTCGGTGCCGGCTGGTTTCTCCGAGGTAAGTACGGCTCCAAATTCTGAGTGAAGTAACTACTTCACCCTCCCACCATACGGTGTGCCGCACACGCGGGGTTGCGCTTCGCGCCCCGCGTGTGCTGTCTTCACCCATTCCCAGAAAGAACGCTATGCCCCCAGAAACCGAACGTCCGATCTACCCCACCAACTCAGGCAAGGAATCAATGGAGTGGCTTGCCTTCCATGGTCTTGCGCCCCGCAGTGTGGGCATCCGCTCCTCCGACTACCGCATGATGCGCTCGTGCCCGTTCACTTGGTACCTGTCCCGCCGGCTTGGGCTGACCAAGGCTGACCGCTACAGCGCAGCCCTATCCCGTGGCTCGTGGGCACACCTTGCCTTTGCCGCCATGTGTCTCCGCAAGGACAGGGACAAAGCAATTGAGATGTACGACAACGCCATCGACGCGCGCCTCCAAGAGATCATCAAGCATGGCAAGTCTGTTGGCCGCAACTCTGACCTGATCCGCGAGATCTGCGAGCGCGAGGAGAAGGATGCACGGACTGCATGGGCTTGGTTCTGTGCAGCTACCTCTGTTGTCTACGAAGACAGCGGCATGAACCTCAACAAGTGGATGTCACAAATAAACATCGTCGCGCAAGAGCCCACCATCCGACATGGAGATCGGGTGATCCAGCCTGATGCACTCATCACGTTCCCAATGAACCCCAAGATCTTGTGGATCGTTGACTTCAAGACCACAAGCGTCAGCCCATTCGACCGCTTACAGGCGTGCCCCATTGAGTTCCAGACTCAGCACTACTTCCAAACCATGCTAGATCTCAACCTCTCTGACTACAACTGTGAGTCGCTGGGTGGGGTCATTCATCTTGCAGTGCAGAAACCCACCATCGAGTTTGGAATGAAGGATCGTCCCTTCACGATGGACACCTCGCCGCTCAAGAGTGGTCCTCGTAAGGGCGAGCCGCGTAATGAAAAGATATTTGTTGGTGACCCAGACCCCACCATCTATGAGCAGCGATGCTACGAGTGGTATACGGGCGGCGGTGAGTATCTACATCTAGAGCCTGAGCGCTTGACGAATCCGTGCGTAAACTTTTCTTACACAAGTGCACAACATCTGCTTGAAGATGACATGGTAAAGATGTACAATCGACGTCTTGCGTTCTGTCGCAAGTACGCTGAGCTTGAACCGTACCCAGAAAACTTTGAGATGGGGGATCCAATCCAAGGAACCGGATCACCTTCTCAATACCTTCCATTCATGTTGACTTCACCTGGAGTGTGGCCCGACATCGTTCATCGCGAAGGGTTTGTACAACGTGACCGCGACGACGCAATCATTGAAGGAGACGCAGCATGACCGACGAGAAACGCAAGCACCCATTCACATCGTTCTGCGCCGAGATCCTTGAGAAGATCATTGCTCCCAAGATCATGGAAGTAGTCAGCGCAGAACCCGCAACCAGCCGGAGCGATCTACTCCGCAAGTTCAATCAAAGATACAACTCACAAGTCTCAACTACTACGTTCACTGATTGGTGTGATCAGCTAGACGTAAGGTTTGAGACTGTTGTCAAGGTGAGCATTCCAGGCTATCGCGCTACACCGGCAACGCGTCAGCCCACCATCCCAGAGGAGGAGATAGAAGACGACTCGCCGGTTGTCTTCGACGAACCAAGACCAGACATTAGTTCACCGTCATTCCAAATGGGAGAGCGAATGGTTCTTCCGGGTGGAATGAAAGCACCCTCTTACTATCAAGATTAAGGCACCATCATGACGCATGCCCTTGCTACAGGAAAAACGATTGCTTCTAAATACCCTTCACTTGGCTCTTCGGTGGTCACTGGTCGCGTCCCTATTGGGCGCATGTTCGGTTTGGTTGTTGGCGAAGCAGGTAGTGGAAAGTCATTCCTGTTTCAATCGAACCCGAATGCGTTTATCATCAACTTGGACGAAACGCCGGCGGTATGCCCGACGAGTGAATCGACGATGAGGCCAGTACCGGGACAGGATGGCCGCACGATTGGTGTGGATGAGAATCCAATTGTAATGTCGTGGAAGCTGGTCGAAGAGAAGCAGAAGCAACTCATCGAACTAGCAGTCAAGAACTTGCCACGACCGGAGACCATCGTCATCGACACACTGGGTGCAGCACTTCGTATGTTGCGACCACATATTGCCAGCCTGTACGGACGCGAGAAGTTCACTGACGTTGACGGTCGACTTGGCTGGGAACGCTTGTTTGACACACTCATTGAGTTTGCAGTCACGCTACGCCGACACGGCTACGGCGTGTACTTCATTGCTCACCTGTCACGCAAGCACATCCCACTCAACGAGAACCAGCACGTAGAGGAATACAAGATCATCATCAGTGATGGCTTGTACGCCCGACTGTTCCCCATGTTTGATATCGTCATCCCCATCACCACCAACTGGGACACAGTAGAAGAGTCCCGTGTTGTTGAGAACAAAGTAGGCGAACACATCATCAAGCAGAACAAGGTAACTAGCCGCCGTGTTCGGCAGCACTTTGCCACATTCAGCAATCCTAAGTTCGAGGGTATTGCCAAGGTCCGCACTATGCAACCAATGGAGACATTGAAGTTGCCAGCGGTCGATGCTTGGCAAGAACTACAGATTGCGTACAACGAGGCAAACGCGCCCCGCTGACGCGGGGGGCGCGTCCGCCTCTCTCACTATCGTTTGTTTGGTTTCATTTTCATTCCTATTTAGGAGCTTACTATGCCAGTTGACTCAAAAGTCAAGACGATGTTTTCCGCCCTCAACGACACCTTCAAGAGCGCACAAGCCGACTCCGGTCTTGGCGCACTCGGATGGTGGCCGGAAGAAGGCAACCACGATTGCTTGGTCACCGATGTGAACATGCAAGAGTCCCCGTTCAAGCAGTCCGATGGCAGCACCTACCCCGGTGTTGAGATCCAGTTCTCCTACCAGCTCATCACTGACCCAGGTCAACAGGAGCCACGCCGGTGGGTCGGTTCACCCTTCCGTATCCCTACGGACACTAGTGTCCTTACGGATCCCAAGGCTAAGATCCGTGCCGAAATCGAACTGCGCCGCCTTAAGGGACACCTCACCGTGTGCCTACGCCGTGAACCACAGGACATGGGTGCAGCGCTGGGAGAAATTTCCCATCGTCTGGAATCCACGGATTCTGTTGTAGCGGTTGTAGTCAAGTGCCAGTACGATCAAGCTGGCGGTAAGACCTACCGCAAGGAGTTCTTGCAGAAGGCGCTCTCGACCTGATTTCCTATGCCCCACCAGCCGGTGAGGGGGTTACCCACAAGGTGCCCCCTCACCTCATAGGTGTTACGAGCCCCCGGAAGGGACTGGGTGTTGATGAAAATCCACCCAGTCCTTTTTATTACTAGACATAGGATACTGGAATGCCATACGAATCGACCATCGTCTTGAATGTACCGGCAGACGGTACGTATTTCGATATCAAACAGCACATCAAAGAAACAACAATACAACACGGTATTGAGCCAGAAAAGTGGTCAATTACTGTAACTAGTGAACCCCATTGTTCGTGGGGTTACGTCTCATATGTGCATCCGTTTTATGGCGCAATAGACATGGTCAATGCAAGTTGGTCGTTACGTTTCCCCAACTGCTCAATTGAGCGGATACACCGGGTCACTCAGAAGAAGTTCTTTGAGGACATTGCCAACAACACGCGGAGTGGACTGATTGGAATTGGTATTGTCCACAACCTCGTCGAGCTAAGCAACAAAGGTGTATCTACTGCCGGCATGTTGGCTTGGATTAAAGACGTTCGTTTTGATTGCAAGCTAATCAAAGAATGCCTCGAAGGAGTGCGAGGCTTACCGTATGAGCCTGGAAAAGACCACAACAATTACCCTTGAATCGGGCTGGGCACCCGGCAGGGGCGGTCGCTTAGAGACAAAGCGCCTGTACCTGAACGCCACCATACCCCGCCACTGGATGCCGTCTAGGCACCGTAAACGGGGGATCAGCGAAGTCCTTGTAGTTCACTATCCAGAACACCCCCGCCACTGGTGGGCTGTTGTCCGCTACACCCTAGCAGCCAGCCACCCACCAGCGGGGGATCTGGTAGGCCCAATGGAAGGAACACCCTACCGGGTACGCAAGGCGGCCAACGTCTACACCCGGACGTGGGCAACTAGCACGGACATCCACATGTCCACCACTCTCAACCGGAACACCGTGTCCCAGATAGCCGAGCTCACCACCCTTAACCCCCTGTGGGTGGGCTCCCGTTTTGTAGACCGCTGGATCCACGGAGCTACCCGGTGGCACCCCATACCAGCAGTCGTCGAGTTGTGGATGCCACTCGGTTAACGCTTCGGCAGATTGCTCCACACATACCGAGCGTTCTGTTCAATCGGGAAGGTAGTAGTCCCTGTTGCATTTGGAACACTAGCACTCATAATGTCTTGATACTGTTCCTTCAAATCCTTGTCAATCGAATCAATAGTTCTACTCGACACGCTCTCCTCACGAACACGCACGGCCTGTTTCATCTGCTGCTGCGTCACCGTAAGCGGCATACCAAACTGCCTCTCGTAGTTAGCCTTAATCTTTCCAGCCGCTGCCATGTCATTGCCAAGTACGGATGCAATCCACTGCCGGCGGATGTCACGCATCTGATCACGGTTTGACAACAAGAACTTGGTTACCTCGGTCTGGTTATTAAACCGGCCCATGTCAGTACCAAGAGATCGCAAGACAATGTCCGCCCCCGAATACATGCCAAGCATTCGTCCCTCTGCGTCATACATAGGGATGTTGCCCTCCGCATCAGGCGCACTCCAATCAGCAAACTTCTTCTGCAATCCCAACACCTGAAGCGCTTCACTCTTTGGAGCACCACCAAGCGCACGACTCAACGCGACCCCACCAGGTATCAGGAGGGGAACGATGTCGCTCATCACTTCCTTGTCACCACCAGACATTACCGCACGGACTCCCGAGTACATGGCTTCTGCAAATGGTGGGGTTGGAATTACAAACTTCTTGTCCTTCTCTACATCAATCTCCGGTGCCCAACCAACAGCAAGTCCACGTGACACATCAGCGTCAAACATGTTCTTGAACACCTCGTATCCAATTGCTGACACACCAAGCATTCGAGCCGCATCAACACCCAAGACACCGTACTTGTTCTTGATTTCCATACCAAGTACGTTGCGCTCGCCACCAATTATCCCAGGCATCGCAATAATATTGACTGCTGATCGAACAGGGAACTGAAGGAACTGTCTAATGGCAGGATTCCGCAAGTAGTCGTTGTAGAACATCAACGGCCTATTGAGTGGACTGCTACCAAACTGCATCATCTCAACCGCTTGGCGTGCATCTTGCTGTGCACGATATGGATCTAACCTGTTACTGCGACCACCGGCAAGCCAGCCTTCTTCAGCTGCATTTAGAACTGCGTTTGCAGTTGCTACACGGTTAACCATTTCAGTTGCTTGAAACGGTTTCATTACCAACTCAAAGATGCCACCGCCCGGCTGTGTCAACTGCGATCCGTACCCGGCCTTTTCAACCGAGTTCCATGCAGAACCAATATCAGCAACTTCACGAAGATTGGTATCTACACCACCTGTAAGCGTTCGCTTGAACGAACGATCCATTGCTGCTTCAATC
>Ga0164294_10005963_pt1 | contig 10427 bp, 8 predicted proteins | sample GEODES005metaG_FD_111479 | JGI IMG/M metagenome (GOLD analysis project Ga0164294, IMG submission 111479) | Oligotrophic lake water microbial communities from Sparkling Lake, Wisconsin, USA - GEODES005 metaG | ecosystem: Environmental > Aquatic > Freshwater > Lake | place: USA: Sparkling Lake...
AAGTCACCCGTGATCTCTCCACGGCGGGCATGACATCCCGCACAGTTCTCGGAATGCTGATCTCGAGTCCAGTTGGTTTTAATCGCAGGATTGAGACTGTGCGCCTTCATGGGTCCATGACAGGACTCACAACTCACGGTCATCTCAGCCATCGTCGTCTTGTAGGTATCTGTGGGCGGATCGTAGTTTTTGCGAACACGTGTGTTGTGGCAGCTGGCGCACATTTGATTCCAGATCATGCCACGTCCCGTCCAATGCCCCCATTCACCGGGCTTCCGATCCTCATTCCCATAGACATTGAACCAGTCTCCCCGAAGTGGATCAAAGCAGGCCTCCATTGTATGCAGGGCACCGCGCGGACCTTTGACCAAGAATTGCCGCAGCGGATCATGACCAATCACTCGCTCTACAGGGTAGGACTCCACCTTGTTTCCAAACCCCAGAGAAGTAAGCTGAAACAACTCACCCTTCTTCTCCGCTTGGGTCGTTTGTGTCCCATGCTGAAAGGTCTGGGAGGGTGAAAAAGCCGAAAGATCCAACTCGTCATTAGGCTTCCGCTCAGCCAGCCCGTGATGAGAGCCTTTCCATTTCTCAAACTCCACGGCATGACAGGTTTTGCAGGACTCAGAACCCGCATATTCCGCAAAGGCAGTCCTTTCATCGGGCATAGCAAAAGACTCGACCACCTTTGAAACCAGAGGAGTCACGGACACTTCTGTGTAATTTTTTGTCGACGAAAGCGCCCAAAGCATCAGTCCCATGACACCTACGATCACAACCACAAGGACAAGACCTGCCTTCAGATTCGCAGGTGGTTTAGAAGTTGGGGCAGCTTTCTTCATTCAAGTTTCCTTCATTACGCGGCAAAGGCGCCTCGGGTCAACGAAGTCTATCTCTGGTGCTTTCGCCGAATTTTAAATTCCGTCACTTCCGATACATGTATCGCCGGGTCTCACCTCCGCATTCCTTGAACTCGGGACTGCATGTCTTCCAAGAGCGGTGCCAGCTGGAGTTTGGTTTTCAAAGGAGCCTCACGCAGAAACATCATGGGATCTTCAGCCATCATGCTTTCCATGAATTCTCGATCTTTTTGGGCCGCTGGGCTACCTTGTTTATCATTACCACTGATGCCTTTGACATCGCCTTTAAATCGTCCCACAATCCGCTTCCGTTCCTCTTCTGGCATGACCTTCAGAGCTTTATCGATGACCTCAAACAGCGGCTCGATGGTCCGATCCACATACTCTTTTTTCTCCGCATCACTCAGAGAGGCGAAGAATTTGTCCAGCACAGCTTGATCGTCTTCACGAAGACTCCGGCGCTGGTTGGCATCCAGCCTCAGATAGTTGGCAATCACTTGTGCAAGATATTGACGTCGCTGTTCATCACCGAGCGTTCCCCCCTTTAACCAAGGTGCCTCTTCCACAAGCGCTAGAACCTTTCCAGGCCAAGAAACCAAATCATCCGTTTCATGCATTACCACGGCGACGATGGACCAGACTATGGCGAGCAAAACAGCAGCAGTGAGCCAGATGCGTTGACGTGGCATAATCAGATCAGCGCTTAAAACGTTTAGACACAATACCGATAAACTCACCCGCCTCCTCGACACGGAGTTTCTGAGTGACAAAAAAGTACATCACTGCAGCCAGGGTGACCGTTGTACCCAATCCGGCAGCTTGTGCCAAGAAGCTCATCTTGGCCCAGTCAGCTAGCAGATAGAGTTTAAGTCCATAACACACAGCAGCCATGCTTGCGATGCCGATCAATAGCCGCATCAAAGATGCAGAAAGTGCCTTGGTCTCTAGCCCACCTGCAAACTTCCTCATGCTAAGGTAAAGTGCTGCGAAATTCACAGCCAGTCCCAGCGCCGTAGCCCAGGCCAGTGCCGTGTGGTCCCATTGCAGCACAAAAACGGTGAAGAAATTCAGAGACGCATTGAGCGCAATGATGCCAAGGCTGACCATCATGGGAATGAATCGCTTATCAATGGTGTAAAAGGCTGGCTGAAGGACCTTGATAGCAGAGTAAAAAACTAAACCAAAGGCATAGGCTTGCAATGGCCCTGCCGTCATTGCCACATCATGAGCGGTGAACTTGCCATGCTCAAAAAGCAGTGAAACAATCTCTTGTGCAAAGATCGAAAGGCCGACTGCACATGGCAAAGTCAGAAAGAGCACCAAGCGTAATCCCTTTGCCAAAGCACCGCGAAAGGCGGGGGTAACACCCTCTGTGGCAAGTCTGGAAAGCATTGGCAGCGTTACCGTGGCCACAGCCACGCCAAAAAGACCTAGGGGAAGTTGTTGTAGGCGCTGTGCATTGGCAAGCCAAGCATTGGCCGATTCGTGCCCTGGTGTGTAGGAGGCAAAAATGGAGTTGAGGAACACATTGATCTGCGTGCCCCCAGCGGCAATCAGGGAGGGCCACATGAGACGCAGCACGTCGCGGACACCTTCATCCTTCCATTGAAAATCCAAACCAAACTTGAAGCCTACTTTTTTCAGCGCTGGCAACTGAATGATCAACTGTAGCACTCCACCAATCAAGGTGCCGAAAGCAAAACCTGTGAGACTTTTTTCTGTGATGTGTCCCTCTCGAAACCCGGGGTCGATCAATAAGGCAATCACAACTCCGCCGACAATGCAGCCAAGATTGAAAAAGGCAGATGCCACCGCAGGAATAAAAAAAATCTTTTTTGAGTTCAGCATTCCCATGACCAGCGCCGTGATCGATACGATGGTGATGAAGGGATACATGATCTGCACCAGGGTAGTGCAAAGTTTCAGACTCGATTCATTATCCCAGCCAGGGTTCAAAAGCCTCACCAGCCATGGCGCCAAGGCCACTCCGGCCATGGCAATGACCGACATAAAACAAAGCGAAAGCGCTAACATCTTACGCCCAAGAATCCAGGCAGCAGCATCCCCCTCGTTTTTTATCTTCTTGGTGAACGTCGTCACAAAGGCCGTGGATAAAGCCCCCTCAGCAAAGAGATCACGCAGCATGTTCGGCGTTCGGAAAGCAGCTGTAAAGATACCTGTGAATTGAGAGCCAAAGAGACCATTGAGCAGCTGATCCCGCACCAGCCCCAAGACCCGACTGCAGAGAATGGCAATAGAAACTACGCCCGTGCTTTTAGCCGTGGAATCAGTGCTTTTAGGGAGTTCACTCATGACTTATTCTTTGATCGAGGCCCTGCGGAGTTTGTCCATCATGGCAATGCCCATGCCATGCTCAAACATCGGCTCGGCAATGATCTCGTCCACGCCGAGTTGATCCAGGGTTCTGAGGATGTAAAAGAACCGCACCGCAGCCTCTGGTAACTTCCCATTTCCAGGACTCAGCACCATGATCTCTTCAAACTCAGCCAGATCCAAATAGCCATCTTTCTCTTCACCACGATAGCTCATGAGTGCATAGCGCTTACCTTCCACTGGGGTGAAATCGCTTGGCTTACTCAGCAAGCGCAGCGGCGTTCGTGGAGCATAGTGGCTGGCTAATTGACCAGGCGCCTCGGTAGCCTCATCAATCACAGACCGACTCAGGACCTGCACCTTTCCATAGAGCTTCAAATCCTCCACCGTAATCGGGCCCGGACGCAGCACGGTGATCATCGGCTTTGGTGATCCTGGCTCAATCTTAATAATGGTGGACTCCAGCCCATGCATGCAAGCACCACCGTCCACGATCAGTGGAATACGGCCATCCAGTTCAGCAAACACCGCATTGGCTGATGTCGGGCTGATTGCCCCAAAACGGTTCGCACTCGGTGCAGCGATCGGCTTTTCCAGGCCTTGAATAATGCGTTTAAAAATCGGGTTGCTACTGACACGCACTGCCACACTCGGCATGCCTGCCGTCACGGAATCTGGAACACAGGCCTTCTTTGGCAGAACCAGCGTCAGAGGTCCTGGCCAAAATCGCTCAATCAACTGAATGACCGTCTTTTGAATCGCTTCTGGCACATCCGCGACGGTATCCAACTGCTTTTTATCAGCGATATGGACAATCAGCGGATCATAGGAAGGTCGGCCTTTGGCTTCAAAAATCTTAGCCACAGCTACAGGATTCAGCGCATCCGCAGCCAGTCCATAGACAGTCTCCGTTGGTAACGCCACCACTTCCCCTGCCCTCAGCAGCCGCACCGCCTCCTCTACGGCTGTATGCAAGAGTGGCGGAAGATCTGTCGGTAGGATGGGAGTCGGCATGGTTGGAAAAAGCCTTCGCCAAATGGAACACAGGTCCAAAAATCAGCGCGGCCCAATCCTCTTAGCCAGATTCCCTGAAAATGCCATCTCAAAGGTAAATCATCACGACTCCGTTTTCCGCTTGAGCTGTGGAAACAGCACAACATCACGAATGCTTTCAGCACCTGTGAGCATCATGATCAGGCGGTCGATGCCGATGCCAATCCCGCCAGCGGGAGGCATGCCATGCTCTAGCGCGAGGAGAAATTCTTCGTCGATTTTTTGCGTCTCCTCGCCGGCCTGATCGAGTAATCGCTGACGCTGGACGATCGGATCGTTCAGCTCAGAGTAACCCGGACTGATTTCCTGTCCGTTAATGATGAGTTCATAGACATCGACGACGCTGTCATCGGCCACATTTTGCTTGGCCAGCGGAACAAGTTCCTTGGGAACATGGGTCACAAAAGTGGGATTAAAGCTTTTTTCTTCAACGAGCTTCTCAAAAGCTTTCTGGTCGAGTTCGTGATGTTCATCACCGGCATGGATCTCATGCACGCCGAGGCTATGAGCACGCTCGACTTTGGCTTCTTTGCTAAGCGTGAACCAGTCTTCACCAGCAGCGCCTTTGACGAGATCACGATATGAGGCACGCTTCCACGGACGAGTAAGGTCGATGGTCTTGGTGACAGCACCTTCTTCGTCTTTATGCTCGATGATGAGCCCACCGCAAAACTTTTCGGCAAGATGACAAATCATGTCTTCGACGAGGTCAGCCATTTGCTCAAAGTCAGCGTAGGCCCAGTAGGCATCTAGCATGGTGAACTCAGGATTGTGACGGCGGCTGACGCCTTCATTGCGGAAATTGCGATTCAATTCAAAGACGCGATTGAAACCACCGACGAGGAGTCGTTTCAAATACAGCTCTGGGGCGATGCGCAGATACATCTTCTGATCCAGAGCATTGAAGTGTGTCTCAAACGGACGAGCCGCAGCGCCACCAGGAACGTCCTGCATCATCGGCGTCTCCACTTCTAGGAAATCACGGCCATGCAGGTAATTCCTGATCTCCGCGACCATCTTGCTGCGAGTCACAAAGATCTCGCGGCTGCGATCATTGGAAATGAGATCCAAATAGCGTTGGCGATACTTAATCTCGCGATCCGTGACTCCATGCCATTTGTCAGGCAGCGGACGCATCGCCTTGGATAGTGGCGTGAGCACCTTCACATGAATGGATGGCTCGCCCTTTTTCGTTACAAAGCTCTGGCCTGTGACCCCGACGAAGTCACCGATATCAATCTGATGAATGAACAGCGCGTAGTCTTCTTCGCTGACGTCGCTCTTGCTCAGGTAGCACTGAATGCGGCCCGTAATGTCGCCAATATCAAAGAACGTCGCCTTTCCCATCTCACGACGAGAGAGGATGCGGCCAGCGACCTTGACGTCGATGCCTTCTACAAAGTTTTTTCTCAGCGTGCCCGGATCATGAGAAACCTCAAACTTTCCACCAAAGGCCGCGATGCCCCGTTTCTGAAGCTCATCGAGCTTAGCGCGGCGGAATTGAAGGAGTTCAGATTCAGAATGTTCGGGGGCAGGTTGCATGATCAGACAATAAGTAGGGCGGAGTCATTACTCAGCTAGCGCACTTTGCCAACTCAAACAGCACATCTTTAACATGCTCTGGAATTAAAACCGTGTTAGCCATTCAAATCCGGCTCGCTAAAGCCACCTCCCGACATGAAACTTAAAATCAATCTCGACGTCTTCCGCGCCGACTCAGGCAAAGGCTTCCGCATCAGCAAAGCTAAGACCAAAGTGAAGAGCTTTTATGATGACAGTGCTCACTATGAGACCCTGATCGCCCAGTTCCGGGTTGAGATCGATGACCTGCAACAAAAAATGTATGCTCAGGATCGCCAAGGACTGCTGCTTATATTCCAAGCCATGGATGCGGCCGGCAAAGACAGCACCATCAAACATGTCATGAGTGGCGTGAACACTCAGGGCGTGGAATGCCATGCCTTCAAGCGACCTACCGACGATGAGTTGGACCGTGACTTCCTCTGGAGGACCACACGAGTCATGCCACCACGCGGGCGCATTGGCATTTTCAATCGCAGTTACTATGAGGAAGTGCTCGTCTGCCGGGTGCATCCTGAGATCGTCACCAAGATCCAGCGGCTCCCGGCTAAGACGACTAAAAACACCGACAAACTCTTTGCCGACCGCCTGAAGGACATCCGCAATTTTGAAGCCTACAGCGACCGCAACGGCATCCGCATTGTGAAGTTCTTTCTCAATGTTTCCAAGGAAGAGCAAAAGAAGCGATTTCTGGCCCGCATCGACACACCGAGTAAGAATTGGAAGTTCGAGGAAGGCGACGTCAAAGAGCGCGGCTACTGGAAAGACTACATGCACGCGTATGAGGATGCCATTCAGAGCACAGGAACCCGTGAGTGCCCGTGGTATGTGGTGCCAGCTGATGATAAAAAGAACATGCGCCTCATTGTCAGCGCAGCCATTCTTCATGAAATGCAAAGCATGAAACTCAAGTATCCCGAACTGCCCGCTGAACAAAAAGCCGAGCTTGAGGCTGCGAAGAAGTTCCTCCTCGCAGAATAATTCGGGCATTTTCTCTCCTTGCCACGCCGAAAGCACGCCATAGACTCGCCTTCCAACTATGGAGGACGACATCCCCAAAGACATCCCAGAAGACATTGTGAAGGAGGCCTCCGGCGGCATCCCGACACGGAAGACCTTGATCGAGCGTCTAGACAACTGGTCAGACTGGTCCAGTTGGGATGAATTTTACCGTACCTACTCAGGTTTTGTCTTTCATGTCGCTCGGAAATCCGGCCTCAGTGATGATGAGTCCAACGACGTCGTCCAAGAGACCTTCATTGGCGTGGCCAAGAACTTACAAAAGAAAAAATTCGATACTAGCCTAGGCTCCTTCAAATCCTTCCTGCTTAATCAGGCGCGTTGGCGTATCTTGGATCAGTTTCGACGCCGAAAAAAGCAGCAGAACCGCGAGGCCAATCTCTATGCCGATGAGACCGATGAGCGCCGCACAGCCCCGATTGACCGCTGTGAAGATCCCAATGGCATGGCCTTGGAAAAACTCTGGGACAAGGAATGGCACGATAAGGTGATGGACATCGCTCTACGCCGAGTCCGTGCCTTGGTATCACCACGGCAATTTCAGATTTTTTCTTGCTACGTTTTGAAGGGCTGGTCCCCTGAGCGTGTCAAAAAAGAACTCGGAGTCAACGCAGCCCAGGTCTACCTAGCCAAACACCGAGTCGGTCGCATCCTGAAAAAAGAAGCCGCCAAACTTGCTGAAGAGGATCAATGAACACTCTGTGAACAGGAGTGTCGCATAGAGTGTTGCATGCGTATCACACTTAACGGTTGCGCGAACAGCCATCACCGTCAATTTCATGCCCCCCATTTTTTAACCCCCAACTATGCGCCGCCGATCCAACCCTCTGTCAGAACGTAACATCAAGCGTATCGACACCCGCCCAGAAGCCACCAAACAAACACACGGCTTTCAAGTCTGCATTTCCCGAGATGGTTCTCTCCACACCAAACACTTTTCAGACAGCCTCTTTGGCGGCGTCAAAGGCTCCCTGAAAAAAGCCCGTGCTTATCGTGATGAAATGCTGGCAGACATGCCACCGCTTGAGGCTAGCCGCATCGCCCATTCTTCCAATGCTAAAAATAAGAGTGGTCACGTTGGCATCTCCTACCGAAAGTACAAGACCACGAAAGGCAAAACGACACGCCTGATCGCTGTGTCCGTTCGAGCTGAAAAAGGCAAAACTCTCTCCCGTGTGTATCGCTACACCAAGGAAACGAAAAATGCCGTGCTGCAAGAAGCCATTGCCTTCCGTGAAGACCTTCTCAATGAGCGCCTCAAACGGGAAGGTGGAGTCGCCGGCATCGTGAAGGCTAAAGCACCTCTGGCCGTGAAAAAAAACGCCCCAACCAAAAAAGCTGCTAAAAAAGCAAGCAAGCCAGTCGCTAAAAAAGCTGCCAAAAAAGCCAAAGGCCGCAAATAATTCAGACAAATCTGCGGCTTCGTGGAATCACCATGAAGCCGCATTTCTGTAAAAGTGTCTGATCGCCAAGACTGCAAGCATCCCATTTATTCAGACCGCAGATGGCATAACGGCTTTATTTCCCGTTGCACCCCCGGCGCAGCGTGCCATTTTCGCGGCCCTTTTCCCCTCCCATGGCCCTCATTGTCCAGAAGTTTGGCGGCACGTCCGTCGGTAGCCCAGAGCGCATTCGCAACTGCGCGCGTCGCATCTTAGAAACGCAGCGCGCTGGACACCAAGTCGTGGCTGTCGTCTCCGCCATGTCTGGCGTGACTGACAATCTCATCAAACTGGCCAAAGACGTCTCCCCAGAGCAAGAACCGAGCGAGCGTGAGATGGACGTCCTGCTTTCCACAGGAGAGCAGACCACCATCGCCCTCACCGCCATGGCCATCAATGCCCTCGGCGGCAAAGCTGTCTCCCTCACCGGAGCACAGGCCGGCATTTCCACCGATCGCGTCCACACCAAGGCCCGCATCGTCAACATCACGCCAGATGCCGTGCATCAGATGCTGGATGAAGGCAACATCATCATGCTGGCTGGATTCCAAGGTGAAACCGCGAGTGGTGAGATCACCACATTGGGACGCGGCGGTAGTGACCTCACTGCCATCGCCATGGCCGCCGCCATCAAAGCCGACCTCTGCCAGATCTACACCGACGTCGATGGCGTCTATACCTGCGATCCACGCGTGGTCAAAAATGCCACCAAGATCCAAGAAATCAGCTATGAAGAAATGCTGGAGATGGCCAGCAGTGGCAGCAAAGTCATGCAGAGCCGCAGTGTCGAGTTTGCCAAAAAGTTTGGCGTCCGTTTTGAAGTCCGTAGCAGCCTGAACAATAACCCTGGAACCCTCGTGAAAGAAGAAACCCCTGGAATGGAATCCGTCGTCGTGCGCGGCGTCAGCCTCGAACGCAATCAGGCCAAGATCACCATTGATGACGTGCCTGACCGCCCCGGCATCTCCTCAGCTATCTTTGGAGCTATCGCCAGCGCCAATGTCATCGTGGACATGATCGTCCAAAACGTCAGCTTTGATGGTGAAACCGACATCTCCTTTACCCTCAGCGCCGCCGATCTGCCAAAAGCCGAAGCTGCACTCAAAGCCATCCTGCCAGAACTGGGCGGAGAAGTCGCGCTTCGCGCCGAGAGCGGAATCGCCAAACTTAGCGTCGTCGGCATTGGTATGAGAAGCCACAGCGGAGTCGCCGCCAAGATGTTCAAAGCCTTAGCCGACGTCAGCGTCAACATCCTCATGATCTCCACCAGTGAGATCAAGACCGCCGTCATCGTCAAAGAAGCCGACATCGAAACCGCCGCCAAAGCTGTGCATACGGCCTTTGGGTTGGATGCGGCATAAAGTGCTACTAACTAGTTATTGAGAGGCCCGCAAAGAGATTGCCTAGGCATCTGTTTCGGCGGCCAAGGCCGTGATCACCGAGTGAGCCTATGAAGCCTGTTGGGAATCGAATGAAAATGAATATCCATGCATCATGGACTTAAATTTGGCGTTTATTCAGTGTCCAAAAAGCGCACTCTGGCGCCTTTCCTTCCTGCATGAACGCTCCGTTACTTTTAAGACTGCTTTTGATCACTGCCCTACTGACCACCGTCGGACAGGCTGCGCCGAGCCCTGAGGCGATCAAGTTTTTCGAAAGTAAAATCCGCCCGATCCTAGTGGAAAGCTGCCAAGAATGCCACGCGGAGAAAAAGCACAAAGGCGAGCTGCGTGTCGATAATCTACCCTACCTTCTGCAAGGCGGTCACACGGGGCCTGCCGTGGTGCCGCATAAACCAGAGGACTCTGTTTTGATCCATGCCGTCAGCTACTCAGACCCCGACATGGAAATGCCGCCAGACGGTAAACTGCCAGACGATCAGATAGCTGCCTTGAAACAATGGATTCTCATGGGCGCGCCTTGGCCTGAGACTGAGGTGGCCGCTGCCAAAATAGGTCGCCGACCTGGCGATATCACGGACGAAGACCGGAAATGGTGGTCCTTTCAACCGGTCAGCAATCCACCTGTTCCAAAAACCAGCGCTCACCACCCAGTGGATGCTTTTATCCAAACGGAACTAACCAAAAACAAGCTGCAAACCAGCCCCGAAGCTACTCCGCATGAACTGATCCGGCGC
>Ga0164294_10005964_pt1 | contig 10427 bp, 13 predicted proteins | sample GEODES005metaG_FD_111479 | JGI IMG/M metagenome (GOLD analysis project Ga0164294, IMG submission 111479) | Oligotrophic lake water microbial communities from Sparkling Lake, Wisconsin, USA - GEODES005 metaG | ecosystem: Environmental > Aquatic > Freshwater > Lake | place: USA: Sparkling Lake...
GAAGCCGACAACCCCATGATCTGGCGCGGCCCGATGGCCACCCAGGCGCTCGAGCAGTTGCTGCGGCAAACCAGCTGGGGCGATCTCGACTACCTGATCGTCGACATGCCACCGGGCACTGGCGACATCCAGCTCACGCTGTCGCAGCGCGTGCCGCTGACCGGCGCGGTGATCGTGACCACGCCGCAGGACATCGCGCTGCTCGACGCCAGACGGGGCATTCGCATGTTCGAAAAAGTCGGCGTGCCCATCCTGGGCATCGTCGAGAACATGGCGGTGCACGTGTGCGAGAAATGCGGCCATGCCGAACACATCTTTGGCGAAGACGGCGGCAAGCGGCTGGCCGAGCAGTACAAGGCCGATTACCTCGGCGCGCTGCCGCTCAACCTGAGCATCCGCTTGCAGGCCGACAGCGGCAACCCCACGGTGGTGAGCGATCCCGACGGCGAAATCGCCGGCATCTACAAGGCCGTGGCGCGCCAGGTGGCGGTGAAGATCGCGCAGCGCACCCGCGATTTCTCGTCGAAGTTTCCGACCATCACCATCTCCAACGACACCTGAGACCCCGCCCATGAGCATCAAGAGCGACAAGTGGATCCGCCGCATGGCCGAGACCACCGGCATGATCGAGCCGTTCGAGCCCGGCCAGGTGCGCCAGTCGGCCGACGGCCACAAGATCGTCAGCTACGGCACCTCGAGCTACGGCTACGACATCCGCTGCGCACGCGAATTCAAAGTTTTCACCAACATCTACAGCACCGTGGTCGACCCGAAGAACTTCGACGAGAAGAGCTTCGTCGACATCGAAGGCGATGTGTGCGTCATCCCGCCCAACAGCTTCGCGCTGGCGCGCACGGTCGAGTACTTCCGCATACCGCGCAACGTGCTGACCATTTGTCTGGGCAAGAGCACCTACGCGCGCTGCGGAATCATCGTCAACGTCACGCCGTTCGAGCCCGAATGGGAAGGCTACGTCACGCTCGAGTTCAGCAACACCACGCCGCTGCCGGCCAAGATCTACGCCGGCGAAGGCTGCGCGCAGGTGCTGTTCTTCGAGAGCGACGAGGTTTGCGAGACCAGCTACAAAGACCGCGGCGGCAAGTACCAGGGGCAAAAAGGCGTGACCCTGCCCAAGACCTGAGGCTTCCACCGCGAAGCGGCCGATCGGGTTGCCGGCGCCGTCTCGACAGCGCTGGCCGGTGCCCGCTCAGGGCACGTTGACGATGTCGCGGTGCATGGGCGCGAGTTGCGCGAGCAGGCGGTTTTGCACGCTGAACGCCACGCCTTGGGCGTTCATGGCCTGCTGCAGCACCTCGACCGTGGCGTTGAAGCTGGCGCGGTTGATGTCGACGCCGCTGTGCACTCGGCGCATGTTGTGCGTGTCCTGGCGACACGGCCCGCCCGACACTTCGCAAAACTGCGTCAGGAGCCGCTGCTGGAAGCGGTCTTCGTCCACATCGCGGAAAAACGCCGCCAGCTGTTCATCGGCCAACAGGCGACGACGGAATTCGGCGACGAGATTGACCAAACCATCTTGGCCGCCGAGCGCGCGGTACAGGGTGTCGTCGGCCGGCGCGCTGGGCACGTAGCGATCTGGCAGCGGCTCGGGCCGGCGGGGCTCATCGGCCAGCGCGCTGCCGGCCAGGATCAGGGCGGCGATCAGCAGCAGCGCTGGCAGCGTACGGGTCGATGAACGCAGTGGCTTCATGGCCGGCTCAGTAGGACAGCTGCGCCGACACATAAGCGCCGGTTTGCCGGCCGGGCGTGAGCGCCGGGGCGATGTGACCCAGATCGACATAGGCCACGGTCAGCGAAAACCACTTGACCGGTGCCCAGGCGGCGAAGATGTCTTTCCAGTCGTCGGCGCGCAGGCCGTTGCCAAAGGCCACGCCGTCAAGGTTGTCGCTTTGGCTGCGGTATTCGATGCCCACGGCCAGATCGCGGCGCAGCAGCTTGACCACCGACAGTTCGGCTTGCAACTGGCGGGCGTGGTGCGCGCTGCTGCCAAAACCCAGCAGCCCGTTCTGGTTGGCGCGAGTGGAGCGCAGCGTGCCGTTGAGCAGCACGCCGTGGGCGAGCAGCAGCTTGGTGGCGCTGACGTAGACGTCGGTGCCGGTGGTGCTCGCACCCAATGACTGCAGCACCGGTGCGAAGCTGCCCGCATCGAGGTGCTTGGGTTCGACGCCGATGGCCACTTGCGGCATCCACCGATCGCTGTCGAGGATGGCATCGCCGGCGACTCGCAGCTTGAGCCCGACGACGGTCTGCCTCAGGTGCAGGCCAGAAAAACCCAGTGCGGCCAGTGAATCGCCAGTGTCGAAATCCTGCCGCGCCACCGAGACTTCGAGCCGATCGCCCCAGCCGACGGCGATGCCGTAGCCATCGAGCGTGTAGTCCTGCAACCGGATGTGCGTGAAGTAGGTGCTCGCGCCAAGGCTGTCGTCGGTGGCGTGGCTGGCCGTCAGCGCCCATGGCGTCAGCCCGCCGCCCGCAGCACCGTCGATGCTGCTCACGCCCGAGGTCAGCAGCAGCTTGCCCTGACGGCCCGAGACCCTGTCGGGCAGCCGAGGCTGTCCCGCCGCGATGGTGGCGGGTGTGTTGTCTGTGAGGGGTGGGGTCTGGGCGCGGGCCACGCCGGCCACAGCCAGCAGGGACCACAGCGAGAGCATCCACTTGCGTATCAGCGTGCGTACCAGTGCGCGAGAGGCCCGCGCCGAGGTGTCGCCGGAATGTGGCATGAAAGAAAAACGCCCGCCGCGCCGTCGCGGACGGTGTGCGAGCGTGTCAGGCGCGCAGCGAGCCGCCTTGGCCGAGTCGCTCGGACGCGCCGTAGCTGCCGTACATGACAGGTGCTTCGCGCGGCAGCAGCACATCGATCGCCCGGTCGAGGGCGGCCGTGGCGCGTGCCAGGCTTTCGCGCTGGGCAGCCACCGAACCGCCGGCATCCGCCAGACGGCGACGCAGTGCGGGTGGCAGCGGGCCTTGGCGCGCAGCGCGTGAAAACTGATCGACCGCGCTTGACAGCGCGCGGTGCAGTTCGCTGGCGTGCAGGTCGATCGATGGCAGATCGCGCGCGCGCAGGGCTTCGCCCAGAAATGACAGTTGACCTTCCACCGCGCTCAGCGCCGACTCGAGCACCGGATCCGCAGCGTCGACGGGCAGGGCTGCCGCCGTTGGGCGTGATGTCAGTGTGAGATTCATGGTCTGGGCCGTGGTTGGACGATCGATGAGAAGCCAAGTGGCGACAAAGCTCAGGGCTTGGCCGTCCCACCGGACAGGAGTTCAGCCGCGTTCGAGATCAGCTTGTCAGCGATCGCTTCGGCGTTGACCTTGAATTCACCACGTTCGATCGACTGCGACACGCTTTCGACCTTGGCGGCGTTGAAGTCGGCGTCGCCTGGCGACAAAAGCGAAGTGGCCGTGCTTGACAGCGCGACCTGAGCACTGGCTTCAGCAGGTTGCTGCGTTGCGGCGGCTTGGCCAGCGGCAGCCGACGATGCGGCGTTGGACGACGGCGTTGAAGCTGGCGTCACGATGGGCTTGTCAGCCGGATTTCCGATTTTCATGAGGTTCTCCCAACAGGCAGCGAGGACAGCGGCCTTATCAACATGAGAGTTTTTTCGGCCGACGCGCGGCTGACTTTAGGCTTTTTCAAGCGCTAGTCCAGATCGCCATGCCGCTGGCTGCCGGGGCTCACAAGATGATCTCCAGTTCGCGGGCCGCCACCGGCATGCCGGTGATGATCTGTCCGCTGTCGGTGCGAACGCGTGCGGACTGCCCGTCCAGACCCGGGCTGAGTGCGGTGCCCGAACCCGAAACACTGAAGCCTTTGCCGCGCGCCATCAGCTTCACGGTGTCGCCTGGGGCAAACCACTGCCGTGCTCTGAGGTCAGCTTGTCGAATGCTTTGACCTGCCACCAGTGAGCGGGTGAGCACCCGTCCGATGGCCAGTGACTCATTGACGATGGCCGGGCTGTTGTCCTCGGCCAGGTCCACTTCGGCAAAGGTCAGATCGCCGCTTTGCACCGTACTGCCCAGCATCAGCGGCTGCGATGCCACCAGCGTCTGCCCATACACATGCACGGTGATGGGCAGATAGACGTTCCATGGGCGCTCGCCCTGAGTGCAGCGCAATCCGATGCGTGCCTTGCCCCACAGACGGGTGCCGGGCGGCAGATAGGGCTCGATGCGCTGGCAGGCCGCGAGCTTCAGGCGCGAGTCGAGTGCGCCGACCGTGACATCGAAGCGCAGCGGGCTGCCCGTGCCGTTGTTTGAAACGCGTGTTTGCTGAGAGGCCATCAGCGCCATCTCGCGCACTTGATTGATCAACGCGGCGTCGATGGATTCGTTGGCCACCTGTGCCCGGGCCGCAGTGGCCGTGAAGGCCGCCGCGATGACCAGCAAGGTGCCCAGGGCCCATGCCTGCAGCGAAGTGACGCGTCGAGCGGTGGAGGACGAAGTGGCGATGTTCATGGGAAGCAACTCTAGGTCGCCACCCGTGCGTTCAAAGCGCGGAAATGAGGGTCATAAGGCCCTTTCTTCTCGCTTATGTATTCAGAGGCGCAAAAACACAATGAACGCAAATCCGGCCCCTATGGGAGCGCCCCATGATCAACAACCTCACCAGCATCCTCGACTTCCAGGCACAGGCCCTGAGCCTGCGCTCGGAGCGCCAGCGGCTGCTCGCCAGCAACATCGCCAACGCCGACACGCCGGGATACAAGTCTCGTGACATGGATTTCGCCAAGGCCTTGCGTGACGCCACCGGACAGCAAGGCGGCGGCACCAGCCTGAGCATGGGCCGGCCTTCGGGAACTGCCGCAGGCCGACTCGACACCACGCAGTCGGGCCACATCCGCATCGGCGGCGCCACGTCGGACACCAACTTGCTCTATTCAACGGCCGGCCAGCCCAACCTCGACAACAACACCGTCGACATGGACCGCGAGCGGGCCAGCTTTGCCGACAACGCCATCAAGTACGAGGCCACGCTGGGCTTCATCAACGGTGGCGTCAAAACCATGCTGGACGCGATCAAGGGCACATCATGAGCATGCTGAATATCTTCAATGTGTCGGGCAGCGCCATCAGCGCGCAGAGCAAGCGACTCAACGTGGTGGCCTCCAACCTGGCCAACGCCGACACCGTGGCCGGCCCCGATGGCAGCGCCTACAAGGCCAAGCAGGTGAACTTCCAGACCCAGTTCATGGGCGCCGATGGCGGCCCCGGCTCAGCAGGCGTGAGCGTGAGCTCGATCAGCGAAAACCAGGCGGCCGGTCGCCGCGTGCTCGACCCCAAGAACCCCTCGGCCGATGCCGACGGTTACGTCACGTACAGCAACGTCAACGCGATCGAGGAGATGGTCAACATGATCTCCGCGTCGCGTTCGTACCAGAACAACGTCGAAGTCATGAACACGGCCAAGTCGCTGCTGCTCAAGACCTTGCAGATGGGCAACTGAGCCCGCCAACCCAGGAAACCGCCATGGATTTCTCGACCCTCAACGTCAATTCGCAAACCGCAGCCAAGACCACCACGGCAGCGGCTTCGGCTGTCGACAAGACCAAGGAGGCCGGATCCGAAGACCGCTTCTTGAAGCTGCTGGTCACCCAGATGCAAAACCAGGACCCGCTCAACCCGATGGACAACGCGCAGGTCACCTCGCAGATGGCGCAGATCAACACCGTCAGCGGCATCGAAAAACTCAACACCACCGTCGAATCGCTGTCGGGCCAGTTCGCGCAGATGCAGGCACTGCAGGGCGCCTCGATGGTTGGCCGCGACGTGGTGGTGCCGGGCAACCTGGTGGACATCACCAACGGCGTGGGCCAGGGCGGCTTCGATCTGAGCGGCCCGGCCGACAACGTCAAGGTCGAGGTGCTGGCACCTTCCGGACAGGTGGTCGACACCATGAACCTCGGCGCGCTGGGCAGCGGCATGCAAAGTTTCGACTGGCCCGCCAAGGGCGCCACCAACGACAGCGGCCTGCGCTTTCGCGTGACCGCCAGCAACGGCAGCGTCACCAGCACGCCGGCCACTTTGATGCGCGATCGCGTCAATGCCATCAACACCACCGGCAACAGCTTCAACCTCGAGTTGCAAAACGCCGGCACCGTGCCTTACAGCTCGGTGCGCGCGCTGAACTGATCCCCACCCCACACCCCCAACCGAACACTGCAAGGAAAAAATCATGGGCTTCCAGCAAGGTCTTTCCGGATTGAACGCTTCGAGCAAGAACCTCGAGGTCATCGGCAACAACATCGCCAACGCCAACACCTTTGGTGCCAAGGCTTCGCGTGCTGAATTTGCCGACCTGTACGCCGGTGCGCTCAACGGCGCGTCAGGCGGCTCGGCCGGTATTGGTGTGGCGATCTCGTCGATTGCCCAGCAGTTCAACCAGGGCAACGTCACCACCACCGAGAACCCGCTCGACATTGCCATCAACGGCCGTGGTTTCTTCCAGCTCGAGGCCAACACCGGCGAGACGGTGTACAGCCGCAACGGCCAGTTCAAGCTCGACCGCGACGGCTTTGTGGTCAACGGAGCCGGCCTGAAGTTGCTGGCACAGACCTGGGACGAGGCCGCCGGCGGTGGCGTGGGCGATGCGGTGCCGATCCAGCTGCAAAGCGGACTGGGCTCACCCGTGAAAACCGGTCAGGGCGGCACGACCGCGCTGCAAGGCGTGCAGATGTCGCTCAACCTCGATGCGCGCAAGGACGTGCCCTTGGTGGCCATGGATTTCACCAAGCCCGACAGCTACAACTTCTCGACCTCGCAGACCCTGTACGACGGGCAGGGCGCCGGGCTCACGATGAACTACTACTTCCGCAAGTCGGCCACCGACAGCTGGGATGTCTACGGTTCTATCGATGGCTCGGACTGGAAGGGCACGGCAGGCGCGGGCACGGCGCCCAACAAGCTGACCACGATGTCGTTCGATACCGGCGGCGCCATGACCGCGCCGCTGGCCTCCGTCACGAACAACATCATCGATCCGCGCGATGGCGTCAGCACGCTGTTCGCAGGGCTGCCGGTCAACTTCACCGGCACCAGCCAGTACGCGGCCGGGTTCAGCGTGTCGTCGCTCAAGCAAGACGGCTACACCGCGGGCGAGCTGACCGGCATCGGCTTTGACGACACCGGCGTGATCAAGGCCACCTACTCCAACGGCCGCTCGACCAACCTGTCGCAGCTGCAACTGGCCGACTTCGCCAACTTGCAGGGTTTGCAGCCGCTGGGCGGCAACCTGTGGCAAAAGACCTTTGCCTCGGGCGACCCGTCGCGCATGGGCACTCCGGGCAGCGGCGTGCTGGGTTCCACGACATCGGGTGCGCTGGAAGACTCCAACGTCGACCTCACCGGCGAGCTGGTCAACATGATCACCGCGCAGCGCCTGTACCAGGCCAACGCGCAGACCATCAAGACCGAAGACCAGATCCTGCAAACGCTGGTGAACCTGCGCTAAGCGCCGGGACCCCACTGAGCGCTGCCTGAGAGGAGCCATCCATGGACCGCATGATCTACCTGTCGATGTCGGGCGCCAACGCCACGATGCAGCGTCAGGAAACCCTGGCGCACAACCTGGCGAACGTGTCGACCCCGGGCTTTCGCGCCGAGTTGCAGGCGTTTCGTTCGGTGCCGGTGCAAGGCAGTGGCGCCAACACGCGCGCCTACGTGCTCGAATCGACGCCCGGGTACAACCCATCACCCGGCGTGGTGGCGTCCACCGGACGCAACCTCGACGTGGCGATGAAGGGCGACGCCTGGCTGGCCGTGCAGGGCAGCGATGGCACCGAGGCCTACACCCGTGGCGGCGCGCTTGACATCTCTGTCGATGGCACCTTGACCACACGAAGCGGCATCACGGTGCTGGGCGATGGCGGTCCGATCCAGGTGCCGCAAGACAGCGAAGTCACCATCGGCTCCGACGGCACCATCAGCGCGCGCACTGGCAACGGCAGGCCGACGACGGTCGGCCGTCTCAAGCTGGTCACGCCCGAAGCGCCGCTGGAACGTGGAACCGATGGATTGTTTCGCGCAGGCAGCGGTGATCTGTCAGCCGACACCAATGCCCGATTGCAAGACGGCGCACTCGAGGGCTCCAACGTGAGCCCGGTCGAGACCATGGTCGAGATGATCGCCGCGGCCCGGCAGTTCGAAGCCCAGATCAAGATGATGCAGACCGCCGAGGCCAACGAGAAATCTGCCTCGCAACTGCTGTCGCTGAACTGATCGCCAGTCGCGACCCGCACGCCAACCAACTGAACAAGGAACCTCGCCATGATGCGCTCCCTGTGGATTTCGAAGACCGGCATGGAAGCCCAGCAAACCCAGCTGGACGCCATTTCCAACAACCTGGCCAACGTCTCGACCAACGGCTACAAGAAGTCGCACGCGGTGTTCGAGGACCTGATGTATCAAAACATTCGTCAGGCCGGCGCCAACAGCACCGACCAGACCACCTTGCCCACCGGCTTGCAGCTCGGACTGGGCACGCGTGCGGTGGCCACCTCGCGCAATTTCAGCCAGGGCAACCTGCTGCAAACCGGCAACCCGCTCGATCTGGCACTGCGCGGCAACGGATTCTTCGAAATCCAGATGCCCGACGGCACCAGCGGCTACACGCGTGACGGCTCGTTCCAGGTGAGCTCGACCGGGCAGCTGGTCACCAACAACGGCTATGCGCTCAACCCGAGCATCACCATTCCGGCCACCGCCACCAGCGTGACTGTGGGCACCGACGGCACGGTGAGCGTCACGCTGCCGGGTCAGACCGCCTCGCAGACCGTGGGCACCGTGGGCGTGGCGAGCTTCGCCAACCCGGCCGGCCTGCAGCCGCTGGGACAAAACGCCTACGCCGAAACGACGTCTTCGGGCACACCGACCACCGGCACCGCCGGGCAAAACGGCCTGGCGACGATCTCGCAGGGCTTTGTCGAAACGTCCAACGTCAATGTGGTGGAAGAGCTGGTGTCGATGATCCAGACGCAGCGCGCCTACGAGCTGAACTCGAAAGCGATTTCCACCTCCGACCAGATGCTGGCCAAGCTGGGGCAACTGTGATGAGCGCCGTGCGTGGATTGCAAATCACCGGCCGCGCCCTGAGCGTGCTCGCTGCGGTGGCGCTGTGTGGTTGCGAGGCGCTCGCGCCGCGCCCCAAGGTCGAAGTCGTCACGCCGACCTTCGCCTTGCCCGCGCCGGTGGCGGTTTCGCCGCAGGCGATCAACAGCGGCTCGATCTTTCAGCAAGCGCAGTACCGGCCGCTGTTCGAGGACTACCGCGCCCGCCTGGTGGGCGACACCATCACGGTCAGCATCGTCGAAGCCGTGTCGGCCAGCCAGGAAAGCAAGAGCAAGATCGACAAGACCGGTTCGGTGTCGGGCAGCGTGACGGCATTGCCGTTCGTGTCGCCGACCCAGCTCAACCGCGCCAGCGTCGATGGCACCTCGGCCAACAATTTCGAAGGCAAGGGCAAGACCGAAAACACCAACACCTTCAACGGCACCATCACCGCCACCGTCACCGGCGTGCTGCCCAACGGGCACTTGCTGATCTCGGGCGAAAAGCAGATCGGCGTCAACGACAACGTCGACGTGCTGCGCTTTTCGGGCCAGGTCGACCCACGCACCATCCAGCAGGGCAACGTCGTCCAGTCGGGCCAGATCGCCAACGTGCGTCTGGAAAACCGCGGCCGTGGCGCGCAGGCCGATTCGCAGTTAATTGGCTGGTTAGCACGGTTCTTTTTGAGCGTTCTGCCGATTTAAGTTTCTTCAGAATCGATTGCAACAGGGAGTGCAATCGAGATGAACAGGATCGACAGGCTCACGCGAGGCGGATGGCTCTTCGGCTGGTGCCTCGCCATGGCTGCCATCGCATGGCCCGCCACCGCCCACGCCGTGCGCATCAAGGAAGTGGCGTCCATCCAGGGCGTGCGCACCAACCAGCTGGTCGGCTACGGTCTGGTGGTCGGCCTCGACGGCACGGGCGACTCGACCACGGCAGCTCCCTTCACCGCCCAGAGCCTGACCTCTTTGCTGCAGCAAATGGGCGTCACGCTGCCCGCTGGCACCCAGCTCCAGGTCAAGAACGTCGCCGCGGTGATGGTGACCGCGCAACTGCCTGCTTTCGCCCAACCGGGGCAGAACATCGATGTCAACGTCTCGTCGCTGGCCAATTCCAAGAGCCTGCGTGGCGGCACGCTGATCGCGACACCGCTCAAGGGCGCTGACGGCCAGATCTATGCGATGGCGCAGGGCAACCTGATCATCGCCGGCGCGGGTGCTTCGGCCGGTGGCTCCAAGGTACAGATCAACCAGCTGAGCTCGGGGCGCATCCCTGAGGGCGCGACGGTGGAGCGCGCCGTGGCCACGCCGCTCAATCAGGGCAGCATCTTGCAGCTCGATCTCAATGCCAGCGACTACAGCACC
>Ga0164294_10005966_pt1 | contig 10424 bp, 3 predicted proteins | sample GEODES005metaG_FD_111479 | JGI IMG/M metagenome (GOLD analysis project Ga0164294, IMG submission 111479) | Oligotrophic lake water microbial communities from Sparkling Lake, Wisconsin, USA - GEODES005 metaG | ecosystem: Environmental > Aquatic > Freshwater > Lake | place: USA: Sparkling Lake...
GGCTCGGGCTGTGGTGCGTTTGAGGGTTTACCGGCCTTGCTTCTCGACTGCTTGCCCATGCGTTCGCGGCCTTGTATGCCGTCACTGCCCCACACACGCCTCGACGCGGCGGAAACAAAAATGTGTCGCCCCGACCTGCTTCGGACAGTATTCGGACCTGCCGTGTGACACCTCTCCTCTCATTCACAAGTGAAGAGACAAGCGAAGCGGCATTGCCCGAGCGTCAAACAGCGTGCTGTGGGGAAAGAGAGGTGTTTACTCGACAGAGTACTCGACAGCCTCCCGGCACTCAAACTCCGCTCGCGAGGACGTTCCTCTTGATAAAATGCCTCCTCTTGGGCTTGTAAAGGTAGTCCATACTACCGAGGACCGAATGCGCGCAAAGGCCGCGCATACAACCTTCCAGTTCTCCCTCGATGTGTCCACTCCAGAAGGCCTTGCAACCGTGCCTGAGCAGATTCGCTTGGCGCTCAAGGCCAATAAGGGGCGGGTAATCGACTTCTTCCAAAGCATGGACGACGATGGGTCTGGAACCATTTCAAGAAAAGAGTTCATCCTCGAGCTGTCGGAACTCGGGCTGTCGGACTATCAGGAACAAGTCGCCCAAGTGTTCGATTACCTGGATGGCAACGGTTCGGGCTCCCTTGACTATACAGAGCTCTCGGCCATGTTGAGGGGCAGTAAGCCCCTTCCGGTGTGTGGACGCAAGACTCAAAAGGAGGCGGAATGGTGGCTGCGCAAAGTACCAGAGCATGTTAGGCAAGTGAGCTCGCCATACTTGCCGGTCGTGATCCCGTCCAATATCTCGTCCAATAGGAGGCTTCAAGGTGGGTCCATCCACGCGTGGCAGTTCACTCCTGAGGTCTTCGTCGGCACGAATCGGTGCTCGAGCAAGCTGGCGATCATCATGCACGCCGCACACGCGTCCACAATGCTCAGTCAGCCGACGCCAGGCGGCAGAGTCCTTTTCCCATCGAGTGTGCTACGCTCAGACTTTGTGCAGCGGCATCTCGTGAGCGAGGGCTATGGCGTCTTGGCCTTCGAGGCGCATGCCTTCGGCGCCGCTTGGGACGAAGCCGGAGAGGGTGCCACAGCGGCTCTGCTTGCAGTCTTCGAGTACGTCTCCAGGCATGTCCAGCTGCGCTATTGCCGCGTGGCCGTGTTTGCATCCGGCGTTGGCGCAACGGCCGCTCTGGTCGCCTCTAGCAGGGTTCCCGTCCTATTTGAGCAGAGGCTGAAACTCGTCTGCGCTTACGAGCCTGCTCTCGAGCGTACTAGCCGCGGAATGTGGGGCGAAGGCTCAAGAGCGCTCGATGATGGATCTCTGCCCGTCATGGAGGATAAGACCGCCGAGCAACTCGAAGCTGAGCTGTTGAGTCAGTGTGTCCCTCGGCTCCATATGACCGTCTTGCTCGTGTCACCCATGGCAGAGGCGCTTAAGCTGCCAAAGTGGCACGCCCTGCACAAGCTGCTCCTCACAAACAACCAGGCGTGCGAGGTGCTCCTGCACCCGAGGTCGGCATCAGACGACATCGAGTACTTCAGCGAGCAGCCAACCATGCTCGTCAAACACCTTCAGGCACACATGGGCGGCAATGGGGACCTCTACGAGCAGGTCGTGCTCCACTCACCAAGGTCCCCGAGGCCTTCTCCGCGGCAGACGCGTCCCAAGTCACCTCGGAACACGCAGCTGCCCACCCTCTCGCCGCGGGCGCCTTCGCGCCGGCCCGCGAACTCGCCTCGTAAGCCTAAACCTCGCAACACGCCGCTGCCCACCCTCTCGCCCCGTGTGCGAATCGGGTGAACCGTGAAGCTAAGGTTGGTATCTGGTAGGTATCTGGCTGGAGAATCTTGCTGGCGACATTGGAGGTGATGACGCAGGCTGGCAGGCGAGAAACGTGGAATGCGACCACGGAGGAAGTTGACGACGAAGAGACTTCGTACCGTACCGTACTAGGTCCGGGGGCCGGCAGCAGCGCATGGGCCAGCGCATGATCGGGCAAAAACCGGGTCCGCGGCCGCGCGGGTCCGTGCTCGACCCCGTGCCGCCGTACGACATCGTGGTATAGCGTGAATAGGCAAAAGCGTCGCAGGACGCAGGCGCGGCAGGGACCAGGGTATCGTCCCGTCCTATGGAAAGGTCCTATCGCTCCTCCTCCTAACACCCAATACGCAAGAGTTTTATCGGAACGCTCACGCTACATGGCGAGCGAACCGAGCGTCCGCGGCAATATACGATAACCCGATCCGATAAACCATCGGACGAATGCCCGGATCGATAACAGCTTCACGTTATCTGACACCACTGTACCCACGTTATCTGACACCACTGTCCGTGACAGCTTGGGAGCAAAGTATTCCTGTGGAGTTGATACCTGTGCACATGTTGAGCAACCCTCGTCCGAGCGTGCACACGGGGCTCACCTCGCACTCACGCTACCCGCACGCGCGCGCCGCGCACGCGCACGCCTCTCGGCGAGTTCGAGCGCGCCGCGCCGCTCAAGCTCCTTCCATTCTTTCGACATGGCAGCTTCGGAGCTCCTGAGGGTCCTGACTGCGTGAATCGCTTCCACATGTTTCAGCTCAGCCTGGAGCTCTACGTGTTTCAGCCCGCGTGCCACCGCATGTGTATTAACGTGAATTTCCTCGACACGCGCCCGCGGGGTGACGGCAGCACGCTTGGCCTCTTCGAGCTCGGCGAGCGTGGCGCTTGACTTATCACGCTCCGCGCTGATGCGCCCCACAAAGGCCTCATGGTCTATCCTGCTCATGTAGGCGTAGAGCTCCGCGTTCTCTGAGCGCAGGAAGTTGACGGAGCGCCTCGTCTTGGGCCGCCGAAACACCAGCGGCAATGCTTCGCGTCGATCCACGATGCGCGAGCGCAGCTCGTCGTTGGTTGCCTGAGTCCTCGCGCGTATGTCCAATTCGTTCTCCTCGCGGTCGTGCGAGACCGGTCCCTTGGGTTTCGAGTCCATGTACTCGTCATGTTGCCACTCGCCGTCGTAGGAAGCCCCATCGGCGAAGTAGTATGTGCCCGAGCCGTGCCGCATGTCGCTGTGCCACGTGCCTTCAAAAACGTCGCCACTGGCGAGTGTGAGCTTTCCGAGGCCTTCTCTCTTGCCGCGCCGCCACGTGCCTGCGTAGCTTGATCCATCGGGGTACCAGCGCGTGCCCGTGCCCTCGATGATGCCATCAACAAATTCGCCCGCGTACTGGTTGTTCTCCCCAAAACGGAAGAGGCCATTGCCGTGCATGCGCCCGTACTTCCACGCGCCCGTGTACACTCGCCCGTCGTGCGGCGGGAAGGTGTACGTGCCCTTGTCGTGCTGCTTGCCGTCGCGCCACGGACCCTCGTAGACGGCGCCATCGGGCAGCTCGACCCGCCCGATGCCTGACCCTTTCAGGAAGCAGGGCAACTCACGTTCCACAGCGTCGCCGACAGCTGCGTCCCACGCTGCGCCATCAATAGTTGTGCCGAGAGCAAGGGCGACATCGATCGGCCAAGGCTCACGGTGGTGTGGACGCATGGCGATGTCGGCCGCGGCAGCCTCCCACGCTGCATCCGCGTCTGCGTCCGCTTTCTCCGCTTCCGACCTTTCGAGGACGACGGCAACCTCGTCGAGGACGTCGGAGACGCCGTGACGAAGTCGAAAATGGTCTTTCATTTTATGGAGTCGGCGGGCGTCCGGGGAGGCATGGACCGCCGCGGCCACCTTGTGCGAGTGCGCAATCTGCACCTCGTCGAGGGCCCGGGCGAGCTCGGTGCGGTACGAGAAGGGTGGCGGCGCAGGCCGTTCGAGCGGATGTGGTCGCTCGATCGCGATGCCCAGTTTCTCGAGCTCGTCGAGCTCCACGAGGAGCGCTGCGTCAAACCCCAGCTGTGTGCAGCCGCCAATCCGCAGTTGCTGCAAGTTGGGCAGCCGTTCGAGGCCCGGGGGGAGCCGGCGGAGCGAGCGGCAGCCGTAGGCCGACAGGTGGCTAAGCGAGCGCACGGAGCCGAGGCGCGCAGGCAGCGAGACGAGCGACGAGCACAGGTCGACGGTGAGCCTCTGCAAGAGCGGCAGCGTCCCGAGGCTTTGCGGCAGGTGGCGCAGGAGGTCGCAGCCGGTGAGCTTCAGCTCGCGCAGCGCGTGCAGCTCGCCGAGCGTCTCGGGGAGCCGCTGCAGCGCAAGGCACCAGTCGAGATGGAGCGTACGCAGCTCTCGCAGGCGGCCGAAATTGTCGGGCAATGTGTGCACGCCGCAGCCTGACAAGTCGAGGTTTTGAAGGCGAACAGACGCCGCTTGTTCCTCGCGGCGCATCGGCATTCCAGGCACCCACGGCTTGCGGGGCGCCGTAGGAAGCTTGCCCACTGCCGACGGGAGCTCACGCACGCCCCAACGGCCGCGTAGGCTGAGCGTATGCAGCCGATGGCAATATGGGAGGAGCATGCTCAGGGTGGCGAGTTGCGTCGCTACCCAGTCACCGTCGTCTCTCGGCGAGTCTCCTGTGGGCTGCGACATCTCGCGATCTCGCAGTGGCACCTCGAGCGGCGCGTCGGGCGTATCGAAGGCAGGGTCGGCGAGTATGAGCGATTCAGTGGCGTGTAGGACATCAGTGGCCACACGACGGTAAAGGCGTTCGAGGAGATCACGTTCGTGTTCATCGCGGAAGCACAGCCGCGGATGCTGCTGCCGCCTCAGCACTGAATTGCCATCCAGGAAGGCGGTCGGTTCGGCTGCCAGGCATGGCGCGTGGGCGGGCATGCTTTTGGGCGTCAAGTGCACAATCTGCGCCCATGGGCTCGGGGCGCCAACAGCGGGCTCGCCATAGGCGGGCTCGGTCGTGGCGTCCTTGCCGTCGGCCTCGGTCTTTCCGGTACCAGCTGAGCTGGGCAGCCCAATGTCCCTTTTCGGCGTGATCCCCCCGAGCTCTCCTTGGAGCCCCGAGCTCTCGCCAGCTCGCCGAGATCTCGGCTGAACATCGTTGGGGCCTGCAGGCAGCGCGCGCAAGATATTTTGAAGCTCGCGAAATGTCAACGCCCCGCCGTCACCTCGATCCCATTCGATGAAAAGCGCGTCGACGTCCTCTTGTGGCACATTCAGGCCGAGAGCCGACATTGCCCTTCGGAAATCTTTCAAGGCGATCTCATCGTCGCCGTCCATACCCCATCCTCGGAAAAGGTCGAGCGCGCGTGCTGAGTTCTTCCGGAGCGTCGCCGCGATCTGCTGGAAGACTGGCACTGGCGGTGCATCAGGACCCCTTTCGTCGAGAACGAGTGGCGGCGGCTGCGGCTGCGGCAGGTGCTCGGTTTTGGTGAGCCGTGCCAGCTGCAGCTCAAAGACACACCGGCCGTCCTCGAGGTAGGGACGCAGCCGCGTCGCGCCCTCGAGGTAGGCGCCGCGGCGCGTCCTCGGGCTAGGGACGCATCCAAGGCCGTCGTGGGCGAGCACGTAGACGGTCGTGAGTGCGTGCGCGAAGAGCAATGCGCTCGCTACTTCTGCCGCCTCTGTCGCGTCGCCTCCGGGGCCCGTGGCGAGGCAGCACGAGGGTACGAAGATGGCCATATCTGTGAAACCCTTCCGCGCATCGTTGCGGCCGCGCGGATGCTCGTATAAGGGAAGGCGCTCACGCAGGGCTGCAGCGAGGCGGCGAAAGAGCTCGCCCGAGGGATCGAGCTCGCCGTCCGAATCGTCGCGCGCACGTGCGTGCGACACGGCGATAACGGGGAGCAGCTTCCGCCCGCCGCCAAATGGAGCGGCCTCTCTCTTCTCATAGAGCGTCCGGACGTCCTCGAGTCCGATGAATGCATTGGGCGGCAGGGCATCTCGCTTCGCGAGCTTGCTGCCAGGTTTGCACAGCCACCTCGCGCTCAGAAAGGCCACGTGGCCGCACTCAACCGCCGCCCACACGCTCTCCTCCGAAAAGCAGTCCACGGATCTCCTCCGCCCTCCTCCGGTCTCGTCCGCAAAAGATGAAACGACGCGCGCCGTCAGCAACTGGACTGAAGTCGCGTCACGGAGCGCCTGCAGGCGCTGCGTAAGCAGGCCGTGCGCTGAGACATTCTCTGCTTCCTGGGCTTTGCGTAATAGATGCTGAGCCATTGCTGCCTTGCCGGAGTTTAGCACTTTGCCAACGTAGCGTGCCGACGAAGTGGGCAGGCGCTTGTTATGGATCTTGCCGGCATCAAATTTGGGCGAAAACGCCTCGACATGCTCGTACTCCGCAAGCATCAACTCCATCCGTTCCCACGGTGGCAGCTTCGACTTTTGTCGCGCCGCCTGTTCCAAGCGTGCTTGGAGAGTTGGTGCCGGCGCTGAAGTTTTGGTCAGGTCCTGAGACTCAACGGCTGCCAATGGTTCCGTGGACGCGACTGGAGCTGCTGAGGCCGCTTCGAATGCGACAGGGCTGTTCATGTGCGCTGCGCTGCGCTTCGTTCGTTCTTCGTATCCCCAACTTGGCAAGTTCAAAAATGAGCTGGCGACATGCGTGCATAGAAACAACTTACTACACCGCCATGGACAATTTGCGGCCTAGCGTCGTCGTGGCAAAACTCGCGTGCACGAGTGCACGACGCGGCGACGTCATCGGCCCGATGCCCTCATCTCGCGTGCATCGATGCCGCTTCCTCGACCATGTGCCGCACGCCATCGAGTCGCTCGACGTCGACCCGTCGTGCCAGCGCCTCGCTGTGCTGCGCGCGAACGCAGACATCGAGGTGTGGAGCCTCAAGCGAGGTGAGCCGCACTTTTGCGAGTTCCGCATCGCGGGACCTGTGGATGTGCCAGTCCGACGCGTCGCATGGGGGGCGCGCTCACCGCGCCATCCGGCCGGTCGCCTCTTCACGTGTGGGCTGCACGGTCTGCTCACCGAGTGGGACCTGCGCACGCTCTCTGCAGTCTCCTCGTGGGACTCGGGTGGAGGCGCAGCATGGACCATGCATGTTCACGTTGCATCGCGCACGATGGCGGTAGGCTGCGAGGACGGCGGCTGCTCGGTCTTCGACATGGCCGACGACGATTCCGAACCCACTCTGCGCCATCGAACGCCGCCGCAGGGCGGCCGGCTGCTGGGCGTCGCCTTCTCACCGCAAGGTTCACACTTGGCGTGCTCTGCGGCGGACGGCTCGGTGCGCGTGTGGCACGTGGCGTCGTGGCAGGCGCTCTCGCGCTACGTGCTCGAGTCCGAAGGCCGGCGCAAACCGCCGCTCGTCTGGTCTGTCGCGCTGCTCTCTGACCTGACGGTCGTCACTGGCGACTCCACTGGCCACGTGTGCTTCTACGACGGGCAGCACGGTACTTTGCTTCGGCGCTTCGGCTCGCACCAAGCGGATATCCTCGCGCTGGCCGTTTCGCGGGACGAGACGCGGGTCTTCGCGGCCGGCGTCGACCAAAAGGTCGTCTGCTTCTCGCCCATGCCGCCAGCCGCGGCGCACGGCGGCTCGAGCGCCGGCGCGGGCGTAACGAGGCTAGCGGCGCCACCGACGGCCTCGTCGACCCGCGGCTGGCTGATCGCCTGTTCCCGCCGTCCTCACACGCACGACGTGCGCGCGCTCGTCACGTACGAGCCTCGCGACGCCGCCGGAGGCAAAAGAGAGGCTGCACGCCGTTCAAAGGCGGCCCGGCTGGCCGCTGCCGCCGCAGCCGGCAGCGCGAGTGGCGGCAGTGGCAACAACGTCTCTGCGGTCACTTCGAGCGCCCTCCCCACGGCTCTACCGATGCTCGTTTCGGGTGGCATTGACTGCCAGCTCAGCCTCACGTCACTCGATGAATTCGAGCGCGCGCCGCCGCTCAAGTTGCTCCCCTTCCCGCGACAAGGTAGCCTCGCGATCGCAAAGCGCGCGCGGCTGCTGCTGCTGCACAACGGCTCGGAAGTGAATGTGTGGCAGCTGCCGCCTGAGGGCGCCGTGCCGCCAAGCGCGCTCGAGGGGGGCAGCGCCGAGGGGGGCAGCGGCCCTGGAAGCTCCGATTTGGGCGCGACGCCGCGCAAGCTCCTGCTCCTCAAGCCGAAACTTCTGGGACGTAACGTGCATTGCGCGGCGCTCTCGGATTGTGGGGGCTGGCTCGTCGTGTGTCACTCGGAGGTGGCACTCTACCGCGTGAGGCTGCCCGAGGAGGCGGCTCGCGAGGGCGCGCTCGGAACGGCGCTCGGCCTGTGCAGACAGTCCACAGGCGCCGTCTCGGGCGCGTCGCCGAGCGTGGAGCGCGTCGTGCTGCCCGCCGAGGTGCGCGAGGCGACCTGCTGCGCCTTCTCGGCGGACGATCGCCTGCTGCTCCTCGGCGGTGTGTGTGGGGTTCTGCAGGCCGTTACCCTCGACGCCGAGCCCACCGTACGCAGCTTTCGCGCTCCGCCGCTCCATGGAGACGGCGGCGGCGGCGGCGGTGGTGGCGGCTTGGCTCCACGTCCCGCGATCGTGCAGCTCACCACGAGCAGCGATGGCCAATGGGTCGCGACCCTCGACACCCTCCGACGCGTGCACGTGCACTCGATCGATGGGCTGTGCTACACGGCGACGGCGCCGCCGCTGCCCTCGCCGCCAACGGCGCTCGCTTTCATGCCCAACACGGCGGTGCTCACGATTGCATGCGCCAACAAGCAAGTCTCGCAATTCGACGTTGACCGTCTGATGCCCACGCCCTGGGGCCTGCAGCACGCGCGTCCGATTGGCGCCGTGTCGGGCTCGAGCGAGGTGCCGCACGCGATCGTCTTCAACCCGTCGCACCCGAGCGCGCCCATCCTGTGCGCGCCCAGCTGGCTCTGCCGTGTCGACACTGGCGCTCACGATGGCGCTCAGACGCCGCCCGCCGCCGCTGCTGAGAGCCACTCCACGGCGGCGACAGCGAGCGGCGGCGCCGCCATGAAGGCCGTAAAGGCCAGGAAGCGCCACCGCCAGGAGGGCGCCGATCCCTCCACTGGCGCCGGCGCAGGCGAGCCTGAGAGCCACGTCATCCGCAGCTACGGTGGCATGCTCCTCTTCGACTTCATCGCGCCCGACACGGCGCTGGTCATCGAGCAGCCCTGGCTTCGCGTCATGGACCTCTTCCCGCCCGCGCTCTACAAGCATCGCTTCGGGACGTGATCAGCTCCACTGCAAGCGGAGCGGCTTGCTTTGGATCATCGCGCGCTCCTGTGAGACCTCCCCAGCCGCGTGTGCGTGCGAGGCTCGGTCGCTCCAAGGTCCAAAGCGGTAGGAGCGACGCGTATCGCTGCGAAGCGGTTCTTGGTTCCGGTTGCGGTTCTTCGTATTCGTGTACGGTAGCGCAGCGCACAGGTCGATGCATCGGGAGTTTTACAGTAACGGCTACGCGGAGTTCAGAGAAACGAGCAGAGCAGGCGCTCATGCCACTTCATTTGTGCAAGGCAGAGGCGGTTATTCCCCTCGCGTGCTTTTCCCCACAGTAGACCTGTGGCAGAAATCCAGAAAATTCAAATCGAAATGGCGGATCTCCTAAGCACGCCGCCCTCGCGCAAGGCGCACCGCCAAGAAAAGCCATTCATCGGCATTTCACCGAATCTGGCGATACCGATATCTACGACGCCACGCTTTATGCAGCCGACGGCCGCCTCTCGCGCTCTCGTCGGCAAGGACCCGATCACCAGCGGAGGTAAGCCCGCCTGCTCTCCTCGTCCGGCGGCTCCGTTCGGCGCGGATGCCAAAGTGACCGTCCGCGCGAAGACACCTCCTTCGCGTAAGTTTGCAAAATCTCATGAGATCGGCCTCTCTCCTGCTTACGCACCCGAGCGCGACGGCATTGCCTCGGCCGCTGCACGCGAGGCTCTCTCACCCTCCTCGCAATGTATCGAAGAAGAGAGACGGCGTGCCTTTTCGACGGCTGTGCCGTCGCTGGATGCCCTCCTATCGTCGCTCGAGGAGACTAGCCCGTCTCCATTCTCCTCGCCTGCGCCCGACGAATTCCACAGGTCCCCTGACGCCGCGGCTGAGGCTTTCTTGCCCCCTTCGCCATCGCGCCGGGTGCCTCTGCAGAGCCGCGGCTCGGCGTCGTTGGGCTCACGGCGCCCGTCGGACGCCAAGGGCACCGAGAATGTCTACTTCTCGCTGACTCCACCAGGCAAGGGAATGGCGAAGTCGGCGCTGGCGAGCGCCGATGTCCTCGAGGAGGCGCTTTCCGCCGGCCTGAAGCGGCTCGAGAGTCCACGGGTGAGTGACGCGATGCCGACGGCTGCGCCGGTCGTGCCCAACATCTTCAGCCCCGAGTCAGACACGTCGGTCGCCGAGGAGGAGGACACGGAACTCGAGCTCGAAGTCGACGCTGCTGCAGAGGCGCCAGAATCGGAAGTTGCCGAGGCCGCCGCTGAGGCGGAGGCGTTCGAGCTAGGCCTGGAGGAGGACACGGAACTCGAGGCCGCCGCGGAGCCCGAGGCAGCCGAAGGCGCGTGGGTGCCGTCCTCGCTGCAGCTCGATGGTGACGGACTCGATGACGACA
>Ga0164294_10005967_pt1 | contig 10421 bp, 12 predicted proteins | sample GEODES005metaG_FD_111479 | JGI IMG/M metagenome (GOLD analysis project Ga0164294, IMG submission 111479) | Oligotrophic lake water microbial communities from Sparkling Lake, Wisconsin, USA - GEODES005 metaG | ecosystem: Environmental > Aquatic > Freshwater > Lake | place: USA: Sparkling Lake...
CGTCTCGCGGTCGACCCTCGGCGCGTGGAAGGCCGAAGACTGTCTCCTGCAGCAGGTTCGCTTCCTCGAGTTTCCGGTGCCGCAGAATGGCCGCGCACGCTTCGCCTACCCACTGCAATGGAATGCTGAGGGGCAGCGACTCTCAACGTTGCGCGAGCCCGCTTATGGGTACGCGACCCTGGCGCGCAACAGGCCGGTCATCGACCAGTGCCGCGAGACGTACGGCTATCAGGGACCGTACACCCTGACGCTCTATGTCGGACAGATGGGGCAGGTCCTCAACGCGGGCTTCAGCTCGCCCGACGCGCCTGGAGACGAGTTCGGGGCGTGCGTCGTCGACGTCGTTCAGGGCCTCCGGTTCCCCTCGTCGGGACCCGTGACCGCTCGGTACGTCGCCCTCATGGAGAACCTGAAGGACGACCTCACGCCGATGAACCGCGACTTCGACTGAGCCGCGGGACCCGCCTCAGGCGAGGCTCTTTTTCACGATGTCTCGCACATATCGAGCGACCACGCCGACGGACACGCAGTTCAACAGGAACAGGCGCAACTTGGCGCGATCGACCGTGCGGAACTGGTTGTAGAAGGTCAAGTCACCGAGATAGACGCGCTGCTGGCCGTCGACCTCGACCATGCCCATGAGGCCGTCGCTCACGTCGCCCGGCGGTAGCCCCTCGGCGAAGCCCGGGAGACAGTACTCACCCGGGAGCTGACCCCCCGTCCCGTCGGGGAGGTCGCCCTTGTGAAAGAACTTGAGCACCGCGGGCTCGCGCCCCTCCTTGACGATCTCCGTCTCGATGCGCGCGCTCTGGCTGAACTGAACATAGAGGTCGGGCGTGATGAGCTGCGAGGCGCTCGGCTGCTCACGCGCAATGTTCACGGCGAGCTCGGGCAGGCCCGAAGGCTGCTTGTGCATGCTCACGAGGCCCCAAAATCGCCCTGGGTAGATGTTGAAGGGGTCGATGAGTCCGCGGTAAGGCGCGAACGAAAACGAGAGCCACGCGGCGGGCGCTTCGCGGCGTCCCGCGGGCGCGATGGCGCGGTACAGAGTCTGAGCGGACTGGACATCTTGCACGAGCGGGTGGCCGGGGTCCGAGCCCAGCATCGCTTCCGGGTCGTTCTCAAGGGGCTCGCGGACGAGCTCGCTCACATCACGAAGGCGCATGTTGATTCCGTTTCGACGCGGACGAAATATAGAATGGCGACAGTTACTCACCCCGCCGCAAGACGTCAACAACGAGACCCCCTGTGGTAACTTCCCCCACCATGAATCGCGCGCTCATTTTTGCAATCTCCGCGTCGCTGCTGCTCGGATGCGGTGCGCGGCCGACTGTTCAACCCGCCGTGAGCGTCCCGGCGCCGCAACGTCTCGATGGAACAGTGCCCGAGTCAGCGGAGGTCCGCGCCGTTGTCGAGCGCTACAAGGCGCAGCTCGGCGAGCGCCTCTCCGTTCGTCTCGCCGTCGCTGCGGGTGAGTTCTCCACCGAGGGTGGACCGAGCAACACCCTCGGCGTCCTCGTCGCGGACGAGACGTTCGCGTGGTTCGCTGGCAACACCGGGCCCGAGCAGCCAGCGGTGCAGTGCTTCATCACGAACAACGGCGGTCTCCGTGCACCTCTCTATACGGGCGAGGTGCGGCTTTCCCACGTCTACGAGGTCATGCCCTTCGACAATGAGCTTGTCGTGCTCTCCCTGAGCGGCGCTCAGCTCCAGCGGGTCGCACTCGAGATCGCGCGCAAGGGCGGCGAGCCCGTATCGGGTTTGCGGTTTGAGCTTCGAGGCTCGGGCGATGCCGCCGAGGCGGGCAACGTCGTCGTCGCAGGGCAACCGTTGGACGCGGCAGCGACCTACCAGGTCGGCACGACCGACTACCTCGCTGAATCGGGGTGGCTCAGCGGCCTCGTCAAGGGTGCGCCGATGCGCCGCACAGGCGCGTTGATGCGCGACGTCATCGCGGAACGCTTGAAGGCGCTCGACGCCCAGGGCATGCAACTTCAACCGAAGGTCGACGACCGTATCCAGAGGAAGCAGCCATGAACCGACGCCACTTCGTCCTCGGCGCTGCCGCGTTGGCCGCGTCGGGTATCGCGCGGACTGCACGCGCCGCCGCGCCTGTCGCCGGTCGCGTCACGCTCCTTCACACCAACGACACGCACTCGCGTCTTGAGCCGTTCGAGCGCGGCAAGCTCCAAGGCCAAGGGGGAATCGCGCGGCGCGCAGCGCTCATCGCGCGGATCCGCGCGGCTCAGCCCCATACGCTCGTGCTGGACGCCGGAGACATCTTCCAAGGAACGCCTTACTACAACGCATTTGGCGGCTGCGCAGAGTTCGAGACGATGAGCGCCGCCGGGTACGACGCCGTCACGCTCGGCAATCACGACTTCGACAAGGGCGTCGAAGCGCTCGTTCGCGCCATGCAGTTCGCCCGCTTCAGCTTCTTGAGCGCCAACTACGACGTGGACGACGCTGGGCTGCGCGCGCGCGTCACGCCATACGAGGTGCGCGAAGTGGGGGGGCGGCGCATCGGGCTGTTCGGGCTCGGCGTATCATTCGCGAACCTCGTGGCCGCCTCCCTGCACAAGGGCGTCCGCTACCGTGAGCCCATCCCCGTAGCACGTGCCATGGTCGAGACCCTCCGGCGCGACCACGGTGTTGATGCCGTCGTCGCGATCTCGCATCTTGGCTACTTCGGACACGACGCCGAGCCGGGCGACGTCGAGCTCGCCGAGGCTGTGCCTGGCATCGACGTCATCATTGGCGGGCATACGCACACCTTCCTCGAAGCGCCCCATTGGGTCCGGCCCGCAACCCCGACCGCGTGTGCGATCATGCAAGTCGGCTCGTCGGGCACCCACCTCGGTCAAGTGGACCTGACCTTCGGCGTGGGTGGGACGCGCGTGGCTGCGCGCGCCCACCCGATTCTCGCCTAGCGCATCGCTGCGCCTCTCCCTCTGCGCCCCCAGCAGGACTCGAACCTGCGGCCCCAGGTTTAGGAAACCTGTGCTCTATCCACCTGAGCTATGGAGGCCTAAATCACCTCAGTAGCGCAGCAGCGCGTGGACCGCGCGCGGCGCTAGACGAGCGACGCCCCCAAGCGCCGCAAGCTCTATGACTACGAGCACGGCCGCAACGCTGGCTCCAGATTCTTCGACCAAACGACACGCGGCCTCAGCCGTGCCCCCGGTCGCCAGAAGATCGTCGACGACCACGACGCGGTCCCCTGCCGAGAGCGCGTCCGCATGCATCTCGACCGCGTCCGTGCCGTACTCAAGCGCGTATTCTACGCGCCGCTTCGCGCAGGGCAGTTTGCCCGGCTTGCGAACAGGCACGAAAGGTAGCCCGAGCGCGTGCGCAACGGGCACGCCAAAGATGAAGCCGCGGGACTCGATCCCGACGAGGTGGGTCGCGCCGACGGCCTTGACGTGCGCGGAGAGCGCCGCTGTGACCTGCGCGAACGCTTGCGGGTTCGAGAGCACGGGGGTCACGTCTCGAAAGAGGATGCCCGGCTTCGGGAAGTCCGGCACTGACCGAATAAGGGACGAAAACTCTGACATTGCCTACCTGTTGGGCAGCAGTTCAATGGGGTCCACGGGCTCACCGTCGCGACGCATCTCAAAGTGAAGGTGCGGACCCGTGCTTCGCCCGGTCGAGCCGACCTCGGCGATGGGCGCACCTTGCATGACCTCCCCCCCCTCGTCAATCAGGATTGCCGATAGGTGAGCGTACACCGTGGCCCAGTTTTCACCGTGCTTCAGAATCACAAGCTGGCCGTATCCACCGTCAGAATCCGCCGCGTAAACGACCTCACCCGCAGCCGCGGCGAAAACCGGGGTCCCTTCGTCTGCAGCGATATCGAGGCCCGCGTGGAGTCGCCCCCATCTTTGACCAAAGCCGCTTGAGACCACGCCCGTCGATACCGGCCACTGCCACGGCAGCGCTTCCGCCGACGGGGAGGCTGCGCGGCTCGCTGTGGGTCGGTGCTTCAATAGGCGCTTGAGTCCATAGAGAAAGAGCCGCTGCCCCACCTCGATGCGGTCCGGGTTGACGAGACCATTGGCCTCGATGATGTCCGCCGCCGGCACGCCCGTTCGACGCGCGATGCCTTCGACCGTATCGCCCGCCACGACGCGATACCAGACGCCGTCGTCCTCGAGCGGCGGCGGCCCACCGCAGGCCGCGACGGCCACCGTGAGCGCCGCGACCCGGACCGCACACGCGGCGCGGCTCAACGCCGCTCGAAGCCGGGCAGGTCCTGCATCGAGACCGCGCCGAGGAGCTCGTGGTGCGTCATGTCCAAGTAAATCGGGGTGAGCGCAGCAACGCCCTCTTGCACGGCGTTACAGTCGCTGCCTTCGAGAGGTTCGAACCCAATCTGGCTGCCGATCCAGTACATGGTCCGGCCCCGCGGGTCCTGCTGCTGGATCACGGCGTGCCCGTAGTCGCGAACGCCTGCGCGGGTCCACCGAAAGCCCGTCAGGCGCTGACCCTGCGTATCGGGGATGTTGACGTTCAGGACGGTCCGCGCTGGGAGGCCGCGCTCCAAAACCCACTGCGCGACGGCCACGGCGAGCTCTGCAGCGGGTCGAAAGTCAGCGTCGGCGCCGCCCAGCAGCGAGAACGCGATCGACGGAACCCCCATGATGGCGCCCTCCATCGCCCCTGAGACTGTGCCTGAATAGGTCACGTCATCGGCGAGATTGGGTCCATGGTTGATCCCGCTCACGACGAGGTCTGGCGTCCTCGGCAGGAGCGCGTGAACGCCGAGGAAAACGCAATCGGTCGGCGTCCCGTCACACGCGAAGCGCTGCTCGCCTGCTGGCTTGACGCGGATGGGGTCGTGCAGCGTGATCGCGTGCCCAACGCCCGACCGCTCGCGGTCAGGAGCGACCACCCAGACGTCGCCGAGCGGCACCATCGCCCCACTCAGCGCCGCGATGCCCGCCGCCGAGATGCCATCGTCGTTCGTCACGAGGATCAGCGGGCGGTCGACCATTTCAGCTCCGCGCTGTAAAAAAACGAAAGGCCGCGGGGAGAACCCCGCGGCCTGCGAGTCGGGGTGAGAGGATTTGAACCTCCGACCACTTGCACCCCATGCAAATGCGCTACCAGGCTGCGCTACACCCCGAAACAGCGGGCGGAGTCTTAGTCCGACGACCGGCTGTTGTCAACACTCATGGCGAATTTTGTCGTCGCGCGCGCGAGTTCTCGGCGCATCTGGTCGAGTGCCGCGCGCAGCGCTGCAATCTCAGCGCGCGCGTGTTCGAGTTCACCGCGCAGACCCTCTTCGGGACCCACTGCTTCTTCGAGCGCTCCGATAGGCCTCGCAAGAGCTTGACCTGCGCGATGTGCCCGCACCTGAGCGTCGAGGACGACCTGAACCGAGGCCTCACCCTCAGCCAGGAGCGCGCGTGCGCCGGCGATCGTGTAGCCGCGGTCATGAACCAAGCGCCGTATGCGGCGGAGCGCCTCGACGTCGGCGCGCCGATAAACGCGGTGGCCGCTCTGGCCCTTCTCCGGTCGCACCTGAGGGAACTCTGTCTCCCAGTAGCGGATCACGCTCGTCCGCACGCCCACGAGCCGCGAGACCTCGCCGATCTTGAAGTACAGGCGGTCCGGTAGCGCAGGCAGCTCGTCCTCTGGGCGCGACATCGGTGACGCCTCAGGGGTTCAGCGTGTTCTTGAGGATCTGGCTCGGCTTGAAAGTGAGCACGCGCCGCGGGCTGATCCGAATCTCGGTGCCGGTCTGAGGATTGCGCCCGATACGCGCCTTCTTCTCGCGCACCACAAAGTTACCGAAGCCGCTGATCTTGACCTTCTCGCCCTGCTCAAGGATCTGCTTCAGCGTCTCGAAAACCAGCTCGACGATCTCAGCGGACTCCTTCTTCGAGAGCCCACCCAAGTTATCGTATACGCGGTCGACAATGTCGGCTTTGGTCATCGCTGCTCCTCTCAGCGGAGCGTCGCCCCCAAGGTCGCGCTCAGCCGCTCCAAGACAAGCGCCTGAGCCGTCGCGACCTCATCATCGGTCAACGTCCGGTCTGCGGCGCGCCACGTGAGCGTGAGGCCTAGGCTCTTCTTGCCTACCCCCACCCCGTCGCCCTCGTATACGTCGAAGATCGACGCACCGTCAAAAACGCTGATGCCAGCGCCCTCGACGACCCCGATGACGTCCGCTGCAGTCACGCTGCGGTCGAGCACGAGCGCGATGTCGCGCTTGACCGTCGGGAAACGCGCGAAGTCGACGAACCGTTGCGGCGAAGTGTCCGCGTCCAGCAGCGGGGCGAACTCAAGCTCCGCGACGAGCGGCGCGGTCTCGAGCTCGAACGCGCGGACGAGGGTCGGGTGGAGTTCGCCCATCAACCCCAGCGGCGCACCGGACGCATCGACGATGCGCGCCGCCACGCCGGGGTGCAGAAACTTCGGCGCGTCGCCCCCCTGCCACTTCACCGACCGAAGGCCCGCCAACTCGAAGAGCGACTCCAGGACGCCCTTGAGGTCGAAGAAGTCGACCGGACGCTGGGCGCCGCTCCAGTGGAAGGGGCCGTGACCACTGAGCACGAGGCCCAGACGCTCTCGTTCATCCGGCGCTTCACCCCGCTCACGCGGAAGGAAGACACGTCCGACCTCGAACAGGCCAAGATCAGGGTGGCCGTGGCGCGCGTTGTGGCTCACATTTGCGACGAGCCGCGGCAACATGGTCGTTCGCATCACGCGCAAGTCATCGCTGAGCGGGTTCACGAGCCCCAGTGGGGAGCGGTCATCGAAGCGCGCGAGCAGCTCCGCCGAGGAGAACGGGTAGTTCAGCGCCTGGTCGAAGCCGAGCGACTGCAGATGCGCCCGCAACGCACGGAGCCGGGCGTCGCGTGCATGACCGACCCGAGTACTTGCCGAAATCCGGGCGGGCGCGGTGGGGATCGCGTCAAAGCCCACGAACCGGGCGACCTCTTCGACCAAGTCAGCCGATTCGCTGACGTCCGGTCGCCAGCCGGGCACGACGACGTGCCACGGGGCCTCAGGGGAGTCCTCGGTCACCGAAACCTCGAAGCCAAATCGCCCAAGCGCGACGCGCTGGGTCCCCGCGTCAATCTGCGCGCCGAGCCGCCTGCGCGTGTGCGTTGGCGCGAAGTCGACGGTAACGGGCACACGCGGCGCGGGGTGAGCGTCCGAGACGACCTCGGAGGCCGCTGCGTTCGCCCCGCCCGCAAGCGAGAGCAGCAGGTGTACCGCCCGATCGGCAGCCTCGCGCGTCCTATCGGGATCGACACCACGCTCATAGCGGTGGCTCGACTCTGAGCGCAGTCCCAGGCGGCGCGAGGTCGCTCGCACGCCTGTAGGCTCGAAGTGCGCGGCCTCAAGGAACACCTGCGTTGTGCTGTCCTTGATCTCGGTGTTCAAGCCGCCCATCACCCCTGCGAGAGCGACAGGGCCCTCGGCGTCACAAATCAGCAGGTCTGTGGACTCGAGGCTGCGCTCGACGCCGTCGAGCGTCTGCATCCGCTCGCCCGCCTGCGCGAGCCGGACCTCGATGCTCGGTCCCCTCAGCGCGGCCAGGTCGAACGCGTGAAGAGGCTGCCCATACTCCATCAGGACGTAGTTCGTCACATCCACCAGCGCATTGATCGGCCGGACCCCGACGGATTCCAGCCGCTGGCGCATCCACGCGGGAGAAGGACGCGCAGTCAAGCCCGACACGACGCGACCGATGTAGCGCGTGCAGCGCGACGGCGCGTCGATCCGTACGGGCACCGCCGCTGTGCCCTGGACCGACGCGACCTCGCTCGCTGGCTCGACGAGCGCTATCCCTGCGAGGGCCGCGAGCTCGCGCGCGACGCCCATGTGCGAGAGTAAGTCGCCGCGGTTCGCCGTCGGGCTCGCCTCGAGGATGTCGTCGTCTAGACCGAGCGCCTGTTGAAGCGGCTGACCGAGCGAAAGCGCCTCGTCGAGCTCCATGATGCCATCCGACGCCGACGAGAGGCCCAGCTCCGACGCGCTGCACAACATCCCGAAGCTCTCTTCGCCGCGGATTTTTGCCCGCTTGATCTGGAGCCCGCCGGGGAGCTTCGCCCCGATGCGCGCCAACGCCACTGAGATGCCGGTACGGCAGTTCGGCGCCCCGCACACAATGTCGAGGACCTCGCCGCCCGCGTCGACCCGCGCGAGGCGGAGCTTGTCGGCGTTTGGGTGTTGCCGCACTTCGAGCACACGCCCCACGACGACGCCCTCGGCCTGCAGGCGCTTGCGCTCGATTCCCTCGATCTCGAGCCCCGCGAGCGTCAGACGCCGCGCGATCTCCTCAGCGTCCCACTCGACCGGCACCAGGCTCTTAAGCCACGCAACGCTGAGCTTCATCGGAGACCTCCCCGGAACTGACGCGTAAAGCGCTGGTCGTTCTCCCACAGGTAGCGGATGTCGGTCATGCCGTACCGGATCATCGCGAGGCGGTCGACCCCGAGCCCGAACGCGAAGCCTTGGACTTCATTCGGGTCGTAGCCGACGTTCCGAAGCACTTGCGGGTGAACCATCCCCGCGCCGAGCACCTCCATCCACCGCGAGCCCGTCCACACGTCGACCTCGACGCTCGGCTCCGTGAAGGGGAAGAAGCTCGGGCGAAACCGGACCTCGCGGCTGTCCCCGTAAAGCGCGCGGAGAAACGCCGTCAGCACCCCCTTGAGGTCCGCCATCGTCACGTCCTTGTCGATCCACAGCCCCTCGATCTGGTGAAAGACGGGGCTGTGCGTCGTGTCCGCGTCACACCTGAAGACCTTGCCCGGCGCGATGATCCGGACGGGCGGCGCCTGACGCTGCATCGTGCGGACCTGGACCGGGCTCGTCTGCGTCCGGAGCAGAAGGCCGCCGTCCAGATAAAATGTGTCCTGCATATCCCGCGCAGGGTGCGACGCGGGCATGTTGAGCAGGTCAAAGTTATACTGCTCGGACTCAACCTCGGGCCCCTCCGTGAGCTCGAACCCCAGGCGCCCGAGCAGGTCCACGAGGTCGTCGAGGACCGCCTGAATCGGGTGGGTTGCCCCGCGCGGGACGACGCGCCCCGGCAGCGTGGGGTCCACTCTCCGAGCGCTCAGCACAGCTTCGAGGGCCGCGGCGTCGAGTCGTGCCTGAGCGCCGTCGAAGAGCGCCTCGACCTGCGCCTTGAGCGCGTTAATCTCCGCCCCGGCCAGCGGCTTGGCGTCGGCCGGCAGTCGCCCGAGCCACTGCATCAACGCCGTGATGGCGCCTTTGCGACCGAGGAACCGCGCCCGCGTCGTGGGCAGATCAGCCAAGCGGGCGACGCCCTCTGCAGCAGCGTCAGCGTCTGCCTGAATGGCAGCGATTTCAACTTTGAGACCGGCGAGCGCCTCGGACACGGCGTTGCACTCCTCGTCGAGCGCGCCGCCCCGTGTTCGGACGAAGTTCGGGGTGGCGCGAAGCCTAGACAGCGCGCCTGCTGAAGAGGCGCACCTACGAGAGCCGCAGAGCGGCTAACGGAACCCGAACGTGAGCGCCGCGCTCAGAGAGCGGCGCGAGCAGCCTGAACGACCACGCCGAAAGCGGCGGGGTCGCTGATGGCGAGCTCGGCGAGGACACGACGGTCCAAGCCAATGTTCGCCTTCTCAAGGCCGGCGATGAAGCGGCTGTAGCTCAAGCCGTGCGTCCGGGTCGCCGCGTTGATGCGGACGATCCAGAGACGTCGAAAAGCCCGACGCCGTGCCTTGCGATCGCGGAACGAGTAGCAGAGCGCCCGGTCCACAGCCTCTTTCGCGCTGCGGAAGAGGCGGCTGTGGCTGCCGCGGTAGCCCTTGGCCAGCTTAAGAATGCGGTTGTGACGACGGCGGGTCTTAAAACCGCCTTTGACGCGAGGCATCGAACTGCTCCTCGACTCCGCTACGCCTTCACCGGGAGCGGTGAACGTTCAGCGCGCGGACGTCGCTCAAAAGTTAAGTTGAAAAGGACCGCTCAGCCGTACGGAAGCAGGCGCTTCACGAGGCCCGCATCGCCGCGGCCGAGGTACGCGGTCCGGCGGAGTTGGCGCTTCCGCTTCGTCGACTTCTTGGTCAGGATGTGGCGCTTGTTCGCGCGCGGCATCTTGATCTTGCCGCTCTTCATGACCTTGAACCGCTTCGCTGCGGCCTTGCGCGTCTTCATTTTCGGCATGGTCAGCACTCTCTAGGACTTGAACGAGGAAACGGACGCTGCGCACACTCAGGATGCAAAAGCAACAGCGCCCGCCTTCTGGGCGGGCGCTGTTGCAATGCTCGGTAGGCACGGGCGGGATTGAACCGCCGACCCCTTCCACGTCAAGGAAGTGCTCTCCCGCTGAGCTACGCGCCTTCAACCGCGAGCGGCGAAGTAGGCGGGCTTATATCCACGGCCTTCGACGGTCGTCAAGTGCTTGTGTGCATTTTTTTCTGCGACGGGTCCGTCAC
>Ga0164294_10005968_pt1 | contig 10421 bp, 4 predicted proteins | sample GEODES005metaG_FD_111479 | JGI IMG/M metagenome (GOLD analysis project Ga0164294, IMG submission 111479) | Oligotrophic lake water microbial communities from Sparkling Lake, Wisconsin, USA - GEODES005 metaG | ecosystem: Environmental > Aquatic > Freshwater > Lake | place: USA: Sparkling Lake...
AGCAGAAAATCAACAGAAACGCTGGCGGCGAAGTTAAATGCTAAAGGTATTAAGGCATCTCCCTATCACGCGGGGCTTTCTCCTTCAGAACGAAGTGACATTCAGGATGCTTTCACTTTTGACAAAACACCCATTATTTGTGCTACCCTCGCATTTGGTATGGGCATAGATAAATCTTCCATTCGGTGGGTCATCCATTATAATATACCAAAAAATATAGAAAGCTATTATCAAGAAATTGGGCGTGGTGGTAGAGATGGCGCAGCATCTACTGCTTTGCTCTTTTATGGATTTGCAGATATTGGTATTCTAAGAGATATACTAAACGATTCAAAAGGTGAAAAAACAGAACTGCAACTCGCCAAGTTGAACAGAATGAAGGAATATGCCGAAGCGCTTATTTGTAGAAGAAAAATATTATTAGGCTATTTTGGCGAATTCCTACCCGATAATTGTGGAAACTGTGATGTTTGTCTCAACCCACCAAATTATTTTAATGCCACCCGGCTCGCTCAAATGGCTCTTTCCGCTATTACTCGTCTAAATGAAAGAGTGACCCTTTCTATTTTAATTGATGTTTTAAGAGGCTCTCACAGAAAAGAAATTACTGATAATAGTTTCCACCTGATAAAAACTTTTGGTGTTGGCCGTGAATATCCTGCCGAACAATGGTATTACTATATTACTCAATGGATTAATATGGGTTTCATCGAAATTGCCTACGATGCCGGAAATGTTTTACGCCTTGGAAGTGGAAGCAGAGAGGTTCTTTTCGAAAATAAGGAAGTGCAATTAGTGAAAATGTTGACGATTGCCCAAAGAAAAGAAAAAGAATCTGCAAAGGAATTCGTTGCTACCAAAAAATCACAACATTACGAAACACTTTTTAATATACTGGTGCAGGTACGTTTCAATCTCTCACGTTCCGCAGGCATTCCTCCTTATCAGATTTTTCCTGATACTGCCTTGATAGAAATGGCCAGAAAAAAACCAATCGACCATAAAGACTTATTGGAAGTAACCGGTGTGAGTGAAGCTAAGGCCTTAAACTATGGCTCAAGTTTCCTGTCCTCTATCAGAGAATTTTTAGAGGGCCAGACAAATAACAATCCAGGGATTACCCATCTTTTAACCTATCACAGAGTGCTGGAAGGTCACGAGGTTGAAGAAATTGCAAGCATTAGAAAGTTGGCTACTTCCACTATTCAAAGTCATATTCTGAAGCTTTATACTGATGGTTTAATTACGGATATTCAACAGTTTATCAGTAAAAAAGAAATTGATTTAATGCTTGCCGAACCTGATGTTCACAGTAAAGAGGTTTCTATCAATGATTTATTTGAAAAATGGAATGGCGCTTTTTCCTATTTTCAGATTAGGTTATTACAAGCTCACTTAAAAAAAATATCAAGGTAGTTTTTTTCCAATGTAAAATACTGCTTGTATTATTAATCGCCAGGTATTCTGTCAGGATAATCTGTTATGATTCCGTCAACCCCAAGTTGAACAAGTTTCTTCATCTGTTCTGTATCATTGACCGTCCAAGGAATGATTTTCATACCCATTTTATGACATTGATCAACGGTTGCTGACGTTACTTTATCAAAATATGGACTATAAATCGCTGGGGTAAATCCAAGTAAATCAATTTGCTGTTTTACATCCTCTACTTTTTCAACCAAATAAACTAAAACCAATTCTTTATCCTTTTCATGTAAATACCTTAAGGCACGAGGATCAAAAGATTGAATAGAAGAATTGCCCTGAATTTTTAATTTTTTTATCTCTTTTCTTACTATTTCAGCAAAAACATTAACTTCAGGTGTAAAAATGCCATCCGATGAAGGATCAGATTTTATCTCAATATTAAATTGAGGCATAGATTTACCAGCCTTTTTTACATACTGCCTAACCTCACTTACAACGTCACTCAACAAAGGTTTATAGGCAAAAATGGCTTTTTGCTCTGGAAAAGATGGGTTTCCCCTACTGCCACAATCACACTTTTTAATCTCTTTATAATCCATTTTATAAAGATTAAGCTCTTCTTTTTTCTTACCATTGAGAGCGTTCCCCTTAGCATCGAGGCAAATTTTTGCATTTAACCACGGCTCGTGAGAGACCACTACTTTACCATCGGCTGAGATAACAACATCCAGTTCAAGGGTTGTAATTTTTGAAAATGATAAAGCCGTTAAAAAGGCAGGAATAGCGTTTTCAGGAGCTAAACCCCTGGCCCCTCTGTGCCCTTGCCAGTCAAATAGTTTATTATCCGTTCCCTGAGCCTGGGAAATGTGAACCAGACAAAGTAAAAATAGCGTTGAAAAAAATTTCATTTGTTAAAAGTTTTATCAAAAGTAGATAAATTGAAAAACAAATTCATGTTAACGAAAAATTCAACACAAATTATCCTACCATTTTGCAAAGATATTTAACAATGGCAAAATGAATTTCAAACCATTTTTTCATTTGTTTATCTCCTTTTCTATCCGTTTGACCTAAATTACTTCTCAACTGACATTAAATTCAAGAAAATAAGAACCTTGCTGCGTTATCTGACTTAACTAAAGTTTTTAGAGGTTTTTAATAAAATATTTGGAACGAATCAATATTTACCAACTACAGAGATATTTCTAATAAGTTTACTCTATTGTATTTTTTATCATTTCATTTAGCTGATTATCGAATTCTTTTCAACTCTGAAATTTTATTTAAAAAACTAAAGTAATAAACCAGGTACCTTTTTCATGCCTATTTTTATAAGGTTAACCATTTCATTTTTGATTAAAAAAAAGTACGACCTTAAAGAATCTACTTCCAAATAAGTTTTAGCTTAACAAACTGACCATCTTCCCTATCATACCTTTTAAGTATAAATAGTGGAGCGTCCAATCCATCTAGCTCAAAAACCATTTGATCGACAGAAAACGCATTCCCCTCAAAGAGCAACCACTGACCTGACAAACATCGATTCTTAGTATTTTTAAAATAATAAGAAAGATTAAGCTGGAAAATATTTTGTTGAAAAACGCATCGAATACCTTCTATCTGTAAATTATTATTCCGTTTAATTTCAGTTTCAATGACTAATATTTGTTTAATAAAAAGAATGGCCAGGTGAGGATTAATCCTACCATAGCCAAAATAATGACTATGTCCATTGGTATATTTTCCTGTATCCGAACTAATTTTATCAGAGGTCATGTTTAAGATTGGACGTATGTGTCTGTTTTCAAGTTTGGGAAAAACACTTAAAATAAGTGCCAGACAGCCTGCCACTCCTGGGCAAGAAGCGGAAGTTCCACCAAAGGTACCCACATAATTCCCTTCTGGATTGTACCCCAAGGCAAGGGAACGATCTGTTGTCCAAATACCATCAGACACACCTGACGGCGTTGATGAAGCTGAGCTACTGGGAAAGCAACAAGCTATATTCTGACCAAAATCGCTGTAAGGCGATCTTCTTTCTTTAAAATCGCAAGCAGCAACGGCCAAAATAGATGGTAAAGACGCATATCCATCATATTGAATTTCTTCATTTCCATTTCCTGCGGCCCAAACCAGAAGACAGCCAGAGCCATTCCTCCCCTTTTTTAATGCATAATCAATAGCTAAACGTGAACTATCGGGCAGAGGAAAGGGAATTCGATGAGCGGGATCATTGGGGTCATACCAAATGCCATCGGGTGGACCCCAGGAACAACTTATGATATCGGCACCATGATCAACAGCCCAGGCAAAAGCTTTGGCTTCAGAAAACGAACCTAATCCTCCACTTCTAATAGGAATTAAGCGAGCCATAGGAGCGACGCCACTGGCAAGACCCGAGCCTTGTGCCAGGGCCACTCCGGCACAACAGGTACCATGGTTTTCGTCCATCGTCTGAGGTTGCGCCGAATCAATGTCTAAAATGGTATCCCTTGGATAAACTAATTTTCTTGGCATATTAAACTCAGGATGATGTGTGTCCACGCCATCATCAATAATGGCTATCGTCACATTTTCCCCTTTCGAATATTGCCAGACTTTTCTCATTTCTACCCCACGTGGTTTATTAGAACCATCTTTTGAAACTTCCTTTAGAAACCATTGGTTTTCATGTATCTGATGTGTTTTTTTAGGAAACACCATTTCCGGGTAGCAAATAAGTACCTGTGCATTCTCCCCCAACACCCTGGCTATATCAAAAATGTTAACCCCGGTAAATCCCTCCGATTTAACAAAATAGGCATTGGTTGTAAAGGAAAATTTTTCCTTTATAGATAGTTTGTATGAACTTAAAAGAGCTAAAATGGCCTTTTTTGACACAATTGCCCTGAACTTAATAAATAAATTTTCAGTATAAATGAAAGTTGAGCCTGATAATTCTTCTTTCCAGACTCTACCCGCAAATTTTATATTTGGATCTTCCTTAAAAGCTAATCTACAAGCATCGAGTTGGTCTGGTTCATTTACCTTAAAAACATTCACTTTCACCTCTGGAAAAGAAAAAGTCAGGGTTAAATTTTCAAAAAAAATCGAAGCATTAGCTGTCAAGACCTGCTTGAGTGCATCGAGTGGAGATTCTGAACGCAACACAAGCAGGTCTAAAGCTTGAACAATATTAAAGGTTTTTCCCTTTATCTTATCACCATATCGAAAAGTCGATATCGGCGCCTTAACAGGCAAAACCTAGTATATTCATCATTTTATTGAATTAAAATTAAAGGTGGTAAACCCTTGTCTTGAAATTTTTTGCTGTATTCAGGTAAATCCTCACTTACTATTTTATCGATAACAGATTTATCCAATTTCCAGCGTACATTCAAATCGGTAAGTCTTTGTTTTGCTCCATTAGTAAGTTTCGCTTCATTGGTATCAATTCTACTTTTCAAGTCTAATAACTCACCATTCATTTTACTTGGCCAGTTAATAACGTCTTGAAAATTTTTCTGTCTTGTTTCAATAACCTGAGATTCCCAATCTTCCAATTTTTTCAACAATGATTTTCCATTTTCCAATAGATCTTTTGCTGCTGGATTATCCTGAAGTAATTCATCCTGAAGTAAAATTTGCTTTTTCACCAACCGCATTTTATTTACCATTTGATGTACCTCTTTCACATCTGCGTCAATTTTTTCCAGAATAAGTTGTTGAGCCATCCATTCTTCTTTAGTGGTCGTTGAGGCAGGATTTACTTTTATTTTAAAAGAAACCTCAGAACTTTGACCATTTGCGGTAAGCTTAGCTTTATACATACCTGGACCTACTTTATAACCTCTTAAATCGCCCTGGACAAAAACATTTTGAATGCCAGGTAAAGTTTCTGTTCTCATGTCCCAGGCGAAACGATTCACCCCCTCCTGAGTAGGAAGTATGATTGCTGGTGGAGGGCCACCTGGATAAGCGTCTGATTTCTTTGGTTTGATAGAAGAAAGGGTTCTCAACCACTTCCCCTCAGCGGTAAAAATTTCTAAGGTCAAGCCTGAAGAATCTACTTTATCTCCTATAAAGTAATCTAAAATAACACCTTCGGCGGGATTTTCACCAATATTCCCTCTGCCTCCTCCGTAGCCCGAAGAACCATATCTGTAAGTATCTTTTGGTGTGTACAGCTGTAATTTACCTTGAGGAAAGCCTTTTGACTGTTGAATAGCGCTAAGATCATCTAAAATCCAGAAAGCCCTACCTGCTGTAGAAGCAACTAAATCATTATCTCTGAAAGTTAGATCGGTAATACCAACTACCGGCATATTGAGTTGAAACAAGCTCCAGTTAGCACCAGCATCGGCAGAAATATAAAAAGCCCTTTCAGCGCCGCCATAAAGTAAGCCAGGAACCTTTAAATCTTCTCTGATTACCCTCAAATAATCATCTTTGCCAATACCTTGATTTATGGAAACCCAGGTTTTTCCATAATCACTTGTTTTATATGCCATTGACTGGAAGTCATTAAAACGATAGCGGGTAGCGGAAATATAAGCCGTACCTGGTTGATGGGGGGAAACCTCGATAGATTGAATCAAGCATTCTGGCAGACCTTGCGGGGTTACATTTTCCCAGGATTTACCTCCATTTCTTGTTACATGCACCAGACCACAATCGCTTCCCGCCCACAAAAGATCCTTTTCTGTAGAAGATTCAATTAAATAAAAGATAGTATTATAATTTTCTCCACCTGCTCCTTCATTTGTAATAGGGCCGCCACCAACAATTTGTTTTTCTACCTCATTTCTTGTTAAATCAGGGCTGATTTCAGTCCAACTGATACCTCCATCGGTAGTTTTCAGCACTTTATTCGCAGCATGATAAATAGTATTGTAGTCATGAGGAGATGCGATAATAGGTGCATTCCAATTAAAACGGTACTTCATATCCTTTGGAGCAATAGCCAGATTTAAAGCTGGATAGGCCATAATATCCTTAACTTCCTGGTTAGCCATATTTAATACCTCGATATAACCCTGGTAGCAACCACCAAAAATTTGCGTAGGATTATCAGGATTAAAGGCCAGGAACGCGCTTTCACAACCTGGTCCGGAGGTCCAGTCCTTATCGGTGATGCCCGAACCACTGGTCCTACTTTGAATCATTACGGAAGAATTATCCTGTTGACCCCCATACACCCAATAAGGAAAACGATTATCTGTATTAACTCTATAAAACTGAGCGGTAGGTTGATTCCCCTGAGCCGACCATGTTTTTCCCGAATTAAAGCTAATTTCACCGCCACCGTCATCGGCAAGTGCGAGATTATCACTATTCTGTGGATTAATCCAAAGGTCATGTGTATCGCCATGTCCTACCCTTAACATTGAAAAAGTTTTTCCCCCGTCTATGGAACGCATGGCAGGAGCATTTAGGACATAAACAATTTCAGGATTAGAGGGATCTGCATAAATTTCCATATAATACCAGGAACGGGCGGTAAGTGTTTGATCATTCGTCATTAATTTCCATGACTTTCCTGCATCATCACTACGATAAACCCCTGCTTTTGATTTTTCTGCTTCCACAATAGCGTAAACGCGGGAAGGGTCAGCTCTTGAAACAGACAAGCCAATTTTACCCATCATAGAAGGAAGCCCTTCCACTGATTTGCTCCAAGATTCACCGCCATCTGTTGATTTCCATACGGAACAACCATTTCCACCACTTTGAACCTGCCAGGGAAGGCGACGATGTTCCCAGGTAGCGGCATACATGATCCTTGGATTAGAAAAATCAACGGTAAGGCTGGAAACACCTGAATTTACATCTACGTAGAGGGTTTTTTTCCAGGTAAGTCCCCCATCCGTTGTTTTATAAACACCCCTTTCTTCCGAAGGTCCGTGCAAAGCACCCTGAGCAGCCACCCAAACGATGTCAGGATTTTGGGGATGAATAATAACATCAGAAATATGTCTTGTGTTCTCCAGACCCATGTTTTTCCAGGTCTTACCCTGATCGGTTGATTTATATACGCCATCGCCAAAAGTAGTCATAACACCTCTTACGGCATGTTCCCCTGTACCCACATAGATTACATTGGGATCACTTTCAGCTACGGCAATATCTCCAATGGTACTTGATGTAAAGAAACCGTCAGAAATATTCACCCAATTTAGACCTGCGTCCTGCGTTTTCCAGACGCCACCGCCGGTGTAACCAACAAAATACAGTTGATTATTACCCGGAACACCGGAAATACCGTTAGCCCTGCCGCCGCGAAAAGGGCCAATATTTCTCCATTTCAGCGACTGAAAATTTTTGGCATCTATCAATTTAGGTACGACTACCTCTGCATTGTTAGATTTAGATTTTTTTTGAGCAAATACGTTTAATGTTAAAATCATTAATAGAGCACTCAATAAAAGTTTCGTCAAGTTTTGCATAGTTGCTATTACGATAAATAATGAAAAAAATGATTCAGCAAATTAAAACATCTAAATTTATAAATAACTAATCAAAAGAAGGCAAATCTTACCATTTTTCCCTCATTTTTGTTGTCTATGAAAAATACTACCAAATATTTACCTTTTTACCTTCTTGCGTCCATCCCCCGACCAATACTTCACAGACTATTGAACCTTTTATTTATACTTTTATACCCTATTATTTTCTATCGGAAAAAGGTAGTCCTGGATAATTTACGGAAGGCATTTCCAACGCATACTTTAAAAAAGATTAATGAAATTCAAAAGGCCTTTTATCGCCAGTTCTTAAAAAACTTTGAAGATCTTATCCCCCTTTTAATCCAAAGTAAAAAAGCCGTTTACAAGTCTGTGGAGATTAAAAATATGGAACTTTTAAATGAGCTAATGCTGTTAAATAAACCAATAATCATAGTAACAGCACATTATGGAAGCTGGGAAAAGGCGTTTTCTGCTTTACCTATTTTTATTAATAAGCCTGTTGGTTTGGTATATACCCCTGTGAAGAGTAACTACTTTAGTGCTTTACTTCTTCACATAAGAACAAGATTCGGATTAAATTTAATAACCCGTTACACATTTAAGGAACATATAGGCGAGCATTTAAGTCAACCCTACTTTTATATTATGCCATCCGATCAGCGGCCGGTTGACCCCAAAAAATCTTTTTGGACAACTTTTTTAGGCGTAGAAACTCCCCTGCTTTTTGGGGTTGAAAAATATGCGGTACAATATCATTTACCCGTCATTTATTTGCATATAAATGATATGGGGCATCAATGTCATATTAATTTTAGTTTAATATGTGTGTCTGGAAAAGAAACGGAGTATGGTTTTATTACTAAAAAGTATGTAGAACTTCTTGAAAAACAAATCGTCGATGACCCCACTCAGTGGTTATGGAGTCATCGACGATGGAAGGAAATAGTATAATACTATTTTTTATTGCCCATTCAGGATTTTCAATTCAACCCTCTGATTTTTCTTTCGCCCCTCTGGCGTATCGTTTGAAACTAAAGGATTTTTCTTTCCATATCCGAAGGCGGCTACTCTGGACTCGGGAATACCATAGCGAATAAAATAATTTGCCACAGATTTGGCTCTTTTAAGAGATATATCATCCGCATAATTATCGGACGCCACATTATTAGTATGCCCTCCAAATTCTACGTTAAGGGTTGGATAATCGTTTAAAAACTGTAAAACTTCCTGTAAAAGATTTTCTACACCTGGTGGAATGCTGATACTATCAGCCTGAAAAACTAATTTTTCAATTTGAATGATTTGATCTGCCTTAAATGAATCTCGAGCCAAACCAGGAATAAGTCTTACTGGAATGGTTGCTGCGCTGGTATCTGCACATCCTCTGTTATCCGTAACGGTAACAGCATGAAACCCTGACGATAAATTCTGAGCGAGCATCTGATTATTGCCATTGTCCCAAAGGATAACAAAGGGAAAACTACCCCCATTTATGAGCAAGCTACCTTTACCATTTTGACTCTTTTCATCTGATGCACCTCTAATAAAAGTAGTATTAACGACCAATTTTTGTGGTTCAATCAGTACTTTTTCAGCTGTGACCATTTTATTCTTACTATCGGTTACAGTCACGGAATATTTTCCAGGAGATAAAGATGAAATATTTGGGGTGGTTAAGCCATTGCTCCATTTTATGGTAAACGGTTTTTTACCCCCTACCAAATCCAAGGATAAGACACCGTTTTTATCACCAAAGCATGCAATTTCATTTTCTGTTTTGATAGTTAGTGTCAATTCTGGCACTATTTCCTCGAGTTCAAAAGAGGTGACTATTTCACATTGATTCGCATCTTTAACCGTTACTTTGTGTGATCCGCCGGAGAGTGAATTGGCATTTTCCCCGATTTCACCATTATCCCAAATCATTGAATAGGGCGCTGTACCACCAGAAACCGATATAGTAACCTTACCATTTAAGCTATCCAGGTCAGGAATTTGTACTACGGTAATTTGCCCTTTAATTACCTCTGGTTCCGAAAGTTCCATCGAAGTTGAGATAGATTTACCCTGACTATCTGTTACAGAAGCGATGTATTTACCCTTCTTTAGATTAATTAATTCTGTACCTTTTAGATCAGCAAGGTTCCAGGTAACAGTATATGGTGGTTTTCCTCCATTAATATTTAGCGTTGCAGATCCATTTTTATCACCTGCACATTTTAATGAATTGACAACCAAAATATTGGCATTGAACTCTTTAATATCTTCTGTTATGATAAAAGGTTTATTTACTACACAGCCCTGATTATCAGTAATAGTTAGTTTTTGGTAACCTGGACCGAGTAAAAACGAGGAATCGCCTGTTTCACCTGTGGACCAAACTTTTTTATAAGCACCTATACCACCGATAACAGAGGCTGTTGCGACACCATCTTTGTTATTAACAGTAGCTTGACTTATTATTTCTACATTAACCACCATGACAGGAGGATTTTTCAATTCAATGGTTTGAAATTTAGTTTCGCCCAGTTTATCTGTAATGGTAAC
>Ga0164294_10005969_pt1 | contig 10420 bp, 9 predicted proteins | sample GEODES005metaG_FD_111479 | JGI IMG/M metagenome (GOLD analysis project Ga0164294, IMG submission 111479) | Oligotrophic lake water microbial communities from Sparkling Lake, Wisconsin, USA - GEODES005 metaG | ecosystem: Environmental > Aquatic > Freshwater > Lake | place: USA: Sparkling Lake...
ATGCTCTGTTAAGGCCGTGCCTCCGTCGAGCATCCTCACATGCAGCGCCTTCGGCTCCACCGCGACAATCTCGAGTTTGTCGCCGATGACGTCATTCTCCTCGTCCATAAGCACCATATACCGACCGGCGGAGGTGCCCTTGGTGCTCTTAGTACTAATAGACCATATGTCAGAACCAATTGGTTTTACGCCAGTGCATTCAGTCGTAATGTGGCCCTGGGGGGCTACACTGACGACTGAGCCACTCATGAACGTCGCGGTCACGTTATCCAGGCTGTACGAGTCCAGCACGGCATTGCGCCGCACATAGGCCAGAAGGTCGATGTGCAGCCGGCCCTCGCCCGTAATGACGTAGAAGGTATTGTCGCCCATGGCCGACGAGCTCAGGAACTTCTCCGCGAGCTCCACCTTCTTGTCGGTGCATCGACCGAAGGCCTTGAGGGCCTGCGTCGTGTGTGTCACCGTTGCGCGGTCCCACAGATACTTGTCGTCAAAGCCGAAGATGTTGTATCCCACCATGATGTCAGGGTCCAGCTCCGTGATAAGTTTGCACCAGCCGCGAATGAGGGCGGCCTCGGTCGCGCACGAGTGCGTATAAGTCGGACATCCCTGCTGTGGTACCGCGGTACATGTGCCGAGTACGAAGATGTCCTTGCGCACCGGCTTGCCACTGACATAGACCACGGAACCGATCTGGATGATGGGATCGCCTTCGGGCCGCGGCAGATATTGTGTTAGGAGCTCATCGACGCGATCAATCGCTGCGTCAGCAGCAAGGGAAATGGAAGACCACTTCTTGGCGACTTCGGCGAGGCCGGCGGTTACCTTCTGGCCCACATAGACGCGACTCAGCGGACCTGCTTCCCCAGAAGCAGAAACAGCAGCCACGATAGCCGCCTCCACATCCGCCCATTGCGTCAGACCGGCCTGGACGATTTCGCGCGCCGGCTTCCTCCATGACTTGATGGCCAGCGGAAAGTCGCCGTGGCTACTCGTGCATTCAATATCCCACGACATAATCTTGAGCGGTGCGGCGGTGAGCTGCACATCGGCCGGCGCCGGTCCTACATGTTTAATATCCGCAGATGCCTGGATCACCGTAGTTGTGTTAGGATCCTCCACCTGCTCCCAATGGTCCTCGTGGATGAAGATCCAGCCCGCCGGCTTGATCTCGCGCACATGGAAGAAGCGGAGCATGGGGTCGATGTTGGCCTCGAAGACCCGCAGAACAAGGCCCTTGTAAGGCGTCGGCAGACAGGTCTCCTTGTTCTGACATGTGTCCCGCAGCTTGGTCCAGATGCGCTTGGACCGTGTCTGGATCTTGAGGAAGGTGAAGAGGCGATTGTTGGTGAAGTCCCAGAAGCTCTTGTGCTTTTCGAGGGTGAAGGTCACGGCCGGTTTTTCCTTATCTGTAAGGTGATCTAACAGATAGGACTGGTAGTCTCCGCGCTGTGTTAGCGCCTGCGGCCCGCTTAACCAGTCATCCGGCAGCTCCACGTAGAAATAGGGCTCGAACCCCGTGACTGCGAGGCTAACAGAGTCGCCGTCCGCTGTTGCTCCGAAGATTGTAATCTGGTACTCGTAATTCACATCCTTGGCGGAGGATCCAAGGATCTGAAATTGGAGGGAAGTGATTTCAGCAGTCATGTTGCTGAGGTCTCTGCTGCAGGGCAAGCGGCTCATGTCAAATTTAACTGGCCGTAAAGGAAGGAGCGTGTTTGGTGATAGGGGGAGAAGGGCCGGTGTGTGTGTATGTGATACTCTTAGTACGGTATTTTATTGCGGAACCGCCTGGCTTTAGGAGGCCATTCGGACCTTTCTCGAACGTGCCATTCGTCTTATTCATTTTATGAAGTTGTTTGGCATTCCAGGCGGCGTCGGTCATCATGGCTTTCACTGCATTGTAGGTATCGGCCGCCTCCGCATTTGTTAGGCGCATTGTCTGTACTGATCCGTCGTGTCCGAACCACCGCACAACCGCCTGGCCATATGTTCCTGAATATGCACAACTGATCTCGGTGCTTCCGTCGAGTACCAACCACCAAGACCAGGGACGTACCGCGAGATCCATTCCGTCCTCCTTCGCCTGTTTCGGAGTCATATCCAGCCATACAGCGGTCTTGTGTGTCGGGGTATAGAAGACGAGGCTCTTCGAAAAATAGGTGAAGGTCGTGAGACCCTTGATTTCCAGATCAATGTAGGGTTCATCTGCATCGAGCCAGATAGTGCTGCGTGTGACGGTGTTCATCTCTAAATGCGACTACGACTTTTACGACGGCTGCGACGAGGAGCGGCGAGACCCGAAGCGCGTGGTAGTGCAGCGTAGGCTCCGAGGAGTGCAGCGGCAGGGGCAGCCTGCCGCGCGGCCAGTAGAAATGCTGCCCAGGGATTGCCGCCTTTCTGAATGGGCATTGCAGGCATCGGCTCCAATGGATTCTCACTCACAGTGGTGCCTGGAATTATGGCATTCGCAAGCGGTGTTCCCATCTCTGGCATATAGGATGCAGACGGTTCCGCAGACGGTTCCGCAGACGGTGTACGCTGAGATACAGGCAGTGCAGATCGCAGCACGTCTGACATGACGGTCCTGTTTCGTGGTTCAGGGGCCTCCTCTATATCTCCTTCCTTATTGACATAGAGAACTGTCGGCACACCTGTGACGGCCTTTTTCTCAGAAAGATGCGTTTTCTGATATGTGTCAGCCTCCATACTGATCATATTCGCCTTGCGCCCCTCCGTCTTTTTCAGCTCATCCCAGATAGGCATGTACGAAATACAATGAGGGCATGTAGTGGTAAATACTAGTACGACAGTATGCGGTCCCTTTTCAATCATCGCCCGCAATGCCCGGATCTCTCGTGCGGAACCAGATTTCAAATGTAGGGTGCTATTCGACCGGCGGTGCGTTGTACGCTTTCTCTGACTGTTTGCCATCCCTCTATAGTACTCGGCGAATTTACTGTGTATGAAGAAGAGAGGGATGCTAAATTCATTAATGTTGATATTCGCACTGGTTGTGGTCATAGTCGTAGTCGTGGTCGGATACACGCGTTGGTTCTCACACGAATCTGTATGTCAGCCTACTTTGCGACGTAAGACAGATGGATCCCTACAGCTTAGCTCGGGACAGACATTTCCCGACATGCATGCATTCCAGAAATGGTGGCATGCGAATCGCGAATATGCCAACTGCCCTCTGCCGGTACTAATAGACGATCGGGAGAAGACGTATGCAACGACGCCCATTAATAAGGTGGACGACTACGAATTTTCGCGCATTTTCGGCTATGAGCGAAATGGCCGTATGGAGGTGCCTCGTCAAAATATGAATGTGATTCTGAATCGTCGTGCATTTGATTGGCCCGATAAGCCGCTCTCCTCCGATGAGCGGCGGGCAAAGTACCAGGGTCTCCATGAAGGCTTCACCACGCAGGGGGATCTCAAGTCGATAGTGTTGGCCGAGCCTTCTGCGGAGGAGTTGGTCATTCGTGCCACGCAGCAGTACGGTTCTAGACATAGTCGCAGCGACTGTCCTAGTGATGATATGGACTGTCGTATGAGTCGCGAGGCCCGTGAAGTGGCATCCATGGTTTCTGATGCATACGCGTCGGAACCCGACTACGAGCCGGTGGTTACCCGCGTCGGCAAACACCACTGGGAGGTGAATGAGCTCAAGCCGCGGGCCAATGACCGGTACGTGGAGCCCGACCCAGATACCGTTGTGGATACCAGCAATGATGCTGTGGATATTGGGTTCGAATATCGTGAGAAGCAGGTAGTGGATGCCAGTATAGATCCCTACTTTACGGAGACGGGTGACCTGCCTTACCAATCTGAACGGGAGGCAGCTGTCGCCGATCTATCTCCCCTAAAGGGGAGGGCCGATCCATGGTACGGCCCTGTTCCAGGGATGGAACGCATGTTCGGTCCAACACTTGATCACAAGAAATGGTACTAAAAGTAAAGTATCATGCGCATCTATCTGCTGAAAAACCCCGAAGGGGTCATCCTGGCTGCTCACACGGATCGTGAGATTATTCGCAATCTCTTTTTCACAGCAAAGACAAATCTCGAAATCTGGATCCTAGAAACGTCCGATACCGGCCATGTCCAAAAAAACGCACTTTTTCTCTCGGCCGAGTCATCCGCTTTTAAGATGGTCTAGATAGAGATGAAATACTACATAATTTGCGAGAATACAAATCGTATTCTCGCAATTCATAAAGTGTCGGATTCCGCATGCGCCTGTTTTCATCGTATGATGAAGTCCGACCCGCGCTTTCTATCGCTTGTGTGTGTAGAAACAAATAATGACGGCATTACACAACAAGAGTATAATCTTCTAACATATTCAAAAAGCTCGGCTGCATTGATCGATCACACTGTTAAATCGGAGCACGAAGGATTGAAAATCAAGTTGCCTTCCCACCTATGACCAGGGATCACGAACTGCTCCACAGCACGGTACCATTCGACTGAGGCCGGAGTTTATTGCCAACACGGATCTGTGTCAGAACACATAGCAGTTCCTTTTCCGCGCTAACCCACACACTCTTCACGATAATATTCCCCTTTGCATCCGGCCACATTGATCGCGTGCTGCGATCGTTCGCGCCTTCGGCAATCGGGCACGCGGTATTCTCACACAGCGGTTCGACGATTGGATCTAGGGGGAACCCATTTAGTGACAACGATGTTGTCACAGTTCCGCCAGTAATGGCTGCCTCTGGGTTGTCGAACTTCAGTGTCATATACACCTCTTCACCCACAACGGGGGGATCCGGTGTTAGTGCCAGTGATGTCGGGCGGAAGATCGAGGATGGATTGCAATCTGTTACGCGGCCCATAGCGAATGCCATTGAAAAAAAGGAGAGAAGACGCATCATTCTTTACTGAATGTACCGTGAAGTCTAAAATTACGTACACCCTCCTTACAGTCGGGTTTCCGTACATTTTAGACTTCTAGCTATCGGCTGTCTATAATTACATACACCTTCGTGTGTATGTAATTATAGACAACACGGTACCTATTCAAAATTTGACATGGCGTATGCGGGCACCTACCGGTTCAATACGATGGTCAAGGTTCTTTACAATAACAGTTACGGCCCGGGATTCAGCTTTTCCGACGCGTTCGTCGTAGAATACGAACAGCGTACTGGGAAAAAGCTGGATACCGTGAATGCCCTTTTCCACAAGGGCCCCGATTCTATTCGGTGCGACCCCGTCGCCATTGCACTCTTTGAGGAAAAGGGAGCAGAATGGTGTTCTGACAACGGATCATTTCTCGCTATCCGCGAAGTCCATCCTGTGCTGGAACGATACTGGGAAATTGAGGAAAATGAAGGAGACGAATATGTGCGCGTCATGGTTACTGACGCCCTTGCCGATATTCTTCATGCCTTTATGCTGTCAAATGACCGCGCTACACTGGATAAACAGTACGATGCGATCATGATCGCAGCAGGCTATCCTTTGGAAAAGGTGGCAAAGGTGGCAAAGGTGGCAAAAGTGGCAGAGGAAGGGCTAAAGGAGACGGAAGATTACTCCAGTAATGACAACCACATCCACCGATACTTCAGCGTTGAAGCTGATTCTTGATGTACGCGAGGCACGTCTCGCCGAGGCATTAGGCGCTATGAATGTACCTTATACCTCGGCCGCACTCGACGTCGGCGACTTTGTAATTCAAACTGCAGAGGGTGAGGCCCTGCTCGTTGCCGAGCGAAAAAGTCACGCAGATTTCGCCGCATCGAACGCCGATGGCCGTTATCGCGAGCAGCGCGCGCGCCTCATGGCTGTACGCGGTATGGGCGTCGCCGTCCTGTACATCCTCGAAGGCACGTGGTCAGAAACAGAGGCGCGGTCCTACGGGCGTACTACGGAGGCCCAGCTCAAGCGTCTTACAACCCGACTTGTTCTCCGGTATGGAATGCCTGTACTCGCCGCCACCTCGCTACAGGATACGGCACGATGGTGTCGCATCCTCTTAGCACAGCTTACCGACGATCCCTGTGTATTTCAACCAGAATCCGAATCCGCAACGATTACGGCGATGTCAGGATTCACAGCCGCGCTCAACACTGTGAAAAAGGGGAATAAGACAGCGGCGGGGACAGCGCAGGCAATGCTTTCGGCGATCCCTGGCCTCGGCGGAAAGCGGGTAGAGGGTCTTTTGGCACTTACATCGATCGTGACGCTTTGCACCATGACGGAGGAGGCAATTGCCGCATTGACCGTGAATGGGCGTAAAATCGGCAAGGCGTTGGCCGCAACTATATTCGCCGCATTACGTGCTACCTAAGGTACCTCACTGCGTAGTATGGTAATGCGAATCGCCTTTTGTTTCATGACCAGCGATGATATAGAGCAACGATCGGTATGGGAACCATTTTTCGCCAACGCGCCAGAGGATCAGTACTCGGTATTCATGCACAGTGCATCTGGGGTTCAAACATCATGGCTATCTGCATGTACGATTATACCGACGATGCAAACATCATGGGGGAAATTCACATTAGTAGAAGCACAACAGGCATTGTTCGAAGCAGCATATCTGGATGAGTCAAACACAAAGTTCGTTTTGCTTTCAGGGGACTCTATACCTCTGTATACATTTCGCTATATCTATGCAAAACTATCGGGCGATGCGAAGGGCTATATGTCAGTCAATACGGTCGATGCGAATTCCACCAAACGAGAGAGCACGGTACAAAAGGAGGCATGGCCTATCGAGAAACCATGGAAGTGGGATATTAGTTCGCAATGGGTTATTCTCAATAGAGAACATGTCCGACTCTTACACGACAATTTCCCCATGTTGCGCACCGTATTCCAGGAGTCGACTATACCCGACGAACATATGTACATTGTCTTTTTCAATGGGATTGGCATGATGGATTCCTTCCATCGTGAAACTCTGATGTATGTTAATCGGAGATATACGCATACTCCGTGCAAAATATGGCATCGTACTATACCTCTTACACACCATGCTACTTCTTTTTCGAAAGATTATGTCAAACATCTGTATACTACGAACAGTCTGTTCGTACGGAAAATCTGCAGTGCTTCGAGACTGGCGGTTGATTTTACATCCGATAAGATCCTTGTGCCGAGAAATAACATCCCGACTATTCGGCCTAAACACACTATGTAGAAGATTTACTAACGAATGCAGTCGCACCACGCAGATGCCAAAATCTACAATCCATGGAATCCTAGCAACAGTGACATACCGGTGTCCGAAATTGTTAGGATTGCATGTTATACGCCCAAACGCGTGGAATTGTATCGCCAAGCGTGTGTGCATAAGTCCTTTGTAAGTCGCGAACAACATGAGGCGCAACTCATTGCACCGCGTCCGGTGGACTGTATGGCACTCAAATTGGCAGATAATGAACATCTCGAGTATGTCGGCGATGGTTTCCTAGACGCCATTGTAGGTGACTATCTGGAGAGAAGGTATCCCGGTGAAGGCGAGGGATTCTGGACATCACTGCGATCGGAACTCGTGAATAACGAACACCTTGGCGAACTTGCACTCAAGCTCGGCATGGGCCCGTGGCTCATCATGTCGCGGCATATGGAAGAGGTCTGCGGAGGCCGACAGAATCGCCGCATGCTCGGCTCGATGTTGGAGGCGTGGATTGCCGCTATGTACCGTGATCGCGCCGGCGAAGATCCTAAAACCGCTTTCTGGCATGTGCAGCAATGGGTGATCAATGTGTTAGAGACCTATGTTGATTTCGGCGAGCTCATTGCGACCAACACGAATTTCAAGGATCAACTCCTGCGTTATTACCAGGCGACCTATCATCAGCCGCCGCGTTACAAGGAGGTGAGCACAGAAGGACCGTTGCACAATAGGATTTTTACAATGGGTGTGTTGCTTCCCGATGGTGCGGTACTTACAACGGCGACCGCGCGGAATAAGAAGGATGCGGAACAGGAGGCATCCCGGTTAGCGCTGGTGCATTTGGGTCAGATTGTAGAATAGTGTTTCGGAGCATACTAGTAGGAGGAATGTCTGATAGTGATGGGGAGATAGGCTTCAAGCCGAAGCAGGCGCTCAAGGGCGTAGAGGTTAAGATAGCGCCGAAGTTTGGTGCTGTACCGACTCTTGCCCCACTGAAACCTGTAGAAATAGCAAGAACAGCAAGAAATCAATCATTGGCGCCGGTTCGTAGGACAAAAGCTCCAATGTCTGCTGCACCTGCACCTGCACCTGGACCTGCACCTGGACCTGCACCTGCACCTGCACCTGCACCTGCACCTGCAATAGCCAGCAAACACAGGAAAGAGGTCATCCCCCTTCCCGCCGATGCACCTCTCATGGAATCCGACGAGTTTAAACGCGCAATAGATCTAAAGAAACGCATACAGGGTACCGATCCCGTTCAGGCAAAACCGATCGATGGCTATCGCCCCATCACATCGGCGTCTTTCCCCGATTTCATTGTCCAAACATATAGTCAGTATTCTCCTTATCTTCAGCGCGTGCTGAAAGAAGGAGTCTCGGCGCAACCCAAAGAACTCGACAAGGATGCATGTAAGAAGCGTGATCCTAACAAGATCGAAACCTTCTATTACCAGAGTTTTGTCCGCGACTACTTGAGTCGAGGTTCTCCTTATCGTGGTCTCCTGGTGTATCACGGACTCGGAACCGGCAAAACCTGTACCTCCATTGCAGCGGCAGAGGCTCTATATTGGGGAGGCCAGAAGAAGATTTTCGTCCTTACACCGGCCACATTATCCAACAATTATCGCAAAGACTTGGGCAAATGCGGGTATTTCCCGCTCCGCCAGAACAACTTATGGGCCTTCCTCAAGTTACCAGAAGGCGTGGATCCCAGCAAGACTCCGAATTATGTCTGGCTAACATCGGCGCTCGGTCTGCCTCCTGCAACAGTGATCGCACAGGGAGGTGGATGGATCCCTAATCCTGACAAGCCTTCCAATTGGGATTCCCTATCTTCAGAAGTCAAGGAGGCGATTCGGGCACAGCAAACCGCACATCTGAATTTCCGGTTCAAGTTCATCCACTACAACGGTGTGACGCCCACTGTGCTTGCGCAGCTGGCGGCGGCCGGCGTCGCCGAAGGCACCTCCATGTTTGACGATGCGGTCGTCGTCATTGACGAAATTCACAACTTGGTCCGCACCATTAATGGCACACAGATCGGCGGCAATCCGATTTCGCAGATTATTCAGAAAGTGGAGCCCCGTGAGCCGACGTGGAGCACGCCTCTGGGACGCGAACGCCCTGGATTCCGCTATCCCCGTGGCTACTCGCTTTACCGACTTCTGCAGAATGCGGTAGGGGCGAAAGTCATTGCACTTTCGGCGACACCCATGATCAACTATGCACAGGAACTGGCTGTTCTCATGAATCTGATCGGCGGCGAACAGCGGATGCTCGAGATTTCGTTGAAAACGTTGGGGCGTGATCCGGCATCCGTGAAGCGCCTTGAGGAATGGGCACGCAAGCGCGCCGACATTGACTTTTACAGTGTCGAAGAGGGCGCGGATCGTTCCACAGTGCTCAACGTGACACCGGTGCCTTTTGGCTTCACAAAGGTGGTGCGCGATGATTATTCGAGTCGCGGATTCGTGCGCATGCCTGGGGGATCGGTCAAGGAATCACGGGAGCGTAACATGGACAAGTGGGCGGTTACACTACTGAAAGACCTGGAGTCTGCGGGGCTCCTAAAGGGAGCGGTCGAAGCCGAGGCTGCGGTTGCCGCCGCGCGCGCCAAGGGGCCGGGATTTGCCCTTACACCGATCTCTCCCGCCTTCAAACTCCACACCTTCCCCATGCTGCCAGAGGATGCCAAGGAGTTCGTGGCCAATTTCGTGGATCGTAACACACTCCGTATCTTGAATGCGAACGTGCTCAAGGCACGGGCCACGGGTCTCATCTCGTATTATCGCGGCGGTTCCGAAGAGCTCATGCCGCGGACTGGCCGCAACGAAATCGTGGCCGTCCCCATGTCCGAATACATGTTCAAGGAGTATTCCGTGGCACGTCTGGCCGAGCTGGAGATGGAGACGCCGTCGAAACCGGAAGAAGAAGACACCGGGAAAGGGAAAGGCAAGGGTCAGAAGGGTATGACGAAGGCGGAGGTGGATCTTTATGCACAGGCCACCAAGAGTCAGCAGACGGGTTTCTTGGCGCTCTCGCGGGCGGCGTGCAACTGGGTCTTCCCAGAGGAGGTGCCACGACCGAAGGTGTCGGTCAAGGATCAGGTGAAGCTGTTGGGCGCCGAACAGAACCAGATGATTGATGCGGACCTCGCAGAGGATCAAGACAACGATATGGATGCAGGGGCCGTTGCAGAGGCCGACGCAGGAGCCGACACAGAGGCCGAAGCCGTACTCCCTGATGCACCTCCTGCGGCACCGACACACCTGGATGCAA
>Ga0164294_10005974_pt1 | contig 10416 bp, 8 predicted proteins | sample GEODES005metaG_FD_111479 | JGI IMG/M metagenome (GOLD analysis project Ga0164294, IMG submission 111479) | Oligotrophic lake water microbial communities from Sparkling Lake, Wisconsin, USA - GEODES005 metaG | ecosystem: Environmental > Aquatic > Freshwater > Lake | place: USA: Sparkling Lake...
CTGATCGACGCGCCGCGACAATCACTTTCTCATCCTGATTGACGCGCAATCCTCATCCAGTTTGTCGCGCTACAGGCCTTCGACCAGCCGCGTATTCCAGCCGACATGATCGACATGGATATGCGAGCAGACCACAACATCGATATCCTCGGGCTGGAACCCCGCGCGGGCGAGATTGCCCAGAAAATCGGTCTGCAGGTTGCCGAAGATCGGCAGCCCCGGCCGGTCCTTGTCATTGCCCGCGCCGGTATCGAACAGGATGCGCTGCGTGCCCGTGTCCAGCACCCAGCTTTGCAGGAAGGCATAGAGCCGGCCCGTCGCCGGATCATAGTATTCGGGCGCAAATTCCTCCGCATGCGGCTCCCACCCCTCGGGCGTGAAGCCGGTAAAGAGGTAGGACGGCGGCGCGAAGGCGCCCTGCCATTCCTCGATGCGGTGGACGGTGACGTGGCCGATGCTGAAACGGTCCATGGTGCGCGCTCTCCCGCCGGGCGGTTCCCCGGCGCAGGGAGAGTGCCTGAGCGTGCTGGGTTTCACAACCAGCGGAAGCAGAGCGGGGTGGCTCAGCGGGCCAGCAGCCTGCAGAGCGCGCGCGTTGAAGGCATGCCCGGCGCCGTCCTGTCGCCAAGTTCCAGCACGCGCGGCCGGGCTGCTGTCCAGCGCGGCCAGTGCGGCAGGCCCGGGCCATCCGGATCGCCGGTCCGCGCGAAGTTCACCCAGTATTGCTGCACCTGGCGGGACAGCGCGATGTCCGCCGGCTCGGCCGGCAGCCAGGCATCGGCCGTGCCGAAGACATAGGGGATCTCCGCCCCGTGATAGGCGCCGAGGCCATGCCCGCCAGGCCGGACGCGCGCAAAGTTGTAGACATGGACCGGCTGGCCACTGGCCGCGGTCGCATCCGCCATCTGGCTGGCCGGGCAATGGAAGGCCTTGCCGGAACTCACCGCATCGACCCGGCTGGCCAGATCACCGCCCTGCCGTGCGGCCCATACCCGCACGCGCTGCGCCTGTCGCCGCGGCAGGCTGCGCAGCTCGTCCGCGAGCGCTGACCGCAGGCCAGCCTCATCAGCAGGCAGATACATGCGGTACTCGCTCATATTGCTGCCGATCAGCAGCGGCACACCGGCGCGGCGCGGTGCGGGCGCGACGGGGGTGTAAAAATGGCCGCCGAGCTTCTGTTCCTGCAGCGCGATGATGTCCTGCCACGGCAGCGCGCGCAGCTGCTGCGCCGAAATCGCCGGATCGAACAGCCTCGCCGCGAAACGCCTTGCCGCGGGCAAGGCGGTCACCCCATCGGGAGCGAGGTAGCCGCTCTCGATGATGGCGCGGACAAACAGGCCGCGCGCTTCGGGCATCCCGGCCAGCGCGGCGATATCGGTGCCCCCGGCGGATTCGCCGAACACGGTCACGCGGGCTGGATCGCCGCCGAAGGCCGCGATATGCGCCTTGACCCAGCGCAGCGCCGCGATCTGATCCAGCAGCCCCTGCCGTCCACTCGCGCCCGCGCCGAGCGAGGGATGCGCGAAGAAACCGAGCAGCCCCAGACGGTACGCGATCGAGACGACAACGACGCCCTGCCGGGCCAGCGGCCCGCCGAGATAGTTCGGCTCGTAGGCATAGCCGTTCTCGTTCGATCCGCCATGAATCCAGACCATCACCGGCAGGCGCTGGCCGGCCGCCGGCTTCGGCGTCCACAAATTGAGGTAAAGGCAGTCCTCGCTGATCGCCGCGATGGCGGGGACAACCATGGGATCAGCACCCATTGCGCGCGCCACGCGGCGATACCAGCGGGTATTGCCTGCCCCTTGCGGACATGCAGGGGCGAAGGCGGTCGCGTCCACGCGGCCGGTCCGGACGGCCAGGGGCTGCGGCGGCTTCCAGCGCAGCGCACCGACCGGCGGCTGCGCATAGGCAATACCGCGAAACGAGGCGAGACCATCCGCCTCGCGGACGCCGACCACGGTCTGGCCGGCAATCCGCACGGCCGGATCGCCCTCGGCCCGGACAGCGCATGGCAGCACCGCTGCAAGCAGCGCCAAAATCAGCCACAAGCGCCAACGCCGCATCAACGCACAGCCTCCCGAGAAAAGGGCAACTCCGGCAGCTCGCAGACGTGCGATCAGCGGGCGCTTGCCCCGCACGGCGCACTGCCTCCGCCGCGCCGCAGTGTGCCCTCCTCCAACCGGATCCGCAACCAGGGCTTGGCCTTGAGCGCGCCTCGCGAGGCGCTTTTCCGATCAAGGCTGGCGACCGCGCGCGCCCCGCGCTACCGCGCTTGCGGAGAGAGGGAGACGGGAGCATGCGGAGGGAATGGGGCCGGGCTGCAGGGATTTTCGCCCTCACGCTGCTGCTGCTGCAAGCGCTCGTCCTCGCCTCATGGCTGGCGGGCTTCGCGCTGATGCTGCCATCATGGGCTTCGAGCACCGCGCTGATCCTGGGCTGCCGCGATGTGCCCGCCGCCCGCCCGCGCGCCGCAAGCCTCAGCCATCTGGTTTGCGGTGCAACCGGCGTGGCGGCATTCCTGCTGACGGGCCCCGCCGCGCATCCGCTGGCGCTGTGGCTGGCCGCTCCGGCAGTCGCGGTGGGCGCGGCGCTGATGTGGGCGCTGCGCTGCTATCACCCGCCGGCGGCAGCCAATGCCGCGATCCCGTTCTTCACCCCGGCGAGCATGATGGTCTACGCTGGCGCGGTCACGCTCGGGGCGGCGCTGCTGCTTCTCGCCACGCTTGCGCTCGACCGGGCCGACCCGCAGCCCGCACCTGCCCAGCCCTAGAAGTACCGCTCGCCCACGCGGATCGTATCGCCAGGCAGCACCGCGACCTGGGCGCTGCGCAGCGGCACCGCGCTTTCGCCCGCGCCGGTCTGGCGGCGCAGGAACACGGTCTTCTCGTTCGCACGGTAGGTGAAGCCGCCGGCGCGCGCGATGGCCTGCTCGACCGTCATCCCCGAGGCAAAGGAATATTCACCGGGCCGGTTAACTTCGCCGAGGATATAGAACGGCCGGTAAGTCAGCACCTCGACGCTCACGCGCGGGTCGTTGACATAGCCTTCGGCAAGCTTGCCGGTGAGTTCCTGCTGCACCGCATCGATCGTGCGGCCCCCTGCATTCACCATCCCGATCAGCGGGAAAGCGAGCGCGCCGCCGGGAGTGATATTGTACTCACCCGTCAGCGAAGGCTCGTTGAACACGGTGACGCGCACGCGGTCTCCCGCGCCGAGGCGGTAGCTTTCCAGCCCCGCCGCAACTTCTGCCGTCGAGATCGGCGGCGCACCCGCACCGGCGCAGCCGCCGAGCGCAACCGACAGGCCTCCGGCCAGCGCGAGCGCCCAGGCACGGCGCCGACCCCGCTTGCTCTCGTGCTTCTTGTCCATGCGAAATCTCCAATGCTTTCGGGCCGATTTCCCGATGCGCCAAGTCTATGCCGCGCGTCGCAAAGCGCAATCACCGGCCCCCTTGCCGAATCCTCCGACTTGGAGGAGTTCCGCGCGGTGGTTCCCGGTCGGCCGGTACGGCGCAGCAGATAGGCCCGGGGATGGGCCCGGAGGACTATCGATGCGCCGGTCGGGCGCGGCCAATAGTGCACAAATCCTTAAGCATTCACCCGGATTTGCCCTTGGTTCGCGGATGCGGGATGCAGGACCGTACGAAGCTTCGCAACAGCGCCCGCGAAGGCGCGCAGCGACCCTGCGGTGCCTGCCGGCTGCCTCGATGCCGCCGGTTTGCCTCCGCAGCGGATACGCTTCGCCTTCCCCGTCGCGGCCCCTGGCCTAGTCTTCAAGCGAGCCGCGAGGGGGGCAGACCCCTCCTCGCATGTCAGTTTTGTGCCAATCCGGTTTGCCGCCAGAGCATGTCTCCAGCGCCAGACCCGTCGATCGAGGAGAACAGGGGTGAACACGGCAGTCGGCCTCTATCGCAACACCGGCGGCGTGCCGGGCATGGTGCCCGGCCTCGCTTTCGAACCCAGAGTCCCGCCCCCGGCATCGGACCGGGTCGATCTCAGGCTGCTGTTCGCGGTGTTCCGGCGGCGGCTCGGCGTGTTCCTGGCCGTGCTGCTCGCCGTGCTGGCGGCAGGCCTCGTGCTCACCGCGCTGCAACCGCGCACCTATACCGCGCGCGCCGAAGTCACCCTCAACAGCCGCCCGCAGTCGGTCGCGCCCACCAGCAGCACCGACGGTCCGGCCCAGTCCGCGATCCCGAGCGAGGGCTATGTCGACACGCAGGTCGCCGTCGTGACCTCGGAGGCCAATCTGGGCGCCGTGGCAGAAAGCCTCGATCTGGCGCGCGAAGAGCGCTTTGCGAAGAGCCCTCTGGGCGCTCGCGCGGCGGCGCTGGCCTGGCTGCGCAAGGGCGTTGTCGCCACGCGCATCGGCACGACCTACGGCATCGCGATCACCTTCGAAGACAGCGATCCGGCGCGGGCCGCGCGCATCGCCAATATGGTCGCGCAGCAGTACACCGCCGGCGCGCTCGATGCGAAGCGCAAGGCGGCGCGGGCCACGACGACCACGATCGCCGGCCGGCTCGAGCAACTGCGCCAGCAGGCGCTGGGCGATACGGCGGCAGTGCAGCGCTACCGCATTGCCAACAATCTGCTTTCCACCACGATGGGTTCGCTGACCGAGCAGGAAATCTCCAGCTACAACCAGGCCGTCACCACCGCGCGCGCGGAAGCGAGCGAGGACGGGGCGCGGCTCGATGCGGCGCGGCGGCAGATGGCGCTGGGGGGCAGCGCGGGCGGTGTGGGCGAAGTGGCAGCCTCGCCGGCGATCGGTTCGCTGCGCGCGCAGCAGGCGACGGCGGCGACGGAGCTCGCCTCGCTCACCGCGCGCTATGGCCCGCGCCACCCGGATGTGCTGCGCGCGCGCGCTGCGCTCGGCGCAATCGACGCGCGGATTTCGGACGAGACGCAGCGTGTGATTTCCAGCCTCGAGGCGCGGGCCCGGGTATCGCAGCAGCGGCTCGCCTCGCTCACCGGATCGCTGCAGCAGTCGCGCGGCACGCTGGCGCAGAACAATTCCGCGATGGTCGGCCTGCAGGACCTCGAGAAGCGGGCCGAGACGTCCAACGCGCTCTACGAGAGCTATCTCAACCGCTTCAAGGAACTGACCGCGCGTGAGGGCACCGAGCAGGCCGACGCCGATCTGCTCCACCCGGCGGCGGTGCCGCTAAAGCCCACCAGCCCCAACATTGCGCTCAATCTGGTGCTGTCGGTCGCGCTCGGCCTCGGGCTCGGGGTCGCGGCGGCTTTCACGGCAGAAATGACCTTCAGTGGGCTTACCACCGGCGATGACATCGAGCAGCGGCTTGGCGTGCGCTATCTCGGCTCGATCCCCACCCTGGGCTCGGTCTCGCGGGGGGAGGAGAAAGTGCCGATGGCGGCGCTGCTGGAAGACCCTCGCTCGGCCTTTGCCGAAAGTTTCCGCTCGCTGCGCGCCTCGATCGCGATGAACACGACCAAGGCGCGGGTCATCGCGCTGACCTCGGCGCTGCCGGATGAAGGCAAGACGACCACCGCGATCTGCCTCGCCCGCTCGATGGCACTCACGGGCGACCGCGTGCTGCTGATCGACGGGGACTTGCGCCGCCAGGGCGTGAGCCGCTTCCTGCGCGGCGATGCCGGGCGGCCCGGGCTGATGGACGTGCTGCGCGGCAGCGCGCCGCTCGAAGCCGCGCTGGTGGTCGATCCCGCCACAGGGCTCAACATCCTCCCGCTCGCGCAGGGCAACAACGACGCGCCCGAAATGCTGACCGGCGACGAGATGGACCGGATGCTGGAAACCGCGCGCGAGATGTTCGACGCAGTGATCATCGATACCGCGCCCGTTCTGCCGATTGCCGACGCGCGGCTCATGCTGCGCAAGGCCGATGCCTCGGTCTTCGTGGTGCGCTGGCGCAAGACGCCCGAAGCGGCGCTGCGTTCCGCGCTGCGGCTTCTTCCCGATGACCGGGTGCAGCTGGCCGGTGTCGCGCTCACCCGCGTCGACATGCGCAAGCAAGCGCGCTTCGGCTATGGCGACGATGCGTTCTACCATTCGTACAAGCGCTACTATGCCTGAGGCGGCAGAACCCTCCCCCACCCCGCTTGGCGGCAACGAAGCGGGTACGCCCCCCTTCTTGCTGCGACCGGGCGCGAGCGAGGCCGAGGCCACGGTCATCCCGGCCCATTTCGGGCTGCGGCATGGCGGGGCCGCGCGGCAGGCCGGGATGGATGAATGCGGTGCGCCGGGCCCCACCGATACGGGAAGCGCGGCGGTCGGCAGCGGTTCGCACCCCGCAGCGCTGCTTGGCGCTGGTCTGGAACCGGGCAGCAATGCCGCAGCGGTCGAAGCCGCGGCCCTCGCCGTGGTCCGCGCCGCCGCTGCGGTGGAGGCCGCCGCGGCGACCGTCCACACCGCCGCAGCCGCCATCGATCTTGCCGCGGCCACGATGGGCCGGGTCACGCACCCGGGCGCGGGCCTGTCCGCACCGGTCGCGCTGGCGGCCCCGCTTCCAGCCGCGCTTGCGCTGGCACCGGCCCCGCTGATCGCGCCGGTCTCGCTGATCACACCGGGCACGGCTTTGCGGCCCGGCGCGGTGCAGGTCGCCGATCCCCGGCGGCGCTTCCGGCGCGTCGCGATCATCCACTACTGGCTGGTGACGATGCGCGGCGGCGAGCGGGTGCTCGAGCGGCTGCTGGAGCTCTTCCCCGAAGCCGACGTGTTCACCCATGTCTACGATCCCGCCGCGATGTCCGACGCAATCCGGTCGCGCACCGTGCGCACCAGCTTCATCCAGCGCCTGCCCGGCGCGCGGCGGCATTATCAGGCCTATCTCCCGCTCATGCCGATGGCGCTCGAACAGCTCGATCTGCGCGGCTACGACCTCGTGATCAGCAGCGAGAGCGGGCCCGCCAAAGGCGTGATCCCCGCGCCCGATGCGCTGCACTTGTGCTATGTCCACTCCCCCATGCGGTACTTGTGGGATCACTACCACCAGTACCGCGACGAGGCGGGCTGGCTGAAGCGCGCGGTCATGCCGCTGCTCTGCCACGGCCTGCGCCAGTGGGACACGAGCTCGGCCGCGCGGGTCGATACCGTGCTCGCCAACTCGAACTTCATCCGCGAGCGGGTGGCCAAGGCCTGGCGGCGCGAGGCGGCGGTTGTACATCCCCCGGTGGACCCTTCGTTGTTCACACCGTCGGACGAAATCGAGCCGGGCTAGCTCTGGGTCGGCCAGCTCGTGCCCTACAAGCGCGCGGACCTTGCCATCGATGCCTTCAACGCGCTCGGCCTGCCGCTCACCGTGGTGGGCGACGGGCCGCAGGCCGCGATGCTGAAGAAGCGCGCGGGGCCCACCATCCGCATGATCCCCCGCCTCGATTTCGCCGCGCTGCGCCGCGCCTATGCCCGCTGCCGCGCGCTGGTGTTCACCGCCGAGGAGGATTTCGGCATCGTGCCCGTCGAAGTCATGGCCTCGGGCCGTCCGGTCCTGGCCTATGGCCGGGGCGGCGCGCTTGACAGCGTGGTGGCGGAGCGCACCGGCCTGTTCTTCGCCGAGCAGACCACCGAAGCGCTGATCGATGCCGTGCGGCGGCTCGAACACTGGCTGCCGCAGTTCGATCCCGCCGAGGCGATGGCCCGCGCGCAGGATTTTGCACCCGATCGGTTCGATGCCGGCGTGCTGGAGGCTCTGGCATGAGCAGCATGCCCAAGCGAAGGACGCGCGCAGGCAAACCGGCAGCGCGCAAGCCAAGGCAGATGCAGCCATGGAACTGACCTTCATCGGCGCCGTGCAGGTCCTCGTCGGCCTCGCGCTTTTCGTGGCGGGCTCGGTCGAGGCGATGTTTGCCTTCGCGCTCGTATCCGCCCTGTTCGGCGGGTCGGCGGCCATCCTGCTGCCCTTGCTCGGCGGCTCCTCGATCCCGCCGGTGCAGTTCGCGCTGCTGTTCATGGCGATGCGGCTGGTGGTGCCGGGCGCCGGCCAGATCGCCGAGCTGGGCCGGGCGCTCAGGGCCAATGCCTGGCTCGTCGGCTTCGTCCTCTACGGCGTGGTCATCGCCTTCATCGCGCCGCGCCTGTTTGCCGGGCAGATCGAAGTCACCCCGCTGCGCGGCCGGGTCGAGGCGCGCTATGTCAGCACACTCGCCTATGTCTATGCCGTGCGCCCGCTGGCGTTCACCCCGCAAAATCTCACCACGGCGGTCTACCTCCTCGGCACGCTCCTCGCCGCGCTGGCCAGCTTCGTCGCCTGCCGGGGCGAGCGCGGCCGCGTGGTGCTGGTGCGCACGCTCGCCCTGGTCGCGATGGCCCATGCCTTGACCGGAATCGCCTCGGTCGTGCTCAAGGGCACCCCAGCCGAAGCGCTGCTCGGCGCGTTCCGCAATGCAAACTACGCGCAGCTCGACCATTCCTATCGCGGCTTCGTGCGGATGACCGGGCTGTGGCCCGAAGCCTCCAGCTACGCCAACTACGGCCTCGTGCTCTTCGTCTTTGCCTTCGAATGCTGGCTGCGCCGCATCGAGCCGCACTGGACGGGCCCCGCCGCCGCGCTGCTCGCCGGCGCGCTCGTGCTCAGCACCTCGAGCACCGCCTATGCCGGCCTCCCGGTCTACGCCCTGCTGTTCGGCTTGCGCGCGCTGCTCTTCCCCGGCGCGCTCCCGGCGGACCGCGCGCTGTGGATCGGCGGCGGCGTGCTCACGCTGGTGGCGCTGGGCAGCGCGGTGATGATCTGGCAGCCCCACATCGCCGATGCCTTTGCCGGCATGATCCGCCACATGACGGTCGACAAGGGCGAAACCCTCTCCGGCCTGCAGCGCCGCTTCTGGGCCTGGCAGGGGATCGACGCTTTCCTCAGGAGCGGCGGCATCGGCATCGGGCCCGGCAGCTTCCGCTCGTCCAGCCTCGCCACCGCGGTGCTGGGCAGCACCGGCGTGATCGGCGCGCTGACCTTGTCGCTCCACCTCCTCAACGCGTTCGGCCCGCTGCGCCAATCGACCTGGACCCCGGTGGCAAACCCCGCGCTCTCCACCGCCGCGGCTTGCGCCTGGGCGATGCTGATGGCCGTTGCCATGGCCTCGATCCTCTCCCCCACCTGCGATCCGGGCACCGATATCGCCTTCCTCGGCGGCGCCGCGCTCGCGCTCCGCCGGCAGCAGAGCGTCGCCGCCCGCACCCCGGCGCGCGCGCCGCGCACCGCCCCTCCCGTCGTGGTGGAGGCAGGCCCCAAGCCCTTCATGCTCGGCACCCCGCGCCAGCCGCGCGGCTTCGAGATGCCCGAACCCTATGTGCTCGATAGCACGCTGGAGATCGCCTGATGCGCGGCGCGGGCCTGCCTTCGCCTGCGATCAGGCCGGCCCGCCCCCCGCGCCGCTCCCTGCGGCAAAGCGGTAGCCGCCCGAAAGCAGGAAAGTGCGGATCGCGGGATCGGTGGTGAGCCCGGCCGCGGTGGCCGCAGCCGCCGCTGCTGCCTCGCTCTCCCCGCGCAGCCAGCGGACCCGGGCCAGCGCCGCCCACCAGGGCTGGTAGGCGCTCACCCCCGCCATGGCCTCCAGCTGGGCCAGCGCCGCCGCCGCCGCGCCGTTCTCGGCATGGGCCACCGCGCGCGCGACCATCACGCCCGTCGTCGGCGCAAAGGCCGCCAGCGCATCGTAAAGCTGGGCGAGCGGCGCGGTCAGCCGCTCGCCGGTCATCCGCTGGTGCGCGTGGAGCGACTGGATCGCCGCCTCGGTCTGGAAGCGCCCCGGCGCGGCGAGCGCGGCCGCGCGGCGCAGCGCGGTTTCCCCCTCCACCACCAGATCGCGCTGCCACAGCGCCGGGTCCTGCGCGTGGAGCGGAACGAAAGCACCATCGGCGCTGCGCCGCGCCGCCTGCCGCGCCTCGCAGTGCAGGATCAGCGCGAGCAGACCCAGCGCTTCGGCCTCCCCCGGCAACAGCTCGGCGATAAGCCGCGCCAGAAACAGCGCCTCGACGCGCAGCCCCGCCAGCTTCGCATCGGCCCCCAGCGTATCGTCCCACGCGGTGCCATAAGCGGCATAGATCGCGGCCAGCACAGCCGCGAGGCGCTGCGGTGCCTCGGCCGGTTCGGGCACGGCAAAGGCGATTCCCGCATCGCGGATCTTGCGCTTGGCCCGCACCAGGCGCTGCCCCATCGTCGCGCCGCTGACGAGAAATGCGGCGGCAATCCGCGCAGCATCAAGGCCGAGCACCGTCTGCAGCATCAGCGGCGCCTGCGCATCGGCATCGATCGCCGGGTGCGCACACACGAACAGCAGCGCCAACCGCTCGTCACCAAACGGGCGCTCGGGGCGTTCTTCACGCTCGTCGGCCAGCAGCGCGAGGACATCGCCGGCCCGGCTCGCCGTCGCAGCCCGCGCGCGGCTGTGCCCGGCAGCGCGGCGCGCGGCGGTCATCAGCCAGCCCTCCGGATTGGCTGGCACA
>Ga0164294_10005976_pt1 | contig 10412 bp, 10 predicted proteins | sample GEODES005metaG_FD_111479 | JGI IMG/M metagenome (GOLD analysis project Ga0164294, IMG submission 111479) | Oligotrophic lake water microbial communities from Sparkling Lake, Wisconsin, USA - GEODES005 metaG | ecosystem: Environmental > Aquatic > Freshwater > Lake | place: USA: Sparkling Lake...
CAGCACCCAGCCAAACAGATTGGGCTTTTTGATGTGGATGCCGGCATTACCGCCGGTGACCGATTCCCAGCGTGCCAGCACCTCCTCCACAATGAAGCCAAAGGCCAGGGTCGCCATGCCCAGGTAAATGCCTTTAACGCGCATGGCGGGCAAGCCCACCACCACGCCCACAGCTGCTGAAAGAGCCGCCGCTGCGGCCAGAGCGATCGGAAATGGCACTCCCATATTGCTCAGCACCGCGTGTGTGTAGGCGCCCACACCCAAAAAGGCGGCGTGCCCGAGTGAAAACAGGCCGGTAAAGCCCGCCAGCAGCATGATGCCCAGCGCCGCGATGCTGTAAATCAGCACAAACGTGAGCTGCGCCAGCCAGTACTCGGTAAACAGCCAAGGCGCAGCCACCAGCAAGAGCACCAGCACGCTGTACCAAAACAGATGCCCGCTGTGTTTGGCCAGGGCGATGTCCTGGGCGTAGTTGGTTTTGAAAATGAAGCGCATGTCAGACCTTTTTGCGCAGTTTTTCGCCAAACAGGCCGTTGGGCTTGACCATCAACATCACCAGCACCACGATGTAGGCTGCGGTGTCCTTAAAGCCGTCGGGCAAATAAAAGCCCGAAAAAGATTCCACCAGCCCAATCACCACGCCGCCCACAATCGCCCCGGGCAGACTGCCAAAGCCGCCTACCACGGCCGCAGGAAAGGCCTTCAGGCCAATAAAGCCCATGTTGGCGTGGACAAAGGTAATCGGTGCCAGCAACAGCCCGGCCAGGCAGGCCACGGCCGCCGCTAACGCCCAGGCAATACCGTTGAGCCGCTTGACCGGTATGCCCATGTAGTACGCCGCGAGTTGGTTTTGCGAGGCCGCTTGCATGGCGATACCCAGCTTGCTGTAACGAAACAGCGCAAACAAGAGCAAGCACAGCACCCCGGTGGCGGCAATTACCACCATGTGCTCTACATTGAGCACCAGACCGGCCACGCGCCAGATCTCGTCTTTGTAGGGCACCGGCAGCGCCAGTGTGTCGGTACCCATGCCCGGGATCATGGTGATCAGGCCGCGCGCTACGTAGCCAATACCAATGGTCAACATGACGATGGAAAAGGCCGGTTGGCCCAGGATCGGGCGTATCACGGCGAACTCAATCAGCGCACCCAGAAGCGCCGTCGCCGCCACCGCTCCGAGCACCGCAAACCAATAGGGCAGGCCCAACAAAGTCATGCCCACCAGGCCGGCAAAGGCGCCCAGCATCATCAACTCGCCTTGGGCGAAACTGACCGTCTCGGTGGCCTTGTAAATGAGCACGAAACCCATGGCAATCAGGCCGTAAATGCACCCTTGTGCGATGCCGCTGATCAGCAATTGAAAAAACTGCACCTGTCCTCCCTTAGTCGTGCATTGCGTTTATAGCTTGAAGAAGATAGGTCCCCTGCTAGGGTTGTTACTGACTCTGGGACATTAAATTAAATTGCACTCTTGGTGAACTCAAATCGTGGGAATGGGGCGTGGCCGGCCTTCGTCGTCAATCGCCACGTAGGTCACAAGCGCCTCGGTGACTTTGATGTACGTGCCCTGGGTACGAAAGCGCTCGGCAAACACTTCCACCTTGACCGTGATCGAGGTTCGGCCAATGCGAACCACTTTGGAAAAGAAGGACAGGATGTCACCCACGCGCACGGGTTGCTTAAAGATGAATTCATTCACCGCAACTGTGGCCATGCGCCCCTGGGTGTAGCGCGCGGGCAGCACCGAGCCGGCCAAGTCCACTTGCGCCATCACCCAGCCGCCAAAAATATCTCCGTTGGCATTGCAGTCGCCCGGCATGGGTATGACTTTGAGCACCAAGTCTTGGTCGGTCGGCAGTTCTACCTTGGCGTTTACTGGCGGGAGGATTGGGTGGGCGGACATGGGCACAATCGGAGTTTGATGTTTTGAATTGTCCCCCATGCGCTACTTTGGCCCCTCTGCCGATTCTCCACGCCATGCGCCACTTGCTTCCGGCGCGACAGCGCCTTCGCCGAGCGGTCTCAAAGCCAGCGATTGGGGCACATTGCAGCGCCTCTTTCCCTACCTGTGGGCCTACAAATGGCGGGTAATCCTGGCGCTGTCTTTCATGGTGGGTGCCAAGGTGGCGAATGTGGGCGTACCCTTGCTGCTTAAATCCCTGGTCGACACCATGACGCCCAAGCCGGGCGACCTGTCCGCCATATTGGTGGTACCGGTGGCCTTGCTGGTGGCCTATGCCGCGCTGCGGCTAAGCACCTCGCTGTTTGCTGAGCTGCGTGATCTGGTGTTTGCCAAGGCGACCGAGGGTGCAGCGCGCAGCATTTCCTTGGGTGTGTTTCGCCACTTGCACGCCATGAGCCTGCGCTTTCACCTAGACCGCCAGACCGGAGGCATGACGCGCGACATCGAACGCGGCACGCGCGCGGTGCACTCGCTGGTGTCCTATTCGCTCTACAGCATCGTGCCCACGCTGATCGAGGTGGGGCTGGTGCTCACGCTCTTAGCGGTCAAGTTTGACGTCTGGTTTGCCGGTATTACCGTGATTGCGCTGGTGCTCTACATCGGGTTCACCATCAGCATGACCGAGTGGCGCTCGCAGTTTCGCAAGAGCATGAACGAGCTCGATTCCAAGGCACACACCCGTGCCATCGACTCGCTGCTCAATTTTGAGACCGTTAAGTACTTCAACAACGAAGACTTCGAGGCCCGCCGCTACGACGACAACCTGGAGCGCTACCGCCAGGCCGCTCTGAAAAGCCAGCGCACCCTGAGCATTCTGAACGCCGGCCAGCAGCTCATCATCGCCAGCGGCCTGGTGGCCATGCTTTGGCGTGCCACCCAGGGCGTGGCCGAGGGCCGCATGACGCTGGGCGACCTGGTGATGGTCAACGCCTTCATGATTCAGATTTACATTCCTCTGAACTTTTTGGGTGCCATTTACCGCGAGCTCAAGCAAAACCTGATTGACCTGGAAAAAATGTTTACCCTGCTGGAGCGCGAGCAGGAGATCGCCGACGCGCCCGATGCCAGGGCGCTGGTGCTGGCGCAGGGCGCTGTCAGCGCCAGCGTGCGCTTTGAGCATGTCAATTTCGCCTACGAACCTGCGCGCCCCATATTGCACGACATCAGTTTTGACATCCCGCCGGGCAAAACCGTGGCCGTGGTAGGGCCGTCGGGCTCGGGGAAATCTACGCTCGCGCGACTTTTGTATCGTTTTTATGACGTCCAGCAAGGCAATATTTCGGTGGCGGGGCAAGACATTAGTATGCTCACTCAGGCCAGCTTGCGCGCAGCTATCGGCATCGTGCCGCAAGACACGGTGCTGTTTAACGATACGGTGCAATACAACATCGCCTATGGCCGCACGGGCAGCAGCCTGGCCGATGTACAGGCTGCTGCGCGCGCGGCGCACATTGACTCCTTTATTGCCAGCACCCCAGCGGGCTACGACACCATGGTGGGCGAACGCGGGCTCAAACTCTCGGGCGGTGAAAAGCAGCGCGTAGCCATCGCCCGCACCTTGCTAAAAAACCCGCCTATCCTGATTTTTGACGAGGCCACCAGCGCGTTGGATTCGGCCAACGAACGTGCCATCCAAGCCGAGCTGGCGCGCGTGGCGCAGAACAAGACTACGCTGGTAATTGCCCATCGCCTCTCTACCGTGGTGGACGCGCACATGATTCTGGTCATGGAAGCCGGGCGAATCCTCGAGCGCGGAACCCACGCCGAACTGCTGATAGCGCAGGGCCGCTACGCGCAGATGTGGGCACTGCAGCAAAGCGGCGACACCGCCACCTGAAGACACCCGTCGCCATCATGGAAACCAAATGGCTAGAAGACTTTGTTTCGCTGGCTGAAACCTGCAGTTTCAGCCGCTCGGCCCAGTTGCGTTACGTCACCCAGTCGGCATTTTCGCGTCGCATCCAGTCGCTTGAAGCGTGGGCGGGGGTCGCTCTGGTAGACCGCAGCTGCTACCCGACACGCCTGACGGCCGCTGGCGCAACGTTCTACCCCAAGGCTTTGGAGCTGTTGGAAGCCTTGCACAACACGCGCGCTGCGCTGTGCGGACACAACGACCCGGAACAGAACGCCAGATAACTTGTTTTAGCGCAGCTGCGGACGTTCGCCTTTTTGCGGCTGGGCGCGCGCCCTGTTCGACTAGTTTGATTTCCGCAAAAGTCGGCTGATTACGCTCGACGTGGACTAGGTTATCTTCCGCCGTTTGGAGTAGCGGCGCATTCTGTATCGCTCACCGCCGCCCCGCTCGCCAGCATGGCGACAAAACTGTAGTGCTGCGGATCACTATCTCTTGGTATGCTCAAAACATTGTTTTATTTATAAGCATTAACAAAACGGAGGTTTATATGGCAGTCATGCAAGAGTTTAAGGAATTTGCTGTAAAGGGAAATGTGGTGGACTTGGCGGTGGGCGTGATCATTGGGGGCGGCTTAGGAAAAATTGTTGACTCGGTGGTCGGCGACCTGGTGATGCCAGTGGTGGGGGCCATCATTGGCAAACCTGACTTTAGTGGCCTGTTTCTGCCGCTCGCATCGCCGCCAGCAGGAACCGCAATCACTCTTGACGCACTGCGAAAGGCTGGGGTACCTGTGCTGGCCTACGGAAATTTTTTAACGATTGTGCTTAATTTTCTGCTGCTGGCGCTGGTGATATTTGTCATGGTGAAGCAAATCAACCGCCTTAGAGCGCGCGAAGCTGCGCCGCCGCCCGCGCCACACGTGGTCAGTGAAAGCGCCGAGGTGCTGTTGCTGCGTGAAATTCGCGACAGCCTTAAAAGATAGCGCCTGCCGATACGAGCCTGAGACGATGTAGTGACGTTGCTGTAAGTGGGCGCTGGCCAGCGTGCGCTTCGGTTCACCGCGAAGCGGGGACAATCGGGCTTGTCCAAGCCCATCTTCAGCACTTATGCCCACGACTATTGCTCCGGCCACACTGACCCTCACCCGTCCCGATGACTGGCATGTGCATCTGCGTGACGGCCAGGCGCTGCACACTGTGGTGCCACACACAGCCGCGCAGTTTGGCCGCGCTGTGGTAATGCCCAACCTGAAGCCCCCCGTTACTACTGCTCAGCAGGCCCAGGGCTACCGCGCGCGCATTTTGGCGGCCGTGCCTGCCGGCGTTGCGTTTGAGCCGCTGATGACGCTGTACCTGACCGACAACTTGCCTGCCGTTGAAATCGCCCGCGCCCAGGATGCGGGAGTGGTGGCAGTAAAGCTCTATCCGGCAGGTGCCACCACCAATAGCGACGCCGGAGTGACCGATTTGCGCAAAACCTACCCCACGCTCGAAGCCATGCAGCGCGCGGGCATGCCGCTTTTGGTGCACGGCGAGGTGACCGACAGCGACATTGACCTGTTTGACCGCGAGGCGGTGTTTATCGACCAGCAGCTCATTCCGCTGCGGCGGGACTTTCCGGGCCTGAAAATCGTGTTTGAACACATCACCACCCGTGAGGCGGCCCAGTACGTGCAAAGCGCTGGCCCGCTGACGGCGGCCAGCATTACCGCTCACCACCTGCTTTACAACCGCAACGCGATATTCAAGGGCGGTGTTCGGCCGCACTATTACTGCTTGCCGGTTCTGAAGCGAGAAACTCACCGGCTCGCGCTGGTGGAGGCTGCGACCGGTGGCTCGCCCCATTTCTTTTTGGGTACCGACAGTGCACCGCACGCCGCGCACCTCAAAGAGCACGCCAGCGGCTGTGCCGGTTGCTACACCGCACACGCCGCCATTGAGCTGTACGCCCAAGCTTTTGAAGCCGCGGGCGCGCTGGACCGGTTGGAAGGCTTTGCCAGCTTTTTTGGTCCCGACTTTTACGCCTTGTCGCGCAACACCAGCAGCGTCACCCTGCGCAAAGAGACCTGGACGCCGCCCGAGGGTTACCCCTTTGGCGAGGCAGTACTCAAGCCCTTGGGCGGCGGCGAGCCCTTACAGTGGCGCCTGGCCTAGACGCCATCGAATGGGCCGCCCCATGGTTGGCGCCCTATCGAGCCAGGGGCCAGGCCGTGGCAGTCCAGGTGCTGGCGGGCCAAAGCTGCGCCACCGCGCTTAACGCCCATTGCAGGCCGGAAGTCCCGGTGCGTTTTGTGCTCCATGAGAGCCTGCCTGCATGCGAGGCCTATGAGGCTTACATCTTTCGCAGCCGCCAGGTGCCTACGCGCGAGGGGCTGCACGACTTTTTTAACGGCTTGTGCTGGCTGCATTTCCCACACACAAAAACCCGGCTCAACGCGCTGCAAGCTGAGCAAATTGCCCACAGCGGCATCCACAGCGTGCGTGGTCCGGCTCGCGACGGTAGCACCGTGTTTGATGAAAACGCCGCCTTTTTGCACGCGCCTGACCCGCTCTGGCATGCGCTGGTCGCCAAGGACTGGGTGCGCCTGTTTGTCACTCTGCGTCCCCTCTGGGCTCAAGCGCAGCTGGTGTTGTTTGGCCATGCGCTGTTGGAAAAGCTGGTGCAGCCGCGCAAAGGAATAACCGCCCACGTCTACCGCGCTCACCCGAGCGCCCCGGGCCTGGCGGCGATGGACGCCTGGATGGCGCGCGACCTGAGCGCCGAAAAGCTTGCCGCCAAACCTTTTGCACACTTGCCCGTGTTGGGCGTGCCGGGATGGTGGGCGGCCAATGGCACGCCGGGTTTTTACCAGGATGGAGCGGTATTCCGTGCGCCACGCATGCCCGGAGTTTCCTCAAGATAAAGGCCGCAGCGTTTCTGGGCCCAAAAACGGCTTGCATGCTTGTTTTTGACAAGCCCGGCCCTAATATGCGCTTTGTGGGCTCGCATCGGTCTTCGGGCTTGTTTTCTGTGAAAGGGATTTTTATGAAACGCATGTTTTTATTGATACTCACCAACGTTATGGTGGTGGTGGTCTTGGGTATCGTGGCCAGCCTGCTAGGCGTCAACCGTTTTCTCACGTCGAATGGCCTGGACCTGACCGCCTTGCTCGGTTTTGCCCTGATCATGGGGTTTGGCGGCGCTTTTATCTCGCTGCTCATTAGCAAGCCTTTGGCCAAGTGGAGTTCTGGCGTACGGGTGATCGAGCAACCGCAAAACGCAGACGAGGCCTGGATCGTCGAGACGGTGCGCAAGTTTGCCGACAGGGCACAGATTGGAATGCCCGAAGTGGGAATTTTTGAGGGCGAGGCCAACGCCTTTGCCACCGGCGCCTTCAAAAACTCGGCGTTGGTGGCGGTATCCACCGGCTTGTTGCAGGGCATGACCCGGGACGAGGTGGAGGCGGTGATTGGCCATGAAGTGGCACACGTGGCTAACGGCGACATGGTCACCATGACGCTGATCCAGGGCGTGATGAACACGTTTGTGGTGTTTTTAAGCCGGGTAATTGGCTACGCTGTGGACAGTTTTTTACGCAAGGGCGACGACCGCGACAGCGGCCCGGGAATGGGCTACTGGATCACCACCATCGTGCTCGATATCGTGCTGGGCTTTGCTGCCCAAATGGTGGTGGCCTGGTTTTCGCGCCAGCGCGAGTTCCGTGCCGATGCGGGTGCGGCCCAGTTGATGGGGCGTAAGCAACCCATGGTCAACGCCTTGGCGCGTCTGGGCGGTATGCAGACCGGCGAGTTGCCCAAGAGCGTTGCTGCGTTTGGCATTGCCGGCGGCATAGGCCAGTTGTTCAGCACCCACCCGCCGATTGAGGAGCGCATTGCCGCCTTGCAAAGCGCATAATTCCGACTGGTTTTTAGTGAAGCGAGCGCTCGCAGCAATGCGGCGCTCGTTTCGTTTTTTGGGAGCGCTAAGTGGAGTTTTCGGTTTGGGTGACCTTTTTTGCCGCCTCTTGGGCGATCAGCATCTCACCGGGGCCGGGTGCTGTAGCGGCCATGAGTGCGGGACTGAACTTCGGCTTTCGCCGGGGCTATTTCACAGTTTTTGGGCTGATGTTGGGCATCTGGACCCAGTTGCTGCTGGTGGGTGCCGGGTTAGGGGCGCTGGTGGCTACCTCCGCTACCGCATTTGGCGTAGTTAAGTGGGTAGGAGTGACCTATTTGGTTTACCTGGGCATTGCGCAGTGGCGCGCCCCGGTCACCCCGCTCGCTGCGCGCAGTGACGCCGGTGTGCCGGCCACGCGCCGCTCCATGGTGCTGCGCGGCTGGATGATCAACGCGGTCAACCCCAAGGGAACGGTCTTCATGCTGGCGGTGGTGCCGCAGTTTTTGGTACTGAGCCAGCCGCTGCTTGGGCAGTACTTGGTGATAGGCGCTACGCTGTCTTTTACCGACCTGGTGGTGATGGCGGGCTATACCGCACTGGCTTCCAAGGTGCTGACCGCGCTGCGTGACACCGCGCACATCCGGGCCATGAACCGGGTGTTTGGCAGCCTTTTTGTGGTGGCGGGCGCGCTGCTGGCGCATTTCAACACTACGCATTAGGAGGTTGGCGATATGTCATTGGAGCGCATCGCCGTGCCGGGCCGAAACCGCTTGCGCCTGCACGCCACGCTGTTATTGCTGTGGTCGGTACTTGTGGGTATCGCTAGCAGCGCGGTACTTTTGCATCTTTTTCAGGTGTACTCCATGGCTGTACGCTACGCTGTGGGTGCTGCAGCGATGTACTTTCTGGGCTTCCTGGGGGGCGGGTGGTGCTATGCCGCTTGGTGGAATCAAAGTCGAGAGCGGGCCGGTCTACTTGCCACGCATGCGTCTCGAGAGGAGCAAGTGTCATACCAGGAATTGCGTGCGCTATTGCGCAAACCCCTCGTCAATCCGTTGCCAAATGGATTGAAGTGGTTTCTTGAAATTTTCGATTACGTTCTTCTTGAGAGGGTTGGCTTGGTACTCTTTCTTGCTTACGCACTGATAGTGACGCTGATTTATTTGTTTCTGATTTACCTTCCAGTGATCGGGGTGGAGACATTTGCGGGTTATCTGGCTGAGGTGGTGTTGGAATTTGTCATCGGCGCCAGCATCGTTCGCAAGATATTGAAGCCACGCGCATTGGACGAATACTGGCCGGTGATGGTTAAAAAAACCTGGATTACCGGATGCCTTTTGGTCGCCGCAGCAGGCGCTACGGGGTTTTTAATCCAACACCTACACCCCGGCGCCGAGACGATTTTTCAGGCTTTGGCCCAGTCCGTGGCGAATTAGTGCGCTGAAGTCAGTGCAATGGCCAGCGCCTCAGCCACCTTAATCCCATCCACCCCCGCCGACAAAATGCCGCCTGCGTAGCTGGCGCCTTCGCCTGCGGGGTACAGGCCGCGCAGGTTGGTGCTTTGCAGGTTCTCGCCCCGCGGTATTTTGAGCGGGCTGGATGTGCGGGTTTCGACCCCGGTGAGCACCGCGTCGGCCATGTCAAAGCCCTTGATCTTGCGGCCAAACACCGGAATGGCTTCGCGCATTGCCGTAATCGCGTATCCGGGCAGACTGCTGGCCAAGTCCACCAGGAGCACCCCCGGCTTGTAAGAAGGCTGCACCGCGCCCAAAGCGCTGGATGCGCGCGCCGCCAAAAAGTCACCCACCAGTTGCCCCGGTGCGTCGTAGTTGGCGCCGCCCTGCGCGTAGGCAGCGGATTCAAGCGCGCGCTGAAAGGCGATACCGGCCATCGGGTGCGCGCGGCTGGCGCTGGGCGGCTCGCCTGCCAGCAGGGTTCTAGCTTCGGCGGCGTAGCGTGCGCCGTCCGCCGGGCCGAAGGCGGCCACAAAGCTGGCTTCGTCGTGCGGGTAGTCGGCGGGGTCGATGCCGACCACGATGCCTGCGTTGGCGTTGCGCTCGTTGCGCGAATACTGGCTCATGCCATTGGTCACCACGCGCTCGGGCTCGGAGGTGGCGGCCACCACCGTGCCGCCAGGGCACATGCAAAAGCTGTAGACGCTGCGCCCGTTGGCAGCGTGGTGCACCAGTTTGTAGTCCGCCGCGCCCAGGAGCGGGTGCCCGGCGTGGCGGCCCCAGCGAGCGCGGTCAATCACGCCCTGCGGGTGCTCAATGCGAAAGCCCACCGAGAAGGGCTTTGCCTGCATGGCCAAGCCACGCGACCACAGCATGGCAAAGGTATCGCGCGCGCTGTGGCCCAGCGCCATCACCACATGGTCGGCTTCCAGTTCTTGCAGGGCGCCACTTGCCAGGTCGAGCACCTGCAGGCCGCAGATGCGCTGCGCATCAAAGTCAAGGGTGCTGACCGGTGCGGTGCGGATGTCAACCACCCGCTGGCCAAAGCGCACTTCGCCGCCCAGGGCGATGATGCGCGCGCGCAGGTTTTCCACCACCTTGACCAGTTTGAAGGTGCCAATGTGCGGATGCGCCTCCACCAATATCTCGGGTGGCGCGCCCGCTTCCACCAGCTCTTGCATCACCTTGCGCCCCAGGTGGCGCGGGTCTTTGATCTGGCTCCAGAGCTTGCCGTCGGAGAACGTGCCTGCGCCGCCTTCGCCAA
>Ga0164294_10005978_pt1 | contig 10412 bp, 4 predicted proteins | sample GEODES005metaG_FD_111479 | JGI IMG/M metagenome (GOLD analysis project Ga0164294, IMG submission 111479) | Oligotrophic lake water microbial communities from Sparkling Lake, Wisconsin, USA - GEODES005 metaG | ecosystem: Environmental > Aquatic > Freshwater > Lake | place: USA: Sparkling Lake...
AGGAACTTGACCAGTCCTGGTTCAAGTGCGCCATCGGGGGCAACCGGAGCCCCCGCGAGGGCGTCCTCAACGATTCGTTCAAAGTCCGGATGAATGGCGGCAACTTTCAACTCTGCGTCATCGCCCATCACCTGTTGCAAGATCGTGCGCGCTAAACGCTGGCGAACCGGCTGCAGCAGACCTGTGGGATCCTGCGTGCGACCGACGTGCTCGCCAATGGTCTCGAGAACGGTCCGAACATCGCGTACCGGGATGTTTTCGACCAATAGCAGCTGCAATACCTTCTGGACAGTCCCAAGCGGAATAACCTTTGGAACCAGATCGTCGACCAGTTTGGGGAAGCGCCCCTTGATGTGCTCAAGCAGTTCCTGGGTTTCCTGTCGACCCAGAAGCTCGTGTGCATGGTCGCGCAAAAGCTTGTCAATGTGGGTCGCAATAACCACGGCCGGTTCGACCACCGTGTAGCCTAACGAGATCGCGCGCTCCCGCAGGTTGCGAGCGATCCAGTACGCGGGGATGCCATATGTCGGATCGGTTGCCCGGAGGCCGTCTAGGGCGGCTGCGCCAGGGCCCGGCTCGATCGCCATCATCAGGTCCGGGTAGACATCGCCCCGCCCCACTTCCGCCCCGTATACCAACAACCGATAGGCCTCGGTCGGAAGATCGAGGTTGTCGCGAATATGAACAACCGGCACCAGAAATCCAATATCACCCACGAAGCGCTTCCGGATCGCTGTGATCCGCTGCACCAGGTCGGAGCCATCCGCGCGGTCAACCAGGGGGACTAATCGGAAAGCGAGTTCAAGTGTTAAGGGGTCGACTACCGGGACATCGCCCCATTCGACCGTCTCTACTGGCTTGGACTCCTCAGCGAATTTTGCAGCCGCTTCTTTGGCGCGGGCTTTGGAGATGCCCCAGGCCAGTCCAGCAAAGCCGGCACCCAACGCAAGAAATGCGAAATGAGGCATTCCGGGGATGATCGCGAGTAACCCGAGCACGCCGCCAGTCAGCCACAATACAATCGCGTTGTCGCGGAGCTGATCGCCAATCTGTTGCTGGAAATCGCGATCGGTAGCGACGCGTGTCACAACAATACCGGCGGCGGTCGAGATAATGAGCGCTGGCACTTGAGCGACCAGTCCGTCACCAATCGAAAGCAAGGTGTACGCCTTGGCCGCAGCCGCGACATCCATATCGTGCTGCATGACGCCAACCAGGAGGCCGCCGACAATGTTGACAATTACGATAACAATGCCCGCAATGGCGTCGCCGCGGACGAACTTGGATGCACCGTCCATCGAGCCGTAGAAGTCGGCCTCTTGTTGAACTTGCTTTCGGCGTCGCTTCGCGTCGGATTCGCCGATCAAACCGGCGTTTAAATCCGCATCAATGGCCATTTGTTTGCCGGGTAATGAATCCAGCGTAAATCGGGCGCTGACCTCGGCAACTCGGCCTGCGCCTTTGGTGATCACGGCAAAATTGATGATGGTCAAAATGGCGAAGACGATGATTCCGACAACGTAATTGCCGCCGATCAGAAATTCGCCAAAAGCCTCGATGACCTTGCCGGCGGCGTCTGGTCCTGTGTGACCTTGGAGCAAAACAACGCGAGTAGATGCGACGTTCAGACTCAGGCGTAACAACGTGGTCAATAGCAGAAGGGTAGGGAAGGACACGAACTCCAGAACCTCCCGAATCCGCATGGCGGAAATCAACACCGCAACCGAGATGCCGATGTTCAGGACGAAAAACAAGTCCAGCAAGGGCGTCGGGATGGGCAAGACCATCAGAGCCAAAAGGGCCAAAACGACCAGCGGAGTGATCATTTGGGGCAGGGCGGCGAGCCTGGGGGCTAAACGTTCGATGACAAGTCTCCGTTAAAAGGATGAGCCCGACGTTGGGCGACACTACTGGAGCAGATTCATGGGTGCATATCTTTACACGAACGTAGCCTCACTGGCAGCCCAACGTAACCTGGCGTCAAGCCAGGATATGTTGAAGGTGAGCACCGAGCGCCTTTCAAGCGGCAAACGGATTAACTCTGCAAAAGACGACGCAGCAGGCGTTGGAATAGCCAAACGCTTCACGGGTAACGTACAAGGGCTTCGGCAGGGCGTCCGCAATGCCCAAGACGGTGCAGCGATGGCTGATGCTGGGGAAGCAGCGCTCGAGCAAATGGCTCTCATGGCACTGCGCATCCGCGAGTTAGGTGTTCAGGCTCAAAACGGCACGTACTCTGCCAGTGACTGGACAAACATCAATAACGAAGTTCAGGCGATCACCGCGGGTATGACTGGCTTGGCTACCAATGCCAAGTACAACAATATCGCGTTGTTGGACGGCTCGTTTAGCGTCAACGTGAAGTACACCGACGAATCAACTGGCGGTGGTGGGGCGGGTGCAAGTCTGGGCACGATTACTGTGGGAACGCAGCAGTCTTTCACTGCATTGACAATTGCTGCGATTACGGACACGGGGACCGCAGCGACTGCTGTGACAGTGGCGGATTCGTTCTTGACGAGTATTGCGACGGCACGCTCGGATTTTTCAAAAGCTTCGGTGACCCTGGGCTATGTGTCTGCGGCTCAGTCAGCATTGGCTGAAGCGGTTGACAGTGCTCGCTCCCGTATTGAAGATACCGACTACGCGGCTGAGACCGCAAAGATGACGCGGAATCAAATTCTCCAGCAGGCTGCAACAGCTGCTCTGGCACAGGCGAACGCAATGCCCAATACCATCCTGAGCCTGATCAAGTAAGCTCGGGAACGGTTAGTGCATTTCGTTACCAGTAACTTCGGTCGGCGTGGACCGAATTTTTGGAGATTGAAATGGGTATGACTGGAGTATCAAGTTCTCAAGTGCCCCTCCCGGCAGTTATTTCTGGGGGGCAGTCACCTGGGGTCGAGCGGTCTTCTCCGATTTCCGAAGGTGTGGCTCAGCTCGAGCGACGTTCGAGTGAAACGATTCAGGCGGCAGCCCGGACAATTGATTCATTCGTTCGGGATATGGGACGGTCGCTGGACTTTCGAGTCGACAGTTCGAGTGGGAAGCAGATCGTTCGGGTGAGTAACCCGCAGACTGGTGAGGTGGTTCGCCAAATTCCGAATGAAGAGGCGGTTCAGATTGCGCGTTCTCTGAATTACCTTCAATCGGTCCTGGTGAGCATCAAAGCCTGATTAGGAGGGCTTAAGCATGGCAACGGTTGTCGGGTCTTCGACAGGTGCGATTGACGTCAAGTCAACCGTTGACCAGCTGATTGAAGTTGAAATGGTCAAGCGGATCGATCCGCTTGATGCAAAGCTAACTGCTCGAAAGGCGTCATTGGGCGCCTTGAGTCAGTTGCGGACGTTGACGACGACCCTTCAGGAATCGTTTGATGCGTTTGGGGATACACAGTTGTACTCCAAGACGCAGACCGATCCGACAACCGGAGCGGTCATTGCAGACCCAGCAAAGGCGGATGTCATAAGGCTGCAGAATTTAACGTCTGCGGTTAAGGATTTCGTGGCAAACTACAATGCTCTGCAAGCTGCTGTCGCCAAATACAGCCAAGTGGATTTGTCAGACCCGAATCGCGACGCGCCTTCGAAGGTCGCGCTTTACGGTGATCCTGCGCTTCAGCGCTTTCGCCAAGTGTTGCGAGAGGGCTATTCGTCAGGCCTTTATTACAAGAACACCCAGACATTGGTCGATGGTACGACGCCGATGACTGGTCGGGCAGACCAGATTATGGGAATCAGTTTCGTCGAACTCGGCGTGACGAAAAAAACCGATGGCACTCTCTCTTTCTCCAAGACCGCCCTGCAGAAATCTGCGGCTGCCAAAACGGATAATCAGACCGACCTCACTCTGCCCATTCTGAAGAGATCAGAGGAAACCGATCCCGAGCCGAGGTATTCGGATTCCAATTACCTGCAGCCGAAGCTGCTGGACCGTTTCGAACTCGGTGTCGTCGGATCTATTAAGAGGGCGAATGTATTCAAGGCGGATGGTAGTTTGGCGGATGTGGGCTTCAAGGCTGCCTTGACGGTCGCGAACAGTCCGATTGTGGGCGAGCTTGATATTCGGAGTTCCCAATACAACAGCCAGTTGTACACGCTCACCCGAAAGCGAGTTCAGGAAATCGCCAGAGTCGAGGCCGAACGGACACGTCTGCTCAAAACATACTCCAATCTCAATTCGATTTTGGCAAATATGTCGAGCACAAGCAGTTTTTTAACCGCCCAGCTCGCGGCCTTGACAAAGAATAATTGATCTGTGCCGTGATGCCTCCCGTCCAACCGTTCACCTGGATGGAATACCATGGCGCTAACGCCTAGCCGCCACCGCAATGCTGCTTCGGGATATCTGCGTATCCGGAACGAGTCTCTGACGCAGCAGAGCACGCCCCAAGAACTGATTTTGCTGGTTTACGAATCGTTGATCGACCGATTGGTCAAGTGCGAGGGGTATCTGGCGCAGGCCGAGGACGCCGATTTTGATCGAGAGATTTTGAAGTCGATGCAACTGATTCAGTACGGGCTGCGCGATTCTCTGTCGTTTGATTTGGGTGGCCAGGTCGCGGTCAATCTGGATCACACCTACGCCACGTGGATGATGGCGCTCGAATTTCTGAACACAAGCCGCTCAAAGGAGCGCCTCGAAAGCTTGATTTCGAATGTGCGCGACGTTAGAGGGGCTTGGGAGGTGGCATTTGCCGAGGTTGGTGTGCAAAGGTGATGGGCACCCAACTGAGTGCGCTGGCGGCAATGGCTTATTTCTTGCTCGCTCCGCCCCCGTGAGTTTGGATTACATATTTTTAGATTCCGACTCGGCAACATTTTGTCTTTTCGGCGTGGTTTTGGATTTGATTGCCGCCCTGCGGCAACAACTGCCCTCTCCAGTTTCGCTTGAGCGGGCCGTCGTCTGAATTTTTAATGAAGCTGTCTTGAGTGACTGTTGGAATGTGGGAGAATATTGGACGAAGATCGCCCGTAGGCGTTTTTCGTCCGGTGAGTGTGTTTTTCGATTTGGAATCCGGCGCGAACGCTGGCATCGGGTTAACCCTTAAGAGATTACGATCATGGCTATTTCTGGTTTGAGCACGGCGCAGTTTTCGGGTCTCGCAACTTCGGTAATGGCAGCACTGGATGCTGACGATATCGCTGTAATTGCGAATCAGGTCTCGACCTTGAGAACCGACCAGGTTGCTACGATTAGTACGATAGCCATCGGGGCGCTCACCAGCGATCAGTTCGCCAACTTCTACAGCGAACAGATCGCCGCGATTACCTCGGCACAGATCGGATACCTCGATCCGACGAACGTGGTTCCCAATATCTACGTCACCGGGGTCGTGGCTTTCTCAGACGGCGCGATCCGTGGATTTAACCAAGACCAGACACGCGCCCTGACAACAGAGCAGTTCAGCGCACTTGTAACGTCCCAGTACGCAGGGCTAACAAGGGACCAAGTTTCCGCGGATTATCTTTCGACGGCGCAGGTTGCTGCCCTTGAGTCAGATGACCTCGCTGCCATCACGACCGCCGCGATCCAGGGGATTTCAGTCCCGGACCTGCGGCCGGCGGCTATCGTTGCGGCTCTTACAACAGCTCAAATTGTTGCTCTCACAGAGGAACAGTTCGGTCGGGTCTCGCGCGGGCTGTTCCAGGAGTTGCAGGCCTCCCAGGTCGAAGCGATCCAAACCTCCGATGTGCTCCAGCTGAACGTGTCCACGATTATCAGCAGCCAGATTGCAAGCTTGTCGACAGCTGCTATCGCAGCCTTGGACGGGGGTGTCCAGGTCGCTAGCCTCTCCGCTGGGCAATTTGAGGTTCTATCAACAGCGCAGGTGGCGGCCCTGGGGTCGACTCAATTCGGCTCATTCACTGTGGGACAGGTCGCCAGCCTCGACGCACTTGCCACCACTGATTTCATTGCTGCGATCGGCGCCGATATCGTCGGGCTGACGAACATCGCGTCACTCGGTACCGATTCTGTTCAGGCTCTAACCACCCTCGAAGTCGCGGCGATTTCTGTTGACTTCGGGCAAGTCAATGCTCTCAAGACGAGTCAGATAGCTGCACTGCTGACTGACCAGGTTCGGGCGCTGGGATCTGCTCAGGTTGGGGCTATTTCGCCAAATCAGGCGGTGGCGTTCAGCGACGCGATCTCGGCGATCACTACAAGCGCTATTCAAGGACTCCTTCAAGGCCCTCTGAGCGCGCTGACTACGGTTGGAGTGACATCACTTACCACGGCTCAAATTGTTGCCTTGACGACGGATCAGTTCGGCTACTTCTTAGACAGGCAAATTGCTAATTTGTCTCCGTCTCAGGTTGTCGCTATTCGAACTGACGATGTCAGGTCAATTTCGGCATCTACGTTCGCGTCCTCGTCCATCGCGTCGCTCTCTACGAACGCGATTGCTGCGCTCTCGGCAGATGCACAAATCTCGGCGCTGTCGACCCGTCAGATTCAGCTGCTGACCACTGGTCAGTTCGTAGCGTTGACGAGCGGTCAAATCGCATCGTTGTCGGATACAAGTGTCGCTGCGATTCAGACGGCCAACGCGGTTGCAATCGGCGCGGACATTGTTGCTCTGGGCAATATCGTTCGACTGACGACCGCTTCGATTGAAGCATTGGCGAGCTCACAGGTTCAGGCGCTGGGGACCACACAGATTCAAAGTTTGACGGTGACCGCTCAGATTGACGCGCTGTCGACGAGCCAAGTCCGGGCGTTGAGCGGAGACCAGGTCGCAACGCTGGTGGATACACAGGTGGCCGCGATTGGCGCCGACATCTCGGCGCTTTCGTTCCCGGAAAGAATCACGGCGCTTTCAGGGCTGACGACGGTTGAAGTTCAGTCCCTAACGACCACTCAGTTCGTGGCGATGACAGCGGCGCAGTTCACGCAGTTGACTGGCGACCAGGTCGCGGCGATTGAGTCGTCCGATGCGATCGCCATTGGTTCAATCGACATTGTGTCCTTGACTGCGATCGCGTCGATGGCAACTGGTTCGATCGCAGCGTTGACGACGGCGGAGGTGACCGCGCTGACCACTGCGCAGATCGCTTCGCCTTTGGGGACAGCCCAGATGTCGGCGCTTTCAAGCCAGCAGCTTGGGGCTCTGAATTCAGCCCAGTTGTCGAACCTCGCTCCAAATCAAGTTTCAGCGATCGGCCAGGACATCGTGGGTGTTCTATTACCCCAAAACCTCAGTGGCGATGCCATCGGGGTTGGCCTTAGAACCGATCAGATTCAGATACTTACGACTGTGCAGTTTGGCGCATTGACCGCGACTCAGTTTGGCCAGCTAACGGGCAATCAGGTCGCAGCCATTGGTTCGGCGGGCGCGGTGGCGATTGGTGCGACTGACATTGTGTCTTTGACCAATATTGCTTCGATGTCGACCGGGTCTTTTGCTTCGTTGACGACTGCCGAGGTGGCAGCGCTGGCAACCTCGCAAATCGTTTCGCCCCTCGGCACGTCTCAGATTCTCGCGCTTTCGACCCGGCAACTTGCGGCGCTCAATTCCGCTCAGTTAGGAAACCTGGCTGCGGAGCAGGTTAGTGCAATTGGTACGGATATCGTAGGGGTCCTTCTTCCGCAGAACCTGAGTGGCGAAGCCATCCTGAGTGGCCTCACCACCCAGCAGGTTGACGCGCTCAGAACCTCCCAGTTCCTTGCTCTGACATCGGCGCAGTTTGGCCAACTAACCGGCAATCAGGTTGCCGCAATTGGGTCCGCAGGCGCGGTTGCTATCGGCGCAACTGATATCAGTTCATTGACCAACATCGCCTCGATGTCGACCGGATCGTTTGCTTCGTTAACGACTGGCGAGGTCGCGGCACTGATCACAACGCAAATTTCGGGTTTGCTGTCCACTCAAATCAGTGTGTTAGGGACTCGGCAGTTTGCTGCATTGGGCACCGATCAAATTGCGGCCATCAGCCAGGGTCAGTCTGGGGCGATTGGAAGTTCCTCTTCAGGCATTTTGGCACCTCAGGATCTGACGCTTGCTGCTATTCAAGGCCTGACTTCGATCGAGGTCGCTTCCTTCAAGACGTCGCAAATCCAGGCCTTGACCTCGAATCAGTTCACAGCGTTGACAAGCGCCCAACTGGTTGGTCTAGGAACCAATCAGATTCGAGCGATTGCGTCAAATGATATTCAGGGGCTTTCAATTGATTCGTTGACCGCTGGTGCGCTCCTCAACAATGTATTCGCGCTTGCAACTGGAACTGTTGCCGCGCTATTGGATACCCAAGTCAGTGCACTGACGACTGGACAGATCCAGGCTCTCGATACCGCGCAGTTCGATGCATTGACCTCCGCCCAGTTCGCTGTATTGTCCGGCAACCAGGTCGTCGCAATTGGAACTGCAGGCGCGGTTGCGATTGGTGCCACCGACATCGTGTCGCTGAGCTTAATTGCGTCGATGACGACTGATTCGATCGCAGCCCTGAGCACTGCTCAAGTGACGGCACTCACTCCACAGCAGGTATTGTCGCCCTTGGGTACGGCTCAGATGCTGGCGCTTTCGACCCGGCAACTTGCCGCACTTAATTCAGCCCAGTTGGGGAATCTCACAGCAGCGCAGGTGGCTGCAATCGGGACCGATATCACCGGAATCGCGTTGCCGCAGAATTTGACCGCTAGTGTGGTGCAAACCGGGCTGACCACCGACCAGGTTCAAGTACTCAGGACGGCTCAGTTTGACGCGTTGACGTCGGGGCAATTTAGTCAACTAACTGGCAGCCAGGTTGCAGCAATTGGAACTGCTGGTGCGATTTCAATCGGTGCCGCGGATATCGTTTCGTTGACGAATATCGCGTCGATGACGACCGACTCCATCGCAGCCCTGGTTACTGCTCAAGTGAACGCACTTACAGCGGCGCAGATCGTTTCGCCGTTGGGTACTGCCCAGATGTTGGCACTTTCGACCCGGCAGCTTGCAGCGCTCAATTCAGCCCAGTTGGGGAATCTCACAGCAGCGCAGGTGGCTGCAATCGGGACCGACATTACTGGAATCGCGCTGCCGCAGGACCTGACCTCAACGGTGGTAAGAACTGGCCTGACAACGGATCAGCTGCAGGCACTCAAAACGTCACAGTTTGATGCGTTGACCTCGGCTCAGTTCACGGTTTTGGAAGCTAGCCAGGTTGCCGCAATTGGAACCGCGGGTGCAATTGCGATTGGCGCTGCTGATATCGTTTCCTTGACCAATATTGCGTCGATGGCGACCGGATCGATTGCTGCGCTGACGACGGCTGAGGTTGCCGCAATTACTTCGGCCCGTGTAGCGGAGTTGACCACAGGACAAGTCGAGGCTCTCAAAACCTCGCAATTCGATGCTCTCACTTCGGCGCAGCTGGATGTATTGAAAGCAGAGCAGGTTGCCGCGATTGGATCATCTGGTGCGATCGCAATTGGTGCGACCGATATCGTTTCCTTGACGAATATCGGTTCGCTTTCGACTGCCTCGGTCGCAGTACTCACAACTACCGAAATGGCCGCTGTCCTAACTACTCAAGTCGAGAAGTTTGGTACAGCGCAGATTGAAGCCCTCGGAACGCGGCAGTTCGCGGCGTTCAACTCGGCGCAACTCGGGACTTTGGTCGCGGCACAGGTGACCGCGATTGGGACCGACATCACTGGGGTTCTGCTCCCGCAGGATTTGACTACAAGCAGCCTCGAATCGGGGTTGGCGACTGACCAGGTTCGGGCACTCAAAACCTCCCAGTTCGACGCGCTGACCTCGAACCAGTACGCTGCATTGACAACTGGCCAGGTTGCTGCAATCGGATCGGCAGGCGCGATTGCCATTGGTTCGGCAGATATCGTGTCGCTGACCAATATCGCCTCCATGGCGACAGGTTCGGTTGCAGTACTGACGACCGCTGAAGTGGCTGCTATATCACTCACCCAAGTGGGCTCATTGGCCACAGCGCAACTCGAGGCGCTCGGGACGAAGCAGCTCAATGCACTTTCAGCGGATCAAGTTGCAACGCTCGTGGCAGATCAGGTCGCTGCAATCGGAACAGATGTGACGGGGGTCCTGCTGCCGGAAAACCTCACGAACTCGGCTGTTGTTGGCTTGACGACCCTGCAGATGCAGGCGCTCAAAACCTCGCAGTACGATTTGCTGACTGCGACCCAGTTTAATCAGCTGACCACTGCCCAAGCGGGGGCCATTCAGTCGGCGGGCGCGATTGCAATTGGTGCGACCGATATCGTCTCGCTGACGAACATTTCAGGGATGGCAGGGGCCACGATTGCAGCCCTTGCGACCAGCCAAGTCGCCGAGCTGAGCGCTACTCAGGTGACGTCGCTGCAAACTACTCAGGTCGGATCTTTGCTGACACGCCAGTTCGCCGTGCTGAACGCAACTCAGACTGCTGCGCTGACTTCAGGGCAGGTCGTTGCAA
>Ga0164294_10005980_pt1 | contig 10412 bp, 9 predicted proteins | sample GEODES005metaG_FD_111479 | JGI IMG/M metagenome (GOLD analysis project Ga0164294, IMG submission 111479) | Oligotrophic lake water microbial communities from Sparkling Lake, Wisconsin, USA - GEODES005 metaG | ecosystem: Environmental > Aquatic > Freshwater > Lake | place: USA: Sparkling Lake...
CTCGGATCGAGAAGTTCCGGCTGTTCAAGTTCTCCGGAAGCGTAGAGCGCCACCGGGGCTCCTCTGGCTTCCTCGACAAATAACTCATTCCCATATCGCTTGAGAGCCTTCGGCTCGGCACCGGCTGCCGGGTGATCACCCGTGGGGTCCGAAGGCGTGGCGGCCCGAACACCCGACTGGATTTCGGCGCTGACGCTCACCGCGGCCCGCGCGAGCGCAAGAATCGTCGAACGGACAGCCTGGCTCCCGTCGGCTTCTTCAAGCCAGTCTTCAAGAGCCTTCCCAGGCATTGACCATCCCTAACCTTGTGCCGCTACCGGTCCCAGCGCCGGAACTTGATCACAATAGGGCAAACAGGTCAGGCCCGTGGGAATCTCGAATAGCCGAATTGCTCGGCGCGGTCCCGGCTAGGGACTCGTGGGCGCCGACGGCTCAACCGGCAGTGCCGCGGACGTGGTACCCAGCGGCCGCTGAGCGATCAGCAGCAGTGCGTCGCTCATGGTGACGCCCGGGGTGTGGACTGCCTGCCAGAGGTAGCGCAGATAGCTCATGTTCGGACCCTCGGGAGCGGCCTGGGTGGTGCCCGGCGGCAGATTGTCCGGACTTGGCAGATGCGGCACCCCATCCGCAGGCACCAGATCGACGACAACCGCCGGCTCAGGTGCGGCGGGATCCACCGGGTCGGCTGTCGCGGCGGGGGCGGCGAACAATGCCAGCGAGATACCCAACGGACCGATGACCATGAGTCCACGGCGCCACCGAACGCCAGTGCGCGTGCCGTTGACCATGTAGTTCCCCACTTCGCTGAAGGTTTCTACTGGTCAATCCGATACTGCGGCCCGTTTGTTACAACCCCGCGTTACGGTGCCCCGACCGGGACCGCGCGATAAACCGCCACCTCATTGGAATTGATGGTCTGCGTCATCGTGTACGTCGAACCCGACGGGATCGTGATCGTCCACTTCTGCGCGGCCTTGGCGGCGTTGGCGTTGAATTTGGAATCTGGCACATTCGCCATGGAGCTGTAGCGGTAGAGGTTGTAGGTAGTACCCGGCCTGAGACTCGAGACGGTGATGGTGAGCGTCACCGGCTTGGCTGGGGGTCTGGTGTTGGAACCGTCGACCATCGTCGGTGTTTCCGCATTGACACTTGTCGTCAACCGCACCGGTACCGTGTCGCGGTTCAGGTCGATGATGCCGGTGATGGCGATCCCGTAGTCGGCACCGCTCTTGAGCGAGTACACCGCCGCGGTCTTCGCGTTTGCCTTTTGTCGGGTGGTCGCGAAGGTGCCGAACGTGGAGCTGAATGTGTTCTGGGGCTGACCATTGGTGCCGTTCCACAACCCGTTGTCATTGAACGTCAGCACATCGTCGGCGTAGTACTTCGTCGGGCCGGTCAATGCATAGTTTGACGTGATGCCGGTGACGGCCACGATGTGGTCGTATTCGGTATCGCCGGCGTTGAGATTTGTCGTTCCGTAGAAACGGGATTGGTTCATGAACACACCAATTACCACCGGGTAGCCGGCCGTAACATTGGTCTTGACCCAGGTGAGAAACGCTGTTGATGTGGGTTGTTTGGCTGTGTTGAAGGCCGTCGCGGTCAGGTGCATCGCCTTGGCGGCGGCGACGTCATTGACGCCCAGCAGGAGTTGTGAACTTTCCAGACTCTGACGTGTGTTCTTGCTCGCGAGCGCGCGGGCGTCGTATTGCGAAATGTATTGGCCGTAGTTGAGGCCGGCGCTGATGAACGCGGTCTCGCCGCAGTAGCCGTAGTTGGCATTCCACTGGATTCGCGGCGGGAGTTTGGAGCCGGCGGTGTATTTGGTTGTCGCCGGAGTGGCCGCGACCGGCGTCGCGGCGGGCGCGACAGCGGTGCTGGCGCGCGGCACGGGGTTGGCAACCGCCGCAGTGCGTCGGGCTCGCGCGGGGGTTGAGGCGTGATGGGCGCTCGCCGAACGGGCTGCTGCACCCGGACCAGCACTGTCGGCCGCATCGGCATAAGCGACGGCGGAACCGCCGACCAGGGCCGCGCCGAGACCCACGGTGAGGGCACCGACTCCAAGCCAGCCGTAACGGACACGCGTGCGCGCGGTTGCTGGCATACCCGCCCCCTCGATCCGACCTCTCCGTCCAGACTAAACCCTCGGGTGTCCGATACCGAGTGTTCTCGGTGGCATGGACAATGCAGGAGTGCGACTTCTTCTCAGCATGGCGGCAGTGATCGGCGCTCTCGCATCGTCGACCGTGGTCAACGCTGCCCCGGAACCCGGGATACCTCCGCTCAGCCCACAGGCCCGCGCCGCCGGCTTCGTCGACGTGCGGACCGTGGTCCCAGACGCGATCGTGGATCTGCGCTACGCCACCGCGGACAACTTCGTCGGCGTCCAGTTGTATCCGGCTGACGCCCGCTGCCTGGTGCACGAGTCGTTGGCGCCGGGTCTTGCCACCGCAGCTGCCGCACTGCGGGCACAGGGATCCACCCTGGTGTTCTGGGACTGCTACCGCCCGCACGAGGTTCAGGTGCGGATGTTCGCCGTGGTTCCCAACCCGGCGTGGGTGGCCAAGCCCGGCCCGTATTCACGAAGCCATGAGACCGGGCGGTCGGTGGATGTGACGCTGGCCGAGGGCGGACGTCTGGTGGATATGGGAACCGCATTCGACGACTTCTCCCCGCGGGCCACGGCGTACGCGACCGAGGGCGTCAGTGCGGCGGCGCAAGCCAACCGAGCTCGGTTGCGGAACGCGATGGCTGCTGGCGGACTGACGGTGTACTCCGGCGAGTGGTGGCATTTCGACGGTCCGGGCGCGGGTGTGGAGCGCGCGATTCTGGACGTACCGGTGAACTGAGTGCCGACCACGCCGCCATCAACCGCGACAGCGCGTTGCCGCTATTCCCGCGGCTGAACCACTACGCATCGCACGCTGGTCCAGTCAGAGATGCCTGTCGATGTCCATGCGCCGGTGCAGGACGCGCACAACGTCGATGACATCGTCGGGCAGCAGCCGGTAAAAAAGTGTGTGTGATCCAGCAGCGAGCTTCCGATAGCCGGGGCGGATCTCATCACATGGCCGGCCTATGAGTGGGTTCACCGCGGCGCGTTCGAGAGCGCGTTGACGTTCGCGCACATACTCCTCGGCCTGGTCGGGATCCGCTTGCGCGGCGGGTGAGAGGAGATAACTGCTCACTGATCGTGCGAGGCATCGGCCCGCTTGCGAGCAAGGAAGGTATCGAAGTCGAACGGTGTCGAGGCACCACTTTGCTCGCCCGCGTCGAGGGCTTCCCGCAGTGCCCGCAACTGAGTCTCCCGGTCCTCGAGGAGTCGCAATGCGGAGCGGACGACGTCGCTCGCCGATCGGTAGCGGCCCGCGGCTACCTCGCCTTCGATGAAAGCGGAGTAATGGTCATCAAGACTGAAGGACGTGGTCTTGCCCACGGACCGATACAACCAACTATTGGTACACCCGTGTATCAGGCTCTCGGGTCCTTCACATAGGTCCGGAACACGTCCGCCGAGATCGCGTTACCGGCGAAGATGTCGTGAATGAGGCTCACACTCGGTCGCGGCGTGCGTTCCAGGGTGACCGGGTCATAGGAGTACAGGCCGTACTTCGGGTCGTATCCGAGTACCCACTCGAGGTTGTCGGTCAGTGACCACGCGGTGTAGCCGCGGATGTCCATGCCATCGGCGATCGCCTTGTTGATCACCGCGAGGTGGCGCACGGTGTACGAGGCGCGCTTGGTGTCGGCGGCATCCGCGAGTCCACTCTCGGTGACCCACAACGGGATCCCGTACGAGTCGGCGATATCGAGGACGTCGCGCATACCAGCCGGGTTGATGATCTGCGCCGTGTCGCTACATTCAGTAGCCGGGCATCCGCCGAGCACCACGTTGATCAGCGGGGAGAACTCGGGGTATCCCTTGACGACCGGTAGGCCGGGCACCGAAAGCCCGCCGTAGCCGATCACGATGCCCTGGCTGTAGTAGTTGACGCCGAAGTAATCGGCCTTGCCGGCCAATTCGGGATGGATTTCGTCGGGAGTGATCACGCCGTCGAAGTTGGCGTCGACCTCACCGCGCAGGACCGCGTCGGGGAACCAGCGGTTGTAGAAGTCACTGAATTCCGCGGCCGCCTGCTGATCGCTGGGGTTAGTCGGATCTCCCCCGCGCCACGGATACATGTTGAGCGCGAAGCCAACCTGGGCGTCCGGGTCGAGTTGATGGATCAGGTCATAGGACGCCGAATACGCGGCCGCCTCATTGCGCAGCCCGACCGCCACCAGGTCGGTCCTGACGATCGCTGGCGGGAAGTTCGTCGCGAAAGGAATCGCGTAGTACGACGTCAGCATCGAGTTGACCGGTTCGTTGAGCACCACCCAGTTGGTGACCTGGTCGCCGTATTTCCATGCGAGGTAGGCCGAGTACTTCTCGAACTCGGTCACCGTCGACGACGAGACCCAACCACCGGCGGTTTGTGGCGTCAGTCCGAAGAGTTCCTGGACGCGAGCCTGGGCGGGATTGTGGACCCACAGCGGCAGGGTGAAGTGGTTGATGGTGACCATCGGATCAAGTCCGGCTGCGTGCATGGCGGCCAGTTGGTCGGCGTAGTGCGCGACCTCGTCCTGATTCGCCAGTGCATCGAGCTGTTGCAGCACCTCGGGGGTGACGCCGCTCGAAATATCCACCGATTCAGTCGAATTGGGGAAGATCCGGCTCCACTCGATACTCATCCGGAAGGTGTCGGCGCCGACACCCTCGCGGGCCAGCCGGGCGTCGGTGACGTACTGGGTGTACGCGCCGGGGCCGGTCTCCGGCACCCCGCCCTTCCAGCCGAGTAGCAGCTTGTTGATCGGGTCGTGGAGCCACTGCCACCAGTCCGAGTTGACGTCAAGCGGTGCGCCGCCACCCATCTCGGACTGGAACCCCGCCGTCGAGACGCCCCAGTGGAAACCCTCGGGAAAGGACAGTGCCGCAACAGTTCCATCCCCGTCGAAGGTCAGCTTTACCGTCGCGGTCGTGTTCGTGGACGGCAGGTAGTCCGACAGCAGCGATCCGACGAACGGGATGGCGCGCAGCAACCGGATCGGTGCGTCGAGCAGACCCTGCAGGCCGTGGATGTGGAAGTTGGTCTCGTCGCTGACTGAGACGGTGAACGCGTCAGTGCCGCCGTAGGAGGCGACGTCGACAACCGGGGTGTAGGTGAAGTCCCCGGTGGCCTGATCGATACTGACCCGACCCAGGCTCGGTTTACCGACCACGGTGTAGACCAGTCGGTCCCCCTCCGGATCACTCGCCCCCAGCGTGCCGGTGACCACCCCGTCGGCGGACTGGGTGGTGATCGACGGGGCTGTTGTCGGGTACTGGTTGAGGAACGTGCGGCCCAACTCGCGGCCGGTGGCAGCCAACAGATTCACTGCGGCGGACGCCGCCACCGGGGCCGAGGGGGTCTGTGTGCCGTGTGCGGCGGCGCGGCGGGCCGGTTGTCTGACCGCGGCCGCAGACGCGACAACCGTCTTGGTCCGCGACGTGACCGACCTCGTCGCTGCGCGATTGTGGTGCGAATTCGATGTCCGAGCCGATACCGACGTCGCCGCGTCAGCAGCACCCGTGGAGTCAGCCGGGGCGGGTGCGGCCAGGCCGGTCGCGACTGCGGCACCGATACCGAGCGCCACTGCCAACCCGCCGACCCGGCCGATGCTTGCCGAAGCGCGCTGGTGCGCGCGACCAGAAGATGACATCACCATGCCACCTAGTCAAGCACTACCCGGTGCCCGATGTCCGCTGTTCGCCGGCGGCGCGCGCCAGAAAGGGCAGCACGAGCCCGGCGAACTCCTCCGGGCACTCGATCTGCGGCATATGGCCGATCCCGGCCAGCAGGTGCGTTTCGGCATGCGGGAACACCCGTCGGGCTTCGTGAATGTGGTGCGCCGGTAGCACGCGGTCACGCTCGCCCCACATGATCAGGGTGGGACGCGGATGCAGAACGGCGAAAGCGGCCAGCTGCCGCCGCCAGCCGGGCTTGACGCCCCGGATCGGCGTTCCCAGCGAGACGGCGGCTTCACGCAACACCGCCCCGGAGTGCGGTTGGCGACCAATGGCCAGCGCGTGATCGATGCGCTCCCTAGTGGCCAGCGAGGAATCAGCGAACATCGTTCGTTCCAGCAACCGCGCGCCCGCACGGGTGGGGCGGCGGGTGCTCAACTGGCCGAGACCGGGCACGGTCAGCATCCGCAGCAGCACCGTCACTTCGCGGCCGAACCCGGCGCTATTGATCAGGCCGAGGCTGGCCACCCGCTCCGGTCGCAGCGCGAGGGTCTGCAAGGCGATCGCTCCGCCGAGGGAATTACCGACGATGTTGAGTGGGCGCGTTTCGCCAAGAACATCGACTGCACCGAGCACACCGCGGGCGAAGGTGGGCAGGTTGATCAGACCCACGGGGCGTTCGGAGAAACCGAAACCCGGTACGTCGATGGCGATCACACGGTGCGCGGCGGCGAGCCGGTGAAACTGCAGCGCCCAGTCCTCCATGCTGCGGCCGATGCCGTGTAAGAGCAGCACCGGCGGATTGGTGGCATCGCCTTCGACCCGGACCCGAACCCGGCGTCCATCGACCTCGACGAAGGTGGGCCTGCTCATGCCCCGGCAGCCGCCCGGGTGGCGGTGGCGCGGTCAACGGTGCTGAATCGGAGTGCGGCATCTTCGACCGGCCCCTTGCGCAATCGCGCATGATCCGACCAGTAATCCATCTCGATGGTCCAGGGGCCACTGGCGCCCTGCTGCGGAAACTCGTCAAGAGCGCGGGTGATGTAGCCGGCCGAGAAGTCCAGCATCGGCCGCTTCTCGATCGTCGGGTCGTCCACGACCGGAACGACGGTGGTATAGCCGTGCTGATCCATGTAGGCCAGTAACTTGCACAGGTGCTCGCAGACCAGATCCACCTTCAGCGTCCACGACGAGTTGGTGTACCCGAACGCGAACGCCAGATTCGGGATGCCCGACAGCATGAAGCTCTTGTAGACCAGAGATTCGTGAGCATCCTTGACCTGGCCGTCGACGGAGACCTCGATACCGCCGAACAGCTGGAGCTTCAGCCCGGTTGCCGTGACGATGACGTCGGCCTTCAACTCCCGGCCGGACTCGAGCAGGATGCCGGTCGTGGTGAATCGCACGATCTTGTCGGTCACCACCGAGGCTTTGCCTTTGGAGATGGTGCGGAACAGATCAGCGTCCGGCACCGCGCACAGCCGTTGGTCCCACGGGTTGTACTTTGGGTTGAAATGGGTGTCGACCTCGTAGCCATCAGGCAGTGACTTGACGTTGAGCGTGCGGATGATGCGACGGGCAAGCTTGGGGTGACGTTGGCAGAGGTTGTAGATGAACCGTCCCCGCCCGATGTTGAGACGTCGTGTCACCGCATAGGCGGCCTTGGCAGGCAACACCTTTCGCAGTCCGTTGGCGATCGGATCCTTTCGGGGCAGCGGCATCACGTACGACGGTGAACGCTGCAGCATGGTGATGTGTCCGGCGGTGTCAGCCATCGCCGGGATCAGCGTGACGGCGGTGGCACCGCTGCCGATGACAACAACGTCTTTGCCCGCGTAATCCAGATCCTCGGGCCACAGCTGCGGATGCACGATTGTGCCCTCGAAGTCCTCTCGACCCTCGAAGTGCGGCGTATAGCCGGCCGCGTAGTCGTAGTAGCCGGTCGCGCCGAACAACCAGCCGCAGGTGACGTCCCACTGCTTACCATCGCGTTCCAAGGTAACCGTCCACCGTGCGGTGCGGCTCGAGAAGTCAGCACGGATCACCCTGTGCTGAAAGTGGATTCGGCGGGCGAGGTCGTCGTCGTCGACGACTTCCTGCAGGTAGGAGAGAATCTCATGCGCATCGGCGATCGCGTTGTCAGCAGTCCACGGCTTGAACTCGTAGCCGAACGTGTGCAGATCGGAATCGGACCGGATGCCCGGGTAGCGGAACAGATCCCAGGTGCCACCGATCGCGCTGCGGCCGTCGGCAATCGCGAAGCTGTGGCCGGGCAGCGTGGTGGCTAGATAGTGCGCCAAGCCGATCCCGGAGATGCCGGCACCAACGATGAGGACATCGACGTGTCCGGTCAGTGGCTGCACGGGCCGAGCCTGGTTGAGCGAGGTGACGGTCATGAACACTCCCGGGTCGGGGCTAGTAACTGTAACGCTAATAATGTTATAGTTTTGCGGATCGCTGTCAAGCCCTTCCCCGCGATCGAGGAATTGAGAGGACGCCGATGACCGTCGCACCAGTTCAGCGCCGCGAGCCCATGCAGGCCCGCAGCCGCCTGACGGTGACACGCATCCTCGACGCCGCTGCCGCGATCGCCGACGAAGAGGGCGTCGACGCCACCACCACGCGGGCGATCGCCGACCGCGCCGGGGTGTCGTATCCGTCGCTGTACCGATTCTTCGCCGACCGCGACGCCATTCTCGACGAATTGCTCGAGCGGCACTGCGCCGAGCTTGATGCTCGCTGCGTGGCCGCCGAGCAGACCTGGAACATCCGGTCGGTTGCGGAGTTGCTCAACAACGAACTCGATCTGCACGTCGTCTATTACCGGCTGTACCCGAGTTCGGCGCGGCTGTGGATGGGCGGGCGCACCTCCCCCACCGTTACCAGGCACGTCCGCGCCCGGATGCAGAACCTGGCCCACCGTATCCACACCATCCTGGTGGATGCCGAACTGATCCCGGCCGATACCGACCCTCGCGCCACGCTGGTCGCCGTCGAGATGGCAGATCGCATCCTGGAACTCTCCTTCCGCGACAATGCTGACTTCGACGAGGAGATCCTGGCCATCGGACGGCGCGCCCTCATCGCCTTCGGTTCCGACCTTTCTCGTCGCTAGCCCACCGCAGCGGCATCAGATCGGCGCCGGGCGTCGCTTCGAATAGCCGCCCGAAGGCGAACGAGAATCCATCGACGATCGTCTCGTGGTCGGGCACAAGGTCTGTGTCACAGGCGATTCCGACGACTACGGAACCGTTGTAGCTGGAAATAGTGAAGCTCATCGGCTGATCGCCTGAGATCGGCGCCCAGCCGACGATGCCCTCCACCTGACTGCCGGCCAGGTATACCGGCATTGGTGGGCCCGGCACATTAGTCAGCGTTCCGAGGGTGCGGTTGGTGAACAGGTCCACCGATGCCTCGTACAGCCCGCGGCTGAACCCGGCGATGGTCTCCTGAAACCGGAATGCCAATGCCGCCTCGTGGCCGTGCTTGATGCGGTCCATCCGGCGCTTGGCGGCGGCCAGCACCTTCAACGGGTCGGGCTCGTCGGTCGGCAATTCCAGTTGCACTAGCGCGAACTCATTACCCAGGGTGTCGGGCAGGTTCAGATCCAGCGGCTTGAGATTCACCGGAACCATGAAGGTCACCGATGAACACCGCGCAGCGTGCTCCTTGAGGTAGTCGTAGAGCGTCAGCGCCACGCTGGCCACCAGTACGTCATTGACGGTGCAGCGGTTTGCCTTCGCGATGGCCTTGACCGCATTCAACGAAAGTGGTTCCGACCAGGCGACGCTCTTGTGGTCACCGGCAGTCCCGGTCCAGATCGTCGCTTCGTTGCGGGTCCCCACCAGAAGCTTGCGGACCGTGTCCAGATCGCCGGGCGCGGCGGAGAAAACGTCGACCAGGATGCCGCCGCCAGGTAGCGCGCCGCGCACGGTCTGCACCAGGTCGGTGCCGGTCGCCTGGGCGGCTGTCAGCATCGTGTTGCCTGCGCCCAGTGGGTTGCGGAGGGCGAACCGGCCCAGTCGGCCTGCCTTCATCAGCAGTCGTGGGGCATCCGCAATGCCCCCGACAGCGCCGGAGATGGCACTGCCGGCCGTCTTCGCCGCACCGACGGCGGTGGATCGCACCCGTTGGGCCAGCGGCTGTCCGGGCGGATGCGGGTGAGCGGCATGCTGAATCACCGCCGGTCCGAGGATGGGTTCGCCCTGCGGGGACGAGTCGAACAGACTCATCGACAGTTGCACCATCCGCATACCGTCGGCGATGGCGTGATGGCTGCGCAAAATCATGGCGCTGCCTTTGCCGTAGCGCTTCACCCAAATCGCTTGCCAGAGTGGACGATCGTGATCGAGCATCTCGGTGCGGTGGGCGGCCACCAGCTCCTGCAGCGCGCGGGGGTCGTTGGGCTTGTTCAGCGAGACCAGTGCGACGTGGTTATCGAAGTCGAAGTCTTTATCGCGCTCCCACCACCAGGAGCCGTCGTCGTCCCGGACAGCCCTACTGCGGAACACCGGGTAGCGGTCCAGGAGTCGCTCCTCGACCACGGTGCGCACCTTGCCGAAGTCCAGCGGCTCGGCGGTCCAGATCACCGAGTCGACGACCATGAGGTTGTTCGGCCGGTCCATCTCCAGCCAGAGGGCATCCTGGA
>Ga0164294_10005981_pt1 | contig 10411 bp, 8 predicted proteins | sample GEODES005metaG_FD_111479 | JGI IMG/M metagenome (GOLD analysis project Ga0164294, IMG submission 111479) | Oligotrophic lake water microbial communities from Sparkling Lake, Wisconsin, USA - GEODES005 metaG | ecosystem: Environmental > Aquatic > Freshwater > Lake | place: USA: Sparkling Lake...
AGAAAGCTAAAGCCAGTAATAAAGTTAAGTTGTGAGGTAGCAAAGCTCTTCTTTGAAAAAGAGTTAATCTGACCATTTAAAGCCCTCTGCACGCCAACCCAGCTGCCAGCAAAAACAGCTAATAAAATTGCAAGAATTGAAAAATCACTCATTACAAATCTATCCCAGGCAGATATTACAACTGCGCTCACCGTAATAATTGCTGCAATTACCCGCCGCTTAGAGATCACAGATTTAATACCGCCAGCTAAGCCAACATGATCAACCCAAAGTGAGATTGCAGTCTGACCAGCCAAGGATGCCACAGTAAATAATGCAACTCCTGCAATGGGCACAACATGGGTTTGCATTGCAACAAATGCGGCGCCTAACATTCCGGCACTTAGACGCCACATTGGAAGTTGTTTTGACGCAACTGCTTTAAAAATATCGGTGAAGCCAGATCTGACATCTTTTCTAAATAAAGAAATTAATGAAACAAAGATTAAACCGGTGCCAAATGAAACTAGGGCAGCCTCGAGTGAGTCACCCATTTGGTTGGATAACTCACCATTTATCCGAGATTGCACCACAATTAAAATACCAGAAAATGCTGATAGAAGCTCTAGGTAACTTTTTTTTCTAGTAACGTTAATGTACCTCTCTTCTCTATTTTATTTTTTAATTACTTTAATTAAGCAAATTCTTTTATCGCAATTAATCTCTAAATAATATTGATTTGAGTATTTTGCCACACTATCTTTATAATTGCGATTCGATTTTGCGCACACTTTGTCCAGTCAATTTCAAAAGACTTCAAATGCGCATCTTTTCTATATTTGTGAACTAAATACTTTTTTATAACCCTGTAAAGTACAGGTTTCTAAGTACCTGATAACTCTCACTGTAATTCCCATTAGGTTACTTCCTCGCACTATCTAAATACCATTTTGTAATCACGTCGATACTGTCTAGCAAGTTGTGTCTGGGTCTCCAATTAGTTTTACTTTTTAATAATGTGCTATCCATTACCTGCTTGACTATTTCTAAACTTGGAGTATCTAGAATTTTGTATGGGATATTTGAACCAATACTTTTTGCTATTAAATTGAATAAATCCATAGTCGTGTAGCCATCATTGGAACTCACATTAAATGCCCTTATTGAATTATCTCTTTCAACAAATTTTATGATTTCTAGGTATGCATCAACTAAATCTTCTACATGGATGTATTCTCGATAATCGAGGCCACTATTTCTGATGATAAACTCTTCGTTTTTTAAAAAAGATTGGATAATTCCAGGTAAAATTCTTTGGTAATTATAATCTCCGATTCCATAAATATTGCAAGCTCTTGTACAGACAATGGGCAAGTTATATGTTTGCCTATAAGAATTTGCTAAAATATCAGTTGCGGATTTTGAAGCATCATAAGGGTATATGCCTTGTAAAGGGTGACTCTCAAGATAACTTGGACCAATTAATGTTCCATATGCTTTATCGCTACTTGCGACTATTATAACTTTGCAATTATTATAATCCCTTAAACTCTCTAATATATTTAAAGTACCTACAAAATTATTATAAAAGGTTGCATAGGGGTATTTTAGTGACTCATACGCCTGTGTTTGTGCCGCCAAATGAATAAAATGTGTTGGATTAGTTTTTTGGATGAAAAAATCTACATCTTTTCTGTCAGAGATATCTCCGTAAATCTTTGATATATTGCCGCTGAGATTAGTACGTGCGTTTTCATCTTTAATCAACACACTTACATTTTCACCTAAAGTAAGTAAGCGGTTGACCAGATTTGAGCCTAGCAGGCCAGTAGCACCTGTTACAGCAAAGCTCTTTGACATAACAAAACTATATCCTAAATTTTTTATATTTACAATAGATTTAGGGTTATTTCAATAATCAAAATAGCTTTCTCAGTTGAAGACATTTGCTAATGTTACACCATGCGGAAAGAATCAAAAGATTGCATCGTTTTGATTTTAGATGCTTTTCGTCAGGGAGGTATCCAACAATCATATATGCTAATTATCCAAGAATACTTAAAAATATACAGATTAGTAGTTTTAATAGTTTTAGAATCTAGTGCTTCGGATCTAAAATTACCAGAAGTTGCGAATCTTAAAGTTGTCAAATTGCAATCAAAAACTTTTTATGATTTTTATTCAATTTTGAAGTTAAAAAAATATTTTTTGTATTATAAACCAAGTGTGATAATTGCAAGTATTTATAGATCACAAATTTGGAGTGCATTAATTGTTTCTAAAAAATCAAAACTAATTTGGATAGAAAATAATACTTATATAAATCGTAGCAAAACTCAGTGGGCTTTAATGAGAATTTTGGCTTTTAAAGTAGATAAAATAGTGAGCATTTCTAGCGAAGTAAAAATGATTTCTGAATCTAAAATCCACAAAAACTCTGTGGTTATACCATGTGCCATAAAACCAAGTCTGGGCCTTAATTATAGTAAAAGAAAAAACGACTTCGTATTTGTTGCAAGGTTAGTCGAACAAAAAAATCCATTGATTATGATTCATAGTTTCGCAGTGTATAAAGAAACACAAGATTCTGATTCTACTCTACATATCATCGGTGATGGCCCATTACTTTCATCAATGAAATTACTGAGTAGGAAATTAAACATCGAAAAATACTGCGTTTTTCATGGTGATTTGGAGTACCTTGAGAAGGTGAGTGTTATAGCTCAATGTAAAACACTTGTATCAACTTCAATATTTGAAGGCTTGGGACTTGTAAAATTTGAAGCTTTAGCAGAAGGGTGTTGTTTAGTAACAACACAGACTGGTGGAACTAGTTTCTTGCCTCTAGAGGAAGATTTAGGAATTTTTATAACAAAAAGTGACATAAATCAGATTGCCAGGAACATGAAATTATCAATTAATGATTTCTATTGGACAAAAGATCTTTGCCAAAAAAGAGCTAAGGTTACTGATTTTTTTGGCGCAGAGAAAGTTGCTTTGAGTCTTATAGCTTTTCAACGATAAATTGTAAAATTATTATTATAAGGGTATGAGACGTTCAATTGTAATGCCCGCCAAGAATGAAAATGGAAGAACATAAGTTACTTTGGGAGATGCGAGAGTTTGCTAAAGCTCCCGCTGGAAAGTCAATTAGTAGAGAGTTTTTAGGACTTACTCACCCTACAAATGGAGGTGCACTGAAAGGCACGTCCCGCAGAAGACTTCTTGGATACGCAACATATTTTCTGCGGGGAAAAAGCGGATGTTTATATAAAGCTTAAGATCGCTGTGTTAACAAATTTCATACTGGATCTCTATACTTAAGTCGTGCTGGAAAAAACAATTAAAGTCGATACTAATTTAGAAATTTGGCGAATACTCCGACCGCGTAAATATGAAGACCTGACCAGGGTTGGGGGGTTTAAGGATGGTGGTTATTTAGTTCCGTTGGAGCATTTGAGAAACATAACAACTTTTGTAAATTTTGGAGTTGGTGAAGATTTTGACTTTGAAATCGAATTGCAAAGAAAGTATAAAGTATCTAAAATACTATCTTTTGATTCACTTGTTTCAACGAATTATTTTATAATCCACTTTCTTAAGGGTTTAATAAAATTTATTATATTTAAGTGTGGAATTTGTGTTGTTTTTAAAAGATTAATTTTACTTTTAAAGTTTATGTATTTTTACTCACTCTTGTCAAATATGAAATTTTTCAAAGTTAAAATAGAAAAATTTAATTCAGAAAAAATATTGTCGAACTTACCACAAAATAGTGCGATGAAAGTTGATATAGAGGGAGGTGAATACTCAATCTTAAACATAATTTGTGCGAATAAATCAAAGTTAAATTTTATAATTATTGAATTTCATTCAATCAATTATAATATAAATAATATTATTAATTTTACAAAAAATCTTGGTAGTGAATTTTTCATAGCACATTTGAGTATAAATAATCTGACTTCTGATATTAATCTTTTGCCTCAAACTATTGAGGTAACTTTTTGTAGAGCTAGTGCTAAACATGATGATTTTGTTGATAAAATTCCTAATGATAAATTAGATTGGAATTTTCCTAATAAGCCAATTTATCAGCTTAATTATAATCAATAATTTTATAAAATTGCTCAATTAAATCTAGCATTTTTACTTAGAAAACTAAATTAACTCATTCAAACTTCTGTAAGTTGTATAAATTTATAAGTATCCCTGAAAGAAAAATTTTGTGCGCCCGCAGGGATTCGAACCCCGAACCTTCTGATCCGTAGTTGGCCAGTAAATCTGAGCTTTTAGTTTCCTAAAACTCACCTTTACTTGCCTATCTTTCAAACTGTGCTTACGCCCAATCAGAAAGTCAAATGCTCTATCCGTTGTCCTTCAGGGGTGAGTATTGCAGATTAAAGGAATATTTAACAGAGGTAATTCACCAACGCCAACTTGTTTAATTTCCTTTGACTCCAGTTAATACACCCCAGCTAGAAATATTTTTAAAGTGAGAGTTGGGGGCGACTTTAGTTGAGGTAATTATTTAAATGGCTTAAGTAAATTGGTAAAGCAAGATAGATATACATACCGAATCGGCAGCAAAAAATACTGTACTTGCTGCATCTAGACCTGGCGCAATAACATCTATTAAGGCTGAGATTTGAAGGGAATTTCACAGCAAGTGTTAAACGTTTTATGTGGTGTGCAAATGATATCTCTGGTAAATTTTAGAGGTGAAAATTCGAGTCATTGGTTTACTTTTTGTTTTCCTTGCAGTAATTCCTAACAAAGCTTATGCGAGCTCACCGGTGATAATCGCTGGCCTTGATGAGGTTGGCGACCTTGCTGGTTCATACACATTAAGTGGAGATATTAATGGAGCATCTCATAACATTTTGGGAAATTTTTCAGGTCGGTTAGATGGACAAGGATTCAAAATAATCAATTTGACTTCACCAGTTTTCAATGAACTACTGGATGGTGCAGTGATTACAAACCTAGTCCTTAAAGATGTTGACATCACTGGCTCTCCCTCTGATGATGTTGGAGCGCTTAGTAATCGGGCTTCAGGAGTTATTAATCTCAGTGGAATAGAAATTTCTGGAGAAGTTACCGGTACTGGAATAACTGGTGGGTTGATTGGTGCATATAGATATTCTTCGACCGTAGGACTACCCGAAAATACAACATTCATATCTCTAGACTCAATTAATCTGGTGAGCTTGGAGGTATCAGGCTCTAACTCTACTGGCAGTTTATTTGGAATGGTAGATATAAGTGTAAACAAACAAGCTGGAAATACTTGCAGCAATTGCAACCAATCCAACAATACTGACTCAATTAACGATTCAAATATCACCGGTATGGTGATTACTGATAGCGAATTTAGAAATCTTGTCGTTAACGCTTCAAGTCAAGGTTCTGTTGGTGGAATTATCGGAGATTTTAACGTGAGAAATAATACGGAAACCCTTGCACAATCTAATTTTGCTTATATGGGAGGTGATATTCAAACTACTGCTTCAGTTACGAATAATGGTAAATCTATAAACAATGGAAGTACACTAGGGTTAGATTTGAGTAATTCAATTTTTGATAACATCACCGTAGAAAATTTAGGCGCAAATGTGGAATCCAATCATTCAGGCGGATTGATAGGAAATTTATTCGTTAGCTCTTCAGCTAAAAGCAATAGTAAGGTTTTTGCCTTTACAGGCTCAGGAGATGCTTCTTATCTGGGTGGTGGGCAAGTTATGAATAGCTCATCGGCTTATGCAATAAATACTGGTGATGTTACTGCCATAAATTTAAGTGATGTGAATCTTAAAGATTTTACAGTCTCAAGTTCAAGTGCGTTTGCTGGGTTGGTGATAGGGGATTTAAGCATTGAAAAAACGGTTGAATCAGAGGCTTTGATAATGCTGGTTGGAAGTACAGCCTCTTCATCTGGAACAGTAATTAATGAAGCCAATTCTACAAATAGTGGAGATTTACGAGAGATAAATTCGATGAACTTAAGTTCTATTGGAAACCAAGTTATTCCATCGAATAACCCTATAAATCAAAATATCGGTAATGTCAGTGTAAATCAGACCACCACCACTAGAGCATCTACAGATCTATATAGAAATTCAATTTTATTTACTTTCGCAGGGAGTAACTCTGGAATTTCAAGTAACCTAACTATAAATCAGGGCTCTAACTATCTCACCAACACCTCTAATTCCACTCCTTCTGCAGTACCAAATTTTATGGCAGTACTAACTCAGGTCCTTGATGGCTTAAGCAAATCAGTTGGGTTTGAGGTAGCAAAGAGTGATCTTAGTAAATTAGATCTTGCCCTCCTTGATCAAGTTAAAGGTGATAAGAGTGCGCAGATTATCGGAGCACAACTTTTCGCCATTCAATCACTCTCAACCTTTCTATCAGCTGGCAATCTTCTTCAATTAGAGATTAGTTATGAAGCCAATAAGTCTCTCCAGATATGGGTTAAGAGTTCAGATGATCAGTATGTATTGATAGGTGATATCACCTTTGATAAAGATGGCAATGCAGTACTTCCTGGTATTGAGTTTAAAAAGAGTGGTCAGTATGAGCTTATCTTTGTGAACTCAGATAAGAAGGATCTAAATCAACCTGAGCTAGTAAATAAAGTGAGTGGTCTAACTGTTTATGTTAATTAGTAGGGTGCGCCCGCAGGGATTCGAACCCCGAACCTTCTGATCCGTAGTTGACCAGTAAATCTGCAGTTTTAGTTATCAAAACGCAAGTTTGCTTCCTTAACTTAGGCGCACAGCAACAGCTTCATTTGTGTGAGCTATATATTGGAATTTAATCCCATATCTACTAACCCAATCTCTAAAAGCCCTATGTTCGTTCAATTTCCAACTATGGGAATACCCGAAGTACTCATCAAATATCATTGTGGTACCAAGCCCAAAACTACCGTTCTCATACAAGCTCTGTAATACGTAGCTCGTTGGCGTATAGGTGTCCATGTCGAAATGAATAATTGAAACTTGCCTGTTTTGGTGTTGATTCAAAAATTCTGGAAGTGTATCTTCGACCCAACCTCTGACAAGTTTAACGTTTCCAACAACTTTAGGTAACTTGCCCTCTACTCCAAAAATACCTTTTGTTAATGCTGTCCCAGGCCAGTCCTCTTCTAGCCCTTCAAATGAATCAAATCCGGTCCATTCGGTTTTCGGAGAAAGAATTGCAAGTTTATTCAGTGAATCACCTTTATACACGCCAAATTCCAATGAGTACTCGATCCTATTTTGAGTAATACTCGCTGGTAAAGTACTGATAACATATTTCCATAGGTCTTCTCTAGTCGTAAAAACCATTGCATTTTGCATTTCGTTTATAGCAAATTCCGCGGAACTTTGAACTCCGTAATTTTTAAGCAAATCAAGCACTGAAATTGTATTAACTTTAGGTATGGCCAATGATTTTTGAAAAATACGAATTACTCTTCCGAATGTAGCATCCGATACTAGAAATACTAACCTTTTTAAATTATACTTAATATTTTGTGGCATGAATGTAATATAGTGATTTTTCGAAACAAATACCGAAAGTAATTACTTAATTAGGCTTCCGTTATGGAAGGACTTACTGATAAAGAATCAGACCGTTAGGTCTCCTGCGCTTGTACTTCAAGTGCGCCCGCAGGGATTCGAACCCCGAACCTTCTGATCCGTAGTCAGATGCTCTATCCGTTGAGCTACGGGCGCAATCTTATGCGTTGGGAAGTCTAGCGATTTATTAGGACCTACCCAAACTTATTAGCCGCTTCCACTCCACCTCTTTTATACGAGGTTTTCCAGCAATCTCACCAGAGATTACTTCAGAGGCATTTATCTTTTCCCAGCTAACTTGATCAATTACTTCATGGCCAGATTTAATTAAAGCGCTAACTCCTTCACTCTCTTTTGGCTCTGTTAAGTTACTAATAATTAACTCAACAACATCATTTGAATCACTTTTGTTTGTACCAATTACTCCAACAGGCCCACGCTTTGCCCAGCCAGTTACATAAACATTATGCTCAACATGGCCTGCGATATTCGCAATTCGACCATTTTCAATACTAATACCAGCGTACTCAACTGCATCATAACCAATTGCTGTAACTACTAAGCCAGCCTTCATCGTGAAGGTTTTATCAGTGGCAATAACTTTGCTATCTTTAACCTCATTTATTGCAAATACAATCTCTTCAACCTTATCTCTACCCTTGATTTCAATTGGAGCTGATAAGAACTTAATCTCTAACTTTCTTTGAACACCCTTTTTACCATGCTCTGCAATTAAGCGCATTGCTTCTAGATTATTTCTTAAATCTTTCTCAACCTCACCCATTTGCTCAATTCGAGATGATGCCTGATTTATTTGATCAGCATCGATATAAATATCGGTATTTTCAAGCTTTTGTAGATCTCGAAGTTCAGGTGCGGTAAAGGCAGCGTGCTCGGCCCCTCGCCGTCCACAAATAATTACTTTTCTTATTTTGCTTTGTTTTAATTTAACTAGTGCGTGCTCTGCAATATCAGTTGGATCAAGCTCTGACGGATCAATTGCAAGAATCCTTGCTACATCCATTGCAACATTGCCTGCGCCAATTACAACTGCTGTCTCGCAATTTAAATCAACCTCGATACCAACATAGTCAGGGTGGGCGTTATACCAAGGGACAAACTCAGCGGATGAAATACAGTTAGCTAGTTCTTCACCAGGTATGCCTAATTTTCTTCCTTTAGAGGAGCCAGTTGCTAATACAACTGCGTCATATCTTTCTCGCAAATCCTTAAGTGAAACATCTCTCCCAAGTTCAACATTGGCAAATAATCTAAAGCCCTCTGTTTTTGCTATTTTTTCAAATACTTTGGAGACTGTTTTTATCTTTGGATGATCTGGGGCAACCCCGCTTCTTACTAATCCCCATGGGGTTGGAAGCCGTTCGACCATATCGATGGTGAAGATGAGCTGATCAGTTTGTGCATTTTGAAATGCTTGAGCAGTGAAGTAACCAGCAGGACCAGCACCTACTATTACAATTTTATAAATTCTCATAATTCATAAAGGCTAAAATAAAATTAGCATTTATAGCCTACTTTCCTACCCAATAATTTATACCTTCGTTCACACCATCAGAAAAAGAAATTTTTGGCTTAAATCCAAACTCAATCTGCTTATCTGTATCACCAATTCTCGACATTACCCCAACCGGTTTGTTGGTATCACCCAAAATTTTTGGATTATAACCAACTATTGCTGTTGCAATTTTTGCAAAATCAATAAAAGAAGTTGAAGTGCCCGTAGAGAGATTTAGGGCATCACCGTCATTAATTTTGTCCATAGTTTTCAAAATTCCTTCAATACAGTCATCAATATGAATAAAGTCTCTTGATTGCAAGCCAGAACCCCAAACCAAAAATTCATTTTTATTTCTAGACTCAATCGCTCGCTTACAAATACTTGGAAATGGATAAGATAAATCTTGATCACTTCCATACCCTGAGAAAGGTCTGTAAACTACACTTTTTATTCCGTGTCTTGACCAAGCAATTTTCCCTAAGTATTCAGATGTTAACTTTGACCAGCCATAAGTTAAATCTGGTGTTCCTAAATTTCCATCAAGTTTAATCATATTCTCTTTAAGTTTAACTACTGATGAAGTTGATTGTTGTAAACTGACAGGATAGGCGGCGCTCGAGCTAAAATTTACAACCTTACCTATATTTGAATTCGAAACCCAATTCCACATGTCAGCGTCAATAGCAAGATCGGTTGCGACAGATAGTGGTTTATTTTCAATCATTAATCTACCCCCAACAATCGCTGCTAAGTGAAAAATATAGTCAAATTGTGCTTGAGGATTCTCAAGAAAAAATTCTCTACAATCAATCTTTTCATATGAAAAATTAGAATAATCTCTAGGGTCAAAAAGGGGCCAACCTACCTCGGGAGATATTCCTCCTGTTTGCTGAACCACTGGATCTACCACTTTTACCTGCCACCCTAGATCCAGTAATCTGCGAACTAAGTGGCGACCAACGAAACCACATCCACCGGTGACAATTGCCGATTTCATTTTAATAAATTTCTATACAAATTCCATGCCGCAATACTTTTTTCTGGTAGAAAATTAGTTATGTTTTCTGGGTTTTTGTATAAACTTTTTACTAAAGCTAAATTGTTTTCGTAACCTAAATACTCTTTTTTCATGTCTTCAATTAGATTATGTTCATTTCTTTGTTGGAAAACTGTAGCTTTGTTATAAACCACCCTATAACCTTTAGAAATTACATAAAAAGCAGCCCAAATATCGTCCATACGGCCAATATGTGGGTATAAAAAATAATCGTATGCAATCTTCCTACTTAGAATAGTATTTTGGGAATTGAAGGGAGAAATTTTATTTGAAGTAAAAGGAAAC
>Ga0164294_10005983_pt1 | contig 10407 bp, 8 predicted proteins | sample GEODES005metaG_FD_111479 | JGI IMG/M metagenome (GOLD analysis project Ga0164294, IMG submission 111479) | Oligotrophic lake water microbial communities from Sparkling Lake, Wisconsin, USA - GEODES005 metaG | ecosystem: Environmental > Aquatic > Freshwater > Lake | place: USA: Sparkling Lake...
CGCGTTGTCATTCAAGGCAATCGAGGCAGAGTAAACCATCACCAAACCCCACATCAACAAGCCCGCAATGGCCCAAATCAGGGATTGGTCAAAGCCTTTGACACTGCCTGGGGCTGCACCCGTGCTGAACTGTTGTCCATGCACGCGCACGGGCAAAGCATCAATGCTGTCTTTGGGTGGGTTGCCAAACCACACACCCATGCGGTCGATCCAACTCAGCTTGGCCATGCTCATGCTTGGCCCTCCATCAAGCCGTGGGCTTGCACCGCGTCGACAAATGCTTGTGCACGCGCGACGTAGTTGCTGTACATGTCCAAACTGGCACATGCGGGCGACAACACCACAATGTCATTGGTTTGCGCTGCCTGCGTGGCCAAGTCCACGGCTTGCGCCATGTCTTGCGCGCGGTGCTGAGGCACACCAGTGATGGCCAAGGCTTGCGCCAACATGTTTGCGTCTTGGCCGATCAACACCAGACTGCGCACATGCGCCATGACCGGTTCGCACAACGGGGAAAAGTCTTGACCTTTGCCATCTCCACCCATGATGACCACCAGTTTGCCGTCTGCGCCGAGGCTGTTGATGGCAGCCACAGTGGCACCGACATTCGTCCCCTTGCTGTCATCGACATAGGTGATGTCATTGATGATGGCCACCGTGGACAAGCGGTGCGGCTCGCCGGTGTATTCGCGCAAACCATGGAGCAAGGGTGCCAAGCTGTTGCAACAGGTGCTGGCCAAGGCCAAGGCAGCCAAGGCGTTCAAGGCATTGTGTTCTCCGCGAATGCGCAATGCATCGGCGGGCATCAACCGCTGGATATGCAATGTATCGTCCATCACACGGCCGCGCTTACCGACCGGTTCTTCGGCTGGTGCAGCGCGCACCAGCCAACGCATGCCGTTTTCAAGCGACAAACCGAAGTCACCTGGCATCTGCGGCAAGTCGGCACCGAAAGACAGACGCGCCCGGGGTGCTATTTTTTTATCCTTGCTGTCTGAGGGCCACAAGTCCATCACAACCTGATCGTTGCGCGGCAACACGCCCAGGGCATGCGTTCCCCAAATACGTGCTTTGGCCTGGCCATACGCCGCCATGTTGGCGTGCCAATCCAAATGGTCTTGCGTCAAGTTCAAAATACAGGCCGCCGTGGGTTCAAATTGAACCTCGCCGTCGAGCTGAAAACTGGACAACTCCAACACCCACACAGCAGGCAAATCGGCCAGCTTTTCACGCAAGGTGTCCAACAAAGTGGGGCCGATATTGCCAGCAACGGCCACTTTGTGCCCGGCACGTGCCACCAACAAACCGGTGAGACTGGTGACCGTGGTTTTCCCGTTGGTACCCGTGATGGCCAACACCTGCGGTTGATAGGCTTGCACCTGTTTGAGTTGCGCCAAAGCATGGGCAAACAAACTGAGTTCGGTACCCACCCACAAACCACGCGCTTGGGCGGCCTCCCAGACTGGGGCCACTTGTGCAGGGCTCAAGCCAGGACTTTTGAACACGGCTTTGACATCATCGGTCACCAAGTCGGCGCTGAAGGCTTGGGTTTTGAAGTTCACATGCCCTGCTTGCGCTTGCAATGCCGTCAAACCCGGCGGCTGTGCGCGGTTGTCCACCACCGTGACTTGGGCACCTTGCAAAACACACCAACGCACCATAGCCAAGCCGGAGTCGCCCAGACCCAGCACCAAGATATGAAGGTTGTGCAACATGTTCATGGTCAACGCAGCTTCAACGTGGACAAGCCCACCAAACACAACAACATGGTGATGATCCAAAAACGCACCACCACTTGGGTTTCTTTCCAACCCGTCTTTTCAAAATGGTGATGCAATGGCGCCATCTTTAAGATGCGCCGCCCTTCGCCGTATTTGCGTTTGGTGTATTTGAAATAGCTCACTTGCAGAATCACCGACAACGCCTCGGCGACAAAAATGCCGCCCATGATGGCCAACACAATTTCTTGCCGAACAATGACCGCGATGGTGCCCAAAGCCGCACCCAAACCCAAGGCACCGACATCGCCCATGAACACTTGGGCTGGATGGGTGTTGAACCAGAGGAAGGCCAAGCCGGCGCCCGCGATAGCGGCACAAAACACCAGCAACTCACCGGCACCGGGGATGTGTGGAAAGAATAAATACTTGGAATACACCGCGCTGCCTGCGGCATAGGCAAAGACACCCAATGCCGATCCCACCATGACCACGGGCATGATGGCCAAACCGTCGAGTCCATCGGTCAAATTCACCGCATTGCTGGAACCCACAATCACCAAATAGGTCAGAATGACAAAGCCCAAGACGCCCAAGGGATAACTGATTTCCTTGAAGAACGGCACCAACAAACCGGCTTTGGGCGGCAAGTTGACATCAAAACCGGAGCGCACCCAGCTGAAGAACAATTCCAACACCTTGTAATTGCTGACCTCAGAGATACTGAACACCAAATAAAGCGCGGCGAGCAAGCCAATCAAGGATTGCCACAGGTATTTTTCGCGCGAAGGCACGCCCTCGGGATCTTTATTCACCACTTTGCGCCAATCGTCGACCCAGCCGATGGCCCCAAATCCCAAAGTGACCAACAACACAATCCAAACAAAGCGGTTGGACAACTCGACCCAGAGCAAGGTTGAAATTGCAATCGACAACAAGATCAACACACCACCCATGGTCGGTGTGCCCGATTTGCTCAGGTGGGTTTGTATGCCATAGCCACGAATCGGTTGACCGATTTTCAACGCGCTGAGTTTGCGGATCACCGCTGGGCCTGCAGCCAAACCAATCAGCAATGCGGTCAAGGCCGCCATCACCGCTCTGAAAGTCAGGTACTGGAACACGCGCAGAAAGCCATATTCGGGTGACAACGATTGCAGCCATTGGGCCAGACTCAGCAGCATGAAGCCTCCTTTTTCGACGCGGATGCCGAGGAATGAGCCGCTTGCAAACTTTGCACCACGCGCTCCATGCGCATGAAGCGCGAACCTTTGACCAGCACACTGGCCATGTGACCGGCTGTGATCAACACCTGCTGTTGCAATGCATCCATGCTTTTGAAATGCTGTGAACCAGAAAATGCGTTGGCACTGTGTTCACACAAGCTGCCCAAGGTGAAGAGTTGGTCAATGCCTGCCTGTTTGGCATAGGCGCCCACCTCTTGATGGAACTGCGGGCCTTGATCGCCCACTTCACCCATGTCGCCCAACACCAACAAACGCGGTGCCGGCGCTTTGGCCAATAAATCAATTGCAGCCAACACCGAATCGGGGTTGGCGTTGTAGCTGTCATCAATCAAGCTAAAGCTGTGCCCCGGCCAGTGCAACGCGAAGCTGGAGGAACGACCACTGACCGCCACAAAATTCGACAGGCCTTGCGCAACAGCAAGCAGGGGTGCACCCGCGGCCAACGCGCCAGCTGTTGCGGCCATGGCGTTATGCACATTGTGAAGACCCGCCATGCGCAACTGGCAATGCAGCGCACCTTGGGGCGTTTGCAACTGCAATTGCCAATGATCGGCATGCCATTCGGCTTGCATCATTTGAACCGCGGCGGTTGGCGTGCCAAAGTCCATGATGGCGTGTGCGCCAGCCAACTTGCGCCAAACCGATTGATGCGCGTCACTGGCTGGGAAAACCGCCCAACCATCGGCGGGCAAGGATTGCAACACCGCACCGTTTTCCTCAGCCACGGCCGCCACACTTTGCATGAATTCTTGGTGTTCGCGTTGTGCATTGTTGACCACCGCGACACTGGGCGCAGACCAGGCTGCCAACTGCGCGATTTCACCCGGGTGGTTCATGCCCAATTCGACGACGGCGACGCGGTGTGTATCGCGCAATCGCAGCAAGGTTAACGGCACACCGATGTCGTTGTTGAAATTACCTTGCGTGGCCAATGAGGCTTGTGCTTGCCATGCGCGCAACATGCAGGCAATCATTTGGGTGACCGTGGTTTTGCCATTGCTACCCGTCACAGCAATCAGGGGAATGTCAAATTGTTGGCGCCATGCATGGGCTAATTCGCCCAATGCACGTTTGGTGTCGTCCACCTCCAAGCCCATCAGGCCGGCTTGGGCTAAGCCATGTTGCGCGATGGCCGCTTTCACGCCAGCGGTTGGCAATTGCGCCAGGTAATCGTGGGCGTCGAAACGCTCGCCTTGCAAGGCGACAAACAAATCATCGGCCTGCACACTGCGACTGTCGGTATGGACACGTGCAATCGACAGGTTCGGGTCACCGATCAGACGACTGCCAGGCAACCAATCTTGAATTTGCGACAAGCGCAGGTTCATGGCGGTCATGCGCGCCCCCATCGATGCAGCGCCAACTCGGCATGATCCACATCGGCGAATCCGTGCATCACGCCCTGGATTTCTTGGTAGGTTTCATGACCTTTGCCGGCGATCAACACCACGTCTTCGGCACGCGATTGGGCAATGACTTGCGCAATCGCCTGAGCCCTGTCTACCAACACCCATGCGTTTTCAGGCAACCTCATTCCTTGGCGCATCTGCGACAAGATCTCCAGCGGATCTTCATCGCGCGGGTTGTCGCTGGTCAGGCAAACCAAGTCTGCAGCTTGCTCGGCCAAGCGTGCCATCGGGGCGCGTTTGCTGCTGTCGCGGTTACCACCACAGCCCAGAATACAAATCACTTTTCCACCTCGGGCCTCAGCCCAAGGCCGCAAGGCTTGCAGCGCCTTGTCCACAGCATCCGGTGTGTGGGCATAGTCGATCACCACCGCCGGCTGTCCGGGTTTGCCCACACGTTGCATCCGACCTGGTACCGATTGCACATCCTGACAAGCGTTCACCGCTTGCTGCAAGCTGAATCCCAGGTCACGCAACACAGCCATCACGCCCAATAGATTCAGCACATTGAAGTGACCCAAAACCTGACTGTGCATCGGAATACTTTGCGCGCCTTCAACCACTTCAAACTCAACACCGATGGACGTGGTTCTCACATGTCGCGCTTGGATGTCAGCCTTGTTTTGCATGGAAACGGTCCAGGCCTTCACTTCCGGTCGCAATGTCAGGTGCGCCATCAAGGTCGACGCCATCGGGTCATCCAGATTCACCACGGCCGCCTTCAATTCAGGCCAATCGAACAAGCGCTGCTTGGCCGCCCAATACTGGGTCATCTCGCCGTGGTAGTCCAAGTGGTCTTGACTGAAGTTGGTGAAGATGGCAGTGCGAATTTGCACACCCTCCAAGCGGTGCTCAGACAAACCAATGGAAGAGGCTTCGATGGCACAGGCGCGCACGCCCTCTCGCACCCACTGTCGCAACTGTTGGTGCAACTGCAATGGATTTGGCGTGGTCAAGCCGGTAGTGCGCATGTCACCGGGTTGGCCCAAGCCCAGTGTGCCAACCAAGGTACAGGGCTTATGCAATTTATTCAATGCCTGCGACAACCACCAAGCGGTTGAAGTTTTGCCATTGGTGCCGGTCACCGCCAACATGTCCAGTTGTCGACTGGGTGACTCATGGTAGGCGTTGGCAATCAAACCGCAACGTGCTTTGAGTTGTGTCATGCAAGCAATAGACACATGGTGCAAGGCTAAATCGTTGATCGCTTCAAAAGCTTCGATGCCCTCGGCTTCCACCAAGCAAGCGGCTGCACCTTGTTGCCATGCTTGAACCACATGATGCCGTGCATCCTGCGACTGTCCGGCCCAGGCTAAAAAACCATCACCCTCACGCACATGGCGGCTGTCAGATTGCAAGGAGCCGTGCACCAAACCACGCAGCCAGTGCGCGGCTTGATCGGGCGTGTGCAATTGCTGCATCAAAACGACTCCGCTTCAGCTTTGGCCACCACCTGGGGCTTGACCGCCATGTCAGGTTGCACCTCCAAGATGCGCAAGGTTTGCTGCACCGTTTGACTGAATACAGGCGCGGCCACATCACCGCCAAAATAGCGTCCGGCGGTGGGCTCATCGATCATGACCGCGACCACGATGCGCGGGTTTTCAATCGGTGCCATGCCGACAAAAAAGCCACGGTATTTTTTGCTGGCGTAGCTCTTGCCATCCAATTTATGTGCCGTGCCAGTTTTGCCACCCACCGAATAGCCCATGGTCTGTGCCTTGGGTGCCGTGCCCCCTGGACCTGTGACCATGTGCAGCATGTGGCGCACCGACGCGGCGTTCTGTGCATTCATTACCCGCACACCAGCCACCTTTTCCTGTCGCTTGAGCAGGCTTACATTGGCAATTTCGCCATCGCGTGCAAACACGGTGTAGGCCTGCGCCAGTTGAAACAAACTGGTTGACAGCCCATAGCCGTAACTCATGGTGGCTTGCTCCATGGGACGCCAGGTTTTGTAAGCCCGCAAGCGGCCAGCGACTGCGCCGGGAAAGGGAACCTGGGGCTTTTGACCAAACCCGACTTGGGTGTACATCTCCCACATGTCCTTGGGTGGCATGCGCATGGCGATCTTGACAGTCCCCACATTGCTGGATTTTTGAATCACCTCGTTCACACTCAACATGCCGTGTGGGTGGGCGTCGGTGACCGTCATGCCGTACATATTGAGCTTGCCGGGCGCGGTGTCGATCATGGTCTCGGGTTTAACCAAGCCTTTTTCCATGGCCAAACCGATGACGAAAGGCTTCATGGTCGAGCCAGGCTCAAAGGTGTCGGTCAAGGCCCGGTTTCGCAGGGCCCCGTTTAAGTTGCTGCGTTTGTCGGGCGAGTAACTGGGGTAGTTGGCCAGCGCCAACACATCACCGGTTTGCGTATCCAGCACCACAATGCTGCCAGCGGCCGCCTTGTTGTCCAACACGGCTTCACGCAAGCGCTGATAGGCAAAGTACTGGACTTTGCTGTCGATGCTCAACTGCAAATCGCGGCCTTCCTCCGGCGGAATCAAATCACCAATGCCTTCAATCACTTGACCTTGGCCATTCTTGATAACCCGCCGTGAGCCGCTTTTGCCACCCAGATGTGTGTTGAAGGTCAACTCCACACCTTCTTGGCCTGTGTTCTCGACGTTGGTGAAACCCACCACATGCGCGGCCGCCTCGCCTTGGGGATACATGCGCTTGTATTCCATGCGGGTGTAGATGCCGTGGATGCCCAAATCAGCGATTTGTTTACCAGTGGGCATGTCCAACTGTCGCTTGAGCCAAACAAAACTTTTCTTTTTATTTTTGACCTTGGTTTGCAACTCGGCCAAGGGCATGTCCAGTAACTGGGCCAAGGCTTTGAATTTGACCAGATCGAATTCAATTTCTTCGGGGCAGGCCCAAATGCTGGGCATGGGCACACTTGACGCCAGGATCAGTCCATGGCGGTCCAAAATTCGTCCACGGTTCGCCGGAATTTCCAACTGACGCTCGAACCGAACAATGCCTTGCTTGCGGAAAAAAGCGTTGTCCACCACCTGGACATAAGCAGCGCGCAGCACCAATCCGATGAATCCCAAAGCAATGCAAGCAACGATGAATTGGCTGCGCCAAATCGGTGTCTTGCTGGCCAACAGGGGGTTGCTGGCGTATTGCACGCTGCGGCTGCTCATGGCTGCGCCTTGTCTTCGGACATCACAGCACTCTCCACCACACCGCGCTGCGGTGAAGCGTATTGGGTGATGGCTGGCGAAATCGTGTGCATGTGCAATTGCTCACGTGCCAATTTCTCTACCCGCAGTGGGGTCGCTTGGGCACCGCGCTCGACATCCAATCGATCGAATTCGGTTTCCAAGCGCTGCGCTTGTGCTTTGGCGCGATCGATCTCGGTATAGAGCCGACGCGATTCATACTGCGTGCGCACCAGATACAAAGCACTGAGCAGGACCGCCACCAAAAGCAATGCGCTGACCCGCGTCATGCCGCCTCCGGTTGGCGAACACGCTGCGCCACACGCAAGATGGCGCTGCGACTGCGTGGGTTGGCACGCACCTCATCGTCACTAGGTCGTTGACGACCCAAGGCCTTGAAGCCCAATGCAGGCGGAGCCGCAAAAGGCGCTCGGCGGTCATACACCTCACGCGAATGTTTGGCGATGAATTGTTTGACCATGCGGTCTTCCAAGGAATGAAAACTGATCACCACCAACCGCCCTCCGTCTTGCAAGATGTCGTAACTGGCGTCCAAGGCTTGTTGCAGTTCATCCAACTCACCATTGATGTAAATGCGAAAAGCTTGAAAGGTGCGGGTCGCTGGGTTTTGACCAGGTTCACGTGTTTTGACCACATCAGCCACCAATGCAGCCATCCCCAACGTGGTGGCGGGCAGTTGCCCCGCGTCACGCTTGGCAACGATGGCTTTGGCAATGCCATTGGCAAAACGCTCTTCTCCATAGTCACGAATCACCTGTGCGATCTGTTCGGTTTTTGCCTCTGCCAGCCATTCGTTCACGCTTGGGCCTCGGCTGGAGTCCATCCGCATGTCCAGTGGGCCGTCTTGACGAAAGGAGAAGCCGCGCTGCGGGTCGTCGATTTGCGGTGAGCTCACGCCCAGATCCATCAGCACCCCGGCGACGCTGTGGCTTGGCAATTGGTTCAGGGCGGCAAATCCTTGGTGCCTGATCGTCAGTCGGGGGTCGTTGATCGCTTGGGCTGTGGCCACTGCTTGCGGGTCTTTGTCGAAGGCGATCAAGCGCCCCTGTGGGCCGAGTTGGGTCAAGATGCGCTTTGCATGCCCGCCGCGGCCAAAGGTTGTGTCGACATAAGTGGCTTCGGCCTGGACGTCCAGCGCCTCGACCGCCTCCTTCAACATGACGGTGGTGTGTGCCCATTCAGTTGTTGCCATTCCACGTTAAATCGAAAAATCACGAAACACATCGGGCATCTCGCCCTGCATGGCTTCGGCTTCTTGGGCGTCATACGTGGCTTTGTCCCACAACTCAAAATGGGTGCCCATACCCAATAAGACAGCTTCTTTGCTGATGTGGGCTGCACTGCGCAATTCGGGCGACACCAAGATTCGGCCCGTGCCATCCATGTCCACATCCATGGCATTGCCCAAAAAAATGCGCTTCCACCATTGCGCTGTCATGGGCAGTGCGGCGACACGGTCGCGAAATTTCTCCCACTCGGTACGCGGAAAAATCATCAAACAACCATGTGGGTGGCGCGTGATGGTGAGCTGGCCAGCGGCGGTGGCGCTCAGCACATCGCGATGCCTTGTGGGCACCGACAAACGGCCTTTGGCATCCAAACTCAGCGACGACGCACCTTGAAACACGGCAGACAACCCTTTTTTTGACAATCAATTGGCCAAATGGACGATGTATTTCACAATCTTCCACTAAATACCACTTGTTTGCACTTTAACAGAGTTTTCTCATCTGACAAGTCCCGCATTGTGTTTTTACAAATGAAATCAACAACTTAGGCTTGTTTTTGAATCAGGTCTTGAGATAAAAAATCATATGAAATAAGCACTTAGCATCGATACTCAAAGTGGCTTATGAGATGAAATCGGCCAAAAAAAACAGGCCGCTTGGGCCTGCTTGGGTTGCGTCGCGACCCGCCAATCAATCGCCAAACATTTTTTGCTTGAGTTCACGGCGCTGCTGGGCTTCCAAAGACAAGGTGGCGGTCGGGCGGGCAATCAAACGCCCCACACCAATCGGTTCGCCGGTTTCGTCGCAGTAGCCATAGTCACCGCTGTCGATGCGACCTATCGATTGCTCGATCTTCTTTAGCAACTTGCGCTCACGGTCGCGGGTGCGCAATTCCAAGGCATGCTCTTCTTCGATGGTGGCGCGGTCTGCTGGGTCGGGCACGATGACCGTGTCTTCACGCAAATGTTCAGTGGTTTCACCTGCATTGATCAGGATGTCGGTTTTCAACTGCACGAGTTTGTGTCGAAAGTACGCCATCTGAAATGCGTTCATGTAGTCGTCATCGGACATGGCCATGACTTCGGTCTCGGTGATGGTTTCTGCTGTTTTGGACTTCCAGTTGTTGGCCAGCTTGGGGTCTTTAACGGGAATCATGGGTACCACGGTGGGCAAAGAGGGCACAGAGATCGGGCCATAGCTTGATTTGGCCGTTGTGGAGGCCACACTTTGTCCAGGTGGGGGCGGCATCATGGCCATGGCTTTGGCAGCGCGCGGCGATTTTTTCGCCACCTCGACGGCAGGTGGTGTCTTGACTGCGGGTGTGGTTTTGTCGGGGCTTGCTTTCACAGCAGCAGCTTGGGCGGTTTTTAGTTTGGAGGCAGTGGACACGGATTTAGAAGCAGATTGAGCGGATGAAGGTTTCTTGGCAACGGGCGGTGTCTTGGCTTTGGGCTTGGACGGGGCCGCCTTTTGGGAGACTGTTTGAGGGGTGGGAACTGCTTTTTTGGCGATCGGTTTTTTGACTATCTGTTTTTTGGCAACGGGTTTCTTGGCAATGGGCTGCTTCGCCACAACTTTCTTCGCCACAACTTTCTTGGCGACAACTTTCTTGGC
>Ga0164294_10005984_pt1 | contig 10406 bp, 9 predicted proteins | sample GEODES005metaG_FD_111479 | JGI IMG/M metagenome (GOLD analysis project Ga0164294, IMG submission 111479) | Oligotrophic lake water microbial communities from Sparkling Lake, Wisconsin, USA - GEODES005 metaG | ecosystem: Environmental > Aquatic > Freshwater > Lake | place: USA: Sparkling Lake...
ACAAAAAACCGGCCAGCGCCTTGCACAACTCAGTCTTACCCACGCCGGTGGGGCCTAAGAACAAGAAAGAACCGGTCGGGCGGTTCGGATCGGAGAGGCCGGAGCGCGAACGGCGAATCGCGTTGGACACTGCGGCAATCGCCTCGTCTTGGCCCACCACGCGGTCATGCAGGCGGCCTTCCATCAGCAGCAGCTTTTCGCGGTCGCCTTGCATCAGCTTGGCAATCGGAATGCCCGTGGCGCGGGCCACCACTTCGGCAATTTCTTCGGCACCCACTTGGGTGCGCAGCAGTTGCGGCGCCACGCCCTCCCCGCCTTTGGCGCGACCGGCTTCGGTGTCTTGGGCGTCTTTCAGGCGCTTTTCCAGCTCGGGCAATTTGCCGTATTGCAATTCAGCCACCTTGGCCAGGTCGCCTTTGCGGGTGAGCGTCTCGATTTGCTGGCGCAGCGAGTCAATCTCCAGGCGCACTTGCGCGCTGCCTTGGGCGGTGGCTTTTTCGGCCTTCCAGATTTCATCCAGGTCGGCGATCTCTTTTTGCAAGCTGGTAATTTCTTCGTTGATCAGCGAAAAGCGCTTGATCGAGGCCTCGTCCTTCTCTTTTTTGACCGCTTCGCGCTCAATTTGCAGCTGAATCAGGCGGCGGTCGAGCTTGTCCATCACTTCGGGTTTGGAGTCCAGCTCAATCTTGATCTTGGCCGCCGCCTCGTCAATCAGGTCAATCGCCTTGTCGGGCAAAAACCGGTCGGTAATGTAGCGGTGGCTGAGTTCGGCAGCGGCCACAATGGCCGGGTCGGTGATGTTGACGCCGTGGTGCACCTGGTAGCGCTCTTTGAGTCCGCGCAATATCGCCACCGTGGCCTCCACGGTGGGCTCGCCGACCAGGATTTTTTGAAACCGGCGTTCCAGAGCCGCGTCTTTTTCAACGTACTTGCGGTACTCGTCCAGCGTGGTGGCGCCCACGCAGTGCAACTCGCCACGCGCCAGCGCGGGCTTGAGCATATTGCCCGCGTCCATCGCACCTTCGGCCTTGCCCGCGCCCACCATGGTGTGGAGTTCGTCAATGAACACAATGGTCTGGCCTTCGTCCTTGGCCAAGTCTTTGAGCACGTTTTTCAAGCGCTCTTCAAATTCACCCCGGAACTTGGCGCCTGCCAGCAGCGAGGCCATGTCCAGAGACAAAACGCGCTTGCCCTTGAGCGAATCGGGCACCTCGCCCGCCACAATGCGCTGCGCCAGGCCTTCCACAATCGCCGTCTTGCCCACGCCGGGCTCGCCAATGAGCACCGGGTTGTTTTTGGTGCGGCGTTGCAACACCTGGATAGCGCGGCGGATTTCATCGTCGCGACCAATCACCGGGTCGAGCTTGCCTGCGCGGGCGCGTTCGGTCAGGTCGACACAGTATTTTTTCAGCGACTCGCGCTGGTCCTCGGCGTCTGCACTATCCACGTTTTGGCCGCCGCGCACGGCCAGAATGGCGGCATCCAAGCTCTTGCGGATCAACCCGAGCGCTTGCACTTGCTTGGCGAAGTCGGATTTGGCCTCGCTCAAAGCCAGCATGAACAATTCGCTGGCGACGAACTGGTCGCCTCGCTTCATGGCCTCTTTCTCCGACGCTTGCAAGAGACTCACCATGTCGCGGCCCACTTGTACCTGCTCCTGGCCCTGCACCTCAGGCAGCTTTTTCATGGCGGCGTCAGCAGCCGCAAGCAGGGTCTGCACATTCACGCCCGCTCGCTGTAACAAAGCCTTGGGGCCGTCCTCCTGGCGAAGCATGGCGGCCACTACGTGGGCCGGTTCTATGTATGCATGGTCTTGGGCTAACGCAGAACTTTGGGCGTCTCCCAGCGCTTCCTGGAATTTTGTGGTGAGTTTGTCCATCCGCATACGTTTCTCCTTGAATACGTCCCAACTTGGGCGTTTCACCGCATTTTCAAGGCACGCAGGTAAACCGGGCTTGTTTAGAATCAAGGCATGAACATCCACCAGTTAAGCGTTGTTTTTGATGAGCGGCAAGACCGCTTGCTGATGCGCGTCAATACACAGGAAGGCGAGGAGGTTCGTCTTTGGCTTACCCGAAGCCTCTCACTGAGGCTGTTGGCCCCCATGGAAGCCACCATCGCCAAACTGGAAGCCCGTAATCCGGCAGTGGCCGCTGACGACGCCCGCACACGCGGGATGTTGGTCGAACTCAAACACCAGTCATTTTTGCAAAACGCTGATTTGGCAACGCCTTTTTCCGGGCAAAGCACGTCGCTCCCATTGGGGGACGTTCCGTTGCTAGTTACCGAAGTCAGATTGGATGTCCGGGCCCAAGGCGGTGCGCAACTGGTATTTCAGGACTGCGGCGACAGCCAAGCCCCTGCCCGGTCGTGCACCCTCCAGATGCAATCGATGTTGGTCCATGGTCTATTGCATTTGTTGCAAAAAGCCATAAGCAAATCACAATGGACCGGAGGCCTTAACGCGGGGCCGGTCGCCCTAAAGGCGCCAGAGGACCCGGATTCACCCGCGCCAAAAAAGCCGGTGTACACCCACTGAAACGCGCATGGCCTGGGTGCTCAGGCGCAAAAAGCGCGCTTAGGCGTTGTGTGCCTCGATACCCCAGCGTGCCAGGGCTGCATCATCTGACACTCGAGCGTCTACCCAATGCGCTCCCTGCGGGGTTTGCTCTTTTTTCCAGAATGGCGCTTGGGTTTTGAGGTAATCCATCAAAAACTCACAGGCCTGAAAGCTTTCACCCCTATGGGCAGACGTGACCACCACCAGAACCACCTGCTCGGTGGGCGCCAGCACGCCAATGCGGTGCACTACCCTCGCACCGAAGATATCGAAGCGCTGATGCGCCTCATCAATCATGGCCTCAATGGACTTCTCCGTCATGCCGGGGTAATGCTCGAGCTCCAGCGACTGCACGCTGGCTGCATTGGCATCACCCGGCGCATTGCGGTCACGAACGGTGCCCAAAAATGTGCATACAGCACCTACGCGCGGGTCACCCGCCTGCAGGTCTGCGATTTCTTGCCCAATGTCGAAGGCGCCGTGTTGAACGCGAACGCGGGGTCCAGCCATGGTCTTAACCCCCAGTCACTGGTGGGAAGAATGCAACCTCACAACCAGGCGTGAGCGCTGCATCTTCCTCGCACATGAGCTGGTTCATCGCCATACGCACGGCCCGACCTTCAGCCAGCGGGTGCTCCGGCGCAGCATCGCGCGCCACCAGAGCTGCGCGCAAGGCGCCTAAGGTGCCGGCATCGGTTTCCCAGGCCTCACCGCTACGGCCCAACGCCTCGCGTATGGAGGCAAAGTACTTGATATGAACTTGCATCTGCCTGCCTTTCACGCCAAAAGATCATTCCATGCAACAAAGCGCACGCGATCGCCTGTGGCAATCGTCTGGCCCGCCGGGTTGTCGACAAAACCATCACCCCAGACCGCCGAGCTCAGCACGCCCGAGCTCTGGTTGGGGAACAAGTCCAAACCACCCACCGCATTGCGCCGCACCCGCAAAAACTCCTGGCGACGGTCCGCACGCGGCCAGGCAAAGTCAGCGCGCAGCGCTTGCGCGGTCATGGCCGTCTCGGTAGCACCCTGCATGCGTAACAAAAACGGCCGCACCAAAAGCAAAAAAGTCACAAAACTTGACACCGGGTTTCCCGGCAAGCCAATAAAGTGCGCAGTGCCGACGCGCCCATGCGCAAAAGGCTTGCCCGGTTTAATGGCGATCTGCCAAAGGTCTAGGGTGCCTAGGGTCTGCACCGCCGGCTTGATATGGTCTTCTTCTCCCACCGAAACGCCACCGCTGGTCAAAATCACATCGTGTGCCTGCGCCGCGCGACGCAAAGCCTCGACCGTGGCATCTAACCGGTCGGGGACAATCCCAAGGTCCGTCACCGCGCAGCCCATGCGGCGCAATAGGCTGGCCAAGAAAAAACGGTTGGAGTTGTAAATGGCGCCGGGCGGCATGTCAGCCGGTTCGCACTCGCCGGGCATCACCAGCTCGTCGCCCGTAGAAAACAAGGCCACACGTGGCCGGCGGGCCACTTGCAAATGCGCCATGCCTACGCTGGCGGCCATACCCAAGGCGGCGGGCCCTAGACGCTGTCCGGCACGCAACACCACGTGGCCTGCGGCAACGTCCTCACCCTGGCGGCGAATCCACTGGCCGACCTGAGGCGTGGCGTTCACCACAATAGCAGGATGCCCATTGGCACCGCTTTCGGTGCAATCTTCTTGCATCACCACGGCGTCTGCGCCCAGCGGAATGGGTGCCCCGGTAAAGATACGCGCGACGGTTCCCCGCTGCAGCGCTGTGCCACTGGCGCCTGCCGCAATGCGCTGCGACACGGGTAAAACAGCCCCGTGGGCGCAATCAGCCACCCGCAGCGCGTAGCCGTCCATGGAGCTGTTGTCCTGCGGCGGCACTTGCAGGGCCGACACCACGTCCTGCGCCAGCACGCGCCCATCGGCTTCAAATGTGGATACCGCCTCACAGAAAGGGGAATGGTCAGCCACGGTGCCCAGCAGTTGCGCCAGCGCCATGTCCAGGGAAATAAGCGGCTTGCGCGCTGGGGGTGCGGTCATGGCGTAAGGTAATGGTTAGGCGCAGGCATGCGCGATCAGGTCCTTGATGGCTTGCACATCGGGGGCCATCAGCCGCACCTTTTTCGGTAAGGCCTCAATCCCTTCAAACTTGGCCGGGCGCTCTGGCTCACGACCCAATGCTTCAACGATGGTGGCCGCAAACTTGATGGGCAAGGCCGTTTCCAGCACCAGCATGGGAACGGAAGGATGGCGGTGTTCTTTCGCCACCTTCATCCCGTCGGCGGTATGGGTATCCACCACTAAACCGTACTTCTGCCAGGTTTCACGGATGGTGGCCAAGCGGTCTTGGTGCGTGCTCTTGCCGCTTGCAAAACCGTAGCGGCTGGCCGCTTGCGCAAACGCCGGGTCGGCGCCCAGATCAAAGCGGCCCTGGCGCGGCACCTGCGTGCCGAACAGGTCGGCCGTACGCGCGCCGTCACGCCCCAGCAGGTCAAACACAAAGCGTTCGAAATTACTGGCCTTGGAGATGTCCATGGACGGGCTGGACGTCTCGTGCGTATCGGCCGTGCCCCGCACGCGGTACACGCCGGTGCGGAAAAACTCGTCCAGAACATCGTTTTCATTGGTGGCCACCACCAACTGCGAAATTGGCAAGCCCATCATGCGGGCGACATGGCCAGCGCAGACGTTACCGAAGTTGCCGCTAGGTACGGTGAAGCTCACCTTCGGAAGATCACGATTCGCCGCCGGGCCGCCCCAAGGCGAATCAGCCCCCTCGGGGGGCAGCGAACCACGCGAAGCGGGGACCGTGGGGGCGTTCTGTGTCGCTTGCAGGTAACCGGCGAAGTAATAAACCACCTGCGCCATCAAGCGCGCCCAGTTGATTGAATTGACCGTACCAATCTTGTACTTGCGCTTGAAGTCCAGGTCGCCCGACACCGCCTTTACCAAGTCCTGGCAATCGTCAAACACGCCGGTGATGGCGATGTTGTAGATGTTGTCGTCCAGCAGGCTAAACATTTGCGCTTGTTGAAACGGACTCATGCGGCCGTCGGGGCTGGTCATGAAGACGCGCACGCCTTTTTTGCCCCGCATAGCGTATTCGGCGGCGCTGCCGGTGTCGCCGCTGGTGGCGCCGAAAATGTTGAGCTCTTCACCCCGGCGCGCCAGTTCGTACTCAAACAGGTTACCGAGCAACTGCATCGCCATGTCTTTGAAGGCCAGCGTGGGGCCATTCGACAGGGCTTCCAGGTACAAGCCGTCTTCGAGTTTCTTTAGCGGCACGATGGCTGCCGTGCCAAATACGGCTTCGGTATAGGTCTTGCGGCACAAGGCACGCAGGTCGTCGGCAGGAATGTCGTCCACGTACAGCGACAAAATTTCAAATGCCAGGTCGGCGTAAGAAAGGCCGCGCCAGCGCGTCAAGGTGACATCGTCGACCTGCGGATAGGCCTCAGGCAGATACAAGCCTCCATCGGGCGCCAGGCCTTCAAGCAAGATTTCGCAGAATCGTTTGCGCTCGGATGGGGGCGTATGGGCGGCGCGGGTGGAGATGTAACGCATCAGGCCAGCTCTTCCTTGCGAATACGCACAATCGGCTGCAGCACCGTGGCGAGCGCCTGCATGCGCGCCAGGGCGGCGTCCATACGTGCTTCGGCGCAATCGTGGCTCAGGATAATCAGGTCGGTCTGGTTGGCATCGGCACCACCCACCTCGTCGGCCTCGCGCTGCAGCACGGCGTCGATGCTGATGTCGGCGTCTGCCAGGATGCCTGTCACCTTGGCCAGTACGCCCGTTTGGTCCGCCACGCGCAGGCGCAGGTAGTAGCTGGTAACCACATCGGCCATGGGCAAGATCGGCAGGTCGCTCATGGCGTCGGGCTGGAAGGCCAGGTGCGGCACACGCTGGGCGGGGTCGGCGGTGTGGAGGCGGGTAATGTCGACCAGGTCGGCGATTACTGCGCTAGCCGTGGGTTCGGAGCCTGCGCCTTTGCCGTAATACAAGGTGGTTCCTACGGCATCTCCCTGCACCATCACAGCGTTCATAGCGCCTTCGACATTGGCAATAAGGCGTTTGGACGGAACCAGGCTGGGATGAACCCGAAGCTCGATCCCCTCGGGGCGGCGCTTGGCAATGCCCAACAATTTAATCCGGTAGCCCAGTTGCTCGGCGTATTTGATGTCCTGGCTGGAAAGCTTGGTGATGCCCTCGACATAGGCCTTGTCGAATTGCACCGGAATGCCGAAGGCAATGGCAGACATGATGGTTGCTTTGTGCGCTGCATCCACGCCTTCGATGTCAAACGTCGGGTCCGCTTCGGCATAACCCAGCCTCTGCGCCTCTTTCAGCACAACGTCGAAGTCCAGGCCTTTGCTGCGCATTTCGGACAGGATGAAGTTGGTTGTGCCGTTGATGATGCCGGCAATCCAGTCGATTCGGTTAGCAGTCAGGCCCTCGCGCAGTGCTTTGATGATGGGAATACCACCGGCAACCGCCGCCTCAAACGCCACCATGACGCCCTTGGCAGACGCTGCAGCAAATATCTCTGTGCCATGCACGGCGAGCAACGCCTTGTTGGCAGTCACCACGTGCTTGCCAGCTGCAATGGCTTCTAGCACCAGCGTTTTGGCAATGCCGTAGCCCCCAATCAACTCGATCACGATATCGATATCGGGGTTGGCAATCACGGCGCGGGCGTCGCTGACCACAGTGACGTCGGGTCCTACCGAAGCGCGCGCGCGGGCCACGTCCAGGTCAGCAACCATCGTAATTTCAATTCCACGCCCGGCGCGGCGCTCAATTTCACTCTGGTTGCGCCTAAGGACGTTGAAAGTCCCGGTACCCACCACACCAATGCCCAACAGTCCCACTTGAATCGGTTTCATAAAGTACTTCGTAAATAAATCGGTTGCTGGTTCCAAGCCCTGCGTTTGCGCCTGCCGGGTGCTAACGCAGACTAATTGCTGTGCCGTTTCCGGTAGGTTTCCAGGAACTTGGCGACCCGGCCAATGGCCTCGCGTAAATCGTCTTCGTGCGGCAAAAACACGATGCGGAAGTGGTCGGGTTGTGCCCAATTAAAGCCGGTTCCTTGCACCAGCATGACGCGGGTTTCCTGCAGCAGCTCCAGAAAAAATGCCTGGTCGTCCTCAACCGGATACATCACCGAATCGAGCCGGGGAAACATGTACAGAGCAGCGCTGGGTTTAACGCAACTCACGCCTGGAATGGCGGTGATCAGCTCATAGGCCAGATCCCGCTGGCGGCGCAGTCGCCCGCCCTCACGCACCAGGTCGTCAATGCTTTGGTAACCGCCCAAGGCCGTCTGGATGGCGTATTGGCCCGGCACATTGGCACACAGGCGCATATTCGAGAGCATGTTCAAGCCCTCGATGAAGTCCTTGGCAGGCCGTTTGTCGCCCGAGACCACCAGCCATCCCGCGCGGTAACCGCAAGAGCGGTAACTTTTCGACAGTGAGTTAAAGGTAAGGGTCAAAACATCGTCACTCAGCGAGCCTATGGCCGTGTGGTGCACGCCGTCATAAAGAACCTTGTCATAGACCTCGTCGGCAAAGATCACCAACCCGTGCTCTCGCGCAATGGCCACGATGCCAATCAGCAGATCATCAGAATAAAGCGCACCCGTCGGGTTGTTGGGGTTGATCACAACGATGGCCTTGGTACGCGGCGTGATCTTGGCGCGGATGTCATTTAGGTCAGGCATCCACCCCTTGGATTCGTCGCACACATAGTGCACCGGTGTGCCACCCGAGAGGCTGGCCGCAGCCGTCCACAACGGGTAGTCTGGCGCGGGCAAGAGCATTTCGTCACCATCGTCGAGCAAGCCGTTGGTAGCCATGACGATCAGCTCACTGGCGCCATTGCCCAGGTAAATATCATCCAGCATGACACCGTGGATGCCTTGCTTTTGCGTCTCATGCATCACCGCTTTGCGCGCCGCAAAAATGCCTTTGCTGTCCGAATACCCGGCCGAGTTGGGCAGGTTGCGAATCATGTCTTGCTGGATTTCTTCGGGTGCATCAAAACCAAACACAGCCAGGTTACCAATGTTGAGCTTGATGATTTTCTGACCGTCTTCCTCCATCTGACGTGCCCGGTCCATGATGGGGCCGCGGATGTCGTAGCAGACGTTGGCCAGCTTGGCCGATTTGAGAATGGGTTTCAAAGTCCCTCCGAGGGTGAACCGCATGGCGCGAAACCTATAATTTGACCACAGTTCTGCGCCCGACGAGTGCAACAACTCCCCCCAACTTGCCCAGGCCTCCCTCATGAAACTTCAAGCTGACCGCGCCCAAGGCCCCACCATTACCGGGTATGGCGAGGGCTGGATTGCGGTCAACGGGGAACAGGTTCGAACCAACCTTTTACTCAGCAGCATGGGCCATCGCCTTGATTGGGCTTGTATGGGTTTCGAGGACCTGGGGCCAGAACACTTTGCTGCCGTGCTTGACTGGGGCGCTGAGCTTGTGCTTTTTGGCAGTGGCGCCCAATTGCGGCGCCCCAAGCCCCAATGGCTGGCGGCGCTGTACGAAAGGCGCATCGGCGTGGAAACCATGGATACGCAGGCCGCGTGCCGCACCTACAATTTTCTGGCCGGCGAAGGACGCAAAGTGGTCGCCGCCCTGTTGGTCTAGCGTTTGGGAACGCCTGTAGGCCAAAACAGGCACCTATTTGAGGGTAAAATTGGATGCTTACGTTGGGACCCATCGCTTGATCCAAGCAACCGATCCAACTTGCCTGACACATTCTGCATGCGAGACTCAAATACCCTATGGCGATCGTTGTCAACAAACCCCTTCCCGAATTCGAAGCCAATGCCACCGGCGGTCTTCGCGTCACAAACACATCGCATGTAGGGCAAACGATGGTGCTCTACTTTTACCCTAAAGACAATACACCCGGCTGTACCACCGAAGCCATGCAGTTCCGCGACCATTACGCCGACTTCGTTAAGGAGGGTACACATGTGTTTGGCGTTTCACGCGACAACATGAAATCCCACGACGAATTCAAGTCTAAGCTTGAACTACCGTTTGAATTGATTGCCGACACCGAAGAAAAAATGTGTCATATGTTTGGTGTTGTCAAAAACAAAATTATGTATGGCAAAAAGGTCAAGGGCATTGAACGCAGCACCTTTTTGATCGGCGCCGATGGCCTTCTGAAAGAAGAATGGCGCGGCCTGAAAGTGCCCGGCCACGTGGAAGAAGTTTTGAACGCGGTCCGGGCACTCAAAGTCGAGGCCTAGGCAGCGCGCTTAGTAGGCACTCGGGCTTTGGATACCCGCTGGGGACCGTTTCCAAACCTCAATTTGAGAGCCTAACGATGAACGAGCATAACCATGAAACTGATGAAGATGAGTGGTCGCTAACAGAGCTAATAGATTTTTTTAGAGAGACTTGGATAAAAATCGTAGTTAGCGGAATCATCGGGAGCTCGCTTGGAATTGGTTATGCTCTAATCGCGCCCTCAAAATTTCAAGCCACCTCCAGCATACAAGTGGGTAAAGTTGCGGGCGATGATGTTGAAGCGCCTAGTGTGTTGGCGGAGAAACTTAAAATGCCAACGTACTACATGCCAAGTACATTTACAGCGTGTAATGTCGCAGAGGAGGAGGAGCCTGGGGATGCTCTCTCGAAAAAACTAAATCCAAAGTTAAACAAAAATGCGTCGGTCATAACAATTACTTACAAAGAAAAAAATATCGAGGACGCAAAAAAATGCTTAGAAAGCGTATTGGATAATATTCGCATTAACCAAAACATGCTGGTTAAGCCATTACTTGAAACTAAAAATAAACAACTTGACAGTTTCAAGAGGAGCCTGGAGTCGGCTGAAAATTTAT
>Ga0164294_10005985_pt1 | contig 10406 bp, 1 predicted proteins | sample GEODES005metaG_FD_111479 | JGI IMG/M metagenome (GOLD analysis project Ga0164294, IMG submission 111479) | Oligotrophic lake water microbial communities from Sparkling Lake, Wisconsin, USA - GEODES005 metaG | ecosystem: Environmental > Aquatic > Freshwater > Lake | place: USA: Sparkling Lake...
GCCCACGACTCAAACCAACTTGCGCATGGAATTTGAGCAAGGAGGACTCAATCCCCCTGTCACAGCGGATCCCGACATCGCCTTCCGACTGGCTACCAATCATGTTGCTAATTACCCCGTTCCGCGAACAGAAGCCAACACATTTGCTATTACACCTACGACTGGTTTCTACTCTGGCACATTCACCTTACGCTCCACACTTCAGACCCCAATCGATGGCCGAAGGGTCACGTTTCAGGGGCTTGTTATTCCTAGAATTCCCTACACCCCAGTTGGCGGTTATCAAAATGGCCAACAAATCACCACGGAAATTCCAAGTTCAAATGCCTATGGCTCTGGTTACTTCCTTATGCCTGAATTGACTCCGTCCTTGAAGACATCTCGGATTAGCAGCGGCAAAGCCAGCTTACTTGCTCCCACATTTGTTATCTCGACTCAACCCACCCCAACGACACAAGCCGTGAACCCTGGAACTCCTAGTATCAGCTATAGCGTTGCCATCACCCCTGCGCTGAACGGTATTACTTATCACTGGCGCAAGGACAGTGTCGATCTGCCTGGAGCCACTGCTGCGACACTTACTCTTTCAAACATCACCGAAAGCAATCAAGGGAGCTATGACTGTGTCATCTCCAACGGACCAATGACACTCATTTCTGCGCCAGCAGTCCTGAATGTCAACGATCCTGTATCTGCAGTCAGTGCCAGCAGATCCCCCTCAGGAAGTATCCTTAGCGTGGGAACGAAAGTTACTTTCACAGCATCGGCCCAAGGAACAGACCTCATTTACCAGTGGCGAAAAAACGGCATTAATCTACCAAACCAAACAGCCTCAACTTTTGAGATTATCTCCGCCGTTACTGGCGATACTAGCACCTACGATGTTCTTGTCTCAAATTCTGTCACCACAGGAGGCATTGCAAGTAACTCTATAGCCCTTACGGTGCAATAAATCACCAATCATCAACCAAACAAACCAGACAATCAACCATGTCTCGGCTTAACCTAATCCTCGCTCTCATCACCCTCACATGCCCAGTTATGAAGGCATGGGCTCTTGCTCCAGCTGCACCGACAGAGGGCAGCATAAAATTCACTCGCGCAAGCGTGACCGGCTTACCAGATACTCAAGAGTCTTATCATATCACTTGGCGGGACAATGCCACCGATGAAGAAGGCTATGAGATTCAGATGCGTGCCGGCCCCAGTGGCACCTTTAACACGATGGCCCGCTACGGTTCTAACAGCGATCAGACAAGACTGCTAGAGGCCATTATCTCTAGAAGTGCCTTGCCAATTAACACCCAAGTTCAGATTAGAATACTGGCTTGGAAGATGAACAATGCGGTCATTGAATCTAGCTTCCTGACCATTCCATTTACGATTCCAGACCCGAGTGAAAGGTCGGATTTTGTCCCACCAAGCGACGTGACCGCAACCGTTGATAGCAATAGCGATGGCAAAATCAATCTGGCATGGATGGATAATAGTGACGGCGAATCTTTTTTCCAAATCCTTCTTCAAGAAGGCACTTCACCAAACTTCACCTATTCTCACGTGTGTTTCGTTCCTTTTGGCACGACCTCCCTAGAACTCACTAATTTGATTCGTCTTGGTTTTAGCGACAGCGAGTATGCGCGTCCGCTGCTTGTTCCAAACAAATCATACAGTGCTGTAATCCGAGCGACCAAAACGAATGTTCTAGCCCAACTCACAAACGCGACAGTTACAAACTTCAATATTTCACCTGCTTTCACCATTTCATCTCTGCGTGGACCAACCAATCTTTCAGGAGCTGTAACCGGTGAAAGCACAGTCCAACTTCGCTGGAATGATAACTCCAGTAATGAAACGGGTTATGAAATTCAGTATCGAATCATCACAGGCGGCACACCACCTGCCTTTGCAGTTTTTACAGAAACGGATGAAAATGCCACCTCGGCAACCTTGTCGATTGGTCAATTTTCTACGGTTGAATTTCAAGTCTGCGCTGTTTCACGATATCGTCCATCTGGTGCCAGCACGGACACCGTGATTCGCTCCCCGGTAACTCCAACAACCGTTCAGCTTAGCACCACGGAGTTCCTCCCACCTACAGGCGTTGTCGCTTCGACGTCAGGGATCTCTAATACCGTCGATCTTGTCTGGGAAGACAAGTCCACAGCAGAAGTGGGTTTTGATGTTTTTTGTCGTCCTACAGGAAGCTCGGAGAATTATTCCCGCTGTGTATCAGTGCCAAACAATGTCACCAAAGTGAGTGTGAAATCCTTCACGACTGAGAATGATAGTCTGGGTGTGCCCATCTTTATCGATCTAACCATCGGAACTAGCTATGATTTTATTGTGCGAGCTGTAGGTGCTAATGAATCTGTCTCTTCAGGCAATAGCAATGTCTCGGCGGCCACGCCTCGGAATGGCTTCACCAGCCGAATGTATCAGCCAATAACACAAGGAATGGCCTTTGGCCACACGGTCACCACTTCTAATTCTGAACTACTAACCGGAATCACTGCAGTTGGATTACCAAATGGACTGGAGATTATTCCGGCCACCGGTGTCATTAGTGGCACTCCCAGCCAAGCCGGACGTTTCCCTGTTATCCTAACCGCTTCGTTTAGTTCGGGACCACCAGCCGTCTCCACACTCATGCTGCGAGTTCAGTCTGCTGCAACGACACCAAATGTTGGTGCTACCATCCCAAATTTAACCATCGGCATCAATCAGCCCTACTCCATTACTCTCGCAGATAAGTTCACAGATGCCGACTCTGAAACTGCCGTGCGTTGGGAGACAAACAAAGGCAATATCGACTTGCTGCTATATCCAAGTCTAGCTCCACTCGCTGTGGCTAACTTCATGGCTTATGTGAACGGAGGCGATTATACAGATGTTTTTTTTCATCGCCATGTTTCCGATTTCGTTCTTCAGGCAGGCGGCTTTGCGGCTAAAAATAATGCACTGGCAACAGTCGACGGTCGTCCAGCACCCCTCAACGAACCTGGTCTATCCAATCTACAATGGACAATCGCCGCAGCCAAACTGGGAGCTCGCAGCACAAGTGCTTTCGATGCTGCAAGAACAGCCTATCAAAACGCAAATTCAGGACTGCCGCTGAGCGATGAAGCCATCGGTTATCTCGGTAACCCAGACAGCGCTACAACCGATATTTTCATCAATCTTAATGACAACGCCTCTAATTTAGACAACCAAAATGGAGGTTTCACCGTTTACGGTCGCGTCTCCAATATGACCCAAGCTACCGTCACAAGCATTCGCGAATTACCTGTTGGCAATTATGGCGGTGCACTTTCAAGCCTGCCGGTCAATGCAGCTACAGCACCCTCCAGTCCTACGTTTGCTCAGCTCGTCAAAATGAATCGAGCGTTTCAGATTCCGACACTCAGTTACAGCATCGATAACCTTTCGCCATCCGTCGCATCAGTCGTTATCGAAAACAATCAACTCAACCTCAATGGACTGACTAGTGGCACGCGTAGCGTAACCGTGACGGCAAAAGATTTAGATAACAAAAGCGTTACTCAGACCTTTACGATCACCGTTGATACGTCTTACCAGACACCGACCATCACCAAACAGCCAGTTTCGCAGACCATCGTGGCGTCAGGGAACACAACCGTCACTTTCAATGTCGAAGCCACTGGATCAAACCTCACCTACCAGTGGAGAAAAAACGAGGTGCCAATCAATACGGAAACATTCTCTACTTTAACCTTAACCAATGTAAGTTCTGCCGCCGCTGGCAGCTATGATGTCATTGTCTCCAATGCCAACACCACCATTGCAAGCAAGAAAGCATCGCTGACTCTGCTGAGCCCCATCACCATCACGAAGCAGCCGATCTCGCAAACCGTTGTCGCAGGCTCAACCGTTACGCTGAGTGTCTCAGCCACAGGATCAAGCCTGAGCTACAAATGGCGGAAAGATGATATGGATTTAACGCCATCTCAAACTGGCAGTAAGCTTGTCCTGCCAAACATCCAAAACAGCACCACTGGAAACTACGATGTTGTCATTTCCAATGCAGCCTCGACGGCAACCAACACTTCTGTTACCAGCGTTAAAGCCGTTGTAAACCTGCGCAGCCCTGCCGTGCTGTCAGGCACGCTTACTTCACGTTTTATCGAAGTGGGAAGTCCGATTGAAATCGAAGCCGCCATCACAGGAGCACCGACTCCCGTTTGTGTTTGGAGACGCGGAACCACAATCATCAAAGGTCAAACGGGACGTAAGTTACTGATCCCCGCCGCTCAACTGACTGACGGCGGCACCTACTCTGTCAGCGCCTCAAATATTGCCGGAGCAACAGCATCAGGAAGCGGCGGCACAGCAAGTGTCATTGTCATGGACAAGGCTACACGACTGCAAGTCGCCAAACCAGGCACGACCGTTAAAGTCACGGCCCCCGTAACTGGACCTGGATTGACTTATACTTGGTCCAAAGGCGCAACAGTGATTGATGAGAACACGCCACGCTATTCCGGCATGAGGGATGCAACCCTCGTCATCACGGCGGCTGACCGCAGCACCGACAGCGGCGATTACACCTGTGCTATTGAATCCGCGACCTTATCCCGGCCTGCGGTTACTGGCATCATTCGATTTGTCGTCGCAGATGCTCCAGTGCTGTTGCCCATGACTGGAACCAATGCAGCGCCCAATGCTTTTGCTGGCATTGCCTACGTCGGATACGATATTCCTCATGATACATCTTTAACGAAAACGCCTGCCAGTTATAGCATCACAGGCCTACCCAAAGGCCTAATTTATGACGTCATTACTGGGCGCATCACCGGTATTCCAGAGACCGTAGGCCTATTTAGCATCAAGGCCACAGCGACTAATCCCTCAGGGTCCAGCAGTACAATAACTGGTTCAATTCGCGTTTTACCTTTGATTGAAGGAAGCACGGGTAGTTTCGTTGCCGCAGTAACACCCTCACAGGCCCTCAACCTAAACCACGGTGGACGCCTGAGTTTGACCGTCAGTGATACCTCTGCATTTAGCGCCAGCTTACAAATGGGTGCCGAAACTTTCAAATCAGCGGGCACACTACGATACGTTGGCACGGACAACACTAGTGGTTATCCCGTTTATCGAAGTATCCTCAGCTTCCCACGTTTAAAGCGAAGCACCTTAACCCTTGACCTCCTTATCAGATCGGTCAGCGGAGATGTTAGTGGCACGATTTTTGATGGCACAGCCACAGCCAATGTTTCTGGTTACCGTCTTGTCTGGAGTTATCAATTTAATCCTGGGCCAGTGACAGGATCAGCTCTCTTTGTCGATCAACCACCGACTGCAAAATTTACGTATCGCTTGAATATGGCGCTGGATCCGGAGGTTGGACGTTTAGAGACACCTCAAGGAAGCGGTTTTGCCTCCCTAACAGTTGATAATAGCGGCATAGCGACGCTCGTCGGCAGACTTGCAGACGACACTCCCATGACTGCCAGCACTTTTATCAGTTCCGATAGTCTCATGACATGGTTTCAAATGCTCAATTCGAACAAAACTTCCTTTGGGGGCTATTTATCTTTAGGCACACTGCGGTATTCAAACAGTTTTAGCACTTCGACCAAACCTGAACGTGTCATTGGTAGCCCTCGCTGGTATAAGGAAGCACAACCGACCACTGAAAAGCGCTACCAAGCGGGATTCTCGCCAACCTTTTTAACAGCAGCAGGAACTCCTTATGTCGCCCCCGGCACCAACCAAACAGTTTGGGGCATACTCGATTCACCCAACAATTTAAAGATCGACTTTAGTGGCGGCGGCCTCAGTTCAACAATCAGCACTACAGCACGTCTAAATTTTGATAATTCAGTCACACCACCTTCTGCGCTTGGCAATCCAAACAAGGTCACTCTAAAAATAACACCAAGTACTGGATCCTACACAGGTGCCTATGAAGTTTTAAGTGGAACGGTTCTTCGCAAAGTAATTTTCAACGGCCTCATGATATCTGCATTAAAAGATCAGTCTCGTTTTGGCTTAAACCACCTCCCTCCGCGTGGCGCAGGTTTTTTCCTTTTACAGAGCTTAACGCCAAGCGTCACCACTGCCCCCATCCTATCAGGAAAGGCTGAACTAAGCACTCCATGGATCGTCTCATTTAGTACTCATCCACAATCACGTAGCGCTTCAACTAATAGCTCTGTTATATTCACTGCGTCCGCGTCCGTTAGCTCAGGTTCCGGAATGAATGTGAAGTACCAATGGAGAAAGGACAATATCGATCTTTCGGATGGCAATGGTTTCACAGGGACCACCACGGCAAGTCTTGCCATCACAAACATCATTTCATCTTATGCTGGAAGCTATACCTGTGTGGCTACAGCGACCGTTGGTGCCGCAACTGCCGGTCCGCTTCAGGCGATTAGTAATGCTGCCGTGCTTACAGTTTCGCCCTAATCTTCCATGATCCATCAGCCTTCACTTTATTTCATGAACACTCGCAGCCTTGCTTTTTTTGTCTTCAGTTTGATCAATCTTTTCATTTTAAATGACGCCAAAGCATTGCCCCCAGCGAAACCGACCGATGGCAGCGTGCGCTTCACCCGAGTTTCTTTAACAGGCTTTACAGAGACCTATCATTCCTACCACCTTCGCTGGAAGGACAATGCACCGGATGCAGATGGCACCGAAATACAGTTACGCTTCGCCAATGCAGGGCCCTTCTATTTCCTCACGAATGGATCACCTACTCCTATCTCAGAGAGAGATACACAAGGCTATCGTGAAGCCATTATTTCTGTAGGTAGCCCGCCGTCAGGGACAATCTGTCAGTTCCAAATCGTTGCGTGGAAATTCAATGGATCAAAAACGGAGTCCAGTGGTTTGCTTATGCAGACGCGCGTGCCTGCCGCGCCCGTGCCGACAGTTCCCGCCACTAACAATACGTTTTTAGCCCCAGCTAATCTCACGGCTCAAATCCGAGACAGTGATGATGGCCGTGTGGATATCAACTGGGAGGATAAAAGTGACATTGAAGCCTTTCATCAACTTTATGTGGGTGAAGTGATTACCACCGACGTCAATGGCACGCCTGTCAGCACCGTCCCCAATTACAACCACATCGGCTTCATCCCCTTTGGCAAAACTTCAGAAATCTTGTCCAATGAGATTTATTTACCCTTTGGTGGCATCGCCCAGCAGAGTCCGAATTTGATTCCTGGTAAAACCTATCGTTTTGGCCTTCGTGCGACAAAGATAGGCGGTGCCAGTCTGCCTTCGAAAACATTTCCAACCGTTGCGAATGTGCCCGCTATTCCTTTGGCGAGTGACAACGTCACGCAGGTGATGGTCTCTGGCAATTTCACGATGCCAGCGCTCAAGGGACCAGAAAATTTAACGGGTAACGTAACTAGCGAAAATACGATTCTCCTCAATTGGACGGATCAATCGAACAATGAAACAGGCTATGAGATTCAATACCGAATCATTACTGGCGGCACCCCACCCGAGTTTGTGAAATTTGCCGACGTGTCAAAAAATGCCACCTCATTTTCTGTTAATATCGGTCAATTAGCCACGGCCGAATTTCGAGTCTGTGCCGTTTACAAATACTCACCACCTACGCCCGCAGGTGCCAGCGAAATAGTCGTTCGATCGGCATTCACTCCATCAACGGTTCAACTAAGCACCACCTCATTTTCACCACCGACCGAATTAACAGCGGTAAGTTCGGCATCAGGTATTTCAAATACGGTCGATCTCACTTGGAAAGACAACTCGAGCTCTGAAGTTGGTTTTGATATATTTTGTCGTCCTACTGGAAGCACCGACGATTACAAAAGATGTATTTCTGTTCCTAGCAATATCACCAAAGTAAGCGCCGAATCTTTTACCTCATCAAAAGGAGGCTCAAACGAACCTATTTTCACGCCTTTAGCCATTGGTTCCAGCTACGATTTTGTTGTCAGAGCCATTGGTTCCAATGAAGTGATCTCTTCTCCAGACAGTAATGTAGCTGTGGCAGTTTCTCAGCAAGGTTTCACGGGCCAAATGTATGCACCAATTACGCAAGGTGTATTCTTTACTTATACTGCCACGACTTCCAATGAGGAAACTCGCACAGCTATCACGGCGACGGGTTTACCCGCAGGATTGGGCATTGTCTCATCGACCGGCGTCATCAGTGGCACCACAACCCAATCTGGTCGTTTTCCTGTTACTTTAACTGCGACCTTTAACTCAGGCCCAGCAGCCATCTCCACTCTGATGCTTCTTGTTCAATCTGCAGAAACATCACCGACTGTAGCTGCTACGATTCCCAATGTAACCATTCGCATTAATGAACCGCTGAGGATTCCTTTAACCGATAAGTTCACGGATCCAGACACAGAAACAGCTGTGCGTTGGGAGACAACCAAGGGAAACATCGACTTCCTGCTTTACCCTAGCCTAGCGCCCCAGGCTGTGGCCAATTTTATGGCTTATGTGAATGCGGGCGATTATACGGATATGCTGGTTCATCGGCATGTTCCTAATTTTGTGCTCCAAGCTGGTGGCTTCAGGGCAGATAGCACTCTTTCATCAGTTGCCAGCAGACCCTCCCCTCTGAATGAACCTGGAATCTCCAATACTCAATGGACCATTGCTGCTGCCAAACGCGGAGCCCGCGAATCAGCCGCTAATACGATCATCAAAACAGCTTATGAAACGGCAAACCCTAATCTTCCTAAATTATCAGACGATGACTTCCGTTATGCTGGTGAACCAAACAGTGCGACGACGGACATCTTTATCAATCTCAATGATAATGCAGCCAACCTAGACAAACAAAATGGCGGTTTCACTGTTTTCGGGCGCGTTGCCACAACCTCGCAGCCTGTAGTAGCATCTATCACAGCCTTGCCCATTGGTAACTATGGTTTTAGTCCGCTTAATTCCATTCCCATTAATGCAGCTTTAGTGCCAGTTTCGTTGAATCTCGGTCAGGTAGTTAAAGTCAATCGCGCTTATGCTATCAGCACCCTGCGATACAGCACAGACAGTGTCTCTGCTCAAATTGCGTCCACCTCGATAGAGAATAATGAACTCCTGGTGACTGGTAAGGTAGCAGGCACGCGACTTGTCACATTGACTGCCACAGATTTTGAAAATAAAACCGTTTCGCAGACATTCACGATCACGGTCAATGACTCCTATCAGCCACCATCAATTACTACCCAACCATCTTCCCAAGCAGTCACAGCAGGTAGCATCGCTAATCTCAGTGTCACAGCCTTAGGCACGGACATCAATTACAAATGGCGAAAAAATGGCGTTGAAATCATACCAGCAAAGACAAATTCCACTCTATCTATCGCTGACTTTCAAGCGGACGATGTCGCTGATTACGATGTGATTATTTCGAACGCCAATTCCACACTGACAAGTCGTAAAGCCGTTTTAACACTTAAGAGTCCTGCGATCATTTCTGGCAGTTTAAACTCACGTATCGTTGAGGTTGGCAAGCCTATCGAGATTGAAGCCAACATCACTGGATCACCCGAGCCATCATGTGTCTGGAAGCGTGGACCAACAACCATCGCTGGACAAACCAACCGCAAGCTTTTCATTGCTTCTGCCAAACTCACCGATGCAGGACAGTACTCAGTTTCTGCCTCAAATACGGGTGGCTCTAGTGCCCCCGGTGCAGGTGGTGAGGCTACAGTTATCGTTATTGATAAAACCACTCAATATCAAAACGTAAAGGCTGCCAATTCCGTCAAACTTATTGCCCCTGTTTCAGGTGCAGGACTGACTTATCAATGGAAAAAAGGCGGTGTCGATATTGGAAGTAGTGAGCCAGGATTTAGCGGGCAACAAGATGCCACGCTCATCATCAGCAATGTAACAACTGGGAACATTGGAGACTATACCTGTGTAGTTGAAGCGCCAGCTGGATTAGGTTCAGCAGAAACCGGCATCATTCGTCTCAGTGTCCCATCGCAGAAACCAACTCTCGCCTCCTTTACTTTACCAACTGCGTTTGTGGGACTGTCCTATCGTTACCAAATCGAGCTAGCGGTGGGTTCATCACAGTCAGGTGCCCCTGGAAGGTTTAGCGTTTCGGGTCTCCCTACAGGATTGAGTTGTGACATCAATACGGGGATCATTACTGGAACACCGAGAGCCACTGGGATTTTTCCCGTGAAGGCGACCATTAGCAATGCGATTGGAAGTGTGATTTCAACTGATACCACCTTAAAAGTGTCGCCTCTGGAGGCTGCAACATCAGGTAGTTACGTGGCATCCATATCTCCCTCTCAACCGCTCAATTTAAATCTTGGCGGTCGTCTAGACGTGACACTCACTGATGATTCAGCATTCACTGCAACGCTTCAGTTAGGAGGAGAAACGCTACGTTCGGCAGGTGCGCTTAATCTTACCTTGATCAA
>Ga0164294_10005986_pt1 | contig 10403 bp, 8 predicted proteins | sample GEODES005metaG_FD_111479 | JGI IMG/M metagenome (GOLD analysis project Ga0164294, IMG submission 111479) | Oligotrophic lake water microbial communities from Sparkling Lake, Wisconsin, USA - GEODES005 metaG | ecosystem: Environmental > Aquatic > Freshwater > Lake | place: USA: Sparkling Lake...
GTCTACGAAATAAGAGATAATCGCTTACTAATTATTATTATTAAAATAGCGAAGCGATATTTATAAATTTCATAATCGGTGATGACCCCATCTGTAAAGAATAAGTAGCTGCCTAGTTTATTTAATGGCTTTTCAGAAATTTTCCTACACTCGACCTAATTTAATGATTTAATCTCTACTAGTTATTTACTAATTCTTTAAATCTTTTTAACACTTCTTTTGTATTTTGATCACTTCGCGGTTTAACACCTAGCGTAAGTTCTGGAGCCCATTGATTTACTAATTCGCGTACGGGTTGATTTTTTACTAAAGCTGCTGCTTGAATTGCAATTCCAGTTGCGGCAGCATCTTTGATGTCCGCTAAATGTACTGGCATTTGCATTACGTCAGCTAAAAATTGCAAATATGCAGGTGAGTTAGAACCACCACCTGTTACGACTAGTCTATTTATCGGAATATTATATTTTTCAAATTTTTCAATGGCGCTGACAATTCCAAAAATAACCCCTTCAAACGCTGCTCTAGCTATATCGGCTCTAGAAAAATTATTATCAATTTGATGAAGGCTGGCTCGATCATGTGGTCTATTTGGAGTTCTTTCCCCATCAATCCAAGGAATCAAAATAGGTCGGTTAGCTTTATTTGATCCGGTTAGCGCTAATTCACCAAATTCAGGTAGAGAAACATTAAGAATTTTTGAGAAAAGATCCGTTACTTTCGCACAGTTAAGAGTACAAATTAATGGAATGAATCCAGATACTGTGTGGGCCATTCCATAAATAGTTCCAGAATCGTCATGAATAGATTTCGAATAAGGAGCAAAAGCTGTTCCAGATGTTCCGAAAGAAATAACTAAATCTCCTTCGTTAATAGCGCCATAGGCAAGTGCACTTGCCGGATTATCGTTTGCCCCGGTGCCTACCACCACTTCTTGAGCCAAATTTAATTCTTTTCTGATTTTGTCTGTTAGAAAACCTGCTGATTGGTCTGGTAATAATATTTTTGAAAACTCTAAATTATCAATATTCTCTAACCCAACTTTTTTAAGTATTGTTGTATCAAAAGTATTTGTTTGGATATCCATATATCCTGTGCCTGATGCCTCACTACGATCAGTTGAAGCAATTCCGGTGAACTTATAATTAAAGTAATCATGAGGTAACATAACTTTTTTCAACTTTTTGTAATTTTCTGGTTCGTTTTCCTGTAACCACAATAACTTCGTAATTGTAAATGAAGCTAAGGGCAAAGTGCCTATTTTATCCGACCAATATTTTGTGCCTAATTCCTTAATTATTATTTCTGACTGTTTAGCTGATGTTGTGTCATTCCATAACTTTGCTGGCTTTATTATTTGGTCTTTTTCGTCAATAGCGACTAATCCGTGTCCTTGACCTGAAACTGAAATTCCGCTTACATTTAATTTGCTAAATTGCCCAAGGCATTGTTTAAAGGCAGACCACCATTCATCAGGATGTTGTTCACTAACTGGCGGATGAGTTACGGTGTGTGCCACTTTGGCCGTTTGTAAAACGGAGCCATCTTCAACTCTGCGCGCAACAACTGTGCAAGATTGTGTTGAAGTGTCGACACCTAAAACAACTTTTTCCATAATTGATTTATTCCTCTATTTTTTTCCTGTAGCTCCAACAGCACCGTAAGGATGAGACTTGAGGACTTGATCAAAGGTGTGACCATTCCTGCCCATTAGAACCAAGCACAGTGCGTCCCCCCAAGTACTATTTGCCAATGTTGATGCCATTGCAATCATTGACCCAGGATCACCAGGTTGTGATATTTCAGGCAAAGTCACAACTTTCTTACAAAATGTTGCAGCACTGGGATTTGAATTCTCTGTCAATAAAATTGTGTACGCTCCAAGATTGAGCGACAATTCCAACATTTTATTTACTTCTGCTGAACCGCCACCTTTACTTATTGCAATTACAACGTCTTGTTTGGTAACAGTGGAAATTGATCCGTGCAGAGCATCTGTTGGGTGTTGGAAATATGCGGGAGTTCCTGTCACGTTAAATAAATGGGCTAATCTTCTGGCTGTTGTGCCAGAGGTTCCAGACCCAGAAACTATGACTTTGCCACTAATTTTTCCAATAATGTCTGCTACTTCGACAACACTTTTTTCAATATTGCCAGAAAGTGAGGCAATAGCTTGAGAAGAGGCAGAAATTCGTTCTGAAATTATTGCTGTCTCTTTATCATTTATGCTGGTCATATATCTCTTTTCTATATTCCGTTTTTGAAATTCTTTACAACATCCACGGTGGATGAATGCTCACGCCCCACTAATTTAATTCCTTGATCCATGACAGCGTCTAAAATATTTTCTACACTTGGAAAATAGTTCCATTCTTGTTCAGCTGCTGGTGTTATCCAATTCGGTGCCATGACCGAAGAGATTTTGGTTTTTAAATCATTACCATTTTTTTCATAAATTAGATTAATAACCCCGTGTAACCAGTTGCCTCTTTCGCACGCATCAGAAATACAAACCAGTTTCTTTGTTTTGGCGACAGATTTAATTAGCAAATCAGGGTCGAAGGGAACAAGTGATCTAGCATCAATTATTTCAGCTGAAATATTCCATTTACTTTTTAAGATTTCTGCTGCAGCAAGTGCTCTATTTAAACAGGCTCCGACAGAAAATATTGTAATATCTTTGCCCTCTAAAACTAAGGCTGGTTTTCCAATTTCAATTTTGTAATAATCTCTAGGTATGCCAAGAGAGTTTATTGTTTCAACGTTGTCATAAAGTCTTTGATTCTCCACAAAAACCACAGGATCGTTGCTTTCAAGAGCCGAAGCCATTAAACCCTTGGCGTCATAAGCTGTTGCTGGATAAATAACTTTCAAACCTGGGATATGAGTAAGAAGTGAAGACCAATCTTGTGAATGTTGGGCTCCATATTTTGATCCCACAGAAATTCTCAAAGTTACTGGAAGTTTTAGAATTCCCCCAGACATTGCTTGCCATTTGGCTAATTGATTAAATATTTCATCCCCTGCTCGGCCGATAAAATCGGCGTACATTAATTCGACTAGTGCTCTTCCCCCTGCCATGGCGTATCCCACAGCTGTTCCCACAATTGCTGCTTCGGCAATTGGTGAATTGAACAAACGATGGTTTGGTAAAAGTTCAGTTAATCCTCGATAAACCCCGAAAGCACCACCCCAATCACGATTCTCTTCACCATAAATAACTAATGAATCATCATGAATAGCGTGTTCTAAAATTGGTTCAAATATTGCATCTCTAAACGTGATTGCCTTGGTGCCACTTAACAATTCATCTTGTACTTTACCTAATCTTGATTTATTACTTAGACTCTGAATTCTCTGAATTTGACTAGGGTCTGTGAGTGTTTCTGCTTCAAAATTGAAATCAATTTCTTTGGTTGTGTTATTAAAAGTTAACTCTCCCACAATTTCGGGATTAGTGTGTAGCGGTAATCTAGGTGCAATTTCGTCATCAATAGCATTTTTGAATGCATTAAAAGTTAATGCTTTGATATCTTTTTGCATCTTTTCAATTTCACTTATATTCATTAATTTATTTTCTAAAATATTGTTTTCTAAGATGTGTATTGGATCAACATCTTTCCAGGCGTCGATTTCTTCCTTCGTTCTATAAGAGGAAGCATCACTTGGAGAATGTCCTGAAAACCTATAAGTTTGACAATCAAGTAGCACGGGCCCTTTGCCACTAGCAATAATTTCTTTAGCTCTATTAATTGCATCATGAACTGCAAAAATATTATTTCCATCGATTACTTCTGCATGTAATTTGTCTGGATTTATTCCAGCACCTACTCTTGCCAAATTTTCATAACCCATGGTTTCACCAATTGGTTGGCCACCCATGCCGTAGAAATTATTTACGAAAAAATAAATTATCGGTAATCCGCCTTTTATTTTTTTATCTTTGTCGTTTTTAAATTGGCCCATGGCAGCAAAATTCATAGATTCCCAAACTGGACCACAAGCACTTGAGGCATCACCTATGTTGGCGATCACAATATTGTCTTTGCGCTGAACTCTGTTGTACAAAGCAATTCCGGTTGCAATAGGAGCAGATCCGCCCACAATTGCATTATTTGGATATATTCCAAACGGAGTGAAAAAGGCGTGCATGCTCCCGCCCAAACCTTTATTAAATCCCGTCTGCTTACCAAAAATTTCAGAAATTAATCCAAAGAGGAAAATATCTATTGCTTGATCTTTAATGCTGGTTTTAGTTGATTTAAATTTTTCAACTATGTGTTTGGTTTCGATTGAATTTATTTTGGTGCTCAGTTCTTGTTCAGATAGTTTTTCTATTGCAAAGAGACCTTTGGCCAGGGTTTCACCATGACTTCTATGACTTCCCAAAATGATGTCGGCTGAATCAAGGGCGAGAGCTTGTCCTACCGCTGAAGCCTCTTGCCCAATCGATAAATGGGCTGGACCTGCATATTTAAAAGCTACTTCTTGATATTTACCTTGTTTTTTTATTTCTTCTAGCATTAGTTCAAATTCGCGAATTATTAGCATCGTTTTGAAAGAAAAAATTATTTTTTCATTTCCTAAATCGGTTAATGATTCATTAAACGATTTAGAGAAAGCATTTACAGGGATTTGCCCTAAGTCAATTGTCTTTCTTTTTCTGACCTCTGTGGGATCAACAGCTAACGCTTTGACCATTTAATTACGATTCGATAGAAACGGTAACTAGTGGTTGAAGATCTGCAATTTCGGATCCTGCAGCGACCAACAGCTCTTTAACTATTCCGTTTTTCGTAGATTCGAGTTCTAGTACCGCTTTATTAGTTTCAATACTTCCGATTATTTGGCCTACACTTATTTTATCGCCAACACTTATTGACCAAGTTGATAAAACTGCTTGACCATCTTCACTCCCAATTATGGGAGTGGATATTTGTTCTTCCATGATTTAATTTGCTCCTGAGCTAACTATTGAGAATCTACGTAAATCTATTATTGATAGTCCTTCTGCTTTGATTTTTTCTCCAATAACTTTTCCTGATTTCATAATCAAAACATTATCTGCCAAAGTTAGTATCTCTTCTTCTTCACTTGAAACAACTAAAACAGTAATATTGTCTTTCATTGCTGCGTCTTTAATAATTTTGTAAATTTCTCGTTTCGCCCCAATATCAATACCTTTTGTGGGTTCATCTAATAGAAACACTCTTGGCTTTTGCGCAAGAGCTTTTGCAAAAAGTACTTTTTGTTGATTGCCGCCAGAAAGTCTCGAGATAGGACCTTTAAGATTTCCTCTTACGGATAAATTATTAATTAAATTATCCGCAAATACTTTTCTTGATTGGTGATTTAATAAAACTCTCAGTCTTTTAAACAATTTAAGTATCGGTAATGTTACATTCTCACCAGAATTCATTAAAGGTACGAATCCATCACGTTTTCTTTCCTCCGAGAGGTATGCGATACCACTATTGAATGCGTCTTGAGGATTATGGAATTGCATAACTTTCCCACCGATTATTAATTGTCCTAATTCAATTTTTAGATCACCGTAAAGTAATCGCAACAATCTTGATCTTCCACTTCCATTTAGACCATAAATTCCCAGTATTTCGCCTTGACCAACAGTAAATGAAATATCGTGTAAACCTTCCGCCTCAATGTTTTTGGCTTCAAAATATGTACTTTCCGAAATCTTGGGCTCGACTTGTTTGGTTTTCTCAGCTGAGGCTTCATCATGTTTTCTAGAAGTACCTACCACCGCATCGGTTAATTGTTCTAGGTTTATTTCTGAAGTTTTTCCACTCCAAATAACTTTTCCGTCAGCCAAAGCAGAAACTTTGTTGCACACTGACAATATTTCGTCGAGTTTATGATCCACTAGTAGCACGGTTAAATTTTGATCTTTAGCTAACTTTCTAATAATTTCAAATAGAATCTCAACTTGGTTGGGTTCTAAAGCTGTGGTGGGTTCATCAAGTAATAAGACTTTGGTATCGCGACCAAGAGCTGTGGCGATTTCTAGCAGCTGTCTTTGAGCAACCGACAAGGTACCCAAAATTACGTTTACATCAATATCTAATCCAACGATGGAGCAAAGTTTTTTTGATTCTTCTTTCATTTTCTTTTTGCTTGTAAATATTCCATTAGTAATTTCGTGACCCAAAAACATGCACTGATAAACTGGTAAATTCATAGGTAAAGATAGTTCTTGATAAACGCAGGCTATTCCTGCTACAAGTGCATCACTAGGTTCATCAAATTCTAATTTTTTATCTGCCATAATGAGTTCACCATTAGTTGGTGAAAGTGCTCCTGAAAGTATTTGTAAAAGTGTAGATTTACCGGCTCCATTGTGTCCTACTACACCATGTATCTCACCAGATTTAAATTCAATTGAAATATCATCCAACGCTTTAGAACTACCAAACTTCATTGTCAAATGATTGACTGAGAGTGACCAATTGCTATTAGTGCTATTCATTTGTTCACTCCCAGTCTTCTCATTTTCCTAAATTACCGAATTAACCGATAATGTTGGCAGGTACTTCGTCGCCAACATTAAATGTTGGTGTTGCGACTAGTACTTCTTTTTCCACATCTGTTCCAGATATGTATTTTTTGATTTCTGCGATTGTCAATTGACCATATTGATTAGGAGCTTGTCCAACGCAACCCATATATGGCTTCTCGATTTTGGTTTTGTCAGCACAGAAACCGTACAATTGAACTTTGTCTTCTAGTTTCAATTGTTTGATTGCTAGCAATGCGCCAACTACGCCAGGTCCGATATCAGCAAATATAACGTTCATACCTGGATTACCTTGAAGCATTTCTGCAGTTACTTTTTGCGCAACGTCAGGCTTTACTTCATGATCTACGGTTTGAACAACTTTTGCATTTGGATTCTTTGTCAAAGCTGCGGTGAATGCAGCATCACGAAGATTTGTAGTTACGTTACTTGGAACGCCCACAATTCCTGCAATGATTTTTGCATCTGCACCTAAGTTAGCTAATGCTTGTTCGCCACTTAGTGTTCCTCCGCCTGCTTGGTCAGCACCAAGGTTCTGAACTACTGAACCTCCGGCTGCTTCCACAGCTGCCATGTCAACGAATACGTTTACAGCAAAAACTGGAATACCAGCTTTTGACAAGCTAACTGCGAAACCAGTTCCTGGTTCGGAACCAATTGCATTTAGGTAAACAGCACAAACTCCTGCTTGAATAAAGGAGTCGATTTGACTTTGTTGTTGAGCAATGTCGTCATCTGCAATTGAAATAATTGCTTCGAAGCCATTTTCTGCTGCTGCAGTTTCAACACCCTTTTTCATTTCTACGTAGTAAGGGTTGCTTAAATTAGGCAAAGCTACACCGATTTTTGGTGTTGCTGTGCTGCAATTTTCAGGCAATCCTTCTCTCACACTTGCTGCTGCTGAATCGCCAGCTGCGGCATCGGTGTCAGAAGCAGATGAACAAGCACCAAGCAATAATGCGCCTGAAGCAAGTATCAATGCTACTTTTTTATAACCAGGAATTACTTTGGTCATAATTTGTTTCTCCCTTCATTTCTAGAGGATTTATTTCCTGCTAGACCTATTTTTTTATTCGACTTAAAATTTGTGGTTTCCCTCGAGGTTTAGATTTGGCGCCATCTTTTTTAGATGATCTTTTGCTATCAAAACTCACGCCACCAAGAATGATCAAACCGATTACAAGCGGTTGCCAATAGCTACTTACGTTTACAACGTTCATGCCGTTGCTGATTGTGGAAATTAAAAGCACCCCTGCAATTGCACCTCTGACGGTTCCAATTCCGCCAAAAAGACTCACTCCGCCCACAACAGCAGCTGCGATTGAATAGAACAGTTGATTTCCGGTTCCTGTTTGGGGATATCCCACGTTTAGTCTTGAAGTTGCAACTACTCCTGCAACACCTGCTAGAAAACCACTGAATGCATAAACAAAAACTGTGGTTCTCATAACATTAATTCCCGAAAGTCTGGCGGCTAATTTATTTCCACCCAGTGCATAGATATGTGTTCCTAGCACTGTATTTTTTAACAAAATTGAAGAAACAATAGCGGCAATTATTACCAGAATCACCGGAACAGGAAATCCAAGTACATGTCCTTGACCTATCCAAGCAAATCTTTCTTGAGTGATTTGAATTGATTCAGCGCGGGTGATGATCATTGGAATAGAAGAAGCCACACCCATTGCCGCAAAAGTTACAATAAATGGTGGAATTTCAATGTAATGAATAATTAGACCGTTTAAAACTCCCAACATACTTCCACAAAGTGCCGCACCTATTGCTGCGCTCCACCAGGGCATACCTGATCGCATTAATACTGTGGCAATAATTCCGCTCATGGCGACATTTGCTCCAGTTGAAAGATCAATACCTCCTGTTAACAAAACAAATGTTTGTCCTAAACCAATGAGGGCAATGATGGCTCCGTTGAGCAACAAAACGCTGGCATTAGTGATGGTGAAGAAATTTTCAGACAGCAACGAAAAGATTAAAACCATAACTAAGAAGACAAAAAATATTCCTGCTTCTTGAGGTATGTTTACTTTTTTCATTTTCATACTTTCTCCTTTTTTCTATCTAAACCGCGCCAATTTGAACATTCATCGTATTTCTCAAAATAAGAACTTAAGTCCTGTTGTTTCCTGGGCGAAACTATTTGAACTACTTCGGGTTGCCATTGCTCAATCACCTGGGAAACAGTGGTTTTTTGGGCAATAGCTGCTGCTTGAATACAAGCTCCTCGGGCTGAGGATTCTTCAACGTCAAGGAGGTAAACATCTTTTTGTAATAAGTCGGCCAATATTTGGCGGTAGGCTTTACTTTTTGAAGCTCCTCCGGTCAAAATGATTCGGCCATTTGATTTTTGAACCAAATTTGTTAAAAATCTATAATTCTTAACTAGTGGCAGGAGCACACCATCAAAAATGCATCTGGCAAATTTATTTCGATCGGTGGTTGAATTAATTCCGGCAATGGTTCCAGTTGCGTATGGAAGATTTGGTGTTCTTTCGCCATCAAAATAAGCTGCCATCACAGCTGAGGTTTCATCAATTTCGGCAGCTAATGCTAATTCGCCCAGTTCATCAACTGAACAATTCATAATTTTTCCGGCCCAGTCAGTTACTTTGGTTCCGTTTAAACTAACCATTACTGGCATGTAATTGCCACTGGAGTCAGCCATTCCATTAACGATGCCTGTTGTATCAAAAACGGGTTTACTTGAAACAGTGAAAATAACAGCAGAGGTTCCGATTGAGAAAACAAAATCGCCTTCTCTAGTTCCTAAACCGATGCATGATGCCATTTGATCCCCTGTTCCGGGACCAACAACAACTTCTTCTGTTACTCCTAATGCTTTTGCCACCGCAGGAGAAATATTGGAAACTTTAGTTTCAGGACCTAATACTTCTGGAAGAGCTTTAGTCCAATCTTTTGAATTATCAATTCCCTCTAAAATTTCGTAGAGCCATTGGCCATCTTTTATTGAGTAATAACCCGTACAAGTTGCACCCGCTCTATCGGTGACAAGTCTGTTACTTAAACGTGCAGTTAAGTAGTCGTGTGGCAAGCAAAACTTTTTAACTTTTTTAAAGTTTTCCGGTTCATTTTCTTTCAACCATAAAACTTTTGTGATAGTAAAAGATGGTCCTATCAAAGACCCAATTTTGTTAATCCAAAAGTCGCGGCCATATTTTTCAACTAAATCTTGGGATTGGGTGGCAGATTGGGTGTCATTCCACAACTTTGCTGGGCGAATAACTTTTAGGTCGTCATCTAAAGTAACCATGCCGTGGCATTGTGCAGTTACTGCAATTGCTTCGATGGCACTTTTATTTACAATTCCATCTTTGGTGGCTTTTTCAAATGCGAGCAAGAAGGCTTCCCACCACAGATCTGGGTTTTGCTCACTCTTGGGTGGAAAGGTGGGTTCATGTGGAGCTGTGCCAATGGAGATTAACTTTCCACTGATTTGTTCTCTTATTTCAACTTTGCAAGATTGGGTGGATGAATCGACACCGGCTACTAATTTCACTTGGCAGCCCCTCTCAGCAAAGTCATCACAAATTACTCAAATTTGACACTTTTTGGGACATGAGGCGAATTTATCTGCCAAAGTTCTAAATATCAATACTTATCACGAAAAAGTATCCAAAATGTTATATAAGCAATATTTGGTGTTATTTTTTGTTATTTTATTAAATTCGAGGGTTCTAATCTTTTTAACTGTCTTTAAATTATTACAAACCGGTCAAAAATTGTTATTTTTTGTACATTTGGGCAAGGAAATAACATCTTGTTTCATTTGATTTTGGTGGCAGGACTAGCATGAGGTTCACGAAATTGAGCATTGGAGCAGTTGTGACCAAAA
>Ga0164294_10005987_pt1 | contig 10402 bp, 10 predicted proteins | sample GEODES005metaG_FD_111479 | JGI IMG/M metagenome (GOLD analysis project Ga0164294, IMG submission 111479) | Oligotrophic lake water microbial communities from Sparkling Lake, Wisconsin, USA - GEODES005 metaG | ecosystem: Environmental > Aquatic > Freshwater > Lake | place: USA: Sparkling Lake...
AAGCACCCATAGCAGTTATGCACTGCGTGATTTGTTCTTAAAGTCTCCGGAGTTTCAGCAGCGCATGGGCGAGCTGCTTAAACAGCCGCAAGCGGTGCGTCACCGCCACCCCTTCACACTGCCCAAAATTCCGGTAGAAACAGAAATCTCTGCCGCTGCAATGGACCAAATGTTTGAGCGCATCCACAAACAGTGGGAGCACTTAGGCGCCACGGAACCTTTTTGGTCAGTCGTGACTCAACCGCAGTATTACGCGAACGAGTTTGAAGCACACCGCGAGCAGTTCTACAAATCGGGCAATCACAGTTGTCAATTATTTTTGTCAGCCTTACGCCGAAGTGGAGTCAACCTTGCGGACCTCAACACTTGCCTAGATTTGGGATGTGGCGTAGGCCGGGTAACTGAGTATTTAGCTGGTGAATTTCGTAATGTTATAGCGGCAGATATTTCTAAAGCCCACATCGACCTGGCCCAGAAGCACTTGCGCTCTAAAGGCGTGGTGAACGTCGAACTGTTGCAATGGCTAAGCTTGCAGCAAATTAAGCAGTTGCCCCAAGTAGATGCCATCTTCTCAGTCATCACCTTGCAGCACAACCCACCACCTGTGATGGCTTGGATGCTCAGTACCTTGCTGACCCATCTGCGCTCAGGTGGGGTGGCCTACATACAGTTGCCAACCTACCGTCACGGTTATATGTTTGAGGTTGAGCGTTACTTGCATAGCATCCCCCCCAATACCTTAGAAATGCATTTTTTGCCCCAACACAATGTGTTCAAAATCATCGAGGCCGCCAACTGCCGCTGCCTAGAAATACGCGAAGACGGCATGGTAGGCGACGAAGACAAAATGCTGTCCAACAGCTTTTTGATTCAAAAAAAATAAGCATCACCTGAGTGTGTGTGTTTATGCAAGTTGCAACCACCAAATCCCCTGAGGACTCGCGGTTTACCGTAAAACTTGCCATGCAGTTTGATTGGCTGCTGCGCAAAGACCTACGTGACACCTTTGACAACACAACAACAGAAACCCACCCACCCAGGAGTACATCTAGACGTGCCCAAGATAGCCAGCCTGCTGGCCAAATACCGGCCCGATGCTGTGAAAGAGCTTGCCAAAAACGGCAAGCAACAATACGAACTGTTTTTTCATGGGTGGTGGTGCGCGGCTTGGCCGAGCACAAGCTAGCCCAGCACGCCCCCCGTAGCCTTATGGCCGCGCTAGACCAGCCCGTGCCCGACACCTACAGCAAGCCAGGCGAAGCAGCTGTACCCGCCGCCACACTGCTGATGTACCTGCTGTGGCGCATGATGGACGTCAAAACCCAACAAGCCCGCAGCATTTACACCGCGCCTGGCAGGCTGGCATTTTTGGGCTGGTTCCTCAATGTGGTGGACACACTGGGCATAGCCCCCTTGGTGGCAGGCCGCTGGAAGGCATGGGTGCAAAGCCCCGAAGGCGCTGCCGCACTGGCCACCCAAAAAACCACCGCAGCCAAATTGCCTTGGTTAGCGCCCAAACCAGCCCCCACCCAAAGCACGGCACAAGCCGACAAACCCTTTGGCCTGAACATTTATGGCTTTGCCTATGGCGAGCTAGGCATTGGCGAAGATCTGCGCATGGCTGTGGAGTGCTGCGAAGCCGTAGGCATTGCCTACCATGTGGTGAATGTGGATGCTGGCGACGCCCGCCAAGCCGACCTGCACCTCAAAGGAAAGGTGAGCGACAGCAGAGAGCTTCCCCCCTACAACACCAACCTGTTTTGTCTGCCCGCGTTTGACACTGTCAGCCGCGTGTCTATGCAAAAAGGCGCAGCCGTGTTTGAAGGCTATCGCAACATCGGCTGGTGGCCATGGGAGCTGGCTGTATTCCCTAAAGCATGGAAGCCATATGCCTTTGAACTGGTAGACGAGGTGTGGGCCAGCAGCACCTTTTTAGAAGACATGTACAAACGGGCCACAGACAAGCCCGTCAAGCTGGTGCCCTTGGCCGTCAGCGTAGCGCGCATGAAGCCCCACCCGCGCAAGCACTATGGCCTGCCCGAGAAGAAGTTTTTGTTTCTGTACATCTTCGACTTCAACTCATCTGTGGCCCGCAAAAACCCCATGGCTGCCGTGCAAGCGTTTAAACAAGCCTTTGAACCAACCGACAACACGGTGGGCCTGGTGCTGAAAACCATGAACACCAAGCCAAACAACCCTGAATGGCAGGCTTTCTTAAAAGAATGCCAAACCGACAAGCGCATACAGCTGATTACCGAAACCCTAGACCGACCCGAAGTGCTTGGCCTGATCAATGCCTGCGATGCCTACGTGTCGTTGCACAGGGCAGAGGGGTTTGGGCGGACTTTGGCTGAAGCAATGTTGCTGGGTAAGCCTGTAATTGCAACCAATTACTCGGGTAATGTTGACTTTCTAATAGATGGTACTTTTCCTGTGTCTTATAAATTAGTGCCCGTAACGGAAAACTCTTATCAATGGCTTGATCTGCAAGATGATTATGTCTGGGCTGAGGTGGATATTAATAGTGCTAGTGAGCAATTGTTAAATTCAAAAAATAATTTATTGACTTCGAAATTCATTGAGCAGTCGATTAATATTTTTCACCCTCGAAACGCTTCGATTGATTTGATTGAATTAATTAAATAATCCGCAGTAATAATGAAGAACCTTGTAAAAAAAATAAACCACTACATCGATCAAGGGTCGTATAGCGATGCAATTAATTTAATTAAAGATTTTGATGGTTATGGCAAGCTTCCATTTTTAAATCGTTACCTAAATTATTGCTCTCGAAAATTAAATGGCGAGTTAATCGAAAATAATCAAGATGAGCTGAATGATTTCGATAGAGATTGTATTTGCTTGAATACAACTGTTAAAGAATTAGATAAAGTCGAGAAGCTATTCAAAGTTTGGTTAAAGTTTCATGAGAAAAGAGATTTTGAGGGAATTAAATATTTTTCAAACCTAGTAGTTGCGTTTGATGTTCATAGCCCAGAATCGGTATCTATTTTAAGGCATTTGATAGAAAAATATAAAGTAGATCAGATATTTAATTATATTCATATTATCGATATAGCTATTCCAACCGAATTTAACTTTTATAAGCGTGTAGATGACGGCTCGCTAGATCTAAAGAAATTTATTTACGGATATAAAAGCGGTCCAAATTATCAATTTTATGCACTGATGAAGCGACTAATTTCAGATGGTTATAGAAATGTTTATATTTGTGAGACCGATACTTTCCCTGTTCGTACAGATTGGGCGACCTGTTTGATGAAAGAGGCTGCTTCACAAAGCGATTTTTGGGTATTGGGTAGTCCATTCCTAGGTAGGTCAAAGCTTGATCCTTCATTGGCTTTGCATATTAACGGTTCAGCGATTTACGGATTGCAAAGTCAAGGTTTTATTGATTTTTTATCTAGGTGGGAGATTATATTATTGAATTTAGTTCAGGAAATTTCCTACGTTGCATATGATTGGGCGATGGATTATTATTTTTATAACGAGATTGCTACAAAAAACTGGGATAAATTAAATTACGTACATTTTCACGAGCAAATTAAATTTAAAAAAATGTGCAGATACACTAACTTGATAATTAATTTAGCAGGGGAGGCGGAGAGGTCAGGTGTAGGGCGATATAAAATCGATGAAATCTTAATTGATCACCCGCATGCATGCATTTTGCACGGCGATTACTTTTACGATGAGTTAATTTATAATTGAGGTACCTGTTTTGAATTTAAGTGGTATTTGCATATTTACGAGATCGTATCATGGAGATGTAGAGTTTTTGCCATATCTCTACAAAAGTATAGAGAAATATTGTTCATCATGGGGGGATGTCGTACTTGTTGTAGAAGAGGATGATGTTGAATTAATTAAAAAAGTTATCCCTTCTTGGGTTAAATTATGCGTTGAAGAGCATTTTACTACAGGCAGTATTCAGCATAAATATAGTAAGCTAACGGCAGATCTTCATACAAATAAAGATTATATTTTTCACATCGATTCTGATTCAATATTTACCACTTATGCTTCGCTCTCGGATTTAGCATTTAAAAACAAACCGTACCTTGAGTACTCCACTTATGAGCATTTGCTAACCCATCAAAACAGTTCTGAACAAATTGAGTTATTGAAAAAATATTGTCAAGATATCTCGCTCAGAGAGTCAATGCCAAATGAGTTAAAAAATATTGGAGTTACAGATGTCGATCACTGGATGAAAAATCACTACGATGATTGGCTATTAAATAATTTCGAAGGTTGGTTTAAAGATTGGCATATAGATTGGAAGAATAGATTCGGCGTTGATTTGTGGAAGGCTGGAATATCCAATGCTATTGGATTTGATGTTCCTTATGAATTTAGTCGCCGTCCAGAAAAATTATATCCTTCAAGCATGTATTTAGATGCTAGAAAGCATTTGGAAGATCGTTTTGAAATGCCGGTTAAAAAATTTATAGCATCTAGAGTTGGGAGGCAAGCTAATGGCGTTTCTAAGAATGATTATTTTTCAGATTTGAACTATCTCGGGGCGTATCTATATTATTTCATGAATGAAGAAATAGAGTGGGTAGATATCGAGGTAAAAGGGTATTCGTATAGAAAAGAATTTGTAAAGCAGTTCATATCCTTTGATCTCTTAATTGATGGATTTTTACGACCTGAAGCCAGAGAATTGTTAGATTCATATTTTTAATGGATGTTTAGTAATGAAAATTGATATTATTGTTAAGTCTTTTTCTAGAGATTTAAAGAGGTTAAATTTTCTTCTTAAAAGTGCAGAAAAGTACTTGAAGGGATTCGATAACTTTTTTGTTGTATTAGAAGACGATATGGAATGTCGAGAGTTCAGTCAATCGTTCGATCATAATTTCTTTGAATTTCATTTTGTTCATCCTGTAGTTGATGGTGGGTATATTTATCAACAGTTTGTAAAATTAGATGGTTTAAATCTTTCATCTGCTGATTATCTTTTGCCTCTAGATTCAGATATGGTTTTTTTTCGGCAGTGCAATTGTTTGGATTGGTTCTTTAATGGTAAACCATTTATTCCTTATGGAGATTGGGTCAATGCATCTGATTTTCCAAAACCAGATTTAATTGCCAAGGTATTACGTCAATTGCCATCGCGGACTCATGATTTAAGATTGATTTGTGATGAGCTGGTATTGAAGTCTGATTTTTATGGGATACAAATCACGGTTAACAACGATGAAATATTAAAATTTGCGTTGAATGGTAAAGGTTTCGAGGTCAACAAAAAGAGGCTTCATGATACTTGGATATGGTCAATTATGAATTTGACAGATACGCCGATTGATACAATGAGAGTGCATTATATTTTCGAAAAAGATTGCCTAGATTATGTTAAAAAAAGAATTTATAATTTGAATTCTCAACCTTTAATTGATTCTATTTTTGATATTGATTATTTTCCGGTTTTTTCTGAGTATCAAATATTCGGGAATTTAATTTTTAATAGCCAGCTAGGAAACTCTAAATATAATTTTCTTAAAGATTCTCAGCACTATCAGGCATCTTCATCTCTGCCAATTGTGAAATGTAATTCAAGGGTTGATAGTGCATACGATGCGTATCAATTAATATTAGATGGTATCTATAATAATTTTAAATCTAGAAATGAGCTTTTACAAATAATAAGGCGTGATAGGGCGGATTATCCTAGTGAGGATTGGGGGTGATATGAGCGTAGTTAAATTTATTCCGAATATAAAATTTTTATCAGGTGGCAATTCTATTGAACTAACATCCAAAAATATTTCGTTTTGTGTTGCATCTGTTCATGATTATGTTATCAATGCAGCAAAGCCAGGGGATCGTGTTGGATTAATTTTTAAAACTTCGCCAGAATTAATCTCAATCTGACTAGCCTGTCTTGAGTGTAAGTTTGTGCCGGTTCTACTTTCATATCCTACTGGAAAACAAAAGAAAGATACTTATATTGATTCAGTAAGGAATTCCTGTAATCAAATTGAGTTGGTATCCGTTTTGGTTGTTGGTTATGCCTTTGATGTATTAAAGGAGGGCGATATACCTTTATCTCTTTGGAAGGGTGATATATTTTTACCGCATGATCGCACCAACAGTTTTGATTTTGATACCTTATTTGACACTGCTAAATTTATTCAATTATCTTCCGGTACTACCGGCCATCGAAAAGGTATCGAGTTTATGCTATCAAATGTCGTTGAGCATATTAATGACTATGACAGCATAATGAATTATCAACCTGACGATGTAATTGTTTCATGGTTGCCCCTGTACCATGATATGGGATTTATTGCATGTTTCTTAGCTTCACTAATTAAGAAAATTGATCTTGTTTTGATTGATCCTTTGGAGTGGGTTAAAGTTCCTAGCCTGTTAATTGATGCAATTTCTGATAATAAGGGTACCATGGTATATATGCCAAATTTTGGTTTTGAAATTATGTCACGTTTGCCAGGTGACTACGTTTTAAAATCGATGCGGATGTGGATATCATGCTCTGAGCCTACTTAACATAGAACAATTAAAAAATTTACTGAAAGATATAAGGTGCCTAATCACTGTTATGCAACTTGTTATGCAATGGCTGAGAATATTTTTTGTGTGTCTCAGTCGAAGGGCTTGGAGTTTCTAAATGGCAATGTCGATTGCATTAGCTGCGGATCGCCCATTCCAAACGTTGATATTCGGTTAATTGATGGTCAAATTCATGTTAAAAGTCCTTATTCTTTAAATAGCTATATAGGTGGAATTCAGCTCAATTTAGTTGATGGGTATTATCCTACGGGCGATATTGGTGTTGTGAGTAATGTTGATTTAGCTGTAACAGGACGCATTGGTGATATATTAAATATTGCCGGCAAGAAGTTCATGTTGAATGATGTTGATGAAGTTATAAATTCTGTTGATCTCTCTATTAAGGGGCGTGCTGCTAGTTTGGCTGATTACGATGATGTTCTGAATATTGAACGTTTACTAATTTTGGTGGAGCGTGAGGATTTTTATGTAAGTGGAAATTTGGCTGAGTTATCCTTGTTGATTAAATCTTCGATTGAAATTGATAATATTAAATTGGATTTTGTTCCTAAAGATTTTATATCCAAAACTTCATCAGGTAAGATAAATAGAAAGAAAACCCTTTTTGATTACAGAAAAAGGGCGACCGATGTATTGAAATCGGCTACTGTTGTTACTTCTCTTAAAGAGGAAGTTCTTCGAGTTTGTCCTCGTGCAAAGTTCGATCTGCCTATTGACATCGCGCTAGATTCTCTGTCAATAACCATTTTGCAAATGTTGCTTGCTGATCGGGAGCTTCCTTATGATCCTTCGAAGTCGCTTTTGTATTATTTTGATTTAGAAAATCAGTCTATATCCGTTGAAGCTAGCTCTCATTCAGTTAATTCAACTGATACGGATAATGTAATTTATATAGTAGTAATAAATGAACAATCCCATGTTAAAAATATTACAGAGGAAGATATTGCTTAACTCTCGTTACGTTTAAATTCAAAAGTTATCTTAGAGCACGTTGTAGCACCTCCGGCGGCTGTATTATTGAATGATTTAATTTTTATGGATTGGTTTTTCAATAGGGTTTCTGAGAATAGTGTTCATGAGTTTGAGTCGTTACAACTAGTTCTTAATAAAATTAAACGGGCATTTCTGTTGGTTTTTGATGATTTTTCTGAGATTCAATTTCCGGTTTTAGTGGGTCAAACATATCTCCGTTTAAATTTTGATTTATTCCGGTCGTCCGACGCGGATTTGGTTGTTACACGTCATCAAAGATATAATAAGTTTCATCATTTATTGCCCGTTTCTCCAGTTGTTTTTAAAGATCCTTCTGAGTGTGTTAAGTCTATTAATATGCTTGGATTGTATTTAAACGTTCCAATTTTAAAAATTTCCCTATTCAAAAGTTGGTCTGAATTTACACATGATTGGGACGTTTGCTTTGGTTTTGAAGATATACACAAACAAATATCCTCAATTGATAAATCAGTAATCCTTAAGGCAATTTTTGATCGGCTAAATTTAGTTTCGAGCATTAAAAAAACTCCATTTTCAAATAATGCGCCAGTTGTGGTAAGTGAGGGTTTGCCGCACATGTGTTCAGAAATGTTAAATGTTAATTTATTGACTGAGGTTCTTTCTAAATATGAAAGTTATTTGATAATCGGTCCAGATTCAAGTGCCCCATTTATTCGTAATTATTTATCGGAAAAAAATGGGTTTCTTGTCTTACTAATGAATATTGTAGTTCAGGCTATTCGGAGTTGGATTTTGAAGTTGTCTTACAAACGGGTGTTTGGGGTAGAACTGACACGATAAGACCGGTTTATCAAATTTTTGTAGCGGGATGGGGTGGGGATGAACTTACCAAACTTCAGAATGGTAATGATCGTTATTTTATTAAAAGTAACTAATTGAAAGGTTTATATGAAAAAAATTGCGCTTATTACAGGAGTCACTGGTCAAGATGGATCATATTTGGCCGAGTTTCTTTTAGATAAAGGCTACATAGTTCACGGCATCAAGCGCCGTGCATCGCTGTTCAATACAGACCGAATTGACCATATTTACCAAGACCCACATACAAACAACAAAAACTTGCATTTGCACTATGGTGATTTGTCAGACACCAGCAACCTCACGCGCATCATCCAAGAGGTGCAGCCTGACGAAATCTACAACCTGGGCGCACAAAGCCATGTGGCTGTGTCTTTCGAGTCACCCGAATACACGGCCGATATAGACGGTATGGGCACGCTGCGCTTGCTAGAGGCTATTCGTATCCTGGGGCTTGAGAAGAAAACCCGTTTCTACCAAGCGTCCACGTCCGAGCTGTATGGCTTGGTGCAAGAGATACCGCAGAAAGAGACCACGCCTTTTTACCCACGCAGCCCCTATGCGGTGGCCAAGATGTATGCCTACTGGATCACGGTGAACTACCGCGAGGCCTATGGCATTTATGCCTGCAATGGTATTTTGTTTAACCACGAAAGCCCACGCCGTGGCGAAACCTTCGTCACCCGCAAAATCACCCGTGGCATGGCCAACATTGCCCAGGGCCTGGAAGACTGCCTGTACATGGGTAATATGGATGCGCTGCGTGACTGGGGCCATGCCAAAGACTACGTGCGCATGCAGTGGATGATGCTGCAACAAGACAAGCCGCAAGACTACGTCATTGCCACAGGCGTGCAATATTCAGTGCGCGAGTTCATCAGCAAAACCGCCCAGCAACTGGGCGTGACCTTGGCTTTTGAAGGCGAGGGCGTGAACGAAGTGGCTAAAGTGGCCAGCATCACAGGCAACGACGCCCCAGCCCTGAAGGTAGGCCAAGTGGTGGTCAAGATTGACCCACGCTATTTCCGCCCCACCGAGGTAGAGACCCTGCTTGGCGACCCCAGCAAAGCCAAGGCTGATCTGGGCTGGGTGCCCGAGATCACCCTGGACGAGATGGTGCAAGAAATGGTGGCGCATGACTTGGGTAAGGCCAAGCAGCATGCGCTGCTGAAGCAGCATGGGTTTGATGTGACTGTGGGGGTGGATCGGTGAGGGGGTGGACTGCCGCGTCGCTTCGCTCCTCGCAGTGACGGCAGCTTGTCATTGCGAGGCCGTAGGCCGTGGCAATCCATGGATTGCTTCGCTGCGCTCGCAATGACTCAAGAACTAGAAGTAAACAATGAACAATGATTCCAAAATTTACGTAGCCGGCCACCGTGGCATGGTGGGTTCGGCCATCGTGCGCCGCCTGAAGGCGGATGGTTATGAGCACATCATCACCCGCACACATGCCGATTTGGACTTGACGCGACAAACCGAGGTAGAGGCTTTTCTCAAAGCAGAAAAGCCAGACTATCTGTTCATCGCCGCAGCCAAGGTGGGCGGCATTCATGCCAACAACACCTACCGTGCCGACTTCATCTACCAAAACCTGATGATGGAGGCCAACCTGATTCAAGGCGCACATGCCGCAGGCATTCACGACCTGATGTTTTTGGGCTCAAGCTGCATTTACCCGCGCGACTGCCCGCAGCCGATCAAAGAAGAATATTTACTCACAGGCCCGTTAGAGCAAACAAACGAGCCTTATGCCTTGGCCAAAATTGCAGGCATCAAACTGTGCGAAAGCTTTAACGCCCAGTACGGCACGCGCTTCACCAGCGTGATGCCCACCAACCTGTATGGCCCCGGTGACAACTACGACCTGCAAAACAGCCATGTGTTGCCAGCCTTGATACGCAAAGCGCACGAAGCCAAGCTGCGCGGCGATGCCGAATATGTGGTGTGGGGCAGCGGCACGCCCATGCGCGAGTTTTTGTATGTAGACGACTTAGCCGATGCCTGCGTGCAACTGATGACAGCGGGCTAC
>Ga0164294_10005988_pt1 | contig 10402 bp, 11 predicted proteins | sample GEODES005metaG_FD_111479 | JGI IMG/M metagenome (GOLD analysis project Ga0164294, IMG submission 111479) | Oligotrophic lake water microbial communities from Sparkling Lake, Wisconsin, USA - GEODES005 metaG | ecosystem: Environmental > Aquatic > Freshwater > Lake | place: USA: Sparkling Lake...
CAGAGAGGTTTTTTTCATCAAAGCTCAGATGCTTGATCAATCACTTGATGGCGTTGCGCCAAATGCACCATGGCGGCCAAGGTGGCCACTTGCAGCTTTTCTTTGATTTGCGTTTGGTTGTTGGAGATGGTTTTTTGACTCAGGTGCATGGCTTCCGCACATTCGGTGACACTTTTACCAAGCGCTAGCAACCTGAAAATTTCAAATTCACGCGCCGTCAAACTGGCAATGCGCTTGATTTCATCATGGGCCGCATGGCTCAATGCCACCTGATTGCTGCCTTCGTGAAAAACAGTTTCGCCCCGGTGAATGGCATGAACCGCATGCACCAACTCTTCAGGTTGTGCATTCTTAGAGACGAATCCCTTGGCACCGGTTTGGATGGCGCGTTGCACCACCTGCGTCGCGTCATACATGCTGCATACCAAAACGCGTGCATTGGCATCACGGGCCAGTATTTTTTGCAACAAACCCAAGCCGCCCACACCGGGCATGGACAAATCCGTGATGGTGACATCGGGCCGATGCGTGACAAATGCCTGATAGCCTTCGTCGGCGTTGTTGGCTTCGGCCACCACTTCAATGTCTTTGTCTTGTGACAACAGGCGCATGTAGCCCGATCGGACCACCGGATGGTCATCGACCAACAAGACCCGAATCATGCGGACACCGAGGGCAGTTCAACCAAAACCAAAAAGCCACGCTCGGGTGCGCTTTGCAAATGCAAGCGGCCACCCAAACTCAGCACCCGTTCGCGCATGCCCAGCAATCCAAAACCGGCATGATTGGCCTGGGGGTCAGACATGCCGCGGCCATTGTCATGGACGCGCAAACTTAAACCTTGTTGGGTGTGCCAAGTCAACTGCACCTCGACACGGCTGGCGTGGGCATGGCGTGCCACATTGGTCAAACTCTCTTGCAACAAGCGATAGAGGGTCACGCACACGTAATCATCCAAATGGGTGGGTAATTCATCTGACGCGAATCTACAAAGGATGCCGTTGGCATCTTGCCATTGTTCGCAATGCGCCGACAGTGCATCTTTCAAGCCCATGCTGTCGAGCACCGCAGGACGCAATCGTTTCAGCAAATTGCGGGTCATCAAGGAAATCTCTTGGGCCCCATCAGCGATGCGCTGGGCAGAGTCCAGCACTTCTTGGGGCTGCAGGCGGCCACCGACCAAAACCGCAGCCTCGGTGCGGATGGCCGTGCAGGTTTGTCCCATTTCATCGTGCAAATCACGGGCCAAGGCGCGACGCTCGTCTTCTTGTGCGGTGAACAAGCGTTGCGCCAAATCACTGTTGTGGCTGAGCAGCTCTTGCACCCTGGCTTCGGAGCGAATGCGCTCTTGAATTTCTTGTTGCGCATCCTTGGTGCGGCGCCATGAGTACCAAGCCAGACCCAAGCTCAGGATCAACAATGCCCAGGGTATTTCATCCAGTTGCAAGTATTCATAGGTTTGGCTGAACTGATGAATTTGTTCAGAGAATTCAAATTGAAATGCCAACCCGAGATACACCAGTAAACTGGACAAGATCCAGAGCAAATCGGTTTGGGCTTTCGTGAATTTCATCAAACCATTCTAAGAACAAGTCCTTCTTCAGCGTGGGCTATGGCGGCCAGAGGGATATTTTCCCGCCCATCAAATATCACCAACTGTTGCGCAAGCTGCGCAGTTTCACAAACACGGTTTCTTCATCAGGGTCTTCGGGCAACTCCGGGAATGCGCGTCGCAAATGCGCGATCACACTGGCTTGGTTCAAGCGAAAAAATGTATTCACCTCGCGCTCTTGTGCCAACGTGGTCACCAGGGGGGCATTCAAATCTTGTCCACTGACTTGTTGCAACAAGCTTTCTGCGGCTTCATTGTCGGGCTCGCGGTCCAAGGTGAAGCGCAAATTGTTTTCAATGTAGTCATGTCCTGGATAAATCCGCGTGTTGGCAGGCAAGGCGTTGAGTTGCTGGGTGAAGGTGTTGTAGAGGGCTGGTGCACTGCCCCCGTTGTGGCAATTGCCGGCCCCGGCGTTGAACAAGGTGTCGCCTGAGAACAAGGCCGGTTGGTCAGCGTGGGCGCACAGGCAAATATGGCGCATGGTGTGACCAGGCGTGTCCAGAGCTTCCAGTTCAATGGTCTTGCCCACTTTGATGATGTCCCCCGCGATCAAACCCCTAAACATGCCGGGGATGTGGTCCTTGGCTTTGGCATGGGCCAATACTTTTGCACCCGTGGCCGCCACCACCGCTTCGTTGCCCCCAATATGGTCGAAGTGTTCATGGGTGTTCAAAATTTGCGTGATGTCCCAGCCCTCTTCTTTGGCGGCTTGTAAACACTTGTCGCTGTCCAAGGGGTCAATCGCCAAAGCCTCGCCTGTTTCAGAACACGCGATCAGGTAGTTGAAATTGCGGTAGGGATTGGCGGTCCAAATTTGTTTAACGATCATGATGTTTCACAGTCTTGGCAATGATTTGTTTGATTTTTGCATCAAATCACACCGCCGCATTCACGTTCGTCTTGGCAACCGTTGCGAATGTGACGTTTCATCAGATAGTCATATTGGCGAATTACGCTATCTGTCAGTCCATACATAACAACTCTATTTTCATAAAGAGGGATTGATGCATTACAGAGCCGTATTCATATCAGACCTGCACTTGGGCACACCCGGGTGCCAAGCCGAAGAACTACTGGCCTTTCTCAAATCCCACACCAGCGACCATCTGTATCTGGTCGGCGATATTGTTGACGGTTGGCAACTGCGCCGCAAATGGTTTTGGCCACAAGCCCACAATGATGTGGTTCAAAAAATATTGAAACGTGTCCGTAAAGGTTGCCATGTGGTCTATATCCCGGGCAACCATGATGAGTTTGCCCGTGACTTTGTTGACCATCACTTTGGCGGTGTCGAAGTCCAGGAAGAAGCCACACACACCATGGCTGATGGTCGCCGTTTATGGCTCATTCATGGCGACTACTTTGACCCGGTTGTGAAATATGCCAAGTGGTTGGCCTATGTGGGTGACAGTTTGTACGAATTCACCCTGCGGCTGAACAGGCATTTCAACCGAATTCGTGCACGCATGGGTTTGCCCTATTGGTCTTTGTCTGCCTTTCTCAAAGGCAAAGTCAAGAAAGCCCTGAACTTTGTCGCCGATTTTGAAAAAGCAGTGGCCCATGAGGCCCACAAACGCGGCTATCACGGCGTGGTGTGCGGCCACATCCACCGTGCAGAAATGCGCGAAATTGATGGTGTTCTTTACTGCAACGACGGTGATTGGGTGGAAAGTCGATCAGCCTTGGTTGAACACATGGACGGCCGTTTGGAATTGATTTTTTGGAATCAACTGGTCGACGTCAAACCCGTCATGATTGAAGCGCGTGCGCCGCTTGCACCGCCCGTGGTCCAGCCCATGGCACCACAAGGACTGTCGCGTCCGCTGACCGCCAAAATCGCCAATCACGACTCTTGAATTCTGCGCTCAAGCCAGGCATTGCCCCTTTATTGGCGGCGCAATTTGTTTCTGCCTTGGCTGACAACGCCTTGTTGCTCTTGGTCATGGCTTTGTTGGTGGAGCAAGGCTATCCCGCGTTTTGGATTCCCTTGCTCAAGCTCATGTTCACGCTTTCCTACGTCTTGCTGGGACCTTGGGTGGGCGCATGGGCCGACACTTGGCCCAAACGGCAAGTGATGATGTGGGCCAATGGCCTCAAAGCGGTGGCTTGTGCAGCACTGCTGACGGGGCTGCCACCGATGCTGCCCTTTGCATTGGCGGGCTTAGGGGCGGCCATCTATGCCCCCGCCAAGTACGGTTTGATCACCGAGTTGACGCCGTCAGAACAACTGGTGAAAGCCAACGGTTGGATTGAAGTCAGTACCGTTTGTGCCGCCTTGTTTGGGGTCATGCTAGGTGGGCTCTTGGTGACCGATCGCCTGCTGGACATGCCTTTGCTTCTCACATTGAATGCATGGCTGGGCTCCGGTAGCCGCTTTAATGCATCGCTTTTGAGCTTGCTCTTGCTTTACGGAATGGCTGCTTGGTTGAACCGACTGATTCCAGACAGCGGTGTTCGCTACGCCAAACATGGATGGCATGTTCGACTGGTCTGGAAAAGCTTCGCACAAGACCATTTGAAACTGTGGCGGGATCCCTTGGGCAGCATCAGCTTGTCGGTCACCACCTTGTTCTGGGGTGTTGGTGCAACCTTGCAACTGTTGGTCTTGGCCTGGGCGCAATCCGCATTGAACTTGAGTCTTGCACAAGCAGCTTATCTGCAAGGCGCAACGGCTTTGGGTGTGATCGCCGGTGCGGCAATTGCGGCGCGCACTGTCTCACTCCAAAAAGCCCCGCAGGTGCTGGTGATGGGCATCCTCTTAGGCTTGCTTTTGCCTTTAATGTCCGTGGTGGAGCACACGGCCACAGCCGTGTTACTGACGTGTCTCTTGGGCTTGGTGGGCGGATTTTTTGTGGTGCCCATGAATGCCTTGTTGCAACATCGCGGGGCCCAGTTGTTAACAGCCGGGCGCTCGATTTCTGTGCAAAACGTGAATGAAAACGCCAATATTTTGCTGATGCTGGGTATTTACAGTGGCTTGCTTTATGGCGGTTTCAGCGTCAACGATTTGAGTTGGCTGTTGGGCGGTGCCGTCGTGCTGGGCATGTTGACGGTTTATTGGCGCTACTTGAAGTATGTCAAGCCAAGCGCCCCATGACTCAAGGCAACCTGAACAACGCCTGTCCCATCTGAATACCCATGCCGGTGTGCAATGCAGGCATGAATTCAAATTCTGGAGGAACAAAAACCAAAATGGTTGAGCCATGCTCGAACCAACCCATTTCTTCGCCTTTGTTGAACAACGCGTTACAAGGAATATCGTGCGGGCCTTTGTAGCGCGTGTGCAGCAAAGTGTCGATGGCATGCAAACGGATACTGGCCACCAAAACGGCCGCCACTGGCACCAGCGCCACGGGAAGTGCTGCCGGTCCAATCTCCAGTTGAAGCAAGGCGCGCTCGTTTTTGCAAAACAATTTTTCGACCCGCTCAAGGGCCACGGGATTCACATTCCAAGTGTCCCCAGAAAAATACTTGACATGGGTGAGTCGTCCGTCATGCGGCGCGTGAAAACGGTGGTACATCGAAGAGGTGATTCGAATAGTGAGGTACAAACCGCCCTGCCACGGTGTCTTGTTGACCTCATCACCGAGTAAATCTTGCAAGGTGTATGGAAAGCCTTTGGCTTGGTAAAGCTTGCCATCTTCCACTCGCCCCATCGCGCCAATGATGCCGTCACAGGGGCTGGTGAATACATGGGGGTCTGGGTCGATGGTTCTCATCCCCTCTTTCAATTCGCGAACAAAGCAATCATGCAAGCTGTCAAAGCTTGATTTTTTGGCCTCGCTCAAATTCAAGTCTGCAAATTTTTGCCACAGGGCGATGGATGCGTCGCGCACCCATGGATGGCGGATTTTGCTGAACCAGCCCATGAAATGCGTGAGCGTCAGGCGCGGAATTCGGTTGGTCAGCAGGAAGTTCAAGTCCTCATTGGCACCGATTTTTTCAAAGATTCTTCGAATAGTCATCATTTTTTCATCCTAGCGTCATACAACAGAGTTTTCGTAAAAAGAGGTCAAAACATGGACGGCATTGAAACGATCGTGATCATTGGAGGTTGGACGCTGGCCTTGATGGTGAGCATCAGTTTGTTGATGAAAATCACCCAGCGCTTGCAGTTGTCCTTGGCCAAGCATCCTTCTCTCGGTGGTCATTTGCGCATGGCCAAGCGGGTGGCCAAATGGATACCTGGCTACACCTACAAAGCCGATCGTTGGTTTGATGTGGACGGTGCACCACCCGAGGTGGCCAAGCGTCGCCAACAGGCCCTTGAAAAACTGGGTGCGCAATTGCAATCGCGCAGTCCACAAACATTGGCCCTGACAGACACGGCGAAACCGTTGGTGTCGGATTTGCAGTTGATCAGCCAATACCGCGTCCCCTTTCAATTCAGAAGCTTGTTGGCTCAGCACATCAAGGTTGGCAGTTTTTGGCGCGACAGTCAGGGGGTCTGGCTGACCGATCTCGACGGCAACCAATACATTGATGTGACCGGTTCTTATGGCGTCAATCTGTTTGGTATGGATTTCTATAAATCCTGTATTCAAGAAGGTGCTGCATTGGCTGCCAAATTGGGGCCCGTTCTCGGTGCTTATCACCCGTGTGTGCTGGACAATGTGCAACAACTCTGTGCCATTTCGGGCCAAGATGAAGTGTCGTTTCACATGTCGGGCACCGAGGCGGTGATGCAAGCCGTTCGACTGGCCAGGTACCACAGCAAGAAAAGGAAGATCGTGCGCTTCACGGGTGCATACCACGGATGGTGGGACGATGTGCAGCCGGGCCCTGGCAACCCGATGCCACCGTCCTCTGACACATTGACCTTGAACGAGATGCACCCCAACACATTGCGCGTTTTGCGCCAACGCAGCGACATTGCTTGCGTCTTGGTCAATCCATTGCAAGCCATGCACGTGAACAAAGCGGCTCCCACCGACTCCACCTTGGTTGATGGTGGTCGCCACGTTCACTATGACAAAGCAGCCTACACCGCATGGCTGCATCAGTTGCGCCAAGTCTGTAGCGACAAAGGCATTGCGCTGATTTTGGATGAGGTGTTTTTGGGATTCCGCTTGGCACCCGGTGGTGCGCAAGAATACTTTGGGGTTCAAGCCGACTTGGTCACCTATGGTAAAACTTTGGGCGGTGGTTTGCCCGTTGGTGTCGTATGCGGCAAGTCGACATGGATGAAGCGTTTCACCGAGGACAAACCGGGCGACATTTGTTTTGCCCGTGGCACTTTCAACGCCCACCCCTATGTCATGGCCACCATGAATGTTTTTTTGCACCGTTTGCAAACACCCGCTGTCAAAGCGCAGTATGCGGAAGCGGCGACAGTTTGGGCGCAACGCCAAGAACAACTCAACCTGGCATTGAAAGCGGCCCAACTGCCTGTTCGCGTATCGGGCATGGAAACCGTTTGGTCTGTCTTGTTTGATGTTCCCAGTCGCTACAACTGGATGCTGCAATATTATTTGCGCGAACAAGGGATTGCTCTCAGCTGGGTGGGTTCAGGACGCATGATCTTCAATTTTGAATTCGATGACACGACATTCCAATTGTTCAGTAGTCGCTTCATCAAAGCGGCCCAACGCATGCAAGAAGAGGGTTGGTGGTGGACTGCGGAGAATCAAAGTAACCGCAACATTCGCCGTCAAGTACTGAAGGAAATGTTGCGGTCAAGCTGGACGTGATTAATCAATGCGGTTGGGGATGGACATGGTCCATGGGATCGATCCATTCCCCACGCAACAGATGGAGCGGTGACTTGTAGTAAAGCTTGATGTCATGAAAGGGGTCGGTGATGATTTTGAAAGCCCAAGCCAGGCCTGCAATCAAGTTTTCTTGCTTCCAAAGTTGCAGCACGCGAAACAACAAACCGGCTGCACCTAAAAACAACCAAGCCATGGCGGTCATGCGCAATGGTGTGTCTTCATAAGCTTCTGGAACGGCCCAAGCCAAATACTGGGGCATCCAATAAGCCAATACAGGAATGGCGGCGCAGATACTGAGCAACACGATTTTGCGGTTCAAGTTGTAGCCGACTTTGATCTCTTCTTTATGCTCGTGCGTGGCTTGATTCACTTCGTCATAGCCTTTGGGCTCAAAGAAGAAATGTCCAATCTGGCGCGTGGTCATGGAAATCAGCCATGCCACCAATGCAGACACCACGGGATCAATGAACAAGTAGACATAGGCCACCAAAAATGAAATTGCACTGACCAAATGCAACGATTGGTTGATCCGACTATGGTGGTAATACCGGTGATCATCCCAGCGTTGCGTTTGAAGGGTTTGCAAAAGTTGGCTCATGAAATCTCCTGTGAATGAAAGTTGCAACTGAAATGTCACGCTTTTGCATGAAAATTTCATGACACTGCAGTTGTCATCAAACTGTTGCAATTGTGGTTCATAGTTGATGCATGAATACTGATGCGCACATACAGGTAGAGCGGATTGGCACGAATCGACCGCACTTGAACATTGCGGTGGTGACGGAAACCTATCCCCCTGATATCAACGGTGTCGCCCATACGCTCTCCAAAATTGTCGAGGGGCTTCAGCAGAATGGTCATGTCTTGTGGTTGATTCGACCCAAGCATCAAGCGCACGACACCGCAGTCACCAAAGATCGTTACAGAGAAATCTTGGTCAAGGGTTTGCCCATACCGTTTTACAAGCAGTTGCGCATGGGCTTGCCAGCCAAACGTGAATTGACCCGTTTGTGGTCGCATCAAAGGCCGGATATTGTTCACATCGCCACAGAAGGTCCGCTGGGTTGGTCTGCACTGCAAGTAGCCAAGAAGCTCAAACTGCCTGTCAGCACCGACTTCAGAACCAATTTCCATGCCTACAGTCAGCATTACGGCATCGGATGGTTGAGTGGCACCATCATGGCGTATCTGAAAAAATTCCATAACGCCGCGCAAGCCACCATGGTTCCCACCGCACAATTGCAACATGAATTGAGCCATGCGGGATTCCGGCATTTATCGGTTGTTCCCAGAGGCATCGATACCGATACCTTTTCACCCAAGCACCGCAGTGCCGCGCTGCGCGCCTCTTGGGGTGCTGACGATGACACACGTGTTTTGCTTTATGTGGGCAGGTTGGCGCCCGAAAAGAACATCAAGTTGGTCATTCAAACCTACCAGAACCTCAAGCGACAGCACAAAGACATCAAACTGGTGCTGGTGGGTGACGGCCCCATGCGTGCCATCTTGGAAAAAGAACATCCTGATTTGATCTTTGCAGGTTTTCAAACGGGTATTGAATTGGCCAAACACTATGCAAGCGCCGATATATTTACCTTCGCGAGTCAGACAGAAACCTTTGGCAATGTCACCCTAGAGGCCATGGCATCCCAGTTGGCTGTCGTCGCTTTCGATCATGCTGCTGCTGGCGAATTGATTCAAAGCGGGGTCAATGGCATGTTGGCTCGAACCCATTCTGAGGTTGATTTTGAGATGGGTGTTCAGGCCTTGCTGAACAACAAAGAATTGATGCACCATTTGGCCCTGCAGGGGTGTGCAAGTGCGCGTGCTTTAAGTTGGCGCATGATCGTGGAAAGAACCGAAGGTGTCTTTCACTTGGTGATGCGACAACACATGGCGTCTTTCACCCGGGAATTTTCAACGGTGCACACCTGAATTCCCCCTTCCCCATTGAACAGAAAAAAAGCATGACTTCCACTGAAAAAACCGACGTAATCGATCAGGCACAAATGCTGCGAATCCGCGATGACATTCTCGACAGTTTGGATGAAGAACTGGAGATGGAGTTTGATGACGTCGCTGGTGGTCATGGCCAAAGTCTGGACACCCTCAAAGGTGAAAGACTCCAATATTTCAAGACGCTGTTGAAATTGCAAGGGGAGTTGGTCAAGCTGCAAGACTGGGTGGTTGCCAGCAAATCAAAGGTCGTGATTATTTTTGAAGGGCGAGATGCCGCGGGCAAAGGCGGCGCCATCAAACGCATCACACAGCGGCTGAACCCGCGTATTTGCCGGGTTGCTGCATTACCGGCACCCAACGACCGCGAACGCACGCAATGGTACTTTCAGCGTTATGTGGGTCATTTGCCAGCGGCGGGCGAAATTGTGTTGTTTGACCGCAGTTGGTACAACCGCGCAGGTGTTGAACGCGTCATGGGGTTTTGCAATGATGATGAGTACGAAGAGTTCTTTCGCACCGTGCCTGAATTTGAAAAGATGTTGGTACGAAGCGGCATCACCTTGGTGAAATATTGGTTCTCTATCACCGACGATGAGCAGCACTCCCGTTTCTTAGGCCGCATCCATGACCCCTTGAAACAATGGAAACTCAGCCCGATGGATTTGGAAAGTCGGCGGCGCTGGGAAGCTTATACGCGGGCCAAAGAAACCATGATTGAACGCACCCATATTCCTGAAGCGCCCTGGTGGGTGGTGCAAGCGGTCGACAAGAAGAAAGCACGTCTCAATTGCATTGATCACCTGCTGTCACTGCTGCCCTATGCAGAAGTACCGCACGCCGATATCAACTTACCTGCTCGCGTGCGAAACTCGGACTACATTCGCCATCCCGTTCCGGCTGAGATGTACGTGCCGGAAAAATACTAACGACGGAATAACTGGGACATTGATAACGCTCAATGTCATGCCCATGCAAGGGGAACGAGTTGCAGTTTGAAAATTTGCGCCATCGGCTGCTGTAGATGCCGCACTGGTATGTTTCTTCGGTTACTTTGACGAGAAACGCGCATTTTTTGTTGAGACAGCAATTGCCGCATTGAATACATTCGCCTTGAATCTGG
>Ga0164294_10005989_pt1 | contig 10401 bp, 8 predicted proteins | sample GEODES005metaG_FD_111479 | JGI IMG/M metagenome (GOLD analysis project Ga0164294, IMG submission 111479) | Oligotrophic lake water microbial communities from Sparkling Lake, Wisconsin, USA - GEODES005 metaG | ecosystem: Environmental > Aquatic > Freshwater > Lake | place: USA: Sparkling Lake...
GTCGAGCCCGGCTTCTGCGGCGAAATATTTTTCCCGCGCCGCGACCAGAACGGCGCTGTCGGTCAACGGCAGGAAGGCGATCGACAACGGGATCATTCGATACCCCCCAGCAGCGAACTTGCGGTGATCAGCGCCTCGGCGACATCGACGATCTTGCGTCCCTGGTTCATCGCGGCGGAGCGCAGCAGCGCATAGGCTTCGGGTTCCTGCAGACCCCGGGTCTTCATAAGGATCGCCTTGGCGCGATCGATCGTCTTGCGATCGGCGAGCGCGGTACGCGCCTCGTCCAAATCCGCCTGCATCTTGGCGAATGCGTTGAAGCGGCGGATGGCGAGATCGAGGATGGGCTTCACCCGCTCCTTGCGCAGACCATCGACGACATAGGCCGATACGCCGGCATCGATTGCAGCACCGATCATCGCATCGTCCGACTGATCGACGAACATCGCGATCGGCCGTGCGAGCGCCCGGCTGACCGCCAGCATTTCCTCAAGCGTATCGCGACTGGGGCTTCCGAGGTCCATCAAGACGACATCCGGCGCCATCCGCTCGATCACCGCGACGAAGGCTCCACGCGGCGGGACGAGGTGGATATCGTCATAGCCAGCCTCGCGCAGACCGTCCTCAAGGACAGTCGCTCTCAACCCGCTGTCATCGACGATCGCAATCCGCAACGCATCCCCCGATCACGCGGCGAGGCTATCCTTCCATCCGTCGAAGGAAGCAACGTCAATAATCACCACTTTCGGGAGTCGGGCGGAGATCGAATGACCGCCATCAGGCGCTTCGTCAAACGGTGGCTTCTGGGCCGTTAGCCGTCTGGCAGCTTCCTGTAATGCAGGCGTCCAAGTAGCCATTGGATTTGGACCAGTGGAGCTAGCCAATTGCGGTCTCCGTTTGGCGCCCTGCCCAGGATAAACATGACGAATATGAGTCGCCGTTTGTACTAACCCTAGCATCGCCTATGATCGCCGCTGTCCGCCCGCGATGTGCTTGGGCGCAACTGCTTGCGGCCTGACCCTATCGACCGCGCAATCAAGCAACTGGCGCGAAGCGCCGCTGCCATTCGAACTCATCCAAACCGATGCGGGCTAGATCGTTCGCTATGCGGTGAGCAAAGCGTAGCGCGATCGACACGCGAAGGTCGGCCATCCATGCAAATGTCTCGCCTGACGACGCTGTAAATGCGAAGTCTCCCGCTGCAAGGCTGCTTAAAACCACCTTGGCATCGGCGTCGGGCGCAAAAGTTGCGGTCACGATATTGGCTGCCTTGGTCTCGAGTCGGAGACAGACCTCAGCCCCCGCAAGATCCTTCACCACGAGATCAAAGGCTGCTTCATCTCTGTGAAGCGCTGCGAAGATAAACTGCGTCGGCTCGTTCAACCGCAACGCATCGCAAGCTGGTTGTATGCAGAGGAAATAGTCTTCCCCCCGACGTACAATCGATCCCAGGTCTAATCTCGCCCGCCAGCCCGGCGAGACCGTGGCGCGTTCGCGTGAGTGCGCGCTTATGCGGGCAAATTCACGGTGCGACGCCAAGCCATCCGCCATCGTGTCGGAGCGAAGAAGATACACCCGGTGATGGAGGCTGTTCGCGCCACCCACCTGAACCCCTTGAATTTCGCTCAGGCCAGCAGGCCCTTTTTGCACCAATTTCATGAGCTGATCCGCAGTCAGCACAACCGGTCCGTTCTCGGAGTTTTTCTGGGTCATCAGTCGGTACTGACCGCCGCCTGCCGAGATTTCCGCAAGCGCAGCCTCGATGATCTCCGGCCCGGCGTGGGTTCGTCCCAGATTGCGCCCGTTCAAGATCGCCTGGAATTCAGATGTCAGAAGATCGACAGCGTAACCTTCGGCATCGTCAGGTGTAATCAGCAGGAGGCGATGGGTAAGGAACGGCGCATCGAGCGCGGGATGGAATCTAGCCAGCACCTTGTGTGTTTCATCGCGGACTGCCGCGATCGCCCCGAGCGCGACGTTGGAAAGAACCCCGCTGCCCAGTTCGACGAACTCGCTGATGAGACGATCAGCGAGATCGTCCTCCGACACCGCTTTCGAAATGTCGGATGTTTTGCCCTTGCTGATGAAGACAATGCGGGTGTGGCCGCCGGTCAACGCCAAAGCGCCAGCGAGGCCGTCAATCGACCTCAAGGCCGGCACGGCCACCGCGACCGCTTCTCGAACCGGCGCCAAATCAGGCTTCGCCGTGTAAACCACAATCATACGCAATCGGCCGCCGCCCGCCGCATCCTGATCCAGAAGCGTCTTGATAATCTCGGTCGCCTTCTCGCCTTCGTCCCCAAGTTGCCAATCAAGAATGACAATATCGGCCCGCCGGGAGGCACGCACCGTCGCGTCGGCCGACTGACCATCCTTCCATGGCACCAGCACACCGCAAACCAAGCCGCGCTCGGCGAAACTGGTGATAAGCGCTTGTGCATTGAGCGCGTTGGGCGAGCTATGCTCGGGCGGCGGCAGCACGGCCGTCACCGCCTCCGCTTCGGTCTCGGCGGCGATGCTCTGGTTGTCGTCAGGTTCGAGAACCTCGCCGACGGGCTCTGTGGGGTCGATATAGGCGCCGTCGTCCAGCACTACGACCGTTTGCAGGAAGTTGGCGACAACCCCCCGCGAGAACTGGGTGAAGGTCTGTTCCATGGCTGCTTTCAAGCCTCTTGATCCTCGGCGTCACCGCTGTCCCCGGTCTCGACGACATCGTCCTGACCGTTGAGAGGCGCGATCTTGAAGGTAGCGCCCTGACCGTCCGCGGAGGGATCCAGCGTTAGGCTATACCCAACCTGAGCGAGAACTTGCCGGGATATGTAGAGGCCCATACCGCGGCCCGTGGGGCGGCGCGTGAAACCCATCTCGAACACAGCCTCGGCATCCCGTGGTGAGATGCCAGGTCCGCTGTCGCTGACCGTGAACGCACGCCCTTGGCCATCCAGAACGATTCTTCTCTCACCGACGGGCTTGTTCCCCACCCAGAAAATCGCGTTGTCGATCAGGTTCACGAACGATGGATAGAAAGAGGAAGGATAGCCGATGATCGTCATCTCTTTGAACGCATCCGTCGCGATCAATTCCACCTCATGGCGCTTGAGACGGTCGCCAAAAAGTTCGTTCAGGAAGCGAACAATCTCAACGCCTGCAATGCGGACTCTGCGCCGTTGCAGCCGCCTGTCGAGCGGGGCGAACAAGGTCAGATATCCGTCGAGGTGGTCAAAGCTCGACCGGATGTCCTGATAGAGCGGACTGAGTTTGTTGTTCGCGTCGGCCCAAGGTTTCAGGCGGCGAAGGCTGTTTCGCACGCTCAATATCGTACTCGCGAACTCATGATGGACGATCCCGAGCGCCATCCCAACTTGCGCTAGCTGCAACCCGGCAAATTCCTTGGACCGAAGCTCTTCGAGTTCCTCTTCGAGCGCCTCAGTGACATCGATCTGCTCTAGCCCCTCCAAGGTCCCCGTGGTCTTCAACTGCTCGCGAAGGCGTTCGAGGCTGGTTACCTCCCTTTCAGCGACGGAGGTGATCCGCGCCTCGAGCTCCGCTCTCAGCTTTTCGAAACTCCGCGCGTCGAGCGTCGTGGTGTTTGTCCGCTCGAATTCGATGACGGTTTCCCGGATAGCCGTCTCGACGGTGTTAATCCCTTCGCGTGTGAGGGCAAGAACGCGTTCCTGAACCTGATCGAGTTCGCCGCGGGCTTCCCGCTGGATCGAACCGGCTTTTCGCCGTTCTCGATCACCAACATCCTTTAGGGCGCGATCCAATCGTCGGCGGTGATCGAGGTCCGCACGCATCTGCACCGCGAATTCGGACACCAGCTCGAACAGTCGAGCGTCGGCCGGTTGAAAAACCTCGCGCTCCAGCCTCTCCCGTTCCACCAGATACGCGTCCCAGTCGCGCTGCAACTGCCGCGTCAGGCCCACACCGCGTGGCCGCGTCACACGGAAATTGGCATCGATGGCGCCGAAGCCTGCGTGGACTTCGCTTTCGAGGTCCAGCACAAGCTGGGCCACATGCTCGCGGTGGGCCTCCGACGCCAAGGCCGCGAAGCGGTCTCTGGCGGATTGCACAAGGGCGTCCACGCCCAGTTCGGGCTCACGGGCGTTGGCGCCTTGGAAGAAGCTGTCGAGGCGTGCCGCGAACTCGTCGCGCCGGACCCGCACCTGCCCGGCGCGTTTGCGCCGCAACAGCTCGTTCCGCTCGAGCTCGCTGCGGGTCGCGATGAATTCATCCGCCCGCTGTCCGCCCTCGCGAAAAAATTCGGCGGCCAATTGTGTGAAGAAATTTTCGAGGAGGCGACGCAGTTGCCGATAGGCTTTGTTCTCGCGAAATCCTTCGCGACCGGCCTTTTCGACCAGATTCGGATTGCCCGCCCGGGTAACGTCGATCACCCCGAACATGCGTCGATACGAGAAGAAATAGTAAGAGGCGCTCTTGGTTCGCCGCTGCTCGATGCTCAAGAAATCATAATCGGAGTTGCCATAGGGGAGGATCCGGATCCCATCCCGGTACAGATACAGGCCCCCGATCTTATTGAGCTTGGCAATCATCCGGGCATGATCTTCCGGCGGTAGCTTGGTGACCCGCGCCTCGCCCTGGACATAGGCGAAATTGATTTCGAACGGACCGCAGAGAAGCGGTAGACCGCCGGCTTCGGTCCAAGGCAGCAGAAACTCGACGGGCTCAGAGCCATAGACGCGGACCGCGCCGCGGAACTGACCGAATTCGTCAAACTGGCCGGAGATGTGATGGTCGGCCTGGCGAAATTCGTCAGGGGTGAAAAAGGACGAACCCGCAATACGCTCGTGCACGATGCCATCGAGACCGTGATCCCGGAACCGGGCGACGATCGCCGGTTGCTGGCCGTCGGGCGTCATCGTGTTGGTGAAGCCGACCAGCGCCTTGATCAGCGCCGGCGCGATATCATCCTGCTTTTCCCCGTCGATATCGTTGGGAAGCGTCTCTTCGGTCGGGCGAATGACGAAATGGGTGCCGTGGCCCTCCGCGAGCGATGGGCCGGCCGGAAGGCGAGCATAGAGGCCGGCGGGGTCGATATCGAATTGGGCTAGATCGTCGAGGATTGCGGTCGAATAATGGGCTGGGAGCCCCGTTGCGACACGCGTGAGATTTGCGCGGACCTCCGCGACCATAGCCCCGACATCGCTGGCATCGGGAAGCGTGCCGCCGGGGAATTCATGGACGGGGATTTCGATATCGCCCAAGTCCACGCCGGGCAGTGTGAACATCCCCCAATGGATCAGGGCGGCCACTAGCATGTCCGCGGACGCAGATGCTTTGGCCCGCGTCAGGACGAGGACCAAAGGGCCGATCGCTGCGATCGCGAGTCGGCCGATACCCTTTTCCCCCATGATCGGTCGCACGGGCTGATCCGGGTCCGTCGGCGGGGGCGTGATCCCTAGGCCGGCGCCAAGCTTGCTTTCGGTCCCGATGGTGAGCCATCGCTCGCGAAAGTCGAGCGCCGACATTCCAATGCCGTCATCGCGCAGCACGAACAGGCCGGTGCGCCGGAAATAATCGACTTCAACGCTGTGCGCGTAGGCGTCGTGGGCGTTCTTGAAGAGTTCGCTGATAGCGGTAGGCACGCCTGCAATCTGCTGGCGTCCGAGCATGTCGAGCGCCCTCGCGCGAACGCGGATGGCGACCATCAGCCGGTCGCCATCGTCACGAACAAACGGAAGTGCGCCGCGATCGCCTCGCCGAAGCGGCGCGCCAGAAGGACCGGCACCGCATTTCCGATCTGCATGGCCATTGAGGCGAAACTGCCTTTGAAGACGAACTCTCTCGGGAATGTCTGGAGGCTGGCCGCCTCGCGCAAGCTAAGGGCGCGGTTTTGCAGAGGATGCCCGAAGCGGCCGTTAGACAAGCTAACGCAGCGCGTTGTCAGTGTGCTGGCGGGACGATCCCGGCTCAGGCGACCATAGACGTCGGTATGCCCGGCATGCCCTTTGTGACAGGGCAGGATAAGATGTTCAGGCCAATCGCGCCGGTCGCCCCCTTCGGGCGTGTTGGCAATACGCAGCAGATTTGTGGCAGACAGCGCCGCCGCCTGATGGTTGGGCGTCTGGTCGCAACTGGCACCTGCGGCCAACGGCGGCAAGTCGCCGATCCATTGCCAGACGGTGGAGTGAGGAAGCTTGCCGTGGCGGACGCCATGGGTGGGTTCCGGCAATTTGAATTGCCCCATGAGGCTCGCCGTCATCACTAGCCGGCGCCGCGTCTGTGGGACGCCATAGTCCAGGAAGTCCACGACGTCGTAGGCGACGTCATATCCAAGCTCGCCAAGGAGCGCGAGGAAGCGCCCGATCGGCCCGCCAGCCGGGTTTAGCCGCTGCGCGCCGGGGACATTCTCGATGAAAATATACTCAGGTCGGTAACATCTCACGAAGCGATGCAGCTCATCTAGGAGCGTGGCGCGCTGATCGCTAACCGACTTGTCCCTGTTTTGCTTTGAAAAGGGCTGACAGGGAGCGCAAGCTGAAAACAAAAGTGGGCGCGTTCGGTCTCTTGGCAGATACTTTTGAAGCTCCCAGGTCAAGATGGCGCGAATATCGCGGCAAATGAAGTCGGCTTCGGGGAAATTGCACCGAAAGGTCGACGCCGCATCTGCGTCCATATCGATCCCGGCGATTATATCCATGCCAGCCTCGCGGAGACCGGCACTCGTCCCGCCACACCCGCTAAAGAAATCAATGACTTGAACAGCTTCCATCTGGCGTTCAGCCCGCCGCTTTGCGGCGATCGACGAGATCGTGATCGGCAATGGTTATGCCACGCGCCTTCAAGGCCTTCAGGATGAAGGTCCGAACGGTCTCATCGCGTTCGAGCGCTGAGCGATGGATTTCTTTCTTGAGTTCAGGCGATACTTTGAACTGCACCGTCTTTTCGGCAGATGCCTTGGTCATGCGCCCGCCCCCTGAGAGCATGAAATCATTACTTCCACCTTTCAAAATGTCAACGGTCGGCGAAGAGTTGCCTTCTATGATGCCTTCTGCTCGATTTTAGCGAGAATCTCGATCAATACGGCGCTCTGCCGCTCGGTCGGAATCTTCGCGGGCATCCGCTCAGAAATCTGGAGGATTCCCGTTTCCTCCCTGTCAGCAGCTCTCGGAGGCCACGGGCAGCGCAATGGTGACGATGGGTCGAACTACTAGGCGCTAGAGTAGCGCCAGCCGGTGGACTGGCCTAACTCTCGAGCATGGACGACACGCCAGAGCTCCACGTCGGTACCTTCAAAGTGCCGGCAGACATGCTGCTGAGCTGGCGGGCAGCCGTCGAGCTTGTGTTCGCCGAGCGCGACCTGAAGGTCAGACCCTTGGCAGGGCTGGACGGCGTCGTGCGGCAGGTACTTGGCCGTCGCCGGCACGCTGAGCCAGTCGAATACGTTTACCTGATCGCGCCGCCGCGCGACGTTCGCGCCCGTCTGAACGTCCACGGCTACACCGAGCAGCACTGCCGGCTGATGTGGAAGGCCGCTCGCGACGAGCTCGCCGCGCGCCGCCGGCGGTGGGCGGAGCGAGAAGGCGAAGAGCCGGACGCACGCGCGGAGGCGCTCGAAAGCATGACTTGGGAGGAATGGCTCGCCGGAGTCCGCGAGCCCCTTCCACCCAGCCCGAAAAGGCGCGGGTCAAGGAGGCGCAGGCCATGGCACGCGATGGACCTGCTGGGTATGATAAGCGATCCCATCGTCTCGCTGCGGCTAATGCTAGAGGCCTTGGAGGAGCCAGTCTGGTTGGACTGCGACTACCTCTACCTATATGAGGGGGACACCTCGGCCTCGCCGCACGGCCTCGCCCGGCAAGACGAGGCGATGTCCGGCCGATGGCCCGAGGGGCGCGTAACCGTCCTGACGGAAGGCCGCCGCGACGCCCGCCTCGTCTCTGCAGCGCTGCGCGCCCTCCATCCCGAGCTCTCGGACGCCTTCCAATTTCTCGACTTCGACGAGTTCCGCCTCGAGGGCGGCGCGTCGCCACTCGCGCGAATGGTGAAAGCGCTCGCGGGAACCAAGATGGGAAGCCGGATGCTCGCTATGTTCGACAACGATGCCGCCGGCGTCGAGGCGATGCAGGAACTGTCGACACTCCGGCTGCCGCCCAATGTCCGGGTCATGGCTCTCCCAGGAATACCCCTCGCTCGCCGCTATCCAACGCTCGGCCCAGCAGGATCCAGGACTATGGACGTGAACGGGGGTGCCGCAGCGATCGAACTTTACCTTGGCAAAGGCCCGCTCACCGGTGCCGACGGAGGTCTGCGGCCGGTCAGGTGGACGGAATGGCGCCCGAAGATTGGCCGTTACCAAGGAGCTGTCGAAGGCAAGCTGGAGGTTGCACAGGCTTTCTTGCGCGACCTTGAGGCTGGTGGCACCCCCGCCGCTCTGCGGCGACGCTTCCCTGACATGGACCGCCTGCTGCGCGCAATGTCTGCCGCCTTCGAGGGCCTCCCGCCGACTCTCTGACCCGTGCGCTTCTCCGATGAGGCATCGGTAGGCATCGTGGACAAGGGTTCCCAATCCGCCTTAGCGGCTAGTCAACCGTGCCACGCAACGAACGGCAGCTTTCAGGATCAGCGGCGATCGGCCTGAACGACCGAAATTAGGACGCAAAGCGGTAGAGATAGACAGCAAGGATCCGGCGGGCTGTAGCTTTAACCTTCTATTCGCAAGAATCGCGCAGCGTTGTCATGCAGGATGAGCTGCTTCTGGCGCTGCGTGAGAAACGGGGCGCGCTTGATCCGCTCGACTGCCACGTCGATCGCACCGGGCCACACCATATTGTCCGACCCGAACATTATGCGCCGTTCGAAGCCGGCATCGATCAGGCGACGCAGATAAGCGTAAAAGTCTTTCTCGGTGTAGGCCCAGTCTAAGACACCAACGTCGACGTAGAGCTGAGGATGCGCGAACATCATGGCGATCATCGCATCGCCCATCGGCCAACCAGCATGCATGGCGTAGATCCGCAGTTTTGGATGCCGAGCGAGCACGCTCTCAAGGCGCAGCGGGTCGCCCGCTGAGACGCGATAATTCGGCGTAGCGAAGTAGGCCGTTCCTGGCGGACCTGGCCCCATGTGAATCCCGACCGGAACGTCCAGCTCTTCGGCGAGAGCGAAGTACGGTTCCAACCGAGGGTCATCCGGAGCGATGCCGGCATATTGGGTCGTAATCTCGCTCAGCGCCTGAAGCTTGCCCGCAGCATGGAGCTTGCGAAGACCCTCGATCGACGGAAATTTGCCGCTGCTGCCAAAGCCGATCGCTGGCAGAATATGGCCATCGGCATGTATGCGGTAATCTTCGACGGTAGCAGCCTCTCCGCCCGCAAGCGCTAGCACGCCATTACGCTTCAGCGCTGCGATACCTCTGTCACGCAGATCGGCTGAGTCAGTCGGTGCGGTTAGGACATGACGACAGGGAGGATTGATAGTGAACCAGTTCAGATACTCGCCGATGTCCTTGCCGGGATCACGGGGCGCCCACTCCTCATAAGGCGCGCAAGCTTTACTGCCCGGTGGGCCCTCGTCGTCAGGGCGATCGGCATGAAAATGCATGTCGATGACGGAGTAATGCGGCTGTGCGACCGTAGCGGTGGCTCCGCTCAACGCGGTGGCGCCCCAAGCGACAACTCCCAGCAGATTGCGCATTTCATGCCCCCTAAGCCGACGAAACTGAAGGCTCCGACAGGACTTGGCAACTCTAACCTTATGCAGTCTGGGCGTCTGGTTTTGGGGTAAGGCCGGCTAGGCCAACGACCGAAATTGAGACGCTAAGCCGAAATGCCGCTCTGACCTGATAACGGCCGAATGACTGGGATTGAGGCGCATAGCTGCCAGCGGCGAGCTAGGCTTTCGGCGTCACCCACACGAGCACCGGCACGACGAACTTGCCGGGTGCGGGTTTACCGACATCGACGCGATCGGCTTTTACTAACTCGCCACTTTCGAGCGTGAAAGACGCCCACGGCTTGGGCATCCGACCAAAGGTCATCTTCTGGATCGGCCCACCGGTCGTTGAGTTCATGATCGTCGCGACAACTGCCATCGGCCGCGCCTAGCGGTCAGATACTGCTCGCGCCAGCCCGCGGCGATCGCTTTTAGCGGTTGTGCAGTTGAAGGGCGACCCAAGCCGTCAACGTCGCTGACGCACTTTGGTGGCCGTGACTGCTTGAACGGCCAAAGCGTTGTGCCAATAGAAGCCGATGCAGGTGGGGGCACCAATCGACGAAGCGGGCGTGCTGCTCCGCGAGGATGAGACCGTTATCTTCCGGCGCGAAGTCGGCGGTCGTTATCGCCTCGATCTTCGTCGCGCGCATGATGATCATGTCGGCAAGCCTGTACGCCTGCGTGGCGTCTACGTGGGCGATGACCTGGTCGATGTGACCGACATCA